>Ga0209091_10001599_pt1 | contig 19751 bp, 10 predicted proteins | sample ArcticOcean_MG_C_6_FD_187438 | JGI IMG/M metagenome (GOLD analysis project Ga0209091, IMG submission 187438) | Marine microbial communities from western Arctic Ocean - ArcticOcean_MG_CB8_128 (SPAdes) (version 2) | ecosystem: Environmental > Aquatic > Marine > Oceanic | place: Arctic Ocean...
ACCGTTTCAAGTGCGCCGAGCGGTCTTGGCTTCGTTATCCAGACTTTTACCTCGCATGCAGTGCGCGTCGTCCCAACACGCGAGTGCAATTATTGCTCCGCTAGCGCGCATTTTGGAAAGCGACGACGCTATTCTTCGAAAGTATGCCGTGGATGCGTTAATTGCTCTGGAAAAGCCGTTAGGAAATGAATACCGGTTGTTCCTTCCCTCGATTACTCGCGTCGCTCGCAGAGTGGGCCTGAAAGACAAACGTTTCGAAGCGATGCGCGAACGCATCGAATCGGGCGGGAAATTTCCTGCGGCGTTCGGGGCGCTTTCGATCACCTCAAATGCGAGTATATTTGGTAGCGAGGGTGTGCTCAGCCAAGAAGAATACGAAGAGTCGAACGCGTTTGATCCTCGATCGAATAGACCTCCGCCTCCGGTGCAACCACAAAAGCTCGTCGTCAACGAATTCGCGTTGCGCAAAGCGTGGGAATCGTCGCAAAGATCCACAAAAGAAGATTGGCTCGAGTGGATGCGTCAGTTATCGGTTGAATTGTTAAAATCTTCCCCGTCTCCGTCGCTGAGAGCGTGTGCGGACCTGGCGAACGTTCAACCTAACGTCGCTAGGGATTTGTTTTGCGAATCCTTCGTGAGTTGTTGGGCTGAGTTGTCCGTGGTGCACAGAGAGCAACTCGTGCGTTCGATGGAATCTGCGTTCACGTCACCGACGATACCTCCGGAAATTGTAGCGACTTTGCTCAACTTGTCCGAGTTTATGGAACGTGACGAGAAACCGATCCCGGTAGACGTGCGAACGTTGGGGGCCATCGCCGAGCGGTGTCGCGCGTACGCTAAAGCTTTGCATTACAAGGAGTTGGAGTTTACATCCATGCCAAACGAATGCGTCGAGGCGATTATTGCGATCAACAATCAATTGCAATTGCCAGAAGCCGCTCTTGGTGTGTTAACGCATCTGAGGAATAAAAAATTGGAAGTGAACGTGAAAGAGTCGTGGTACGAAAAATTAGGGCAATGGGAATTCGCGTTGGAGGCGCATAAGAAGAAAGCGGATGAGTTGGACGCGCGAGCGGCGAGAGAGGCAGAACTTCTATATCAAAGAGAACTTTCCTCCAGAAATCATCATCAGCAGTACTCGGGAGCGGCGCAAAGACCGCCATCGCCGTCTTTTTCGTACCATTACAACCGACAACTCATGTCCAAAGCCGATCGCATCGCGCGCGAGGAGGCAAGTTTAGGGCAAATGCGATGTTTAGCCGCTTTAAGTGAGTGGGAACGACTCATCGCGTTAGCTAAGAGAGAGTGGCCGACAAACGAAGGCGGCGCACCGCATTCCCACGCGAGCAAGATTGGTATCCAAGTAGGGGAAAACGGAGGGGACGCCATCGCCGAGAGAAAGATAAAAAAGCTCGTATCGGCAAAACACTCGGTTTTAAGGGATAAAGTTGCACCGTTAGCGGCTCGAGCGGCGTGGCATTTAGGCGATTGGAAATCGATGGAAAAGTACACCGTGCATTACTCGAGCTCGAAACGAGATTCCACGACTGGAAAGAACGGGTCTAATGCGAACGGCTCCGGCGGCGATAAGAAAGGATCGGGTAATACCTTGGACGAGATGAACGGTAAGAAGAGCAAGCCGGATAATTCAACGCCGTATTCCGAAGTCAATGCGTTGATCACGCCCGGGGACGGGGATTTCTACCGCGCCGTTCTCGCCGTTCGTCGCGGAGACCCGATGGCGGCTTTAAGACACATCGACGCGTCTCGAGAGGCGCTCGGTCAAGAGCTCGTGTCGTTGGTTTCCGAATCGTATGATCGCTCATACGGCGGTGTTGTTCGCGCGCAGCAGCTCGCCGAGCTCGAGGAAGTTGTCGAATACGCTCAGTTACAAGCGATGGCGCAACACGACCCACGCGCGAAACACAGACAAGATGTCGTTCGTCAAATGTGGCGCGATCGCATCTACGGCGTTTCGAGAGACGTGGAAGTTTGGCAATCGCTCTTAGCCGTTCGAGCGCTAGTGCTCCCGATGAGCAAAGAAACAAAGACGTGGTTGAAGTTCGCATCCATGAATCGTAAAGCCGGTCGTCAATCGCAAGCGAAGAGAACTTTGGTTAGACTTTTAGAATACGACCCGAGCGAGTTCTCCGCCGGTCAAGAAGGCTTCGGCGCTGGATCCGGTCGACCTTTGGTCATGTTTGCGTACTGCAAACACTTATGGGGCGTTAACTCGAGAGAAGAGGCATTTCAGCGTTTACAATCGCTCGCGAGCGAGTTATTTTCGGCGTCGTATCAGCGCGAGATGGAGGGTAGTCGATTAGCTAAAGACGACGCAAAGTTAGTCTCGAAGGCTTTTTTGAAACTCGGGCAGTGGCGATGGGAACTCGCCGAGGAAACGTTAGACGACGATACAATTTCCGACGTCTTGACTTCCTTCGGTACGGCTACAAAACATTCAAGACACTGGGCGAAAGCCTGGCACAACTGGGCTTTGTTCAACGCCACGGCGATGGAACACTACCAGCGTTTAGCCACGCAGCGATTAAACGTCAACGAAGAAAGAGACGCGCTCAAAGCCGCCGCAACAAGGCACGTCGCGCCAGCTATATCAGGTTTCTTTCGATCGATCGCATTGGGTGGCTCCACGCCGCGTGATATGGGTGGTGCTCTGCAAGATATTTTACGCCTGTTAACCTTATGGTTTAACTACGGCCATTTGCCGGAAGTCGAAGCCGCGCTGGTTGAAGGTTTCGGTCACGTTTCCATCAACACGTGGCTCGCAGTGATTCCCCAAATTGTTGCTCGAATTCACTCGAATTCACCACCTGTTCGACGATTAATTCATCGATTATTTGTTCGCGTTGGCCGTCAGCATCCCCAGGCGTTGTTGTATCCATTACTCGTCGCGTGTAAGTCGCAATCGACCACTCGACGCGTCTCCGCCACGGCGGTTCTAGACAACTTGCGGAATCATTCCGCGCTTTTAGTCGAGCAAGCGGAAGTAGTAAGTTTAGAGCTCATTCGCGTCGCGATTGTTTGGCACGAAGCGTGGCACGAAGCATTGGAAGAGGCATCTCGTTTATACTTTGGCGAACAAAACGTGGATGGCATGTTTGCAGTTTTGGCGCCTCTGCATCACATTTTGGAACGCACCGGCGCGGAGACGTTGCAAGAGATGTCATTCGCGCAAGCTTACGGAAGAGAATTACGAGAGGCTCGTGAATACTGCGAGAAGTTCAAAGAGTCCGGCCGCGAGGAGGATTTGAATCAAGCTTGGGATTTATATTATCACGTGTTCAAACGAATCAACAAGCAACTGCCGACGTTGACAACTTTAGAGTTGAGATACGTCTCGCACCGGTTGTTGTCGGCGAGAGATTTAGAGTTGTCTTTACCCGGGAATTATATTCCTGGTGGCGAACTGGTAACAATCGCGTGGTTCGCGCCCACCATGCATGTCATCACTTCCAAACAACGCCCGCGACGTTTACAAATCCACGGCTCCGATGGGAAAGATTACGGTTACTTGTTAAAAGGTCACGAAGATTTACGCCAAGACGAACGCGTCATGCAGTTGTTCGGTTTAGTCAATCAATTGTTGAATAGCACGCCTTCGACATCGAGGAGAGATTTAGCGATTGCTCGATACGCCGTCGTCCCGTTATCTCCAAACTCTGGTCTCATTGGCTGGGTTCCGAATTGCGACACCATGCACGTTCTCATCCGAGAACACCGCGAGGCGCGCAAAATTCCTTTGAACTTGGAACATCGTTTAATGCTCGCCATGGCCCCGGATTACGACAATTTGCCGTTGGTGAATAAAGTTGAAGTCTTCCGACACGCGTTAGATAACACGCCTGGGAATGATTTAGCGCAAGTTTTATGGCTCAAATCGCACAGCTCCGAGCAATGGCTCGATCGTCGAACGACGTATACGAGATCCTTGGCCGTCATGTCCATGGTTGGCTACTTACTCGGTCTCGGTGATCGACACCCGAGTAACCTTATGATTGATAGATACTCCGGAAAAGTTTTGCATATCGATTTTGGCGATTGTTTTGAAGCGTCCATGCACCGAGAAAAGTTCCCAGAACGCGTGCCGTTTCGTTTAACTCGAATGTTGGTGAAAGCGATGGAAGTCTCCGGGATTGAAGGGAACTTCATCGGTACTTGTCAAAGAGTGATTACGGTGTTACGAAGCAATAAAGATTCCGTGTTGGCTATGTTAGAGGCGTTTGTTCACGACCCATTGATTAATTGGAGACTTTTGGCGAATCAAGCGACTGAGCAAAATGGATCCTCCGCGGAGCCTTCGTCCAACGCGAATTCGGCGAACAACAGCGGAAGCGTCACGCCGGCGGCTGGAACGAGTAGCGCGAAATCGAGTCCATTGGCGAGGCATACCATTTCTCGCGATGCCGAGGAACCATCATCAAATAATAACATTAATAACGATACTCTCGTCGCGGGAGACGGTTCCAGTGGTTCTGGCTCAGCAACCCCAGGTGGGTCTGATATGCCTTCCGGTCAATCCTCTAGGGCGCCTTCGCGAACGCCGCCGCCGAAAACGCCAACCATTCCTGAAAACGAATCCTTCCACGCCGATTTGGACGAGAAGAGTAAAGCGGTTGGTGTCGACAGTCGAACAAATACCGCCGATTTTGGGCACAACTCCTCCTCTCGATTGGATTCTGGCTCCGACGATTTACCGAGAACTGGGCAAAAACCAGGCGCCGCGCCGATGTTTATGGACACGCCGAGCGGGCAAGTTCCGGTTTCCTCCTCCGTGATGGGCGCGACGGCGTTACACGCGCAATACGAAAACATGCGCGAGTTTGGCGGTGGTGGTGGAATGTCCGCTATGATTGGTACGGACATGAACATCCTCGGCGGTGTTGGCGATCCGACAAACGTTTCGGTCGATGAATCCGAACACGGCGACGCCAACGATCAAGACAGATCTGTCGGCGGTAACCACCAACAGCATCTCAATCACCACTCAACTTCCTACGCGCAGCGCGTTATGCATCAACAGCTCGGTGCCAGTGGCGATATACAACACCAAAATCAACACGCACAAAGCAGCGCTGCTGCTGCGGTTGCCGCCGTCGCCGCGGCCGCGGGGAATTACGGCAGTAGCATGTCCTCGTTCGAACCGGAAATTTTAAAGCGCGACGAACTCATCGACGCGTTGGACGGCATAAACGACAACGAGGATAATATGGTTTTGAACGATCGAGCGGTGAGTGTCATGCAACGAATGAACGATAAATTAACCGGGAAAGACGGTTTAATCGAAGCTGGTTCAGCGGTGGACGCTGGAGATTCAGTCGAACATCAAGTGCGACGGTTGATTGAAAAAGCGATGAATCACGAGAACTTGTGCACTTCTTACATCGGATGGTGTTCTTTCTGGTAGTTTTTATTTAGTAGTTTTTTTCCTGCATACTGTACCTGTTTGTTACTATTATATCGATCTATGCGCTACTATCTTTTATGCTAAAGCCCGTACGCTTGTCTGGCAGAATCGGACATTTGCGGCACAGAGGGCGGCGTCCACCCTCCTCCTCCTCCTCCTCCGTCGAATGAATACTCGCCGCTCGCCGCGGCGCCATCGCCGTATTTATCCCACGGTCTGTGCCCTTCAAAGCTCTCGTCTTCCGATGGTTTCATCGACCACGGTTTCTTCGTTCTCTCCTCGAAATCTTCGCTGACTGGCGGTAAAGCTACGTCCGGATTCGGTGGACGATCGTCGATGTCTTTAATCCCCGGCACCGGTTCGCCTTTCTCCACGAGTTCGATGACTTCTAAAAAGTTTTTCGGTCTCGGCGGTTCTTCTAAAACTCTTTGCTGCTGCGGCTGATTATGGTTACTCCCCATGTTTTTACGAACGTTTGCTGCCCGTTGATGTTGTTGTTGTTGTTGCTGCGACTTCATCGAGTTGATGTTGTCGTCGTCGTCGTCGCCGCCGCCGCCGAGTAATTCCATTTGGTGTCGCTTCTTCGCCTGAAAATAATCATCTAAATCCAAATCTTCGTTATTTTTATCACTGCTAAAACGATGATAATTATTATTACTCTCTACCGCCTCCACGCGTTCGGCGACGTACCCTTTCTCGCCTAACCTCCGACTGGGCGACGACGCCTCCTCTTCCTCTCTCTTCGTCGTCTTTGCAACATCCTCTCGCGCCAACTCCATCTCCCTCAAAACGCTCCTCCTCAACGCGTCCATCTCCTTCTTCGCCTCCTTCCTCTCCTCCTCCACAGTCTCCATCAATTTCTTCTTCGTTTCTCTCATTTTTTCCTCCGCTCGTTCCCTCTCCTCCATCACGTCTTCCCGTTGCGTCAACTTTGCCTTTTGCAACTCCTCTCTCATTTTTTCCTCCACGTTTTTCACCGACGCCAACACCGCGCTCTCCGTCGTCTCTTGACGCTCTCGTAATTTCTTCTCCAAGTCCGCGAGATTCTCCGAGAGTGACTTTGAAATCGCGTCCAGCATTAACGCTTGTTTCTTCTTTTCCTCTTCCTCTTTCTTCTTCTTATTAGTATTTTCCGTCGTCGTAAACAAAGAGCTTTTCATCACTCTCGGGTACACCCGCCATCCGAGCACGGCCAACGCCGCCGCGTACGCCACCACTTGCGTCCACCGCAAAGAAGAAGAATTCTGCCTCTGAATCATTCCGTGCGGTAAAACCGGAACAGGAGTATTAGGTGAAACGATAGGTTTCAAAAAACCATCATCATTTGAAGATGTTCTCCGAAACGCTTCTTCAATCTCCGCTTCGCTCACGTTTTTGTTCCTCAGGAATTGTTTCTTTTCCTCCTCGGTGTAATTTGCGTTGGAATTTTTAATCGACGGGTGGTTGAGGAACGCGATCGCGTTTTCCATACCTCCCGATGATCCTCCTCCACTCGAGGCAAGTGCTGATCCTTCTCGTTGTTCCGTCATACCACTCGCTCTATTCTCTCTCGCTCGCTCTGTACTACTAATGTTCGATTATAAATCCAATTCTTTCAAGCAAAAGCAATCAACAGAAAGAAAGAATTAAACAAGTCTTGAGCTCAAAAATACTACTCTATGAAAAAGAGGAGGGAGTCAACACTAACAGATTCGTCGTGTGCACGTTTTGCCGCGTCGCGTGCGAATAAATCTCTCTCTCTCACTCGTATATGTGTAATGTTCAATAATAGTAGTATTAGAACAAAATTCTTTCTTAAGAGAATTGAATCCAATTCAACAGAAAGAAAGAAAGAATAAAGAAAGAAAGAAAAAAAGATCTCTCCTCGAAAGAGTAGCAGAAGTAATCTCTTCTCTCTCGAAAGAAGAATACTACTGCTGAGCTCCTCTGTTATCGGCTCTGTCGTCGATCCGTCGACTGCAACAACGCTCTGTAATAAATGAACAGAAAAGTCCGGAATGAATTCTTTCAAGAGAATCGAATCCAATTCTAAAGAGAGATCAAAAAAAACTTTTAGGGTTTCACAAAAAAGTAGAAACCCTAAATCTTAAATCTCTCTCTTTTCTTTCGTCTGATTTTCGTCTCATTTCGCTTCCCCATTTCGTAGAGCGCAAATTCGTTTTTGCAGTTCTTCTACTTCCGCGACGACGACAGAGCGAAGAGCATTTCGAGAGAAAAGGAGAAAACAGTGTGTGTACTGCTCTTTCTTTTTGTTTTTGCAGAAGAAAAGAGCGCTTTATATTTGGAGAGTAAATATATACGCGCATCGATCATGTCGCGGTGTTGTTATCATCAATCCGCCGCATCGATGGCCAGACAATCGAGTTTCGCATCTTCCTCTTGCTCTCGCGGAAACGACGATCCTCGATCCAAATCGAAGCTTTTAACGAATACTTCGAGAAGGAGGAGGAGACAAAATGACGGTAAAGGAGGACTCGTGAATAACGCGTTAGTTCCCGGCCCGGACGATAAAAAAGTCACGAGAAACCCAAGACCTGAATACGTACCAGGGAAAATCGCAGACGAGAAATACGTGCGAGTGTTCGACACGACGTTGAGAGACGGGGAACAATCACCAGGCGCGACGTTAACGTCCACGGAAAAAGTTCAAATCGCGACGAATCTTGCAAAACTAGGCGTGGATATCATCGAGGCTGGGTTTCCGATCGCATCTCCGGACGATTTAGAAGCGGTGAGAAACATCGCGAAAGTCGTCGGGAACAAAGTCTACGAGGACGGGTACGTTCCCGTGATTTGCGGGTTGTCGAGAGCGAACGAGAAAGACATCGCGTGCGCGTGGGAAGGGGTGAGGCACGCGGTGAGGCCGAGGATTCACACGTTTATCGCGACGTCGCCGATTCACATGGAGTATAAGTTGAAGAAGACGCCGGACGAGGTGGTAAATATCGCGGTGAAAGCGGTGCAGTTTGCAAAGTCTTTAGGGTGCGAAGATATCGAGTTTAGTCCAGAGGACGCCGGGAGATCGGAGCCGGAGTTTTTGTATCGCATACTGAAAGCCGTCGTCGACGCTGGGGCGACCACGATTAATATTCCCGATACCGTTGGCTTTTGTTTGCCGGACGAGTTTGGTCGTTTGATCAAAGGCATCAAAGAGAACGTCATCGACGTCAGCGCGAACGACGCGATCATTAGTACGCACTGCCAAAACGATTTGGGTTTGTCCACCGCAAACTCGTTGGCTGGAATCGCCAACGGCGCGAGACAAGTCGAGTGCACCATCAATGGTATCGGTGAGAGAGCCGGGAACGCGAGTTTGGAGGAAATCGCCATGTCCGTCATCATGCGAGGTCAAAACCAATTAAACGGAGCGTACATGGGCGTGAACCCGGTGTATATTTACCAAACCTCGAGAATGGTTTCGGAATACTCGGGTATGCTCGTCCAACCGCACAAAGCTATAGTCGGCGCGAACGCGTTTGCGCACGAATCCGGGATTCACCAAGACGGCATGTTGAAGAACAAATCGACGTACGAAATCATCGCGCCGGAAACCATCGGCGTCTTCCGAGACGAGGGCGATTGCGGCGTCGTTATGGGTAAGCACTCCGGGAGACACGCGTTGAAATCGAAACTCGGACAGATGGGCGTCACGTTGGCGGACGATCAGTTGAACGCGTTTTTCGATCGGTTCAAGTTGGTCGCCGAGACGAAAACAGGAGGCGTCTCCGACGTCGAGTTGATGGCTTTATTGAGAGACGAAATGGAAGTCGAGGAAGGGAAGGAGTTTTACACGTTGGTGGACGTCCAAGTCGTCTGCGGTACCATGGGTTTACCAACCGCCACGGTAAAGATCATCGATCAAGGCACGGAAAGAATCTTCGCGTGCGTCGGCACCGGACCAGTCGACGCGGTGTACAAAGCCATCGACGCCGTCGTCGGCAAATCGGTCGAACTCACCGAATACAACGTCAAAGCGGTCACGCAAGGCATCGAATCCTTAGCCACGACGCGAGTGACGATCAAACCAACCGACGAATCCACCGCGGAAACGATCACGAACAACCAAACTGAAGCCAGAGGGACGAGGACGTTCACCGCGACTGGCGCGGATACCGATATCGTCGTCTCTTCGGCTCGAGCGTACTTATCCGCGTTGAATAGAATGTTATCCTCCAACGCGAAACTGACAACGAGCGGTAGTAGTAGTTTGATTGAATCCTCCTCCGAAATCGTTTCTAGATGATGATTTGATACAAAGTGTTGTTTTCGACAAGATAATAATAATAATAAGATAAAGAAGAGAAAGAGAAAGAGAGAAAGAAAGAGAGAGTCTCAAATGCGCGTTTCATACGTCGCATCATATTTACGAGTTCCGCCACACGGACGGTACCACACATATACGAATACATCTTTTTCATTCCTCTTCTGCTCTTAAAGCTTTTAAATAAAAACAGTCGTCGATGAAAGAAATATATTATTTAATAAACCGTTATTACGTACTCTCCTCTGAAAATGAATCATCCGTATCTGCGTAACTCTCGTCGTCTCCGTATTCGCTCGCGTATTCGCCCAATTGTCTCACAAATTGGCCTCTCGAATTGCATTGGATTCAATACGAATAACAACCTAATAAAACAATGTCCTCCGCGCGTGACCCTCCTCCCAACCCTCCTCCTTTCAACCCTCGCGTGAACGACGCTCGTCACCCTCTCCCTTTTCCTCCTTCCGGGGACTCCGACCGCCCCGTGTTCGTCCGTAAAGCCGTGCAACGCCGAGCGATCGATTACACCGCGAACAATTTAATCCACTCCGCGGAACGCGCGTACACGGGCTCGTTAACGCGAAACCCAATCCAAGACTCTGTTCTCGTAAAACCGACGAGTGGGAGCATGCTCGATTTCCCACCGAGCTGGAATTTGAGGCACGTGCCCGCGTCGAGCTTTGCGCTGAAGTTTGTCCACGTCAGTGCGAATAAGATCAAAACGCCGATAAATAAAGGTACTATGTATATGTTGGATTTGACGTCGACGACGCGATGAAGAGAGAATGGCATTTTTGCTCTCTCATTTTATTACGCGTGTATGAGTATTCGTCGTTCTGTTGTTGTATTTTGCTTCTTCTTTGAAAAACACGCGCTGACTTTAGACGACTTTCTTTCTTTCGTATAAAACGAAACAACCCGCAAACAGTTATATTCATGCCGGACGGTCGAAGAGTGCTCACGTGTTCACAAAACGGTGAATTTACGCTCTGGAACGCGGCGAGTTTCAACTTTGAGACTATTTTACAGGCACACAATAACCCGGTTAGAACGGCGACGGTATCGCGCAGCGAAAACTGGCTCATTTCCGCGGACGATTCCGGGCAAATCAAGTATTGGCAGATGAATTTTAACAATTTGAAACAAACGCAAGCGCACGGGGAACCGATTCGAGGGGTAAGTTTTAGCCCGACGGATTTGAAATTCGCCACGTGCGCGGACGACGCGACGATTAAGATATTCGATTTTGCGAGAGCTAAAGCGGAGACGACGTTAAACGGCCACGGCGGGGACGTGAGGTGCGTGCAATGGCACGACACCAAGAGCGTGGTGGCGAGCGGCGGGGGGAGAGATTGCGTCGTCAAACTCTGGGATCCGCGAGTAGGCGCGCAGCGACAGTGCTTATCCACGCTACACATGCACAAAGGTTCGGTAAACTGTTTGAAATGGAACCAAAACGGCCACCACTTAGTCACCGGGTCGAAAGACGCCAGCTTAAAAGTCACCGACATTCGCACGCTCAAAACGATTTCCTCGCACGTCGGTCCGTACAGCAAAGACATCGCGTCCGTCACGTGGCATCCACACGACGAACGCGTTTTCACCTCCGGCGCAGGGGACGGTTCCATAGCATACTGGATCGTCGGCGCTGGTTCCGACCCACAGGCAGAAGTCCGCGGCGCCCACGAAAGCCAAACCAACGACATCGCCTGGCATCCCGCCGGTCACTTGCTCGTCTCCGGAAGCAACGACAACGCCATCAAGTTTTGGTGCCGAAACAGACCAGGCGAGGTTGCTCGAGACACAACATCTCGAGTCACGAAAGCTGAATACGCGCAAGAAGCGATCGTCGCCGCGCACCAACAAGCCGTCGCGGCGACGCAAGGCGGCGGGATCGGGAGCACGCGAGGCGTCCTGGGCGAGACGACGACGGCTGGGATCGCGAGAGCCTCCGCCGTCCCAGGTTTAAGTCGCCCTCCGCCGCCGAGACCGCCTTTAGGTGGGCCACCCACCGGGCAACCACCACCACCTCAAGCGCCTTCAGGCGCGCCTCCACCTCCTCGCCCGCCGCCGCCGAGAGCGCCGTCCGGTCCCGCGCCGCCTTCTTCGACTTAGTTAGATGAATAGACAGTAGCGTAGCAAAAGTTTAGTCCGTAAAAAGCAATACGACGAGTAGTAGCGCCGCGACGACGATACTACGCGCATTTGAGTATTCTTCGTTTTTGCACCACCCGGACTACATTTTCCATTCATAGAAGTTGTACACGGACGCGGTGCAAAGTGCGGTTCCGTATTGGGACGTACGAATTGTTCTCTTACGGGTTTGAATGTGGTTGAACGCACGTCGCATTCTTCGTTTTCATCGAAAAGAAACGACTATTTTTCCTTCACTTTTTATCTTCAAAATCCAACCAAAATGTCCACCCTTCTTAAAGCGTCTACTTTCTCTCCTTCTGTTCTCGCTCTCGCGACGAACAAAAAACAACAACGATCTTCTTTGAGACGAGGAAAACAAAGTTCTGTCGTCAATGTTTCAGCATCTGCGGGTGTTGGTCAAGGTGCGTCTCGTCTCTTTCTTCTCTCGTAAGATTAAGATTAAGATCGTGTTTTTCTGTTATCCATTCGCGGGGAAAGTTTTATCATCTCTGATGTGATCTTAATCCTGATGATGATGATCTCACGTCTCTCTTTCTCTCTCTCCGTGTGATTCAAATAAAAGGTGGATTAGAAATGGTCGCCCTAAAATCCGCAAACGCAACCGCGGAGGTGTACTTATTCGGCGGCGTCGTCACCTCGTTTACCAAATCTGGACGAGATTTGTTATACGTCAGACCAGATGCGAAATTCGATAAATCGAAACCAATCTCCGGCGGCGTCCCGCACTGCTGGCCGCAATTCGGACCAGGGGAGATCCAAGTGCACGGATTCGCCAGAAACGTGGATTGGGAGTTAGTGTCGAGTAAAGAGGATACGATGACGATGAAGTTAACGCCGAATGAATACACGAAGGCGATGTGGGATAAACAGTTTGAAGTCGTCGAGACGGTGTCGATTAAGAACGACGCTTTAGTGTGCGAGTTGGCGGTGACGAATAAAGGGTCGGAGCCGTTTACGTTTACCGGGAGTTTTCACACGTACTTTGCGGCGGATATCGACGCGGTTCAAGTGAAAGGATTGGAAGGATGCGAATCGTTTGATCGATTGAAGGAGGAAAGCGGGAAGGTTTCGGCGCCGATTACGTGCACGGGGCCGATTGATTCTTTGTATAAGAACGCGCCGAGTCAAATCGATTTGGACGTCGGGGGTGGTAACTCGGTCAAGATTACCGGCGCCGGGTGGAAAGACGCGGTGGTTTGGACGCCGTGGACTGATATGGAAGCTTGCTACAAGGAGTTTGTCTGCGTCGAGAACGCTTCGTGCGCCGAGCCGGTGACGGTCGCCCCCGGAGCCACGTGGACGGCGAGCACCAAGTTGGAGTAAATATATTACTAAAATCTTTATATTCTTCTTCTTCTTCTTCTCCGACGACGACGATTCAGACGACGATATTACTACTACTGCTACTACTACTGATAATAATGTAAAAACGCGTTTTTGATTTTATATACACTCTTGCAAGATAGAATTGAACTTTTACTCACAAACTTCTAAAAATACCCTTCTGGGTTGTTAAAAACCTTCGCGTCGTGCGCCTTCTTAAAATCCGCGCGGACAAACGTCGTCGTTTGTTCGCCATCGTCGCACAACAAGTTTCGGTCTAACCTTGGGTTAAATGGTGGTTGCAACACCGCTTTCTCCCCATCCGTCATCCCGTCCGTGGTTCCTTTTGGCCACTCCGGCAAGTACGATCGACCGTAAGCCATATTCGCCGGCGCGAATCTATACAAAACCGCTCTTCTCTTCCCGTCTCTCCCTTCACCAGTCCACGGAATGGTCCCGTGCGTGCACGCCTCCGTGAACAACAAAACGTCCCCTTTTTCAATCCCTGGATTTCTCACGCTTTCCGTTTGCTTCAACATCTTCATCACGTCCGGCGGTACCGGCACATTACTCTTGTGCGATCCCGGCAGAACCGCGTACCCGCCTTCTCCGGTCTTGGTCGTCGTCAACGCCACGCTCGCCGCTAACAAGTGACAATACGGCCTTCCATTCACAAACTCGTACGCCAAACCTTGTATCCAACTCCCGTCTTGATTCAATCTCCCACCGTGAAAATCAAACCCATCCGCATCTCGCTTCTGTTGAATCAAAAGCGGTAAATGGTCCATCCGGTACCCTTCGCCGCACAGCGCGATGTAATACGGCACTAACTTTGGATGCGTCAACATCTTCCGGAATAACTCGTTCTCGCCTTTCGGCCAGGCGAGCATCCCGCCTAAATCTTGCCTTCCTGTGGTTCCGTCACCGGCTAATGGCATCCCTTTTTTCCCTCCTAATCGTAACTGTCCTTTCCGCTCGACCATTTCCGGTTCGTGCGCATCTACCGCTCGATTCATCTGTTCAATCTCAGCCTCGGAAAACACATTCTTGACGATAATAAACCCGCTCAAATCGAACGCGAATAATTCTTCCTCGGAGAGTTGGTGGCCCATGGCTCGTCCGAGTAACGTTTCGTGGACGAATCTTCTTTGACCACCCTTACGCCAAGGAGAAGAGGCGCTACGGAGAGTACACGGATGAGATTTCAATCGATTTTCCCCTACGGAAGCGGATTGGAAATTGGATACACGAGCGGAGGATGCAGACGTAAACGGAGCTCTCAGAGAAGAACGAGTCGAAGTTCGTACAAATGCAGCGTGCGAAACCAACGTGCGCATCGCCCGACGACTCCCACGGTGCATGTACGATGTGTGCTGTGTGTTTATATGCGCGCAGGTTTAAGAGAATAATGGAGAAAAAATGAGACGTCACCGGTGTAGTTTTGTCCACGTGGCAGTCACTCGAAAAAGGAACAAAAATACGCGAGAGCGTTTCATTCATAATCGATCGGAAACGAAGGTGTTTGTTGGTATCATATCGTTTATAGAATCGTGTTCGTGCACATCATCAGGTTCCTCGTTGTTTAAGCGAAGAAGAGAGGAAACTGCGCTTTTGGTCTCGACTTTGAGAAGGAAGAGGAGACCCCCGCCGAGGCCGTCCGTCGCGCTTCAAAATCGAGCTATTTTTAGTTCGACGCTTTGAAGCCCGCGCGAAGTCTTTTCGAGGAGTGACTTTTTTCACGTCTTCTGTTCGAACCGATGATTGAATACGCTCGCTTGTGCGAATGGTTCGCGAAAGCCTGGGAGGAAAGAGAGCGCCAGGAGCGGTGTCGACGACGGGTAGCTGAGGTTCTCGCGTGTTTGGAGAAGCGCAAACGGTTGGAGATTTTGCGGAAGAAAATGCTCGAGACGAAAGCGAGGATGGATCGAGACCGCGAGAGGTTTTCTTCTTTGTTTTCTTCTTCATCTTCATCTTCTTCGTAACAACACAACGACGACTTTTGAGACGCTTTTATACGCTATTATTATTATTATTATTATTATTATTATTATAAAATTAATCCATGCGGCCTTTCACCGATTTCACTTCCACTCCATCTTTCGTGATCACGTACACGGTCCCTCCCCAACCGCTTAAACAATCCCGCCCGCTTCCACTCAACAAACACTGACTAATAACCTCAAACAACTCCTCGGGCTCTAAATTTTCCTTATACATCGATTCGCACACCCCGAACAAACTCTCGCTATTATTCCCCGCCACGACGAAGTTCTCCGTCGGCGCCGCCGCGCCTATCAGATCCATCCCGGTCACGTACGGCTTGCGCTCTTTATCTAAACCCGCGATGACCGGTTCCACGTAATACGGGCCGAACCGTTTCTCGTACAACGTGGTCGAGACCACCGAGGCAAACGTTTTCGGTTCCATGACTCTGTTCTCGCGAAGTTCGTAAAGTTTGTGTTTAAACTCGAACGTCGCTCGCAGCGTGTGCATATCCGAGGCCAAGCCGGACATTGCGACGAACAGTCTGGGATGGATCTGGAAAATCTTTTGGAAGTCGATGGCGGTGGTTTGTTGTTGGTTGATCCCGAGGCGGTTGTCCGAGGCGATGGCGACGCATTCGTGGCCGCACATAGCTTTTATATATGAGAATTTAAATAAGAATAACAGAGTTTAAGAGACGTATCTCGGTGAGTAAACATACGCGCTTTGTTCTTGGGAAAATGTTGAGATCGGAAACGCATTTTGAAAGAAGTTTACATGAAGTTTAAGATGATTGTACGCGCGTAAGAGCGAAAGAAAAAAGCAATAACACGCGTACCGATGATCGCGGCGCCGTTGTAGCTCATCACGCTCATGATTAAAGAGTATATTACGCGGGTGTTTATTCAATCAAAGCGTTCGTTTGTTGTGTTTAAGTGAAGATTTTCTTTACGTTTTGCTTCAGTAAAAATGAATCGATTTTACGTCTTAAAGGCGGCAGAGAGAGCGGGAAAAAGAGCTTTTCTGGGCGTCTCGTCGTCTTTCGTGCCGTCGAGTGGTGTAAGCATTAGGTTTCGGTCGAGATCGAACGCTTTTTCATCGTCATCTTTACGAGAACGAGAACGCAAAGTTTCCGGGACAGATGGAAAAGAACGAACGAGAGTCACGGAAAGAGACGACGACGAAAGAAGTTTACGAAGGAAAGAGGAACCGCAAAACAAATTCCTGGAATCCCTCAGACGAGAAACCGTGGAGAAGGTAGAACAACAACTCGACGACGCGGAGGACCACGCGCCGCCAACCCGAGCGTTCAGTCTGAGAGAGAAAACGTATCGGGAAAAAAGGGGAGAACTTAATATGCTGCCGAAAGAGATCAACGGACCGAGAGGTTTAGAACCGACGCGGTTCAAAGATTGGGAAGTTGGAGGGAGGTGCACTGATTTTTAGACAGATGATGGATTCTTCTCGGGAACGAACTTTAGCCGAGTAGCGGCTCGACGTTGATGAAGACAAAGTTCGTCGCGCCGAAACGTTTACGGCGGGGATGTACGGTTGAGAAAGTTAATATCGCCGATCTTTTGACGATCGTTTTATGAGTTTCGGCGACGGACGATCGAAGAATCGTTTTAGTTGTTCTCGCCGCCGACGTTTGTGATCCAAATATCAACGGCGGAGTATTGCCGATCTCGGTTTCGTTCGGCGCGGATTGTACCGTCGAGGACGCGGCAAAATGTGCGCCAAATGGATCTTTCGGGCGGCTTTGGGATGATCGAGGAAACAACAAAGAGATGAAAAACGACGCGAAAATCGAGAGGAAAGTCTCCACAAAAGCTTTGGAGGAGGAAGCAAAACAATGGCGGCAAAATAATACTCATCCTCGTGATAAGAAGAAGAAGAATGGTCGATCGACGTCTTCGTCTTTCGCGCCGTCCTCGAGCCGTCTTGTTACGTTTTACGCCGGCGTACTACTCCTCACGTGCGCACGCCTTTTAAATAAAGATTGCGTGTATTTAAAGTAAACACGTATAACAGAGTATTCTCACAACGCACCCCTATGTATTATATGTATGCTCCTTCTATATCACTCGTAAACGACTCTCGATTGACTTCTCAAACCTTAAACCCTATCTAATACGTCACTCTTCGTTCAAACCTCTTGCGTCTCTGTCCCTTCAAAAGAATGATGCGTCGCGGTGTACTCTCCGTCTTTTCGCGACAAAGAGGACGAAGAGGCGGTGCTTTTCCTCCTCGTCTCGCACACGATCACATCGGAAAGGGTGTCGCTCCAACGAACGCGTTCTCATCCTCCGTCGCCGCGTCTCGTCCACGTCCTTTCGACGTCGTTGGGGAAAACGCGCGTAAAAATACCGTTAGAGGAGATTCGTCGCGCATCTCGCTTTTGTCGAGCGGTCAAAGGCTCCGCTCGAGATCTGTCGGACAAGCCTCTCGCTGTTGTTACTCCTCCTCTGTTTCCTCCTCGTTTCGCGGGAAATGGGGTGGACAGGACGACAGGAATACGACGAATGATGGTTCAAACCTCTCGAGCGAATCCATGCTTTTGGATCACCCAGACGTGCACGTGTTGACGAACGTGGACGTTCCCGCGACTGGTGGAGGATCCGGCACGGGAAACGGAGGTTTCATCGGCGGCGGCGCAGGTGGGGGTGGCAACAACACGTCGAACTCCGGCTCGAACGGTGCAAACGCGAACGATTTTTTCGACGGGATTCCGAGAGATGTTAACGACTTGTACACCCCGAGGGAGATGGTGAAAATACTGCGAGAGAAAGTCATCGGGCAAGATCACGCGAAGAAAATCTTATCCGTGGCGGTGTATAATCACTACAAACGAATCGGAGCGATGCGGATGATGCGTCGTGCGAGTGGTGGAGGAGAGATGAGGAGAGAAAAGGAGGAGGAGATTCAGACGACGTCGTCGACGACTCGCGTGCACAATAACTTCTCGTCGTCGTCGTCGTCGAGCGATTTTGAACAACACGGAGGTGGCTTTGGAGACGGAGGAGGAGGAGGAGGAGCATCAGGAGGAGGTCGAAAGACGGAGATGAACGAGTACGTGAGCATGCGACCGTACGCGCATCCGGCGTCGGTGAAGATTTTTCCGAGCGATCAGCAAGGGAGTAAGGATACCGGTTTTTTTGGCGAGCAGTCGCAGCGGGAACGCATGGGACAAAGCGTTTGGGACAAAGAGGAAGACTTTGAAAGAAGCGATTCTTCTTCTGACGAAGATGACGACGACGAATCGCTCATTGAGTTGGAGAAATCGAACGTTCTCTTGTTTGGCCCAACTGGGTGCGGGAAAACGTTGATTATTAAAACTTTAGGCGACATCTGTAATGTTCCAGTCGTCACCTGCGACGCGACGACGCTGACCCAAGCCGGGTACGTCGGCGAAGACGTCGAATCTGTGTTGCACAAGTTATTACGCGCGGCAAATTACGACGTCCAATTAGCTGAACGGGGCATAGTCTACGTGGATGAAATCGACAAGTTATCTCGCAAATCCGAAAACGTCTCCATCACTCGAGACGTCTCCGGCGAAGGCGTGCAACAAGCTTTATTGAAAATGGTCGAAGGAACCGTCGTGAACGTTCCGGAACGAGGCGGTAGGAAACACCCGCGAGGTGAAGTCGTCGCCATGGATACCAAAAACATTCTCTTCATCGTCGGCGGTGCGTTCGTCGGTTTAGAGAAACACGTGAAAGGACGGATCGAAAAGAAGACGAGCATCGGGTTTGGCGCGCAGGTCAAAAGCAGCAGCGGAGGAGGAGACGGCGACGCTACTCAAAAAGATTCCGACGATTATACGGAGAAGAACAAAACGGCGAAGAAGAACGGGGGCGACCAGGGGCCGCAGATGAAGAAATCCGGCATCTTAGCCGGCATTTCCGAACGCGACGATAACCTCTTAGCCGCGCACTGCGAACCCGCGGATTTCGTCTCCTACGGCTTGATCCCGGAATTCGTCGGTCGGTTCCCGATCGTCGCCCCTCTGAAAACCTTGCGCGAAAACGACCTCCGAAGAGTGCTCACGGAACCCAAAAATGCGCTCACGAAACAATTCGCGAGACTTTTCCGCGCGCACGACGTCAAACTCGACGTCACTTCTTGCGGCGCCAACGAAATCGCCCGGTGGGCGTCCATGCGAGGCACCGGCGCTCGCGGTTTGCGAACGATTATGGAACGCCTCTTAGCCGACGCGATGTTTGAAGTCCCGTCGGACCCGACGATTAAAACCGTCCGTTTGACGGAAAAAAGCGTTCGAGAAGCGCTCACGAAACGAGAGAGCGAGGGCGTCTTGATCAGCGGCGCCGAGATGATTCGAACCTCCGTCTCCTCATCCTTCTCCTCTTCCTCTTCCGAAAATAAGGACGACGTTTCAGAAAGCGAAGAGAACGACGAAGCCTCCTCCGGATAATAACGACGTCAAAAGGAGAAGAAGCCGACGACGAGAAAGAGAGAAAAAATGGAAGAGAGAGAGAGAAAGACTTGCGCTTTACGGAGGACACGCCGAGCGGGATTTAAAAGAGTGTAGACAACGTATATATATATATATATAAATACCAAAGTAAGAAATGTTGTAAATGT
>Ga0209091_10001600_pt1 | contig 19748 bp, 18 predicted proteins | sample ArcticOcean_MG_C_6_FD_187438 | JGI IMG/M metagenome (GOLD analysis project Ga0209091, IMG submission 187438) | Marine microbial communities from western Arctic Ocean - ArcticOcean_MG_CB8_128 (SPAdes) (version 2) | ecosystem: Environmental > Aquatic > Marine > Oceanic | place: Arctic Ocean...
GATGGCATTACTGACGACACATCTCGTCTGTTCGAGGGGCTCTATCAAACCAATCGCGTAAAGTTGTCTGCAGAGTATGACCTCGGCAACACTAGTTGGTCTGGTTATACCTACTACACCAAGCAAGAAAGCTCCAATAAACGCGATGTCTCAGGTGTCTACGCATCCCGCCTGCAGCTAGCTCTTCGCGGGGAAGGTGGCGTCAGCGGTGATCAGTGGTTTAATCCCTTCGGCTCTCGAGACCCTCGATCTCCTTATTATGAGCCAGGATTCGAGAACACCAAAGAACTAAATAACTGGATGCAGTACCGAAATCCAAACCAGGAAAATTCACGTAAAGCTCTGGATGTTTTTGAAACTATGCTCACGGGCGAAGTATTTGATGTTCCGGCCGGCGCTGTGCAGATGGCCTTTGGCTTTCAATGGCGCGACTTGGAAGAGCGCACTTTTCAAGAGCCATTCGAAGCTTCAGGAGAAAATTTCATTTGGGGAGTGAATGGCGAGCCTATAGCAGGCGACGAGGTATTTAACTCTGCAGTCCGCTCAGTGTTTGCTGAGATAGAAGTACCTATCTTAGATAATCTGGCTATCAAGGCTGCGGTGCGCAGTGAGCAATTTACTGACCAAGGTCTGTCGACTACTACACCCAAGATTTCCGCGCGGTATGAAATAATACCTGGACTAGCACTGAGAGCGTCTTGGGGCGAAAGCTTCTTGGCACCGACCTCATTCCAGACCCGAGCGGCAACGACCAACGAAAACTGCGGTGATATGTACAGCGGCAGTGACGACTTCAGCGGGCAACTGCTGCTTGGCGGACTGAAATGTCAATCGGGCAATCCAAATCTCGGCCCAGAACAGGCAGAGATTCTTAATGTCGGATTCACTTGGCAGGCAGAGGGCAGGCTTGAAGGCTTTGAGTTGTCCATGGACTATCAGGAAATTGAATATACTGACCGAATTCGGACTCTAACTGAGGATGACGTAACTCGGAACCAGTTCGCTTCTATGCTTCGGGATACTGGCCAGACTGAAGGGTCCTATGACTCCACTCCCGGCTCAGCCTCTCGAAAGGCCGCCGATGCCTGGCTGGGTGCTCAGCCTGTTGGTGGTGCCGGCGGGAATATCTTCCGCGACCCTGATGGCCGTGTGGCACTTGTGCTGATTCAGTCAGCCAACGTAGCACAATTTGATGTCAGCTTGTTCGACATGAAAGCGCAATACTCCTTTACTCCAGGCGACTGGGGAACATTCAACACACGTCTCAATGCCACGGTCTATACAGATTATCTGTTTACAGACAAGAAAGGTAATCCTGTAGATGTTCTCGGAAAACAGAACGCGCGGACTAATATCGCCCCCCCAATACCGAAAGTAAAAATGGCGTGGCAAAACAATTGGTTCCGAAACAATCACAGTGCGTCAATGTCGGTAAGCTGGTTCAGTGCTGTTGATCATGACGCCCAGATAGTTGACTTGTACCAATTTGATGGACAGTTTGTACCCCCCAGTGAAATTGATGAGGACCCAATCATCGATGTGCGCTACTCGTATTTCATGGAAGATTTCTTTCTCTTCGACAGCGCAGTTACCCTGTCTGCTGGAGTGAACAATCTCTTAGATTACAAGCCTACGTTGACTGGGCAGATAGGAGGCTTTGAGTCTAGATTGATCAATAACTTTTATCGTCAATTCTTCGTGTCCATCGATTTTACTCCAGGCGGCTAAAAGCGTTGCTCATCGGCGGGCTGATGCTGGTTTTCAGGCCTGTCGCAGGAATAGCCAAGGCATGTGGGTGCCTTGGCTTTTTTTGTATTCAGTTGGGAAGTAAATAAATGGGTTCAGACTGAACCCATTTATCTTTATTCGTTAAAAATTTATTCTGAAAGCTACAGCAACTCCCGCCAATAAGCCTTTCTGCTTTATACTTCCCTTCTATGCAATCAAAACAGCAAATAGTTCTAGAAGACGAGGCCGCCACACTCGAGTTCGGCGCCCGACTCGCCACTGCCACATTTCAAACGGAAAAGCGCGGCGATATTGATCTGCCACCTCGGGAGGGCATTTCCCATCTAGGGGGCATGATCTACCTGCAAGGCGACCTTGGCGCTGGCAAGACAACGCTAACCCGCGGCTTCATGCGCGCCTTCGGTTATACCGGTGCGGTGAAGAGCCCTACCTATACCTTGGTAGAGCCCTACGAATTCGAGCTTTGTAACATCTATCACTTCGATCTCTATCGTCTTGCTGATCCCCAGGAGGTGGCCTATCTAGGTACCGATGAGTATTTCGCCGAGTCGAATCTCTGTCTCGTGGAATGGGCCGAGAAGGGCGCGAAATGGCTTCCTGCTGCGGACTTGGTGATCGATATGGCCGATCAGGGAACGGGTCGACGTCTTACTTGTCAAAGTCTTACGGAGAAAGGCGCCATAATTGCCAAAAGATTATGGCCCTGAGGCCGTTGTATTAGACAACGTGAAGTATGTCTCAAAGAATTTGTCATGAAATCACAGCACATTCTAAGCAGTATTGAGGGCAGCAGTCGCTGTCTTACTCTCGCTCTAGCAGTTTGTACGCTGCTGGCAAGCTTTGCTGTGTCTGCGGCTAGTGTGGAAGAGGTAAGGGTGTGGCGTGCGCCGGACCATACTCGTCTCGTGTTTGATCTGTCTGGGGAGGTCGAATATAAGCTGTTCACGCTCGATAACCCAGCTCGTGTGGTTATCGACATAGAAGGTTCGTCATTGGGTGGCGATTTGTCTCGGCTGGATTTTAGCGAGAGCCCGATCAGTGGCATGCGCAGCGCTATTCGTGATGGTGACACCTTGCGTATGGTAATTGATCTTGTGGTGGAGGTTGAACCGCGCAGTTTCATCCTCTCACCGAATAGCGAACAAGGCGATCGCTTGGTTGTCGATCTGTATGACGAGTCGCCATCTGCTGACGCGCCGAGAAACACCAACATCATATCCTCGAATTCTACTGGAGCACCCCGTGGCGATGAGCGTCGTAATATAATCGTTGCGATCTCGGCAGGACACGGCGGTGAAGACCCCGGCGGCATTGGCTTTGATGGCAAGCTCAAAGAGAAGGACATCACGCTAAAAATAGCGCGCGCTTTATTCAATCAACTTGAAAGAATGCCCGGCTACACGCCGATCATGATTCGTGATGGCGATTACTATGTCGAGCTGCAGCGCCGTTCTGAAATTGCCCGGGAGAAACGCGCTGATCTTTTCGTGGCAGTGCATACCGATTGGTATCGCACCAGCCGTGCCAACGGCTTGACTATCTATGCGCTATCGGGTGATAGAGCCGACCGTGAGAATTCTCGCCGTGTAGCACACAAGGAAAACAATGCAGACTTGCTTGGCGGTGTGGGTGGCGATCTAGATCTCAGCTCCTGGGATGATGATGTCGCACTTACGCTGGTCTCACTGCAGATGGCATGGAGTATGGAACAGAGCCTGATCGCGGGTACTCGTGTTTTGGAATCCTTGGATGGCATGACACGTCTGCGCCGCGACAAGGTGCAGCAAGCATCGTTGGAAGTGTTGAAGTCGCCGGACATACCTTCGATGCTGATCGAGACTGGTTATTTGACGAACCCTGATGAAGCCAGAAGGCTTAACACGTCTGCCTTCCAGCAGAAGCTTGCGCGCGGGATCGCGCAGGGTGTGATGAATTATTTCTACGAGGCGCCGCCGGAAGGATCTCTTGTCGCCTGGCAGAAGGTCAACGGTATTGTTCCCATGCCTGGCATCTATATGGTGAAGAGAGGTGATAGCCTTTCGGTAATCGCGCAGCTCTACAACGTTGGTCTAGCGGAATTAAAATCGGCTAATAAAATTTCTTCGAACACGATTCACGTAGGTCAGGAACTTACTATTCCGGGAGTCGGCGCAGGAGAGCAGGAAGAACACACGGTTCGTCGCGGGGAAACGCTTTCCGAAATCGCGCAGCGGTATCAAGTTAGTCTGGGCAGTTTGCGCCAGGTAAACAACATCACTAACGATCGCATCATGGTCGGGCAGATTCTAAAAATACCCGCGCCCTAGCTCTAGTTTGCTTAGCTTCTTCCGTGTTGGTTCCGGTAGTTTTGCCCGTAGTTGGTGCTACAATGCCAGCCCTATTCCCTTTACTGCTACTAGCCAATGTCACGCATCAATCTTCTTAGTCAACGCCTCGCGAATCAGATCGCCGCGGGGGAGGTCGTCGAGCGTCCCGCCTCGGTCGTCAAGGAGCTGATGGAAAACTCTTTGGATGCTGGCGCCAGTCGACTAGAGATCGAAGTCGAGCAGGGCGGCACGAAACAAATCAAGATCAAGGACGACGGGCTAGGCATTCATAAGCAAGACTTAGAGCTGGCGCTTAGCCGGCACGCCACCAGTAAAATCACCGACCTCGAAGACCTAGAAAATATCGCCAGCCTCGGCTTTCGTGGCGAGGCGCTAGCCAGTATCAGCTCGGTCTCGCGCCTGACTATGACCTCAAAGGCAGACGACGATGTGGCCGCAGGTGGCGGCGATAATAGTGGCTGGAAGGTCGTCGCCGAGGGTCAGGAGATGGATGTCATGCTCTCGCCTGCGGCACACTCGCGCGGAACCACGGTCCAGGTGCGAGACTTATTCTTCAACACGCCGGCGCGCAAGAAATTTCTGAAAACAGAGAAGACGGAATTCTCGCGCATCGATGAGATTCTAAAACGCATCGCGCTGAGTCGCTTCGATGTGCAGTTCTCGCTTATTCACAATCAGCGTGCGATTCGCAAACTGCTTCCTGCAAAGTCCGATCAGGAAAAACAGCGGCGCGTCGCTTTGGTGTGCGGTCCTGCCTTTGTCGAGAGCTCTGTGTTCGTGGAAATGCAAGGCCAGGGTCTGCGTCTCTGGGGTTGGGTAAGCCTGCCGACCTTTTCACGCTCTCAGGCAGACTTGCAATATTTCTATGTGAACGGTCGCATCATTCGCGACAAGCTAGTGACACACGCCGTGAAGCAGGCCTATCGCGATGTGTTGTTTCATGGGCGCCATCCTGCCTATGTGTTGTATCTGGAATTAGCGCCATCTGCAGTTGATGTGAATGTGCATCCAACGAAGCATGAGGTGCGTTTTCGCGACAGCCGTCTCGTGCATGACTTTCTGTTCAGTTCATTGCACAAGGCGTTAGCAGAACTTAGGCCGTCTGATCGGCTCGCAGATAACGCACAGAACAATGGACACGAGAGTGATCCGTTTGCAGCTATGCGTAGCGGTAGCGCTGCAGGAAATTTTGCAGCTAGCCCAGATTCAAATTTTGCAGCGGGAAACTTCAACGATCAGAGTAGTCTGTCACTTGCGGAACCGGCTTCGAATAGTTATTCCTACAGGCAGAACACGGGGCAACCTGACGCCGGCGTGATACAGAGCCAGTTGGAAAATTTCGCGAAGCTCACTGCCGACGATGCAGAAGTACCACCGTTGGGATACGCCATAGCACAACTGCATGGAATTTATATTCTCGCGCAGAATAAGGAAGGGCTGATCACGGTGGACATGCATGCGGCGCACGAGCGCATCACCTACGAGCGCATGAAGACAGCCTGCCAGAATGAAGAGTTGAAGATGCAGTCCTTACTCGTTCCTTTGTCTATCGCGGTGAGTCAGGGCGAGGCCGACTGCGCGGAGACTGAACAAGAAGCTTTACTCACTATTGGTATCGAACTTGAGAGAGTCGCTGCGGAATCGATAGTAGTCAGACAGGTCCCCTCGATATTGCGTAACGCCGATATCGAACAACTGGTGCGCGATGTGCTGTCCGATGTTCTCGAATACGGCAGCAGCGATCGCATTCAAGCGCATCAGGATGAACTGCTCTCCACCATGGCATGTCATGGTTCGGTTCGCGCCAATCGTCACTTAACTATCCCAGAGATGAACGCGCTGCTTCGCGACATGGAAGCCACCCAGCGCAGCGGTCAGTGCAATCACGGCAGACCCACATGGGTGTATCAGAGTCTGAATGAGTTGGATAAACTCTTTCTTCGTGGGCAGTAAAATCGAGAACGCACTTCCTTCGTAGTCGCGTACAATCTCACCCTATGAATTCTTCCTCTTCTAAACCCAATGTGATCTGTCTGATGGGCCCGACCGCATCGGGTAAGACCTCCCTCGCCGTCGACTTGGTGCGTCAGCATCCGTTTCAGATTGTCAGCGTGGATTCGGCGCAGATCTATCAGCAGATGGATATCGGCACCGGTAAGCCGGACAAGGGAGTGTTGGATATCGCGCCCCATCGATTGATCGATTTCATCGATCCAGCCGTGCCGTATTCGGCATCGCAGTTCAGAACAGATGCTTTTAGGGAAATTGACGAGATACTAGACTTTGGCGACACGCCCCTGCTTGTTGGTGGCTCGATGCTGTATTTTCGCGTCTTAAGAGATGGTCTTGCTGATATGCCTCATGCCAATCCCGAGGTCCGCAGTGAGATCGAAAAATTAGCCCAAGAACAGGGCTGGGGGGCAGTGCACCAGCAGTTGGCGGCGGTCGATCCGGATTCAGCAGCTAGGATTCATCGGAACGATCCGCAGAGAATTCAACGAGCTTTGGAGGTATATAGGGTCTCAGGCAAGACAATGACTAGCCTTCATGCTGAAATGCACGCGAGGCAGGAAGCAAAACTTCCTTACAATTTACATTTCTTCGGAATCCAACCAGAAGATCGCGGCGTATTACATGGTCAGATAGAGACGCGTTTCCGAAAGATGCTTAATGAGGGCTTGGTCGACGAAGTGCGGGCTTTACGCTCGCGAGGTGATCTCAGTCACCAACTTCCCTCAATAAAATCAGTAGGATACAGGCAGGTTTGGCAGCATCTGGACGGCGAAATTGACTATGACGGTATGGTTGAAAAAGGTATTATTGCCACCAGACAACTCGCCAAAAGGCAGCATACTTGGCTGCGTAGTTGGCCAAACCTGCAAAGTTTGAGTAATTCATCGCATCAATCCGTACAACATGTCTTGAAATACATGGATACCATCTCTATATAGATAGTATGTGAAGTAGAGAGATCGTTAATTTTTTATAGGAAGATCCACAGATATTAAAACGGTTTAGCCGGACTCGATTTCGAGACGGTGAAAACTCAGTTTTAATGATTGTCGATTGTAAGGGGAATAAAGAATGTCTAAAGGACATACATTACAAGATCCGTTTTTGAACGTGCTTCGCAAGGAGCGAATTCCGGTGTCCATTTACCTGGTTAGTGGAATTAAGCTGCAAGGTCAGATCGAGTCATTTGACCAATTTGTGATTTTGTTGAAGAACGCTGTAAGCCAGATGGTCTACAAGCATGCAATCTCAACAGTGGTTCCCGCGCGCAATGTAAAAGTGCCGATGCAGAATCCAGTCGAAGCAGTCGAAGTAGCCGAAGATGACGCTGGCGAACCGGGTAACGCGGTTTAGCATTCCTCAGTGAGGTAATTGATTGTTTTTTGACAGGCCCGATTCCGGCGAAGTGTCTATCCTTGTTCATCTCATTATAGATTCAGAGAGAGAACGAGAGGACCCAGCCGAGTTTGAAGAATTGGCAATCTCCGCTGGCGCCCAGCCGGTGGACTTTATCACAGGCTCCAGAAAGACACCCTCACCAAACCTTTTTATAGGGTCCGGCAAGCTTGAAGAGATTCAAGCCGCCGTTCTCGCCCATAAAGCAGGGCTTGTTCTATTCAATCACACACTCTCTCCCAGTCAGGAACGTAACTTAGAGGCCGAACTTAAGTGCCGCGTACTCGATCGCACTGGGTTGATTCTGGATATATTCGCGCAACGCGCGCGCAGCCACGAAGGTAAGCTGCAGGTAGAGTTGGCGCAGTTGCAACACCTCAGCACACGTTTGAAACGCGGGTGGACTCATCTTGATAGACAAAAGGGCGGTATCGGCATGCGTGGTGCGGGTGAGAAACAGCTGGAGCTTGACCAACGCATGATTGGGCACCGCATCAAAGCCATTAACAAAGGTCTGGAGAAAGTACGTGGTCAACGCGACCAAGGGCGTCGCTCTAGGCGTCGTTCGGAGGTGGCAACGATATCTCTGGTTGGCTACACCAATGCTGGTAAGTCCTCACTATTTAATAAGATGACCCATGCGCATACTTACGCGGCGGACCAATTGTTCGCTACATTGGATTCGACACTACGCCGCCTTACCTTAAAAAACTACGGCCCGGTGATCGTCGCCGACACGGTGGGCTTCATCAGCCATCTGCCACACCAACTGGTTGAGGCGTTTCGTGCTACGCTCGAGGAGACAGCACAGGCGGACCAGCTTATTCATGTCGTGGACGCGGCAAATGAATTTCATCCAGATCACATTTTTGAGGTCGATAAGGTTTTAGCAGAAATAGGCGCGAAGGCTGTGCCGCAGCTGCTGGTGTTCAACAAGATCGATCTGCTTCCAGGTGTCGAGCCACATATTCAACGCAACGAGAAAGGAAAGACCATAAAGGTCTGGGTGTCTGCAAAGACTGGCGCCGGCATGGATTTATTGCAGAGCGCGATGAGCGAGTTGCTAGCAGGGAACATGGCTGTCGAGACACTGAGGATCGCACCCAGCGAGACGAAGCTTCGCAGCCAGCTTTACGACAGCGGGTTTATCGAGGAAGAACATATAGACGAGGAAGGTTTCTATGAGCTGCGGGTCAAACTGCCGCGCGCGGACCTCGATCGACTTCTTAAACAAAGCGGTACAGAAGTTATAAGTCACATTATTGCAGTGCAGGAGCAGACTAATTTGGCAGTCGAGATTAAGGGACCAATCGCTTGATCGCATCGAATCGCCCTTTGAAAGTGCAAATTGCTGTGTAAATGAACAATTATTAGCTAAAATCGACCTATCTGTCTTTAGAAAGCTATGGAGAAGCCAATGGCTTGGAATGAACCTGGAAATAACGGAAATGGAAACGACAAAGATCCTTGGGGTGGCGGTCGTAAAGGCAGCGACCAGGGGCCTCCTGATATCGATGAGGTTGTGCGCAACGTGACTAAAAAGTTCAATAGCCTGTTCGGCGGAGGCAGCGGAGGCTCTAGCTCCACTGGCCCCTCGTCCTCCGGCAATGGAGGCCTATCTGCTGGCATAATTGCTGGCGTGGTCGCCGTGGTGGCCGTTATTTGGGCATTCATGGGCTTCTATATCGTTGACGAAGCTGAACGCGGCGTCGTCTTGCGCTTTGGTAGGGTGCTGGATTTGACAGTGCAGCCGGGCTTGCATTGGAATCCACCGATCGTTGATGAAGTGAGCTTGGTTAACGTCTCCGAATTGAACGCGAAGACCTATGAAAATCGCGCGATGCTGACGACCGATGAAAACATCATCGATATTGCAGTCACCGTGCAGTATCTAATTCAGGATCCAGTAAAGTATGTGATCGCGGTGCAGGACCCAGAGCTTAGTCTGGACAACGCGTCCGAATCAGCCATTCGCCACGTAGTAGGCGGCAACTTCATGGACCAGATTCTGACCACAGGTCGCGATCGCATCGCGGATGATGTGCATGATCGACTGCAGGATTACATGAACGTCTACAATACCGGCATTTTTGTAAGTCAGGTGAACGTGGTGGATGCGCAGCCACCTGATGCTGTTCGTCCGGCCTTCGATGACGTGATTCGTGCCAGAGAAGACGAGCAGCGTGTGCAGAACCAAGCTCAGCAATATTCGAATCAGATTATTCCTGAGGCTCGCGGTGAAGCACAGCGGCGCATCGAAGCTGCAAACGCTTACAGCGCAGAGGTCGTGGCTGAAGCAACTGGTGATGCCTCTCGCTTCGACCAACTGCTCACGGAATATTTAAAGTCTCCTGAGGTGACTCGACAGCGGCTCTATATCGACTCGCTCGAAGACGTGATGACAGCTAGCAGCAAGATCATGGTGGATGTCGAAGGCGGCAACAATATGTTGTTTCTGCCATTGGACAAGCTTATGGAGCAGAGCAATTCAAGCATCAATTCGAATAACACTACGAGCGACCTCAGAAATTTGGCAGACCAGTTGGCGCCATTTCTACCGGGTCCAAATAGTACAAACAGCGTAGATCGTTCGCGGCTACCTACTACTGGACGAGGAAATCGATAATGAAAAATTTTATAGCAGTTGGTTTTATTTTTCTTGTCGTCATAGTCGTAAGCAATTCTCTTTTCGTTGTAAAGGAAACCGAGCGAGCTGTGATGCTGCAGTTTGGTGAATTGGTGCAAGAATCTATCGACCCAGGTCTGCATGTGAAGATTCCGTGGGTCAATAACGTGCGTAAATTCGACGCGCGGATATTGACCGAAGACGCGCCTCGACGTCGTTTTCTAACGCTTGAGCAAAAGGCACTGGAAGTCGATTCCTACGCGAAGTGGCGCATCGTCGACGTGGGTCAGTTCTATGTCTCAACACGTGGTAACACAACAACAGCCGGCAGCTTGCTTGCGGAACGTATTAACGATGGTCTGCGTGACCAGATCGGCAACCGTACTCTTGCGGAAGTTGTTGCTGGGGAGAGAGATCAGTTGATGCTTGCTCTAACGGCAAGTCTAAATGAGACTACAGCTGTGGATTTGGGTATCGAAATTATTGATGTGCGAGTAAAGCGTATCGACCTGCCAGAAGATGTACGTTCTTCTGTTTATGAGCGTATGATCACCGAGCGAAACAGAGAGGCGCAGGAGCTGCGTTCTTTCGGTGAAGAGCTCGCGATCGGTATTCGTGCCGACGCCGATCGTCAGGCGACAATCTTTCGCGCCGAGGCTTACAGAGATGCCGAGCAACTGCGCGGTGAAGGTGACGCGACTGCAACGGCAATCTATGCCGCGGCCTACAACAAAGATCCTGAATTCTATGCTTTTACCCGGAGCTTGAATTCATACAGAGAGACGTTCTCCTCGAAAGGTGACGTACTCTTGCTTGATCCAAACAGTGACTATTTCAAGTATCTGAAGAACGGGATCTCGCGATAAACTCCACTTAATCAGTAGAGTTTTGACAATCAGATAAGTTAACAACCGTAAACCTGAACCGCGTTCAGCGATTCAGGTTTATTTTTTGCTGTGTGAATAGCTACGCCTAGAGTATTAGCAAAAAGGGGCAAGACTATGTGGCATGAGCTGGCCGTTGCAGGTTGTCTGATGCTCGTAATAGAGGGGATAATTCCCTTCATCAGCCCCGGTAGGTGGCGAAAGATGCTGCTAATGTTAGATCAAATAGACGACAACACCATGCGCATGATTGGCTTCGCAAGTATGCTGACCGGTACGGTCTTGCTGCTGATAATTAATTAGATTGTTAGGGTTTTAAAAATGATTTCAAGAACAAATTTTTCAAGTTTGATGAGTGAAAGCTAAAGAGACATGACTTCTGCAAAGCGCTGGTTACTTCCCGATGGTGTCGAGGAAATTCTTCCTCTAGAGGCAGGCAAGTTAGAATACTTGCGTCGTCAGCTTCTGGATCTCTATGAATCCTGGGGCTATCAGCTAGTTATTACTCCACTTATCGAGTATCTGGATTCGCTGCTAGTCGGCTCGTCACATGATTTGGATCTGCACACGTTCAAGATTACCGACCAGCTTAGCGGACGCATGATGGGTATCCGTGCAGACATTACGCCGCAGGCTGCGCGTATCGACGCACACTGTATGAACAGAGAAGGTCCGGTGCGTCTGTGTTACGCAGACAACGTATTGCACACGAAGCCACGGGGTCTGCTTGCTTCTCGAGTACCTATTCGCGTCGGCGCCGAGATGTACGGTCACGCCGGTGTGGACTGTGACATAGAACTAATTTGTCTTATGTATGCCACCCTGAATGCGGCGGAAATTGAAAAAATATCTGTTGTGCTAGGGCATGTTGGTATCTTCCGTGCGCTCGTCAAAGAAGCCGCGATAGATGCGGACACCGAATCAACTTTATTCGATGCCGTGCAGCGTAAAGCCTATGACGAGATCGATGTTGTCTTGGATGCTGCCGTGAAAGATGCAACGTTGCATGCCATGTTGAGGCAGCTAACGCGACTCAGTGGTGACGAGGCAATACTGCAAGAGGCCATAGCAGTTTTCGAAGATGCGCCAGACTCGGTAAAAAAAGAGCTGCTGGAACTGGTATTGATAGTGGAAGGGGTTAAGGAGCGTCATCCGGAGATGACTCTGTGCTTCGACCTATGCGAATTGCGTGGCTATGAATATCATACGGGCATCGTGTTCGCCGCCTATACGCCCGACTACGGCAGAGCAGTAGCCAAAGGCGGTCGCTACGACCATATCGGCGAAGTCTTTGGTCGCTCGCGGCCGGCGTCAGGTTTTGACAGCGATCTAAAGACGATCGCTAGACTGAGTAGTAAAACGTTTACTCAAAAAACAACGATCATCGCGCCAATTGGAAACGACGCTGACTTACTCGGCGCGATAGCTGAATTGCGCGCCAGTGGTGAGATCGTCATTACTAATCTGCTTGAGAGCGAGCTTGCAGAGCAGGAATTAGAAGACTTAAATTGCGATCGACAACTACAGCTGCATGATGGCAAATGGGTAGTTGAAAACTTAGCGTAGTGTTTGCTTTGAATAAAATATTGAGTAGAGGACGATGGCTAAATCAGTAGTAGTACTTGGTACCCAGTGGGGCGATGAAGGTAAAGGAAAGATCGTAGATCTTCTAACCGATCAGGCCAAGGTTGCCGTCCGCTTTCAGGGCGGTCATAACGCAGGCCATACGCTGGTAATCAACGGCAAAAAAACGGTGTTGCATCTTCTGCCGTCAGGCATTCTGCGCGGCAACGTTAATTGCGTGATTGGCAATGGCGTCGTACTGAGCCTAGAAGCTTTGCTGAATGAGATTGAAGGCCTCGAGGGCACGGGTATTGAAATACGTGACCGACTCAAAATAAGCGGCGCCTGCCCTCTAATCCTGCCCTCTCATATTGCGCTAGATCAGGCAAGAGAACTTAAGAAGGGGAGTGCAAAGATAGGCACGACCGGACGAGGAATAGGGCCAGCATACGAAGACAAAGCCGCACGACGCGGCATCCGTCTCGCAGGCATCCTCAACAAGGAACACTTTGCAGAGAAACTCGCTGAACTTATGGAATACCATAACTTCATGCTGAGCAATTATTACAAAGCTGAGGCGGTGGACTATCAGCAAACTCTGGATCAGTATTTGACGTTGGCAGAACAGATTCGTCCCATGGTGGCAGATACTATCGATATCCTGCACAACCATCGCAAGGCGGGTGACAATATTCTTTTCGAAGGTGCTCAAGGCTCGCTGTTGGATATCGACCACGGGACCTACCCTTTCGTTACCTCTTCTAATACTACGGCCGGTGGTGCGGCGACGGGCAGTGGCTATGGTCCGCTCTATTTGGACTACGTCTTGGGAATCACCAAGGCCTACACCACACGCGTTGGCTCAGGACCGTTTCCTACCGAGTTGTTTGATGACACTGGCAAGCACTTGGCCACAGTTGGACACGAGAAGGGTGCGACTACCGGACGTGATCGACGTTGCGGTTGGTTCGACGCCTGCGCTGTGAAGATGGCCATGCGCATCAATAGTGTCTCCGGCATCTGCTTAACCAAGTTAGATGTATTAGATGGCTTGGAAACGATTAAGGTCTGCATTGGTTACGCTGGTGTAGGTGACAATACTTCTGGCAGCCTGATGGACATTGAGAGCTATAAGAACCTCGAGCCTATCTATGAAGAACTGCCAGGCTGGAAAGAGTCGACGGTCGGTTCGAAGAGCCTGGATGATTTGCCGCAGAATGCCAGAGACTATATTCAGTATCTAGAGAAGATAGTAGAGGTGCCAGTTGACATTATATCAACGGGCCCCGATCGCGAAGAAACAATAGTTCTGCGCCATCCCTTCGATAGTTAGTGGATAGTTTAAATGAAGTTAAGCTTTCCACTTAACTTCAATCCAGTGGCCACAAGCAGGCGGCACCGATAGCACCGCTTGCATCGCCGAACTTCGGTGCCGCGAGCATGGTAAGCAGGTTATCTGTGAATACATGCTCATGCATGAGGTTTGGAACCTGCTCATACAGCTGCGATATATTCGATAGACCACCCCCTAACACAATTATATCTGGGTCCATAAGATTCACGACCGTAGAGAGACAACGCGCCAATTGCTCGCAGTAGGTCTGAATAGTTTCGTTGGCTTCAATATTTCCGCTAGTCGCCAAGCTTGCTATTTCTGTGGCCTCCAGCTCGGTTCCGGACCTTTCGAGATGGCTTTGTTTTAAGCCTCGCCCGGAAAGAACAGTCTCGTTGCAGTTCGTTCTGCCGCAGTAGCATTGTCGGTCCTGGGTAATTAGATCGCGCACAGAACTCGGAATGCAGTTGTGTCCCCATTCACCGGCGATTCGGTTCGGGCCTGTGTGCAGTCGCTTGTCTATGACTATGCCGCCGCCGGTTCCCGTGCCAAGAATTACACCAAATACCGTTTTGGCGGACACCGCCGCACCGTAGCAGGCTTCTGAAAGGACAAAGCAATTCGCATCGTTCTCGACACGCGTCGCATAGCCAAGCCGGTTTTCAATATCGACTTTCAATGGTTCGCCGTTGAGGCAGATCGAATTACAGTTCTTCATCAGTTCGAGGCCGTTTTCATTCGAAGGAGATAAGGCGCCAGGAGTCCCTATTCCAACAGAACACTTCTTTGATGGAGACAGCCGTTGCAGGCGGTCGATCACTTCGCAAACTGCATTAACTGTCTCAAGGTACTTTTGTGCAGGCGTGTCTACACGAATTTTCTCGGCTATCTCACCCGAGGGTGAGAGCAATATGCCTTCAATCTTCGTACCGCCTAAGTCGACTCCAATTCTCATTTACTACCTCAATGCAATTCTGTCCGCTGTTGTGTCACTGCTACTTTAGCAGTTTTTAATTTCGCCTTGCATAGTACTACAAACCCTCTAGAATCGGCGGTCCTCTTGCATTTTGTCTTGGCGTAAATCTTGAGGCGATCTGACTAAACACAGCAATAAAAATGACCAGGACTAAATAGAAAAGTTCGATGACCCGAGCCAGATACCAACAAGTGTCGCTGCAAGACACGCCCTACTACCATTGTATCTCACGCTGTGTTCGCCGCGCCTATCTATGTGGTGACGACCCGGTTACTGGTAAGAACTTCGATCATCGTAAGCAGTGGTTGGTGTCTCGGATTAAGACCCTAGCTGCACAGTTCTCGATCGACATTTGTGCTTATGCCATCATGAGTAATCACTATCACTTGGTCCTGTTCGTCAATGAACAGCAGGCTGGAGAATGGGATGATGCCGAGGTGGTCAAGCGCTGGACCGCGCTCTTTCCTCGCAATGCAGCTCTAATAGCAACTTTGCAGAAAAACAAATCGAGCAAGGCGGCTTCGAGGCGCCTGCAACAGCAGATCAGCCTATGGCGCGAAAGGCTAATGGATATTAGTTGGTTCATGCGCTGCGTAAACGAAACTGTAGCACGGCAAGCTAACCGAGAAGACCAATGCAGCGGGCGCTTCTGGGAAGGACGTTTCAAAAGCCAGGCTCTTCTCGATGAGAAAGCACTGGTTACCTGCATGGCTTATGTAGATCTAAACCCCATTCGCGCGGGTATAACGGACTCGCTTGAGAATAGTGACTTCACCTCGATTCAAGAGCGACTGATTCATCACGCCAAGACAGTCAAAAATCGAAGCTACCGTCAGCATCGGCTACTTTCGCGTCGCACCACAAAGCACCTGGTGGGTCGCCAGTCTGGCGGCAAGCAGGCAAAGCTTCTGCTAATGTCCCAGATGGGGGGGATAGCAGAGAAGGTGCTGCCAACCACGCAGCGCAGCTATATCGATCTGTTAGAGAGAACTTGCAAGGCACTTCATCTGGAAGAGTATTCGCCGGACAGGGTTACTGATACCTTGGGTGAGAAGAACAGATTGCTTAACGACTTAGGAATAAGTGCAGCATCCTGGATCAAGAGTGTCACAACTTTTCATCGGCACTATTCAGTGGCAGCGGGTTCGGAATCGTCACTTGTTCTTTTTCACGAAAGCCGAATCAAGTCAGGGGTGAGTTTAAAACACTCGCGCAAATGGATTAGGGGGGTAAATTCCTCCCGATTCTTCTACGGCTAGCTACCGGCTTTCCTTCAATATTCCATTCACGAAGACCTACCCGTTCATTCTCGCTGTCTCCCATAGCGTGAAAGATCCATTTAACCTTTCAAACTGCCTTTCAATAGCTCGATTTCCTAACAACCTCTAAACACGGCTGCTCAAAATTCCACCACTCTGGAAATTTATAGGACTGATTACCTTATTAGTATAATTAAAATTTTAATTGGGTGTCCTTTTATATTCTTTTATATTTGTTTTTTATTATTTTTCATCAAACTTTGTATCATTTGTTATAGAAGTCAAATAATGCATTTCGGAGCTAAGCATAAGAAATCATTAACTTTATTTGCCGCGAATGCAGTGACACAAGAGAAAGGGGGCAGATATACCCTTTATTTTTGGGTTCGGATAAGCATCCGTAAGACCTTGAAACCACTATATATTGTTTGACTTCAGCCGAATTAGACTATATGTTGCGCTTCATACAAGTAGCTAATTCATTGGGTTTACGAAGTAAGACGCGTGTTTAGAATTGTTAGATTGTTCGCTTTAAGCGTGATTCTTCACCGATAATATAGCCAGCTTATATAGGCAGGCAGTAAAACAAGAAAAAACCAACATTCGGCCTACTTAGAAATCGCACACTTAGCTGGAGTTATAGCGAATGAACAAATCTGCAGAAACAGCCATAGAAAAGCCAATAACAGACGCCATAGCGGAAGCTATCGAAGAAGCGAAAGCAGACAGCGATCTGAATTTTCTAAAAAAGCAGAAAGAAGACAAGATTCGTATGAGGCTTGACCAGTTCGCCAAAGAACTCTCCCAAGTGAAGAAACAAAGAGATCAGCACTAGCCATTAACCCTCATTCTTTATCCCAGGGCGCTTTCAGAAACCAGCGCCTAACCCCCTCTGTAAATGGTTTTAAACCCAATCGAAGGCTGCGCGTCATATTGCCGCAGATGCTCCTTTGTTCATGAATTTGAGCTTCCAAAGCGTTACACTGGCAAGATGATGTTAAATCGTTGGCGCGCGTAATTTTTGCATTCGTTTGTCACCAGTCAGTGAAAACCCAAGAAGGAAATTCGACATGCTAGGCAACAGAAGATTCAAACCATTATTAGCACTATTTGTGCTAGCAGCTTCTCTTGTTGGCTGTGCGAGTAGCACTGACTACTCGCCTTTTCTGCGTGCAGAGCCTGCCGCCGATTCAATATTGAATCGCGCTCCGCGCAATTTGCGTCTCTTCTATGAAGCATTACCTGATGTGTCTAACAGCAGTCTTACGCTTACTGGCCCAGACGGGAATTACGATTTGCGCGGTTTTCACAGCATGGGTTCCGACGACCTCATGATCGAAATCACCAATCCATCAATCCCCGATGGGGATTACGTAGTTGACTGGTCGGCGGTGGTTGGAGAAGACTCTACCGTTTACGAAGGCGCCTATCGATTTACTGTAGTGACCGATCGTTAGCGATAACAAATTTTGGGTTAGCCCTGCAACTCAAGCTGAGATGCCGAAAGGGGGGTAAACTACCCAAAGGTAGATCAGGTTTGCCCGAGGGTGACTGGGTATAATTTCGCGCAGCCAAACAGATTATTTATTCCAGTTCTGAATTGTTTTGCGAAGATGAATTAGTAAATTGAAAGTACAGTACAAGATTCTTACCATCGCTATAAAAAGGGGGCTCTCTACGTCGATGAACATTTTCAGGCGGCATTCGACTCTCACATGGAGGTCATAGACCCAGAGAAGCTAAGCATTACCCCGATAATAAGATTGCTAGAATTTTGCTGGATCCTATCCAACATAGAGCCTTCCAAAAACGAAGCCCTGACAAGACAAGGACGCGGAGCACCTCATGACTATGGCGCTGTTTTTGCCCTAAATAATTTGCTGTTTGGTATCACTGAGGGAAGATTCTCCGGCGCGCCTATTAAGAAAATCCAACTAGTGCTAGATGGGCTCGCAGAAAATTTCAATGTCGAGTTTAGCGCAGAATGTCGGTAGCGAAATTGCTAGCAGTGAAGATCGCTGAGGGAAAGTTGAGTTTTTTGCAGAATAGACCGCAGGCTCGATCTAGCGAAGCCCGTCTTAATCGTGCAGTGAATTTTTCATGCAGCGCGCAGAATCCTGCGGCGTGCATTTAGCTGGCGAGTATTGGGTCTTCATGTTCAAATCGGTAATTGGCCGCACCGTGAGCTATGCCTATTTACTCCTATTACCAGAGTATAGTTAGTGCCCAAAAGAAGCGATGCATCATTGCTTGTACGTAGCGTATTTATTGGCATACGGCTCAAATACCCCCTGTAATTCATCTACAAGTGGTAGAAAAGGGGCAGCTACTGTGTAGTTACTTTACAGGCTTGCACAGCTTCATAGCCTCTAACGTGCTTACGCACGGCGTGTGGCAGCTAATCCAAAGAGGCCTGATTAACGCGGCTTAACGCGGTAGGTTGCTGCGGGAAACGCAGCGACCGAGTGGCCATAAGTGTGAGTCCTAGCGCCATAAACAGATGCAAGAAATCGCCAGGCTGCAAAACCGGGGGTAACGAGAACTGACTAGAGAATAACAGCAGTGCTGCAAGCAATGAGCCACTGCCCATTGCCGCTATTACATCCTTATCCTTTATTGACCTGCACAGCAGTGCAACTACTGCTACGATCGCTAGGAAATTTCCCCACAAGTTGAATTCCAGAGCCGAGGCGACTAGACCAAAGGCGCCAGCGATGATTAAGAAGATACTCGCGAAACGCCAGCTCTGAGCAACGGCCGAATCCGGCCACAAGAATGCAGCTGCCAATAATGGGTAAGCAGCAGAGGCGCCTAGTCCAGAGAAGAAGCTGTGCATCCCTGGCAAGGGTAGTAGAGTCGAGAAGCGCAGAGCTCCCAAAAAGGCTGCAGCAGCAAATACGGCAGCGCTTAAGCGTATACCGGTCGATGCGCTCGGTTTCATGATAATCGCGAGTGTCGCAATCAGCAACACGCCATCTGAAAGCGCCAAGCTATTCATGATGCAGCTCCACGCCTAGATGCCTTGCTCCACACAAGGCCAACACTTGCGAAGGCAAGCACAGCAAAAGAAGCGATGAAAATCTGAACAAGTGCCGGCAGCTGCTGCTTGGATCCCAAATACAACACTAAAAGGCCGGCCGAAACTACCGTCATCAGCAAGCCTGACAATCGAATCAATGCGGGTGAGTCAGGCTCGTGCATTTCTTCGCCTGTCAGCACGCTCTTCTCAATGTCACCGACTGGACTGCCCTGTGGCATCCAAACTGGTTCGCCAAAGAAGCACATGAGCTTGTCACGCCAGTTAGACTGAGCGCCGGCTTTGCGAAACATCCCCACCCAATAGTGCAAATTGCTCCACACTGGATTCCAGCTATTCAACGGGGTCTTGATGCCAAACCTAACAGGTTCGTCTACTCGCTCATCGGCATAGGTTCCAAAAAGCCTGTCCCAAACACTAAAGACGCCGCCGTAATTTTTGTCGATACAATAATCATTTTTTCCATGATGTACGCGGTGATTAGACGGTGTAACCAGAAACAACTCTAACCAACCGAGCCTTCCCACTAAGCGCGTATGCACCCAAACCTGATAGAGAAGATCGATGAGCCCGATAATCACGAATA
>Ga0209091_10001606_pt1 | contig 19726 bp, 20 predicted proteins | sample ArcticOcean_MG_C_6_FD_187438 | JGI IMG/M metagenome (GOLD analysis project Ga0209091, IMG submission 187438) | Marine microbial communities from western Arctic Ocean - ArcticOcean_MG_CB8_128 (SPAdes) (version 2) | ecosystem: Environmental > Aquatic > Marine > Oceanic | place: Arctic Ocean...
CCGCCGAATCCGCCACCGTCGCCGCCGCCATCTCCGCCACCACCGAGTCCACCACCGTCGCCGCCGCCATCGCCGCCGCCATCGCCGCCGCCGCCGCCCATCACGCAGCTTGTCGGTGCTACTCAGGATCCGATCGATGCTACTAAATGCATTGCCAACTACAACATCAGTAGATTATATGTCGTCGGAGATGATTATGAACCAGCCCCTTCTGTAGACCAGCAAGGATGGGAGCCGGAACATTTGGTCGATTGCGTTAAGGAAGGAGGTGAGACTGGTAACGGTTGGAAAACGAAGAGGTTGGATGCAGATGAAATCGGGCCGTGGGAAGCGGGCACTTTACCAGCCGATACGGCAGAAGTCGTGTACGAGTTCGCCTCGGCTTTGTGGGTGAACAAAATCGACGCCTACGGCTCGAACGAAACAGTCGCAAAGTCGAAGAGTGCGATCTTGTATGTAGGCGCCGCCGATGGTAACGTGTCTGCAACCAATCCGTGCGACGACGCCGCGTGGGAGCAGGTTGGAGACGAGATGTTCTTCGAGACTGAAAACAACGCGCAGTTTATTCGCGGTAACAAAGTGACGTGGTTGCCGGAGAGGTCTGGTGTGTGTTGGAAGATTAAAGTGTTCGGGTTTCCAAGTTCAGAACCTGTGTGTGGGTGTGCTTATGCTTCATCTTATCACGGAGATCTTATCACGGAGACTAATCCGTGCAACGAGGAGTGCGAGAAACAGACGCAAGTCGGTTTGGACGAGATTCACTTTGAGAACTTGGATTGGTTAGGCATTGCCGGTCCAGGTAATCAAAAGGATTCAGAGACTGAAAAAGGCACGGATTATGACAAGCCCGCGTACGTCCCCGCCAACGGACAACGTCGATAGAAAGGTAGCCGAGAGAGAAGTGCAGTTTGAATAGAAGAGAGAGTTGAAAAAATATAGCGCGCGCGCGAGAAAGAGAGAAGAGAAAGCGAGAAAGATTAAAATCATGACGATACTGTGATGTATGATTTACCTACGAGGAAGAGATTATTCATTGAGTGAAAACAATAGACTTGAGTGTAAAACACAATTATTAAATCTGTTTAAAAACAAAAGCTATAGGTTGGCGCCGTACCCGAACGCGTTTCTTATGCGAGCGAAAATTAAATTCTTCCATCCGTTCTCGGTGACTTCCATGACGTTTTCGTTCCCGTGCGCGTCAGCTTCCGGCACGTCCGTCTGAATCAGCTCTAAAATGCAGTTCCCAGGCTCTGGTTCTTTCAACACCATGGTCACTGTCGAGTAATGATCCGGAACCCACGAGTTAAACCGCCACTTTTGTACTATTCGCTCGCCGTCTATGAATGTAATCGTTTCGCCGCGTACGCTTCCATCGAACATTTCAAATTTTCCTACGCCTTTCTGGCCCGTACATTTCGTTCTCGTGAAATGCATCACACGCCTTGGGTCTAGCAACGCCTCGCACACGTCCGTCGCCCGACACAAAAACTTTTCTTTGATTTTTATGGTATGATATTTCGTCGACAACGGCGCGCTTTTATATTCGTGTTCCGTCTTTCCTTTCGCCGTCGTCGGTTTTGGTTTTTGTTTCGCCTCCGCTTCCTCCCTCGCTATTTTGTTGTTCGCACTATTACTACCACTCTCTTCCGACGTCTTCACGGCCAAAGCCGGCGTCCCTCTCGCCATTTCCTCCTCCCACTTTTTCACCACCTCTCGCACTTTCTCTCTCCCGCCTTTCTCTTCGATCCGCCGCTTCGCCTTCTTCGCTTTCTCGCTCTCGTCCTTTTGACGCAATTTTATTTCGGTATCCTCCCCTCTGTTCTCATCGCTCACGTACGGTAACACCATCGTCCCCATTTTTTCGCCTTCGAGCTCGTAGTCGATGGAGAGTTCCAACTCGTATCCGGGTATGATTTTTCCTTTTCTTTGGTTCAAATACGCTTCGCCGGTGATCCGTAGTGGTTTCACGAACCTCACGTCCCCCAAATCGCCGCCACAACCACTCACGAACGCAGACTCGAAAAACAGTCTCGTCCATTCTTTGCAATTCTTCTCCACCCAGTGCCATCCGTGGACGTTCGCGCCGTCTTTTCGTTCTTCCACGATCCAACGTTGATCGCCTTCCCCGAGTTTCGCCATTTTAGTATTTCTCTTTTATATACTCTTTTCTATATGTATTACGTAAATCCCGTGAAAATCCCGTGAAAATCCCGTGAACTCAGAAACGTGTTTTGAACGTTGAAAAGGTGCGAGTTTGGACGACGTGTGAATTGGTAAGGCAAAGGTTAGGACTTGGTTATATATAATGTGATGCTCTGAAGATGTGTGAAGAGAAATTTCCTTCGTTTTGCTTCCAAACGCTTCTTTTTTTTTTAAGTGCAAAAAACTCGTCTTCTTTGGAGTGCAACAGTGGTTCTCTCGTCTGTTACGCTTCAAGAACCCTAACCCGGAAAGCGACGAGAGGATTATTCAGCTTTTATTATTACGTGTGCAATAATTTCATGTATACGATTTTCCCTCGATCGAGTGCGTTGTATATATTCTCGTCGTCGTATCTCTGAAAAGCTTTTTTTCTCTCTCTTCCGTTGACTTTCTTTCCCTTTCTTTAGAGAAAAAGTCTTCCATTTTATCTTCTTTTTCTCTTTATAAATTGCGATACAGACACACACAAACACACACCGAGAGCACAAGCAAAAATGCAAAGCGTAGCAGTATTCACCACCTCCGCGGGGCGAGCGACGTCGAGCGCGTTCGCCTCCGGGAGCACTCGTCGTACTACTAATAATTACAGGACGATGACGAATAAGAACACCAACATCATCCCCGGCGTGAAGAAAATTTCGACGACGGCGCAATTACGAAGCAGCAAAACAAAGACAAAGACAAAGATCTACATCAGATCTATGTCCCCACCAATGCCAGAGGCGGACGAAGACGAAGGTTCGGTCCTCGATTTACCCGAAGAGTACGTCCGCGCGGTACCCTCGAGACGCCCGGACATCTTCCCGGATTTGCAGGAAATCAAACAGCCGATGCCGAACCCTTTACCGGGAGATCCGGAAATGCCGGACGAGGAGGAAGAGGAACAGGAAAGGAAAGAAAACCCGGGGGAACCCGGTGAAGACGAGGAGGAAGACGAGAATGGGGAGAAAATCACGAAGAAAGAGAGAAAAAGAAGAGAGAAGGAAAGAGAGAACGAGGAATAAGAGAGAGGTTGAAAGACGAGAGAGAGAGAGAGAGACTTTATACAAATTCTATCCATACCCAGTACTAATTAATTTTACACGCTATACTACTGATACTACTACTTCTACTACTACTTATTATTACTATCATCATCGAAAAGTTATTGTTATTTCATCTGACGTCGCGCAACGAGAGGTTGATTCGAGTTCGTTTGGCAAAGTTGAGAAGGAATTCGTCGTCGTCGTCCTCTTCCGCAGAAGTCGTGAATGCGCGCTCGAGCGCTTCCGGAAACCGAAAGGTTTTTGAGGAACTCATCAACGTTTCGCCGTCGCTAAAGACTCTCGGGACGCCGTGAAACATCGTTCGAGATTCACCGCTGAGCACGATCGCATCTCCGCTGCGAACGATTAAAGCAGTCACCGGCTTTAAGGCTTTCGATTTTTGCCCGAGGAGAAAAATAGCCGGCAAACCGAGCGAAAGCGAGGCGATTGGTTTACTCAAGTTCATCTCCGCGTCATCCACGTGACCGTTTAAAGTGTCTCCGGGAGCGTAGAAATTCGCCAACCCGACTTGCCCGTCGAAGAATTTCTCCTCTCCTTTTTCAACGAAAGCTTCTTTCCCGAACACAATCTCCAGCGTCTTCACGCACGCTCGTTTAATCCTCTCGTCAACCTCCGGCGCTCGCTCTTCCTCGTAAACTCTCTTCGTCCAATCGAACGGTGCCCCAACCGTAGCCCAACGTAATTTCCTCAACAAATGCCTCGCCGCTCTCGATTCCATCCCGTCGCCTCGTTTCGGAGGTTTCTCTAACTCCATCCACCCGTTTTCCTCCTCGTTCAAATACAAACCCGCTTTCGCCGCTCGATACAAATCCGCCGGCAACGGTTTCCCCAATCTTTGCCAATGATTCGTTTTATTCGGTCGTTCCGGGAGTCTTTTCACGCAATGCGCGATTAACGCTCTCTGTTCTCGAAAATCTAACGCGTTCTCGACGTAATACGCGCCCGGGTGGTCCAATAACTTCCACACCCGAGGTTCGACGCCTCCTTTTGCCTTCTTACACGTCTTTGCCCGCTTCTTCTCCTCCTCCTCCTTCTCCGAAACGCGCATCACGGAGGACGATTCGGAGTGACCGAATTCGAAAAAATCAATCGCATCGGAGAGGTCGATCTCTTCCACCAGTGTCCCGCGCTTCCGTCTGCGTCCAGTTTTCGCGTCCACGCGAATCGTTTCCAAGACTCGCATTCGGTACTGTTTTTCCGCGAGAGAAAACGCGTTTTTATTCTTAGTAGTATCGGAGGAATACATAAGCGCGCGGGGAATATAATGAAGACATGTGTGCAAAAAACATCACACAAATGGTATAAAAAATGTGAACTTGTCTGCGCTATACGTGTGTAATAAATTATCTACTTCTTACCACCCTTAGTATGAGTACCGATGATTCTCTCTCGTTGCGTGTACAGCTGCTGCAACGCGTTTTTCGCGGCGCAACTCGGGAAGTTGCTCAAATCGTAATAATGTTCGGCCAAGTCGATTAACCACTCGCCTTTGATTTCCGTGACCGTCCGGACGTACTTCTTGGACGTTAAGACGAACTCGTTGTACACGACCCACTCGGGTTTACCGCTTAAATTCGTAGACGGGTGCAACAAAACCGATTCGTTGTCTTTGACGGTTAAGTACGAGCCGTTTCGTTCTTTGTGCGCGACTTGCATGAAGAAGCCGTTTAAGATGGCTTTGCGGATGTTGACGTAATAGTCTTTAGAGTGGAAGTCGATGGATTCGAGGATGACGCCGTGGCGTTGACATAAGCGGACTAACTGGTTGCGGACGTTATCCGCGGATTTCAACGATCGGTGATTTAAGTAGTTTTCCCAGCACCAGTTTTGGCTCTCGCCGTTTTGTTTGAACGCGTGGTAGGCGTTCAACATGGTCAAATGGTCGCCGTCCAAATGCGCAAAGTGCGCCTTCGCGGCGTCTGCTCTTTGTTGATCGTCTCGCGGGCGAATAAAACACTGCGGAACGGAAAGCATGGCGACTATGGTCACGATTTCGTTCGAACACTTGAACTTTGTGCTCCCGACTAACATCTTTGCCAACTGAGGATCTAACGGGAAATCGGACATGATTTTCCCGGTTTTCGTCAGCTCGCCTTCGTCGTCTAAAGCGCCTAAATAGTTGAGCAATTCTAACGCGCGCATTAACGTTTCCGGCGCTGGAGGGTCCATGAAATCGAAATGGACCAAGTCGTCGATGCCTAATTTTTTCAACTGGATGACGACCGAGCCTAAATTCGATCGCAAAATCTCTGGGTACGTCTGTTCGATTAAATCTTTCTTGAAGGAAAGTTCCGTGTATAATCGAAAACACTTCCCGGGTTGGGTTCTCCCGGCTCTCCCGGCTCTTTGTTGCGCCGACGCTCGAGAAATTGGTGAGACTAATAAACTTTCCACTCGACTTCTAGGATTGTAAACTTTCTGTTTCGAAAACCCCGGGTCGACGACGTAGACGATCCCATCAATCGTCAAAGACGTCTCGGCGATGTTCGTGGACACGACCACTTTTCTCCCGGCGACGCCTCCGACGGTTAACGCGTCCGGCGCTTTATCAAAAATCCTCTGCTGTTGATTCGGCGGTAACGTCGAATATAACGGCACCACGTCCACAGGCCCGACGCTGTCCCCGATATTCTTAATCTCGTTCCTAATCTTCCCGCACGCGTCTTCGATTTCCTCCTCGCCGGTTAAAAACAAAAGCACGTCGCCGGGTGGTTCGCACCGGTGTATTTGCACCACCGTCCGAATCGCCGCTTCCAAATAATCTCTCTCAGGTTCTTGCGTGTAAAATATCTCCACCGGATGCGTTCTCCCCGGAACCATAACCAACGGTGCGCCTTCAAAATACCCCTGAAACTTCTTCGCCTCCAACGTCGCCGACATCACCACGCACTTCAAATCCTCCGGTCGCTTCTTCAACACCTCCTTCAACAATCCAAACAAAACGTCCGTCGCTAGCGTCCTCTCGTGCGCTTCGTCGATCACAATCACTGAATATCGACTCAATAAAGGATCTGTCATCGCTTCTCTCAGTAACATCCCGTCCGTGGCGTACTTCATGATCGTCTTCGCGGACGTGCACTCCTCGAACCGAATCGAATATCCAACCTCTTCCCCTATTTTCACATCCATCTCCTCGGCGACTCGTTTCGCGACGGACATCGCCGCCACGCGTCTCGGTTGCGTGCACACCACCATCTTGTTGTTTTTATGCGTGTACTTGGCGTCTACGAGGAATTGGGGAATCTGCGTCGTCTTCCCGGACCCGGTTTCCCCGACTAAGACTAACGTCTGCGAAGCCGCCAACTGGGAAAGAAAATCCGATTTTTGTTTCCAAACGGGAAGCTTTTTCCTCGTCTCGAGGATGTTCAGGTAGGTTTGAGAATACGCCCGGTTGGTGTACGGATTTATCATCATCTCTCGTTTCTTTTCATCGTCACCGTTATCGAAAACTTGTATTCGCTGCTTTTTCTTCGGCGTCGTCGAAGACATTTGATTGTGCGATTTTGAAGTGTTTTATTCCCCGGTGTGTGTGTTGGTTTTGTGAGGTATCTTCGATGCGAACGCGTTTAAACGCACGTCTAAGTATATTTACTAATTAATTATTACACGCGACGAAAACGTTTGTGTACTACTATTTGTCTACTATACTACTACGAGAGAGAGATCTGTGATGATGAAAAAACTTAAATGGCTAACCCGCCGCTCTTCTCGCCGTAGACGACGCCTTTGCCTAAGCCGCCGCCGCTTTTGAAGTGAATCTCTCCGAGCTGCCTTTCCAACTCGTCGCCTTTAATGAACCGTCGAAAACACCCGTCTTTGTTCACCGTGCACAACCGAGCGCACCCACCGGAACTGGAATCCACCGCCATTGCGAGCGTTAACGCTTTCAACACGTACTTCTCGCACTCCTCTCTCGTCATCCGTTCCTTAAACTCGGAATCTAAAAACCCCCAGATGTACGTCGAGCCGCTTCCGTCCGTCGTCCACGGGGTCTTGATCATGTTCCCTCCCGCCGTGCACGAATACACCTGCGCGCCGTATTTCTTGTCCCACCCAGCGGCAATCGCGTAGCACCCTAACCCGGTCCCATTGTTCGCGTTTTTATTCTCGTAGTTGATCTTGGTCAATATCCTGGCGACTGTTTTCACCTCCATCGTTTCCCCGTGCTCTAATTCGATCTCGCGCGACGCGCAGTGGTGCCGGACGAAGCCGGCGACGGCTTCGGTATCCGCGGCGGAGCCTGATCGCGCCATGACTACGTTTTCGGTCAAGTTGCACATCTTATCCGACGCTCGGTTGGAAATGTACGTTCCTGTTCACATAGAAGTGTGTGTGTAGAGATGAGAGAAAGAGTTGATGAGAGATCTGTCCAAGAAGAGAATAAAAACGCTTAAAACGTACCCGTGGAGACTCTCGTGTCCGCGCCGATGACGATGCCACCCGCGTATACGCACGCGACGATGGTCGTGCCTGTTTTTGGCGCTTCTTGTGAGTGTTGGATGCTCTCCATGTTGTCTTTTGCGCGTGAATTTCTCTCGGGGGATTTTGTGCCGAATTTTGCTCCATTTTCCCCAAAGATCATCACACAGAAAGAAGCGCAAAGAGCAGTTAAACGGTGTAAAGAGAGAGAGAGATGGTTTCAGACGAGAGAGACAGAGACGATGGTTTGTACTCCCAACGAGACCACATCAAACTCCCTCCGTGCTCGAACAACCTCGCCACCGCGTTACTCACGGACGCGTACCAAATCACCATGGCGTACGCGTATTGGAAAAACAACACGCACGAACGCACGGCGAGTTTCGATTTACTCTTCCGGAAAAATCCATTCGGTGGAGAGTTTACCATCTTTTGCGGCTTAGAGGAGAGTTTAAAGTTCGTCTCGAACTTTAAATTCACGAGAGAGGACGTGGAGTATTTGCGCGAGTGCGATTTCGCGCGAGAGATGGACCCGAGGTTCTTCGACGAGTATTTAAGTTCGGTGGACTGTTCGAGAATCACAATCGAAGGCATCAAAGAAGGGACCGTGGTGTTCCCGAGAGTACCTCTGATCCACGTGAGCGGACCTTTGGGCGTGACGCAACTTCTGGAGACGACTTTACTCACTCTGATCAATTACGCGTCTTTAGTGGCCACGAACGCGGCTCGACACCGGTTAACGTGCGGGGACGAGGCGCAGTTGTTGGAGTTTGGTTTACGGAGAGCGCAAGGCGTGGACGGCGGAGTGAGCGCGAGCAGGTACGCGTACGTCGGAGGTTTCGACGCGACGTCAAATTGCGAGGCTGGGAGACAGTTTGGGATTCCCGTGAGAGGGACGCACGCGCACAGTTTCGTGCAAGCGCACTCGAAGTGGGACGATATCCACGGGAGGAAAGTTGGCGAGTGCGAGGATTTTTGCAAAGAGGCGAGGGAAATGTTGAAAGAGTTGAGAGAGGCGATGGTGAGTAGCGATAGTAACAATAGCGCGGCGTATCAATTCGGGGAAACGAATGAGAGCGAGCTGATCTCGTTTTGCGCGTACGCGATTGCGTTTCCGAATTCGTTTTTAGCTTTAATCGATACGTACGACACGTTGAAATCGGGGACGCCTAATTACGTCGCCGTGGCGTTGACGTTGAAGAAGTGTGGGTTTCAACCCGTTGGGGTGAGAATAGATTCCGGAGATTTGAGTTATTTGAGTTTAATGATTAGAGAGTTTATGATTGAAGCGGAGAAGTGTTTAGAGCGTCGGGGAAAACATTTTTCGTTACTAGCGAAAGGATTAGCCGCGAAGACGAAAATTACCGCCTCGAACGATATCAACGAAACCGTGTTGAGAGAGTTGAAACAAAGCGGTCACTCGATCGATGCGTTTGGCATTGGGACGCACTTGGTGACGTGCATGGCGCAACCGGCGTTGGGATGCGTGTATAAACTCGTAGAAATCGATAAAACACCTCGGATTAAATTATCCGAAGACGTAGAGAAAGTTACCATTCCGGGAAAGAAGCAGTGTTACAGACTTTACGGAAAGATTGGCGAACCGATCGTGGACGTCATGCTTCGCGAGGACGAAAAAGAACCGAAGGTTGGCGAACGCGTGTTGTGCAGACACCCGTTTTTAGAAGGTAAACGGGCGTTCGTCACTCCCGCGAAAGTGGAGAAGTTATTGTTGGTGTGTTGGGACGGCGAGAAAGGTGGGTGTCCTCGAAAATTTTACGAGGAAAGCGTAGGTTTAGAAAAAAGTAGATTGAGGGTAAAAGAGCAATTGAAACTGATGCGAGCAGATCATTTGAGATACACGAATCCGACGCCGTATAAAGTGAGCGTGTCTGGCGATTTGTACCAGTTTACGCATCAGTTATGGTTGGATAATTTGCCGGCGAGAGAGTTGACTTGAATTTGTTTTAAAGTAAAATTTCTTCTTGTGTTTTTACAATGTCTTCCTCCTCTTCCTGCTCGGAGTCGACGTAGTTCAGATTGGGTTGCGAGAGCGGCAGAGGTTCTTCGTCTTCTTCCTCGTTGTCGTCGCTTAATATTTCTATGATCGTTTCTTCTTCTTCTTTCTTCGTCTTTTTTCTATCGCGCTCTTCTAGTAGTCCTTTTTTTTTTGACAAGCCTCTACCTCCCGTGCTCGCGTCGGCTTGCTCGACCAACTTCCTCATCAACTCTTGATCTATTATATTTCTATCGTTATTACTATTGTTATTATTTCCTTTTGGATTGAAGAACGCCGTCGCCTTGCTCACTCTCTTGGCGTTCTTTTTCTCGGCTTCTTCGCGAATGGCGGTTTCGATCGATTCCATGTTTTTCACGACGCTCTTCATGTCCGGTTTCCGTTGAAACAACTTCAACTCCGCGTTATACGTGTCTCTAAACTCAACGTATTTCGATTTCAACTGGTCGTACGTTTGTCCCTTTAACGTCCTCCCGTCGAATCCGTATTTGTTCTCCAAGTCGTCGCGTAACTCAGCCGTCTTTCTCGTTTTCTCCGCTTGCTTCGCTTTCGGTAGCAGGTGGTATTTCGTCGGCGGTGGAATCGGGTTCGGTAGTTTTATTACTGTTGTTGTTGTTGTTTTATCGTCTTCTTCTTCTTCTTTAACTTCTTCTTCTTCTTGTTCTTCTTGTTCTTCTTCGTCGTCTCTCCCCTCAGCCGCCAACAAGAGAGGCTCCAACACGTTTCCTTTCCAACTCTCCACGATCTCCTCCATCTCTCGGTTCGGTCTCAAAGCCACTTCCCCGGTACCGTCCCAATCCTTCTCGTCTGTCACCGGGCCTTTGCATCTCGGACAGTTTCGTTTCTTATCGTCTTGAAACGTCTTCATGTATTCGTTCAAACATTTGCTGCAAAACGTGTGCGCGCACCGGATTAAGGCGACGGGTAAGTGGAACAGTTCTTTGCAAATTGGACAGGCGATTTTTTCTTGAAATTTATCCATCGAAGAGGAGGACAACGCGTTTCTTCCTTTCCGCTTCTTGTTGTTGTTGTTCTTCATCATCGCTTTACTACCTCTTCTTCATCATGTTCTTTGTTTCTGCGTCGTTGCTTTGTTTGTCGCGTCAAGTTTTAATTTTTCCATTTCCATCCCCTTTAAAATGAAATCAAATGCGAGAAAATAGAAATGAAACAGAGAACGCACACACGCAGAGGAGCGCTCCTACGCGCACACACGGTACGGTGCGCGACAAAAAAAAGAGAGTGGAGCGTAGAAGAGTCGAACTCCTGACCTTGCACATGCTAAGCGCACGCTCTACCAACTGAGCTAACACCCCGAAGACGGGATTATTGACGGAATTAGTAATTATGAACAATATAAAGATTAGGGTTTCATTTTATGGAATGTGAGCACATAAGAACGTCCGTTCGTTTTACACATCATCATCAAAGATTCTGATCATCATGCAACCTTTGGAGGAGAACACACTGAACGCGGAGATCCAGTCACTTTTGGATGCAGAACCGAAGAACTGTCCGAAACGGACGGTGAAAGGAATCCTCAAAACGATCAAGGCTGCGCAGGCTGTGGCGTTTGAGATGTACGTCGGTCCGAATTATCCGGAAGGACTGATGGATGAGACGCGAGTGCGTTTCGAGTACATCTCAGATGTTGTCGGGAATCGGTGGTGGATCGAGAACGTCGCGACGTGCGGAGCGCCGGACCACGTGCACATGAAGCAGGAAGTCCATCTGTACGGGTGCACAAAAAAGCAGATCGAATGCTTCGTCCGGTGCGGGACGCCTTTCCCTCCGGACTTCATTCTGAACATGGACGACGACGAGTTCGACATGGTCGGCCTGAGAGACACGTTCCAGACCGAGAAACTTCTCGCGTGGGCGCGCGGGGTATAAACAGACTACGCTCAAATAGACTACTACATACTTAGCTCTACCGGCGAGCTACTTCCGCTTCGTCGCGGTCGTTCACGTGGGCTACTTACTTACACAGACAAACACTTTTTAAAACTACGAGTAACTAACTTTTTACAATCATCATCCATCACATGTTGTTGTGATCTAAATTACTATTTGTTAACACTATTGTTATTATAAAACTCCATGTTCCAGTTGCTAAAAAAAGCCGGCACTCCGGCAATGCTCTTCTTCTTGTCGTCGTCGTCGTCTTCTTTCTCGACGTACAGCGTAAAATTTTTCTTTAAACTTTCGCTTTGTCTCTCCCAGGACGGGTCATTTTTTTCCAGCGAGACTGAATGCTTCGCCTCGTCGTAATTGAACAACAAACACGCGTCTTCGTTCGCGTTGCTCGTGATTAAAAATTGCGTCTTTGACGCTTTTTCGCCAACCAGTTCGATGTTAAATCCAAACAAAAGTTTCACCGCCTCGCGAAATTTGAGCACCGTGGATTTGAACGCCACCAGTAAACGCTGCTCTTTCTTTTGTAACTTTGATATGATGTCATCCGACGAAGAAGAATTGTTGTTATTGATGTTATTATTACTGCTGTTGTTGTTTTTCAACCTGGTGATTTCTTTTTCCAAGCCTCGGATGATTTCGTTCGTAAACGGGCTCGATTTCGTTTGTAAAATCTTCTCGCCTTTTCTCTCTTTTTCAGCCATCTTTTGTAAACTGGCAATCTCGGAGTCTTTCGCTTCGACGATCGATTTCGCGTTTAACGCGTCCATTTTAGCCGTTTCCAACTCCTTTTCCAACGCGTCTTTCAGTTTTTCTTCCTCCTTGGCTTTAGATTCGAATAACTCTCTCTTCGTATGTTCGACTTTCAACGCTTTCGTCGCCTCGGCTAACTTTTCGGAAAGAGCTATGGTTTCCGTTTGTAACGCGCCAACTCTGTTCTTCAACTCCTCCGGTCCTTCATCTAACAACGACGCCGACGTCCATTTCCCGGCATTCATCAACGCACGCTGTAACTTTTCGTTCTCAATCTCTTTCGCGCGTACGCTTTCCTTCGCGCGCGATAATTTCGCCTCCGTCGAGCGCAAACGTTCCTCCACGGCTTCCACGGAAACCATCTTCGAGTGCAACATGTCACCTCTCGACGCCGACGTTTCTAAACTTTTCATCTCTTGCCTCAAAATCCGAATCGTGTGTTCTTTTTCTTCCATAAACTCTTTGATTTTATCATTTATTCCTCCCGAGGCGGCGGCGGCGTTTGCGCCGTTGAAAAAATCGGCATCGTCGTTTTTCTTCCCTTTTCCTTTCTTGCCGACGCCGCCGGGCGATTTCGGCAACGAGTTCAAATTCGTATTCTCCAACAACGCTTTCTTTTCCTCCTCGAGCGCGCTCTTCAGCCCCTCGTTCATCTCTAAAGCCTCCTCTAACTTTGCCTCGACCGTTTTCCTCTCGTTTCTTTTCCCTCGCAAATCCGCTACTTCCATCTCCAACTCGGCGTTGACCGTTTCCGCTTTTTCCAATCTCTTGCGCAATTTTTCAATAACCTCGTTTTCTTCTCTCACCTTATCCTCCAACTCGTCGCCTTCGTCGTCCATCACTTTCTTCTCCAGAGCCGCGTGTCTCGTTTTCAAAGCGAGCAACTGCTCGCGAAGTTTATCGCGTTCGGTTTCTGCCAGTTCTCGAGCCTCGACTTCTCGTTTTATCATCGAAGGCGAATAGTTTTGCTGCTGCTGCTGCTGCTGCTGCTGATTATTATTCACGGTTGTTGTCGCCAAAACAATCGCAGCATCGTCGTTACTATTAATAGCACTCGTCTCCTTCTCTCGGGCGAGCTTCTCTTTATCCACACTCGTCGCTCTGGTCGACCTCCTCCTCGGCGAAAGCAGCGGCGACGCGCTTCTCCTCTTCTTCCCTTGTTGTTGTTGTTGTTGTTGTTCTTCTTCTTCTTCTTCTTTCGTCTTTGCTCCTCCTCTCGCAGAAGACTCAGACATCATCGCAAAACCCTTCGCCTCCGTGGAAACCCTTTTCAGCTCGCTCTCAGCCAATCTCATGCGCAAATCGACGTTCTCCTCTTCCGCTTGCATCGCGCGTTTGTTTTGCGGTTTGAACTGTTGGACGAATTCAGTCTTGACCAGATTCGTTTCCTCGTACGCGTTGGTCATCATTTTTGTCGACATCTTCTGCCGCTTATTGTTAGTATTATTCGGGGAAGAGGACGACGGAAGTCGTCGAACGCCTTTCTTTTCCATCGTCGGTTGAATGTCTTCCTCTTCTGACTCGTCGTCTGCGTTTTTGTCATCCTTCGCGAGGCGAGGAGAAGAAGAAGAAGAACGACGACGTAAACGACGATCTTTTTCGGCGGTGAGCGCAGGAGAAGGGGAGGAGGACTTTTTTCTCCTCAAAGGCATATTTGATGAGTGCTCGCGAGGAAAGCGTAGTTAGATATGTGCGTGTGATTCTATATGTGCGAGTGGAGTGAGAGATGTTCTGAGGAATTGAATTGGATTTGAGAAACTGTTTGGGTGGTGGTGGTGTGGTGAAGTCGCGAAGCGAGCGCCATATATTGTTTTATATAAAGATGCTACTTATTCAATATAATTTCAAAAATCTAGCTACGTTGTATTTACCATCCGATAATGATGATGATGATGATGATGATGCGCGTCTCATCAATCTCTCCTGTTCTCTCTTTCTCTCCAAACACCCTCTCCTCTCTCTTGCTATCTCTCGGTCGACTCTCTCTTCTCTTTTTCTAGTATATATACGCATGTAATGATACACATTTACTTCGTCAAGAGCGTCGAGGCTGTCGAAGACTCGTACCTCCAGTTCGGCTCCAACTTCTTCGCGAGTCTGTAGTATCTCGCCAATCTGTGGATTCGGGATTCGATCAAAATCAATCGAAACTTGGAGTCCATGTCCTTGCGGTTTCTCTCCAAGTGCTTGCGCACGGACACGGCTTTCTTGATCAAACAGTACAAATCTTCCGGCAAAGTCGGCGCCAAACCTTGACCCTTCAAGATGCGCATGATTTTGGAGTTGGTCACCGTGGACACTTGCGGGATGCCGTGGTTATCTCTCAAGATGATGCCGATTTGCGACGGCGTCATGCCTTTCTTCGCCATCTTCGCGATCATGTCTTTGATTTCATCCGGGGAGGTTTTGCACCAGAGCGGCGCCGATCGTTTGAAAGGGATGGACGATTTGGACATCCCTTTTCCTTTGCTGTGCATGCGACCCATGTTTGCAAGTTAGTGTTCTGTTTTTTGGAAAAGAAGAGAAAAGGAGGAGGTTAGTATTCTGCTTTTGTTAAGTTTTTTGTTGCAGAAGACATTTGCACACACACAGCCCCAAAAAGGTCTTTCTCTCTTTTAGGACCAAAATCGCGCGTCCGTCGTCTCGTCGTCGGTTTCACGGTGCGCGCAACACACCACACCAGGAAACGACCATAATATCCGCAAAGAATACGTTCACAGCGATACAAAAACAGTCGCATCCGCCCGTTCGTATCTTCGCATCTCATCAAACACACATCCTCGCGCAGCACATTTCTCTCTGCGCTTTCACTCAAAAGAAGGCAAAAAGAGGCGAGTTTTCTCTCTTTTCAGGCGGAAAAAAAATGAAAAATCTCAACGAGCGCATCCTCGCGCCGCCCGAAGAACCAAACGCGAACGGCGCTTTCAACCGCTCCGTCGCGCGTTCGTTCCAACCTATTCTCGCTCGCGCGAAAACAAACGGATTTTTGAAAGAGAGAGAGAGAGAGAATACACACATGTGTGTGTTTTTGCGCGCACCTTTTTTTTTTTTATGATGTGAGAAGAGTTTCTAATGAATGAGGAAGGAGAAAGGGGTTGGTTTTTCTCCTTTTTTTTCTTCGTTCTTGAAGTAAAAAACGCTCCACTTTATACAAAAGTATATCATACTCATGCTCAGATACTTAGCGAAGCGAACTTTGCAAAGAGGAGCTTCTTTGTCCGCGCAGAGAGGAGCGGCGTCCTCTTCCGGACGAGGAGGAAATAATACTCTCTTGGTACGAACAACCGCGTTCGTTTTTCATTTTTAGAACGATGTTTGATTTGATTCGATTTGATCTCTTCCCCGTGAACGAAGAGATCCCCTTGAGTTGTGCTCTGACCCTCTCTCCTCTCTTCTTTCTTTCTATCTCTTATTTATTATTATTATTATTATCACTCATAACATCAAAAACAGTACTCGACGGATGCAGTGGTGACCGATTTTGAACACTCGACCGGTTTATACCGCGCCGAGTTGGAAAGTCTCGCCTCCGGGAAAGACATTTTCGACCACTACGATTTCACCCGTGCGCCGAAAGGAACCAAGGACGCGCCGTGCGTGGTGACGAGCGAGATGGAATATCGAGTGGTTGGCGTGACCGATCCAGACGACGATTCGATCGTCATTTGGGGACGATTAGAGGAAGGGAAAGGACCGATGTTAATCGGAGACGAATGGTTCGTGCATAAACGCGTTGGGGGCGGAGGAGCGCACTAACGCGATGAATATTCTTCGCGTTTGTACTCGAGAGAGAAACGAGAAAGAGCGCGTATACGTAAGACACAGTTGTAACATCATAGAAATTCCTATTCACACCTACATCACGAAAAACGACGAAATAATGATCTTCTTCTTTCTTGTTAAGTGTCGTGCGTCCTTCTGATGATCGTTTCGGTTTCGTCGTTTACGTCGTCGTCGTCAACCCTCTCGTCGTTTTGTCCACGTGTCATGATGGGAAGAAATTGCGATCAAATTCTTCACAAAAGTCCGTCTCTTCCTTTGCGAGCGGAGAGTTTCAGAGAGAGACTTTTTGGATCGTTTCCTCTTGCACTCGAGAAGAGAGTGTTCTTGTTGTTGTTCTTGTTGTTGCACTTCGAGACTATCTCTCCCGTTTGTGATACACACGACGGGTGAATTCAGTTATAAAACCAAACCGTATCTCTGAAGAAGAACGATGATGATGAAGATGACGACGACGATGATGACGCGAGCGGTTGCCCCGCAATCACCTGCGTCTCTTCGAAAAACGCAGAAGAAAAGGAGCATTGTCATCGCGAAAGCGCGCGAAGAACCCGATGAAGAAGCCTCGTCTTCGTCCCGTTCCTCCTCTCGTGATGATGATGAAAAAATTGGTCTTTCCTCCTCTCCTGCAACCGTGGTGAAAAGACGCGACGCGTTTGCTCTCGCCGCGGCGACTCTCCTTTTCAACGAACAAACTATTCCGGCTGCATTTGCCGCGTACGGTACCGCGTCAGGGGGTGGCGACGAAGCGTCGCAACCGGTCACGTATTCCACTTTTTACGGGGCGGCGGAACCTCCCGCCACGTACGGCAAAGTCGGCGGAACGACGCCAAACAGAGCGAAATATTCCTACGAAGTTCCGTCCACGTGGAAAGAAGAGCCGACGTCGAAAGTTGAAAAGGGCTCAGGCGGGCAAGACTCTCGATGGGTCCCGCGAGGCGTCAAAGGCGTCAAAGCTGTGTTGGTAACTTTAAATCGCGCCGGCGAAGACGGGCAAGAGTTTTCGTTGCAAGACACGACCATCAACGCCTTAGCCGGCTCGGATCCAAACTTACAAGACGCACTTTTGAGCGGTTTAGTGAAAACCAATCGCTCAGACGTTGAGGGACAAGAATATATCCAGTACGATATCGAGGCGGCTATTTATTACGGGGTCAAAGCGACCGTAGATAGCACCGGGAGGCTCTTCGCTTTGATCATATCCGCGCCGGATAACGTGTACAAGAAAGAGAGGGCGACGTACGAACGGATGTTGGATTCGTTTCGAACGTACATTTTAGACACGACAAAGTAAAGAATGACTGCAAGTGAACGAGATAAACAGAGCGAATTACTGTGTTTTTGTAATAAGAGAGAGAGAGAGAGAGAGAATACGAGAGAAAGTAAAAGCATCTTACATTTTTTTTCCTTTGCTGGAGTGCTGCTTTCCTTTTCCGCATTTAGTTTTTTGCACACTCCCCCCCCTCGTTGGATTCCTCATTCATTTATCACCAACAAAACTCAAAACACCACACACACTTGCGAACAATGAGCGACCACGAAGTCGAAACTTTTGATTCCACCGATGCCGGTGCCTCCCAAACGGTACCGATGCAAGCCGGTTCCGTCCGTAAGGGTGGCTACATCGTCATCAAAGGCAAAGCGTGCAAGGTACGCGCTTCTCCTCCATTTTTTTTCGCATTTGTCCGTCGAAAAATGAAACGAATTCGTGCGCGCCCGTCCAGTCGCGAACGGAATGTTGGGCGTTTTACGCGCGTTTTGAATGCGCTCCAATACGTTTTACTCGTTTCGAGTTTTTGTGGTGGCGTCTGAAACGTTTCATTATGCGTTTTACGCCCGATTGCGCCCCAAAAAACCCTCTCACTTTTTCTCTTTTTGTTGTACTCACACCTTGCCTCTTCCTCTCTTCAATGCTCACAATTCACTTTTCGTGAACAGGTCATCGACGTTTCCACGTCCAAAACCGGCAAGCACGGTCACGCCAAGTGCCACTTTGTCGCCGAAGACATCTTCACCGGCAAAAGATGCGACGAACTTGTCCCAGCTGGCCACAACTTGGAAATTCCAGTCGTCTCCAAGGCGGAATACACGTTGTTGGACATCGACGACGACGACCACATGTCTTTGATGGATGAAAAGGGAGACACGAGAGAAGATTTGAAGTTACCGGATGACAGATCCGGGGACTCTGCGTTTGCTTTAGCGCAAGAAGTGCAAAAGAAGTTTGACGAAGGCGCGGAAGTTGCGGTGACGATCATGTCTGCGATGGGCATCGACCAACTCTCCGGATGGAAGGAGGTTGCGAACTAAATGCTCGCGTCGAAAGAAGAGAGTTTAGTTTAAAGACGTAGAAAGAGAATATATAATAAGGTGTCGAAGTGTGCGTGGTTGGTAAGATAGGTCATGACGTCACCCATGCGCGTTTGTATTTTTTATCAAGGGGCAAGAGAGAGGAGTAATAGAGAGAGAGGGAGAGAGAGAGAGACAACTCTTCTTCGCAAAGGTATCAACAATACGGTTTTATTCGGACAGTGCGTTTCGCGCAAAACTAGGATACCATTCGCACTGAAGGAAGAGCGGTTTAGAGATCATTTATATTTAGAGAGCGAGAGAGAGAGTGAGTGAGAGAGAGAAATTGTATACAGAGCATCGTGCATACAAACTAGTAACTAATAATCGCATTCGTACGAATGTGCCTTTCTCGTTTTTGCTTAAATTTCTTTCCTTTTGTTCCTCTTTCTCCCCCACAAGTTTGTTGTTCACACACGCCTTTCGCAAAAGTCACGCAACAATGGCGACACCGGCGATGAGCAACATATGCGCCAACTTTGAAGAAGTCGGGCAGGTGCGCGTTTCTTTCTTTCTCTCTTTCTCTCTCTCCTTCTCTCTCTCTTTTCCTCCGCTTTACTTTAATGGCTTTTGACGCAAAAATCTTCCCTTTTCTCTCCCCTTTGTCTCCCCGACGACGGCGCGTAATAACAGGCTTTCGCGCAGCACTACTACCAACAATTCGACAGCGACCGATCGCAACTCGGCCCTTTATACAACGAAACCCACTCCATGCTGAACTTTGAACACTCCGCCTCTCGCCCGGGTCAGTTTAAAGGGTCCCAATCCATAGTCGAAAAATTAGTCTCTTTACCGTTCCAAAGAGTCCAACACCAAGTGGTGACCATCGACACGCAACCGACGCCGAACGGCGGAGTGTTGGTGTTCGTGTGCGGGAACTTATTGATTGACAGCGAAACGCAACCGCAGAAGTTTGCACAGACGTTCCAGCTGATGCCGACGGATTCGGTCGGGTTACCCGCGGGGAGTTATTTTATATTCAACGACGTCTTTCGCCTGAACGTCGGTTAAGAAGAAGAAGAAGAGAAAGAATAAAGGATTAGTTTAATAAGTACTTTTAGAAGAAGAAGAAGAAGAAGAAGAAGAAGAAGGAATTCATCACATCGTTGTTATGAAAATTTACGTTGCTTGTATACTGTGTGTAGTAGTTTAGTATGCTGATGTGATTGTTATTATGATCATTCGTATTATTACAAGATACAGGGAGACTCTTCGTCGTCCTCGGTCGTTTTATAGCGGCTGCTGG
>Ga0209091_10001608_pt1 | contig 19715 bp, 20 predicted proteins | sample ArcticOcean_MG_C_6_FD_187438 | JGI IMG/M metagenome (GOLD analysis project Ga0209091, IMG submission 187438) | Marine microbial communities from western Arctic Ocean - ArcticOcean_MG_CB8_128 (SPAdes) (version 2) | ecosystem: Environmental > Aquatic > Marine > Oceanic | place: Arctic Ocean...
AGCGGCCCATCTTTTGATCATCGAAGTAACGTGTTGGAAAGAGAAGGTCGACAGAATGCCCAGAGGCGTGAGGTAGAGAATCATGGTAGAAGCAACCGCTCAGCAGTGTCACCTCGCCAGTCACCCAGAGGGACTAACCTGTAGCTCGGGCGCGGTGGTCGCAGTGGTGTGTCTGAGAACCGGCGCGGAAATTAGACTTTCTAGTGTTAAGTCTTAGCTTTCACTAAAAGGGTCAGGTGTCATATTACCGGCCTTCGTCTGATGTGCGTACTCTTTATATACTATAAGGCCCTCTTCGATTAGACTGCGCGCTCCGTGGATCTCTCTGCGGTAAGACGCACTTACCACTGCTACACCTAAAACCTGTTGGAAGAAAGCTTGAGCGATAACCTCCAATCTAATCGTTTCTACTATGGTTACTGGATCGTCGTGGCGGGATTCGTCACGCAATTCGTTGCTGTTGGCATGTCCAATTACATCGTAGGCTCCTTTCTGATTCCGATGACCCAGGAGTTTGGCTGGACTCGGGCCGAATTCAGTCTATCCCGCTCCATAGGACAGGTTGTTCTTGCCTGTACAGGTTTTGTAATCGGCTCCGCCATAGATCGCTATGGAGGCCGCCGCTTCATAATCGTGGGCGCATTCATTTTGTCTTCCGCGACTTATAGTCTCGGGAATATAACCACGCTCAGTCAGTGGTTGCTGCTGAACGGACTAATGCTCACCGCTGGCGCGGCACTGATCGGCAATTTAGTGGTCAATGTGACCTTAGGTAAATGGTTTGTCGAGCGTCGCGGGAGGGCGGTTGCTCTGGCGGGAATGGGAATCTCACTTTCGGGCATCATACTTCCGATATTATCGACATGGATGGTAGATGAATTCGGTTGGCGAGTCTCATGGAAGCTGCTCGGTATAGCGGCGGGGCTGCTTACTCTGCCGATGGCATTTATCATGCGGCGCAGCCCAGAAGATCACGGTTTGCACCCCGATGGAAAATCAGAAGAAGAGATGTCGCAGGGTCACGGCGCGGCAGCGAAGGCGGATTTCGAGAATTCCATGACGCGTGCGCAGGCGATGCGCACCTCCAGCTTCTATTTCTTGGTGCTGGCATTCGGTTTATTTCAAATTTCGATTACAGTCATGCTGATTCAGACGATTCCGCTGATGACGGATGCAGGCTATTCTAGGCTCGTTGCCTCCACTATGATTTCGTTGGCGTCAGTGCCTGCTTTCCTTAGCAAACCCCTCTGGGGCATTCTCATCGACCGCTACAGTCCGCGAAAGCTTGCTGCTGTGGGGGCGGCTGTCACCGGTAGCGCGGTTATGCTAATAGTCTTCAGCGTATCGAATGAAATAGACCTTCTAGTCTATGTTGGGTTTCTGTCAATGGGTGTTGGCTGGGGTGGTTTGCTACCCTTGCAAGAGGTGATATGGGCCACGTTCTTCGGGCGGCGCTATCTTGGTTCGGTGAGATCGACAGCCATGCCATTTACCTTTGGCATGTCGGCATTGGGGCCGGTATTGGTCGCCTACTACTACGATCAGGTTGGCAACTACGACCTTGCCTTGCTGGCGATTGCTCTTTGTAATATCGCCTCGGCTATCATGCTCTACCGCATGAAAAGCACGTCAGCTATGCACAAAGTTTGAGCTTGGACCTTGTCTCTGCAGCTGAGCTAACACAGCGCAAACCTTGTAATAGCGGATCTAAACGACCTTTTTCATGTGATTTCCCTCATACTTTCCTTTACTGCCTGAGTATTCGGCGGCTATCTGAACGAAACTAGGGGGAGTTTAAAGAAGAGTCGATTGGAACGTAAACGATGTTTCAGGAATTATAGCGTGGCATACAAGATTTGAGAGTGACTAAGTCCAGCGGCTTGGCCTCGAGCCTATTTTTTCATGTCTACAGTGGTACTAATGCCATTGGGTTCGCAAAGCTGAACTCCCGTTCTGAGAACAATCACCGACGATCGATTTCTCGGCGAGCGGCCAATGATGATTCCGCTCCCGGTGTTTAGCTATTGCCTAAAGATAATTGAGGTTAGCCAGAATTACCGCAATAAGGGTCTTGGTTCTGCTCTGTTAGATGAGGTTATCCGATTCTGCAAAGACGAGCAGGTAGTGTCTATTTTCGGGGAGGCCAAACGTGATTCTGAAGAGCTGCGCCGCTAGTATCAGGGCAAGGACTTTGACCTGGATAGCTCAGACAACATCCAGCTTTTCTTGTAAAGCAATATCATTTCACATTTCTAGCTAATCCTTCGAGCTATCTTTTTCTACTCTATTTCTTTAGTAGACTTTCGAGTTGTGGCTTGAGTATGGGCCATACATTGTCGAGGATCATCGACTGAGCCTCCGCGCGCGGATGAATACCATCGTTCTGCATTAGCTCAGGCTGCAGTGGAATGCCCTCAATCAAGAACGGCACTAGAGCAAGCGATTTTTGCTCGGCGAGAGCCGAGTAGGTCTCAAAGAAGGGAGCGGTATAGCGTGGTCCATAGTTTGGTGGAATCTGAATGCCGGTAAGAATAACCTCAGCGCCGTTCGCCTTTGCAAGATCAATCATCGATGCGAGATTCTCGCGCATGAGGTCCAACGGCAAGCCGCGTAGGCCATCGTTGCCGCCCAACTCAAGTATCAACAATTCCGGTTGATAACTGTCTAGCATCGCAGGCAGTCGCGCTAAGCCGCCAGTGGTGGTTTCGCCGCTCACGCTGCCATTGACTACATCTACCGGAAATTCCTGCGAGAGGAGTTTAATCTTCAAGAGATTGACCCAGCCCTGCTCCTGCTCGATGCCATAGGACGCGCTAAGGCTGTCGCCATAGACAAGGAGGGTCAGATTTTCATCTGCGGCCCAGCTGCTAAAATAGATCGAGCAGCTAAGGCAGAAAATGCATAGTCGAGTTAAACGCATGGTCGAATTAAAAGGAGTCTCATCGCATCAAAAGCAACTGTGGTGGAATAATATGGTAAACCAGTACTGTATCACTTGCGTAGTTACCATTGGGAACCCAAGTGATCCGGTTGAGAGTGTATTCTATAGAGACGAATGCCTATTGCAATCCATACTGGCCCGCCAAATTGGACTATAATCGCTGTCTGACACAAAGCGCTAAGAGACCCTGAGTACATGATTCGAATCGAAAACCTATGTAAGAGTGTAGATACCAGCGAGGGTCTGCTGACCATCCTGAAATCAGTCAGCCTAGATATTGATACTGGAGAAGCCGTAGCAATCGTAGGCGCTTCAGGATCCGGCAAGTCTACGCTGCTTGGCCTGATGGCCGGTCTAGACACAGCGACTTCTGGCGATGTTGTATTGAGCGGACAGAGTCTCAATGCTATGGATGAGGAGCAGCGCGCAGTATTGCGGGGCAAACTCGTTGGATTCGTCTTTCAATCTTTCCAGCTTTTGCCCAGTCTTACCGCGTTAGAGAACGTGATGTTGCCCATAGAACTGAAGGGTGATTCACAGGCGAATGAGAAAGCCAAGCGTCTATTAGCTAGAGTGGGATTAGACGAGCGTGGACACCACTATCCAAATCAACTCTCCGGGGGCGAGCAGCAACGCGTAGCTATCGCCCGCGCATTTGCCACCGAGGCGCGAATATTATTTGCCGATGAGCCCACGGGAAATCTCGATACGGCGACCGGTACGAAGATCGTAGAACTCCTTTTTGATCTCAATCGCGAATTCTCCACTACTTTGATTCTCGTAACTCATGACGAGCGGCTCGCGCAGAAGTGTGATCGCATTGTGAGGCTGGTCGCAGGTGAGACGGTAAGCAATGAGAAAACCAGTGCTAGAAACGAGGAAGTGGCGAGTGTCTAACGCGGTGACAGCAGAAAGCGGTGGTAACAAAACATTCTCGACTCTCTTCGGACTGGCCTTGCGATTGCTGTGGCGTGACTGGCGGGGTGGCGAGATTCGCCTCTTGTTTATTGCCTTAGTTATGGCGGTAACTTCAGTAACCGGCATAGCGCTCTTCACCGACCGATTGGAGAAAGCCTTGCTGCTCGAATCTGCCAACATGCTCGCGGCAGACAGAGTATTGGGTAGCAGTAGTCAGCCACCGGAAGAAATTTTAAGCCAGGCCGAATCTCAGGGCCTGCGCACTGCGCGAACTCTATCGTTTACCTCCATGGCCTTCTCCGAGTCCGGCAATATGTTGGTCTCAGCAAAAGCTGTGAGCGATACCTATCCGCTGCGTGGAGAAGTGATCGTTGCCGATCAGCCTTTTATTCGCGGATATCCTATCCAGAGTGGTCCATCGTCCGGCGAAGTGTGGCTAGAATCTAGGGCGTTGCCCGCCCTAGGTATCGATGTGGGTGGCTCAGTGTTTGTTGGCGAGGCAGAATTTATCGTTAGTAAGATTATTATTGCGGAACCGGATCGACAGCAGGGTGGCATGATGGACAGCGCGGGTCCGCGACTCATGTTAAGCATGGATGATGTGGCTCAGACCAACGTTGTGCAGCTCGGTAGCCGTGTTAGTTATCGCTATCTATTCGCCGGTGAAGAGTTAGAAGCATTGGAATCATTTACACAGTGGATCGGAGAGGAATACGAGGGCGAATATCGAATACGGGATGTTCGCGACGAGAGTGAGGAAATTAGCGACGCACTAAACAGGGCTGAGAGCTTCCTATTATTAGGGTCGCTTTTTGCCGTGCTTCTAGCCGGCGTAGCGATTGCGTTGACCGCCAAGCGTTATAGCGAGCGCCACTATGATTACGTAGCGATCTTAAAAACATTTGGCTGCACCTCAAACGAGATTGGAGTTATCTATCTGGCTATTCAATCGGTTCTGGCTTTCATTTCAATCGTGGTGGGTTGCGTCCTCGGCTGGTTAGTACATCATGTGATTCTGCGCCTTCTGCAGGCAGTCATCACGGTAGACCTTCCCGCGGCCGGGTTTGAGCCCTTCGTTATTGGTTCGCTAACAGCTGTTATATGTTTGCTCTCATTCGCGCTTCCGCCTCTGCTCGCTCTACGCGCTACGCCACCGCTGCGCGTATTGCGCAAAGATCTCGATCAACAGAAATTCGGTGCCAACGTGCCCTATGTCTTCGGTATTGGTGGCACTATTTTTCTTGTGTATTGGTATAGCCAGTCTCTGGTACTCACGACGGTATTAGTGACTGCGGTTGCAGGTATCGTGCTGTTCCTCTCGGCAGTCTCATACCTATTGCTGCGCTCAAGTGGATCGGTTGGCATGAAGGCAGGCAGTGCCTGGAAGCTAGCTATGACAGCGGCGCGGCGACGACGCAAACAGAATGTACTGCAGGTGATGGTGTTTTCCGTGACGATCATGTCGTTGCTGATTCTGACCTTGCTGCGCACAGATCTGATTGATGATTGGCAGGCACAGCTTCCCGAGAATACGCCAAACCATTTTATGATGAACATTACCGAATCCCAGATCGATGGGATCGAGAGTTTCTTCGCCGAGAACGGTGTCGAGCGCAATGCGTTCTATCCTCTAATTAGCGCTAGAGTCATTTCGGTAAATGGAGAGATACCTGAGCCGGAAGAAGAGCTCGATGCGGATGAGGAGCGCAGTAGCATTACCGAGGGTGCTCAATCCGAAGAGGAAGAAGGCAGCCCTTACGATCAGGCGCGCAGAGAGCTCGATGCTGCTACAGGAAATAGCGAAGAAACCAGTACAGAGGCAGGAGAGCCAGAAGAAGGGCAGGTTCGAGGCCGGCTAGGACGTCGCCAAGTTACCTGGGCCGATGACTTGCCTCCGGACAACCTAGTTACCGACGGGGCTTGGTGGCCAGAGGCTGTCGATGCTGGCTCTGGCTATGTGTCTATCGAAGATGAGTATGCCGGCTGGCTAGATATAGAAATCGGCGATCGAGTTGAGTTCGAAATCAATCAGCAGACTGTCTTTGCCGAAGTAAGCAGTTTTCGCAGCGTGCGCTGGGACAATATGCAACCAAATTTCTTTATCATATTTTCACCCGGAACCATCAATCACCTAGGTGCAACGTTCCTGTCGACGGCATTGATAGAACGAGATCAAAAAATACTGCTCAACGATTTGGTTCGACTCTTTCCTACGATGGTTGTTATTGAGATAGATGCATTAATTGAGCAGGTACAGAATATTATTGCTCAGGTAACTTCGGCTATTGAATTGATCTCGGTGCTAGTGCTTGTATGTGGTGCCCTCGTGTTGTTAGCTTGTGTTAACGCAACACTCGATGAGCGTTTCCATGAAAACGCGATACTGCGCACATTAGGTGCCGGGAAGAGACTTATTCTTAGTAGCCTATTGATAGAATTTGCGAGTATTGGTGCTTTAGCGGGCATCATCGCTACCGTTGGAGCGGAGGCAAGTCTCTACTATCTCCAGGAACAGGTGTTTGAGCAGGAGTTTAATTTTCACTACTGGGTATGGATAGCTGGACCGCTAATCGGCACAGTGCTTATCGCTGGTTTGGGCATGAATTCAACCCGAGAGGTGGTGAGTACGAGTCCTCTTAATGTGCTGCGCAGAGTTGTATAGCCCTAGATTCGCGCCTCTGGATTAATACTTGAGCACAGCCAGCGGAGCGTTATAATTGTAGGCCGAGCATGTTTCTGAGAGTTGAAGCATAAGTTGAAACATAACGAGTGTCATTCCTATGAAACTAAGACGATTCACGTTTATCCAACTGGCAGCAGGCCTAGTTTTTTCGCTGTCTTCGATCTCTATCACTGCACAATCTCTAGCCGAGGTGACTGCCGAAGAATGCGTTCTTGGCGATTGCGCTCAGGGCAGAGGGAGGCTGGAACTCACCACCCAATGGGGTAAGGGCGAGTATCTCGGAAATTTCAGAGACGGCGACTTCCACGGCAGGGGTCGTCTCGAGATACCTATCTCTTTCAATGCCAAGTCTATCTATGACGGCAATTTTGATAGGGGTATTCGCTCCGGTCGCGGTACTTATTGGAACGGAAATGGGAAGCTGTATATCGGTCAGTGGCGAGACGACGAACGAAATGGTCAGGGTTCTTATTTCATCGGATTAGCCGAGTGGCGCGAGAACGAGCATAGCGAGTTTTGGATGAAAGAGAATGTTGAAAACTATTCCGGTACTTTCCTCGACGATTTCTATCATGGGGAGGGTACCTATCGCTGGCCCGGTGGACAAAAGTACGTTGGTAGATTCTTTGCTAATGAGAAACACGGTCACGGAACTTATTATTACGTAACGGGTTCGCCGCGTCAGCAGCTCTGGGACTTCGGTGATTTCATTAGGTAGCCTCCCTAACATCGCGAGCCTTTATATTTTATTACTAGCCTTTGGGCTGGAAGCAACGCTTGGACTGCAATATGGATCTTGAATCACTGCGCCGCGAGTACTTGCACGGCGGCCTAAGTCGCGATGAGCTTGCTGCAGATCCGTTTGATCAGTTTTCTATATGGATGCAGCAAGCTATCGAGCTAGAGATTGGCGACCCCACTGCAATGACTATTGCTACTGTTTCGGCCGACGGCCAGCCTAGTCAGCGTATCGTACTGCTCAAAAGCTTCGATGACAGCGGCTTTGTTTTTTATACGAACTACGGTAGCCGCAAGGCAGATGAGCTTTATACAAACTCCAAGATAAGCCTGCATTTCCCTTGGCATAACATCGATCGACAGGTAAAGGTCTGCGGTGAGGCTGTCAAAGTGAGTGCGGCAGAGTCACTCAAGTACTTTGCGAGCCGACCTAAGGAAAGTCAGATTGCTGCAATAGCCTCGCAGCAGAGTCGTGTCCTGACGTCGCGGTCATTTCTGTTAAATCAATTCGAGTCTCTGAAACAAAAGTTTAGTAACGGTGAGATCCCGCTTCCGGACTTCTGGGGAGGCTATCGGGTCGAGCCGAAGGAAATCGAATTCTGGCAGGGTGGGGCGAATCGCCTACATGACCGCTTTCGTTATCTTCTGCAGGAAGATGCGAGTTGGTGCATCGATAGGCTCGCCCCCTAAGTTAGCCCTTCTGCTCGCGAGATGTCCTAGCCCGCTTTCCACTTTCGTAACTTCTTCTTTTCCAGCTGCTTCTTCAATCTTGCATACTGAGGGAGGCCGTTCTTGTACTCGGGGTAGTCCTCGCCTTGAATCAATGGCGAGAGGTATTCACGTGCGGCATCAGTAATATGAAAGCCGTCACGACTTATATAGTTTCTGGGCATCATCTTCTCGACGTTGGCAACATCAGAAAGGTTTGCCTCACCGATGCGCCAGTTGTACTTCTTTCCCTTGCTGCGAACGATCGCCGCCATTACAGCATTCTTGCCGGCCAATGCGAACTCGACGGCGGCCTCGCCAACGGCATAGGCTTGATCCACATCGGTTGCAGAGGCGATGTGTCTCGCTGCGCGCTGCAGATAGTCGGCTACCGCCCAGTGGTATTTGTAGCCAAGCTCATCCTTAATCATCTTTGCGATGAAGGGTGCGACTCCGCCGAGTTGTACGTGTCCAAAAGCATCCTTGCCGCCAGCGTCAGCTAGGAACGATCCATCCTTGTTCTGCGCACCCTCTGAAACTACGATGGCGCAGTAGCCGTATTTTTTTACACAGGATTTTACTTTGCGGATGAACTTTTCTTTGTTGAATGCGATCTCTGGGAAAAGAATTATATGTGGCGCGTCGCCTTCGGCTTCTGTAGCTAAACCGGCGGCACCTGCGATCCAGCCGGCATGACGACCCATCACTTCCATGACGAAGACCTTAGTCGATGAATCGCACATTGAAGCAACATCCAGTCCCGCCTCGCGGATAGAAACGGCGACGTATTTCGCCACCGATCCGAAACCAGGAGAGTTGTCTGTTAGTGGCAAATCGTTATCGACGGTCTTCGGTATACCGATGCAGGTAATTGGATAGCCCTTCTCAAGGCTGAGCTGAGATATCTTGTTGGCAGTGTCTTGCGAATCGCCGCCGCCGTTGTACAGGAAATAGCGAATATTGTGGGCTACAAACACCTCCATAAGACGTTCGTATTCTCGCTTGTTCTCGGCATAGGATTTCAGTTTGTAGCGGCAAGAACCAAATGCGCCGGCAGGGGTTGAGCGAAGTGCAGCAATCGCCTGCTTAGACTCTTTGCTGGTGTCGATGAGGTCTTCTCGCAGAGCGCCAACGATGCCATTAAGTCCTGCATATACCTTTCCTATCTTGTCTTTGTTTTTGCGGGCAGTCTCGATGACGCCGCAGGCACTAGCGTTGATAACGGAGGTGACTCCGCCGGACTGGGCATAGAAAAGGTTAGCTTTGCTCATAGAATGTGTTCGCTTATTAGTTTCGGTTCAGACGCCAGTAGTTGCCGGTGTACTAGGAAGAGGCAGTTTACAAGCTGTGAGATAGTACTTCAATTGCTTGCCAGCTCTCATAGATTGATGCAACATTCGAGGCCCGATTCGGAACAGGTGAAGCTCGTGCGATTGATAATTGGAATGTCTGGAGCCAGCGGCGTTATCTATGGGATACGGCTGCTCCAAGTCTTGCAGCAGGAGTCAGGTATTGAGACACACCTGATCATGTCGGATTCTGCCAAGCTAAACATCGCTGTGGAAACCGAATTCTCGTCCAAGGATGTGCAGGCGATGGCCGATCATGTGCATTCGAACAAAGATATAGGCGCCACGATTGCTAGTGGTTCATTTCGCTCAGAAGGAATGATCATTGCTCCCTGCTCAATAAAGACACTGTCAGCAGTCGCGAATTGTTATGCAGACTCTCTTATGGTGCGTGCCGCTGATGTGATGTTGAAAGAGAGAAGACGGCTGGTTTTAGTGCCAAGAGAAACACCCTTGCACACGGGACACTGCGAACTACTCCTCCGAGCGAGCCAGAATGGCGCAATCATGGCGCCTCCAATGCCGGCGCACTATATAAAACCGCAGTCGGTTGATGATCTTGTGGATCATCATGTAGGCCGAGTGCTAGATCTTTTTGACATAGATCCTGGTCTAGTTAAGCGCTGGCAGGGTACACAAGGCTAAGAACTCAAGCCCAAGAACTTAAGAGAACAAAACAATGGCTAAAAATTTATTCGATCTAACTGGCAAGGTGGCTCTAATTACCGGCGGTAATGGCGGCATCGGTCTAGGTTTTGCTGAAGGTGTTGCGAAGCAGGGTGCAGATGTTTGCATCTGGGGCCGCAATCCCGAGAAGAACGCGGCTGTAGTTGAGCGGCTCGGTGACTACGGTACTAAGGTTCATGCTATATGCTGTGATGTGTCGGTTGAGGCGTCAGTTGAGGAATCTTTCGCTGAGACGCTAGAGGTATTTGGACGAGTGAACGGTTGTTTCGCTAATTCAGGGGTCGCCAAATCGGGGCGTTTCGAAGAATTCTCTACCGAAGATTGGCGTCATGTTATGGATGTGAATCTAGACGGACTGTTCTACACGCTTCGCTGTGCTGCTAAGCATATGAAACAGCGTGCCGAAGCCGGTGACCCTGGTGGTCGTCTCATTGCGACCTCTTCTTTAGGCGCGTTGATGGGCATGGCGAGGGTGGAAGCCTATGGGGCGAGTAAGGGAGCCGTAATCTCAATGATGCAGGGATTGGCCGTCGAATACGCGCGTTGGGGAGTAACTGCCAACTCGATACTGCCGGGTCACATAGAAACCGCAATGACCGAAGATAATTACGCCAATGAGAAATTTGCGAATGCAATACTGCCACGGATTCCTGTGCGTCGCTGGGGCGATAGGTCGGACTTTGAGGGAATTGCAGCCTATTTGATGAGCGATGCCAGCAGTTATCACACCGGTGATAGCCTACTGATCGATGGCGGATTCTTTCTTTACTAGATAGGAGCGCTACGATTGCGTTTAGCGATATGGCAGCGGTCTGCACTCTCAGCCGGCACCCCTCAACCCCCTGAATTAACGTTAAAAAACGATACTCCTCCTCGATTTTGTGCTAAGGTGCCGCCACGTTTAGACATGGCTCTTCAGCGCTAACGCCTGTTTCAGCAATATCTAGACGGTGCATCATACTTAGATAAGGTCACGTTACTGCGCCTAAATCGCAGTCTGCAGGCTTCTATTCAGCGAATCGATTTTTGATCCGGCTCGAATACCAAGTCGCCACCTCAATTCTGGCTACTCGTAGTTAAGTCGCGAGTAACTACGAACTAGCTATCGAATGCACATCCGTGCAATAGAACTGATTAAAAAAGTTTAAAGTTCGGAAAATCATAACGAGAAACCATCGAGCTTCCTCCTACTGTGGAGTAGGCAATGCGTTTTCGTTTCGAACAAACACAATGCTTCGGCATACTTACTACATAAGAGAATTTGAATGACATTTAACGCACTCGGACTATCCGACACACTGTTGCAAGCTGTGCAACAAACTGGCTACACATCGCCAACACCAATTCAAGAACGAGCTATCCCAGAGATTCTAGCGGGACGTGATGTGATGGCTGCGGCACAAACTGGCACGGGGAAAACAGCTGGATTCACATTGCCCTTGTTGCAATTGATAAGCGGACGTCCCAATCGAACTAGAAATAGCTTTCGTGCCCTGATCCTGACACCGACTCGAGAATTAGCGGCTCAAATTGAAGACAGCATCCAAACCTATGGCGCGCAAGAGAATTTGAGATATGGCGTAGTCTTCGGTGGAGTAAATATTAATCCGCAGAAGAAGACACTGAATCGTGGGCTCGACATCCTAGTTGCTACGCCTGGTAGATTATTGGATCTGTATCAGCAGAAGTGCATCGACTTCCGAGATGTCGAAGTGCTGATTCTCGATGAGGCGGATCGAATGCTGGATATGGGTTTTATTCGCGATATTAAGAAAATAATGGCGCTGCTTCCGAAAAAGCGACAGAATCTGATGTTCTCTGCGACATTTTCAGATGACATCCGAGTCCTAGCGAAGACGATCTGCGACAAGCCTGTAGAGATTGATGTCGCTCCGAGGAACTCTACAGTCGAAGCTATTTCACAGAAGATGTATTACGTAGACAAAGCCAGCAAGCCTAATCTGCTAATCGAAATGATGCTGGCGAGCAATGATCAGACATTGGTATTTAGTCGCACGAAGCACGGTGCAAACAACCTAGCTAAGAAACTAATCAAAGAAAACATAAAAGCTGCAGCTATCCACGGCAACAAGTCGCAGGCGCAGCGAACGAAAGCTCTCCATGACTTCAAGCAGGGTGGAGTGCAGGTCTTGGTAGCAACAGATATTGCCGCTCGCGGTATCGATATTGAGCAACTCGCACGGGTCATAAACTTCGACCTTCCGCATGTGCCTGAGGATTATGTGCATCGCATTGGTCGAACTGGCAGGGCGGGAGCTACCGGATTAGCGATTTCTCTGGTTAGCGGTGAAGAGGGCAAGCAGCTGCGTGACATAGAACGTTTGATAAAGTTTGCAGTTCCTAGAGGAGATAGCGAAGAGTACGCATTTGCCCTAGCGCATCCGGCTCCGGCTAGCAAGAGTAGCGAACCCAGCAGGCGGCCTACTAACAATCAACGGCCTCGTCGCAGACAGGGCGCTGCTGGAAAACCTGCCAACAATGGCTCGTCTAATGGGAAATGGAGATCATCGCGATCGAAGGCGGCAGCGTAGCTGCGATTGTCATTGTGGTGGGGTATTCGCGATAGTGTTGCCTCACCAGCAAACGCGATAAAATTCTAGTTAAATCAGGGTAGTTTTCGCAAGCAGTTTACAGTTTGGGCTGCTACAGGCTTGACTGACAGGGCAGTCAATGGCGTGCTAGCTTTACTCGATAGTAACAATATCCCTGTGTGAGGATGTCATGCTTACACAAGGTACGTGCTTCGCCAGATACTCTAAATCTCTCTGCTGGATCGTTGCATTGATCTGGATGGTACTTTCTTTCTTGGCTTTTACCGGTGGCAGTGGAAGTTCCATAATTAATGATTTCTTGTGGTTGGTAGGTGCAATAGCTTTTGCAGTTTCCGCTAGCTTTATTTCGAAGTCTTCGGGTTCGGCTGAATCCGATTCGGATGACGATTAAAGTTACTCTTTGGTCGTCACTGTAGCTATTCGTGATCTAAACCCATGCGTCATCGACTGCCAAGCACCTGTTTCTCAAGTGCGCTGCGCAAAATCTCTAGTCTGCTAGTAATCTTCTCGTCCCGTTCGATTTCTACCGCATGCAATAGGCTATTGATATTTTTTCCGATGTCATCAAAGCCAAATAGACATTGCCGACCTCTATTAAATTCGGATGCTAGGCTGGCTATTTTTTCTTGCTGATATTTCTCCGCCATCAATTCGTCTGCTTTTATCCTCTCCCGCAGGCTATCGAATTGCTCGCTTGGACTGGGGTTTAGTTTCATCCAAGCGCGGGTGGCTCTCAATGGCTGCACAACGTGAGCGCGCCATTCGATCGAGAGTTCGATGACATTTTGCAATAACTCCTGATCTATCTTTCCGTAGGCGCTGCCGTGCCAAAAACAGAATAGGATCAAGTTCACATCTAGCTGATAGGCATCCTGCAATTCGAGGCAGGCTGCGGCCACGCCCTCTGCATCGTACAGTTCCAGGGAGAAGTTCCAGAATTTTTGAGGCTTGTTTGTCATTATTCAATTCAGTGGTGGCTTAGTACTCCTATGCTACCTAAGTTTTGTGCTATAAACAGCACTGCGATGAACCAGCCCAGCCGCGCGAGAATCTCAATGCACGTACATATTTTAGGTATCTGCGGTACCTTCATGGGTAGCCTAGCCATAATTGCTAAACAGCTCGGAAACCGCGTTAGCGGCAGCGATGCCAATGTCTATCCGCCAATGAGTACGCAATTGGAAGAGATGGGTATCGATTTGATGGAGGGGTTTCGGCCAGAACACCTCTATCCAAAGCCAGACCTTGTGATAATTGGCAACGCGCTTTCCCGCGGGAATCCAGCCGTTGAGCACGTTTTGAACGAGGGTCTGAACTACACGTCAGGTCCGCAGTGGCTGTCACAGTTCGTGCTTCATGATAGGTGGGTACTGGGAGTTGCGGGTACGCACGGTAAGACCAGCACTAGCGCCATGCTAACTTGGATACTCGAGAATGCGGGCATGAAGCCAGGTTATCTTATCGGTGGTGTAACGAATAACCTGCCGCGCTCGGCTGACATTGGTGACTCCGCATTCTTTGTCGTAGAAGCCGATGAGTACGACAGCGCCTTCTTCGACAAACGTTCCAAGTTCGTTCACTATGCTCCCAGAACGGCTATCCTAAATAATCTTGAATTCGATCATGCAGATATTTTCGACAACCTCGAGGCAATTCAGAGACAGTTTCATCATCTGGTTAGAACGGTTCCAGGCAATGGGCTGCTTATCGTTCCCCATGGCGAAGGCACAATCGAGATGGTCTTACGCATGGGCAATTGGACCTCGAAACAACGGTTTGGTGTCGCTGTGCCGGAGGAGGTGTGCAAGAAATTGGCTGCCAATGGCGGTGTGTTCTGGAATGCGGAACTCCTCAACGGGCAGGGCTCGGAATTCGAACTAATAAAATATGGTCAGGGTTTTGTCGGGGAAGTGATGAGCCGCACGCTCGTAGAGTGGGGTGTTACCGGTGTGCATAACGTGAAGAATGGCATCGCTGCCATCGCAGCGGCTCATCATGTAGGGATCGATGTCGCTACAGCTGTAGAGGGCTTACAGACATACAAAGGTGTGAAGCGGCGGATGGAATTGAGGGGAGAAGTGGAGGGCGTAAAAGTCTATGACGACTTCGCTCACCATCCTACGGCGATCATGACCACGCTTCAGGGCATCCACATGAAGCTGAAATCTGAGGCTGCAGAATCGCGTTTGATTGCCGTAATCGAACCTCGTTCGAATACTATGAAACTTGGCATTTATCAGCATCACCTAGTGGAGGCCTGTCAGAAAGCAGATATGGTTATCTGGCAAAAGCCAGAGAAGTCGGGGCTCGATTTCAATGCACTCGTCGCCGATAGTAAGGTGCCAGGATATGCGTTTTCTACTACGGACGAGATCGTCTCATTCATAGAGGAGAACTCTATCAAAGGGGACAATATAGTGGTGATGAGCAACGGCAGCTTCGATGGAATCCATGAGAAATTACTGCGCGCCTTAGATCACAGTCCGACCGGGGCCTCTGGCTTTTGAGTATTTCTATGACTACCTCCCAAGAAATATCGCTTTTCCCGCTACAATTGGTTATGTTCCCTGGCGGTAGATTGGATATGCAAATATTCGAGCGGCGCTACATCGATCTGGTTACGCAGTGCATGCGCACAGAGACAGGCTTCGGTATCTGTCTGCTGAAGAATGGAATGGAAACTGTCCAAGCTGGAACCCCGCAAAACATTCACCGCACAGGAACCTATGCAAATATCATCGATTGGGATCAACTGCCGAATGGACTGCTTGGAATAACCGTAGAGGGCAGTGTTAAATTCAATATCGAGGATAGCTGGCAGGCCCAGAGTGGAGTATTGACGGCCAATGTTGCATTCAGCGAGAACGACAGCGTTGGGAAACAGATGATACCTATCGATGATGATTTCACTCCACTAACGCAACTGTTACAAAATCTGGAGAGTCACCCCCTAGTCGAGCAAAAGAACCTGATAATCGACTATGACAACCTTTGGGATCTTGGATGGCGCCTCGCGGAATTGATTCCTGTAGAGAATGCGAAGAGGCAAGATCTGTTGGAGATGGACGATCCTTGGGAGCGAATCGAGAATATTGAAAAACTCGTATCTGAGCTTGCAGACGAGTCCTAGGGAGTCTCTGATCAAGCGGGCTTCCTGCAGTAATGTTTACTACCTTATAAAAGGAGGCAGCGCGGAGCGGCGACTGTTCTGAAGGCCTCTTATAGCCTGATCTGAAGCCCCTTGTTATGGGTTAGGGCCATCACCTACATGGATGGATGTAGGTAAGGGCGCGAGCAGGGATCGGAAGCTTTAACGGCGAATTGCGCCGAGCAGAAGCACGCTTCAGGTCACGCAGAGACACAGAATACGTGATCAGGGGCTTCCTAGCTTCTGGCATCGAATCGAAATTTTGATAAACCCTATAATGCCTCCTTAGAAAGGCTCTGATTATGTTGTCCGATCTTATTAATACCTCCGGCTGGACACACGAGCAATGGTTGGCCGCCTGCATTTTGGTGTTTGCAATCTTGTCCGTTGCCGTCGTTTTGCGTCAACTGTTGAAGCTGTTTCGAATGACTAAGAAAGCCAGTTACCAACCCAATTTGCGCCCACTAAGAAGACGGCGAATCAGCGTCAAAGCAGAATCAGAAGGTCAAGATGAATAAGCACTCTCTACTCATTATTCGCCGATTCGTTTTACTTCTCCTGTGCACCACCTCCGTCTCGCTTAGCTCCGCTATCATAATTCGTCACGATGTTGGGCCTACGCGCTATGAAGTGAGAGAGAGTAGTTATCCCTCGGTATTTTTCTTGGAGCAGCAGGGGAATCGAAAAGTTTGCGCTGCCACAGTAATTCATCAGCAATGGGCGTTAACCGCGGCGCATTGTGTGGAGCAAACGCTACTTGTACATACACTGGCAAATGGTCTCGACTTCGCCGTCCTCATAGCCGGTCAGAGTCGGGAGATAGATGCTGTCATCATTCATCCCGAATTTGATTTGAAAAATGCTGCTGATGTAGATCTTGCCCTGCTGAGATTCAAGCAGGCTTCGACTACGCCGCAGGCGATGCCATTGCATTTGGAGGAACTGGAATCTGACTCGATCGTAACTCTACTCGGGTGGGGCTACTTCGGCTTGGGAACAACTGGCAGGCAATACAATGATGGCAGTCTTCGTCTTGCTATGAATCGGATCACAGATGTTGATCGTAGATTCAGGATACGATTCGATGATCCTCGGGATCCTGCCAGCCAAGCCTTACCCCTAGAGGGAATGCCGAGCTTGGGTGATAGCGGTGGCCCTGCGTTACTCGAAAACGAGAACGGCTTGTTTCTAGTTGGCATCACAGTTGGCGAGGTAACGGCAATCGACTTTTCGGAGGAAACTCAGGGGAAATACGGGGCTGTTGCAGTATACGAAAGCGTAGCCCTACAGTTAGACTGGATCGAAGCTGTCATCGGTAGCTCTGTGCCCTTTGATAGTTAGCTGGCCATTTTCGGTGCGAAGACCTTATCAATAAATGGCTAATACTAATTAGTCACCAAAAAACAGAGATAATAATGATCAAGAAAATTCTGACCACCCGTGGTTTTCCTTCTAATGCTTGCGGGCGGCGGTAACCGTAGATAGCGTTTCACTATCACCGCTAAGCGGGCAGGGTAGTATCTCTGGACTGCGCGTTAAGAATCCCGAGGGCTTCGAATCGCAATATGCTTTTGAATTGGATTCGGTATTGATAAGCATCTATGTGAATTCAGTATTCACGGATGCTGCAGAGATCGAGTCGATCATCATCATGCAGCCTATAATTATCTATGAGACGAGGATTGTCAGCGATAATATCCGCACTCTTCTGGCTAACCTTGACGGAAGAGATGCCGCATCAAGCGATCCTGAATCGGCAGATGAGTCCGGGCAACAGATTATTATTCGTGAGCTTCTAATGGTAGATTCGCAGCTGAACTTCGTGTCCTCACTAGTAAGTGCATCGATAAAGCTTGCCGACATCAAGATTCGAGATATTGGGACCGAAGGCGGTTCGCCCAGTGCAGCGAATGCTGTTCGCGTTGTGTTGCAGGAATTAATGGCTTCTATCTTGAACTCCGATCTTCCCAGTCTCGATGGATTAAGAGAGTCTTTTGAGGGTCGAATACAGGATGGTGCACAACGAGTCGAAGAGGCATTTGAGGATTTGGGGGGCAGACTCCGTAATATCCTGAACTAGTCTTTAAGTCAGTTACGGCGTCGAAGGGATACTATTCGACGTCCGTGGCCGCACAGTAGTTTTCTCTTCCAGGTAGTAGCCGATCGGTTCTGCCGCTAATTCTATAAGCTACCAGCCCGGCCCATTCCCTGACTGCGATTCTTAGCACCGATAGATTGGCGCTGAAAGAGAAGTTTACCCGTAGCAAGTTTCCCTTCTGCGAATAGTGATCGACAGGATAGGGCTGCACTGTCCACTGTTCCTGACAGAACACACCCATCGATCGTGGCATATGAAATGCCGATGTGACCAATAGCCAATTCTCGTCATTTTCGGGAGTGACTAGATCTTTGCTGTGTCTAGCATTCTCGGACGTATTGCGTGACCCGCTCTCAAAGATAATAGCTCGTTCTGCTAGGCCCAGCTGATCGAATAAGATCTGTGCCATCTCAGCCTCTTTGAATTCCTGTTCGATGACCGCACCACTGCCGCCAGTGAATACGAGTTGGGCATTCGGGTAGAGTCGGGCGAGATAGAGAAAATTTGTGAGTCGGTCCACGGCGCCGTTAACTTCTGGCTGTTGCCAGACATTAGACAGTCGCGGCAAGATAGCGCCGCCTAGAACCACTATGCCATCCACCTCACTTGGCAGTGCTGCATTCGTCGTGAAGCGATTCTCTAGCGGCGCGATTAGCCATTCCCCAACCGGAAAGAAGCCAATAAGCAAGAGTAGTAGGGCACAACTGGCGAGTAAGGATCTCGAGACTCTCTGCCATTTCAGGATAGCGGCGATCCAGGCGGACACCCCGAGAATGACGATCAGACTGTCCGGCGAAATCAGCGCCCAAATAATCTTCGAGGCTAGAAAGAATACTGTATCCATAGAGGCTCTAGTCAATTGCTCAAGGGTGTGAAAGCGTTGAATGCTAACTCAAAAAAGAGGAAATCACATCGCTATTTTAAGGGCTTATGGCAGCGAATTTGCTACTATCCGCTAACTGAATTAAAACTAACTATTAGGAGTTCGCAATGACGATCCAAGTCGGAGACAAGGTTCCATCGGTAAATTTCAAGCATATGACCGCAGATGGACCGGCAGATATAAGCAGTGACGAAGTATTCTCGGGCAAGAAGGTTGTGTTCTTTGCCGTACCTGGTGCATTCACTCCAGGCTGCTCTCTAACTCACCTACCTGGCTTTGTAGTGAACGCCGACGCTCTAAAAGCAAAAGGCGCGGATACTATCGCCTGTATGTCGGTGAACGATGCTTTCGTCATGGGTGCCTGGGGCCAGAATCAGAATGCCGAAGAGATACTGATGCTAGCGGATGGTAATGGCGACTTTACCAGCGCTATTGGTTTTGAGCTCGATGCTAGTGGTTTTGGTATGGGCAAGCGGGCTCAGCGCTTCGGTATGATCGTTGAAGACGGTATGGTTACTTATCTAGGAGTCGAGGCCCCCGGCGAGATCAAGGCGAGCTCAGCGGAAACAATGCTCGAGCAACTCTAGGTACCCTGGCGTTTTGTAGGCGGGTATTTGAGGTAGGTCTCGCAATTAATTCGTGCGGTGACAACCTTAAATACCTGTTTGGGTTTTCTATCCCAGCATTAGCTTTTCTATTTTTTCCCGAAAACATAATTCGTCTACAAAACCAACTAAAATACTGCGCCAAGAACGGACAGGATTAACGGAAGACTAACAACACCTATAAGGACGCCTCATGACAGCTGCCATTCAACAAGTCGAAAGCACACCTATGCGAAGTAAAATAGGGCTGTGGCTAGGGCCGTTGGCATTCGTTCTAGTGTTGCTGTTCGTCGACCTTGATCCCAACAATCCGCTCGTGACTCGTATGGCTGCGGTGATATTGCTAATGGCGATATGGTGGATCACTGAGGCAATACCACTCTC
>Ga0209091_10001609_pt1 | contig 19709 bp, 20 predicted proteins | sample ArcticOcean_MG_C_6_FD_187438 | JGI IMG/M metagenome (GOLD analysis project Ga0209091, IMG submission 187438) | Marine microbial communities from western Arctic Ocean - ArcticOcean_MG_CB8_128 (SPAdes) (version 2) | ecosystem: Environmental > Aquatic > Marine > Oceanic | place: Arctic Ocean...
AAAATTATTCTAAAGGGTTTCTATTAAAGCTTAAAAAGTGTAAAGTACCGCGATTATTAAATATTTAAATTTAGGAAGTTTTTAATGGCTCAAAAAAAATCACTTATGCAGAAAGCAATAGATGCAGCTAAAAAAGTTGTTGCTAAACCAGTTATTGCTAAAAAAGTTGTTGCTAAAAAAGTTGTTGCTAAAAAAGTTGTTGCTAAAAAAGTTGTTGCTAAAAAAGTAGGGTCATTAAAAAAGTTTAATTCGTACAAGCCCAAAGCAAATGAAAGATTTATGAATAAAACACAGATTAAGCATTTTATTAAAATATTAAATGACTGGAAGCTTGAACTTGGTGATGATATAGATAGAACAGTAAGCCATATGCAAGATGAAATAACAGCTTATGCGGACCCTAATGACAGGGCCAGTCAAGAGTCTGATATGGCTCTTGAGCTTCGTAATCGAGATCGAGAAAGAAAACTTATAAAAAAAATAGATGTGACTTTATTGAATATAATGAACAATGAATATGGTTATTGTAATTTATGTGGGGAAGAAATTGGGCTTAATAGGTTGTTAGCGAGGCCTACTGCTACATTATGTATTGATTGTAAAACTCTTGATGAGATTAGAGAAAAACAAATGGCAAAATAATAAAGCCCAGTTATGCTGAGCTTTATTATGTGTTTAGCTTAATCTTCTTTAGCTTGCTCTTTCTTTGGCTCCTGAGGAGCTGGGGCGTCAATTAGTGCTTTAGCGCTGACTCTAACTCTTCCTTTATCGTCTACCTCTATTACTTTTACTTTTACTTCATCACCTTCTGATAAATGATCTTTCACTGCATTTATTCTTTCATGTGCAATCTGAGAAATATGCAGTAACCCATCTTTCCCAGGCAGCAATGAAACTATAGCTCCAAAATCAAGAATCTTAATTACTTTGCCATCATAAATTTGATCTACTTCAACGTCAGCAGTAATTTCTTTAATTCTACTTAATGCTGCTTCGCCAGATTCAGCACTTGTACACGTAATTTTAACAAGTCCATCATCGTCAATATCAATAGTAGCGCCAGTTTCTGCTGCTAGCCCTTTAATTACAGCTCCTCCCTTGCCAATTACATCTCTAATTTTATCCGTATGAATTTTTATTGTAAGGATCTGTGGAGCAAATTTTGAGAGGCTCTCACGACTACCCTTAAGAGTTTTCTTCATTATTTTCAAAATATGGTCTATACCTTCTCGCGCCTGGCTTAAAGCTACCTGCATAATTTCAGTGGTGATACCTGTAATCTTGATGTCCATTTGTAATGCTGTTATTCCATTATCAGTTCCAGCAACTTTAAAATCCATATCTCCTAAATGATCTTCGTCTCCTAAGATATCAGTAAGTACAGCAACTCTATTGCCTTCTTTAATTAACCCCATTGCTATACCAGCAACATGGTCTTTTATTGGTACCCCTGCGTCCATCATAGCCATAGTGCCACCACAAACTGATGCCATAGAACTTGATCCATTTGACTCAGTAATTTCTGAAACCAGTCTAATTGTGTAATCAAAATCTTCTTTGTTAGGTAATGCAGCACTTAATGCTCTTTTTGCTAATTTTCCATGGCCAATTTCCCTTCGTTTTGGAGTACCTACCCTACCTGTTTCACCAGTAGCATAAGGAGGAAAATTATAATGGAGCATAAATCTATCTTTATATTCACCTTGAAGGGCATCAATTATTTGTTCATCTCGACCACCCCCCAATGTTGCAACTACGATTGCTTGTGTTTCTCCTCTAGTGAATAAAGCAGAGCCATGTGCTCTTGGTAAAATGCCAGTCCTAATTTCGATAGGCCTCACTGTGCGAGTATCTCTTCCATCGATTCTTGGGTCACCGTCAAGAATTTTAGTTCTAACAATTTTAGCTTCTAGATTATGAAACTCGTCTTTAATTTGATTTAATTGGGTTGTATTGGTTTGTTCTGTTACAAGTTCATCTAAAACCTTATCTCTGATCACAGAAATTTTTTCAGATCTGTCCCCTTTTGACTTAATAGCAAAAGCTTTCTCTAAATCTTTAACTGCAATCTTCTCAATCTTATCAATTAATTTTTTATCTGCTTCTGGAGCAGCCCAGTCCCATGGGTCTTTCGAAGCCTCTTTAGCCAATTCATTTATTAACTTAATTACTGGCTGCATTGCTTTATGCCCTTCTAATACTGCATCAAGCATAACTTTTTCAGGTAACTCTTTAGCTTCAGACTCAACCATTAACACTGCCGAATCACTCCCAGCAACAACTAAATCAAGCTCACTTAATTCCATTTCGGTTTTAGAAGGATTTATCACAAACTTTTCATCAATATAGCCAACACGTGCAGCACCTACTGGCCCATGAAAAGGAATTCCTGAAATTGCTAATGCTGCAGAGGCCCCTATAATGGCAGGAATGTCCGAATCAATTTCACTATCAGAAGACATTACTGTTGCCACAATTTGTATTTCGTTATAAAAATTATCTGGGAATAGTGGTCTTAAGGGTCTATCTATAAGTCTACAAGTTAGAGTCTCTTTTTCACTCGGCCTACCTTCTCTCTTAAAAAATCCTCCTGGTATTTTTCCTCCAGCATAATTTTTTTCCTGGTAATCAACTGTTAGCGGGAAAAATTCTTGGCCATCTTTTGCTTCTTTTCTTCCAACTGCAGTTACAAAAACTACGGTATCCCCATAACTAACCATTACGGCTCCATCTGCTTGACGGCCAATTTCTCCAGTTTCAATTGTTAAATTATGAGAGCCATATTTAATACTTTTTTTAATTATGTTAAACATTTCATTTATCCTTTTTAATATTTAAATTCATTATTCACTTCTCAATAATGAATACATTTTTTAATAACAAAAAAGCCGACACATACAAAAAAATGTAAGTAATCGGCTCAAAATTTTACTTAGTTTTCTATTTTCTAAGCCCAAGGCTTTTAATTAATCCCTGATATCGCTCTAAACTTTCACGTTTTAAATAATCAAGAAGTTTCCGTCTCTGACTAACAAGTGCCAGCAACCCTCTTCGTGAATGATGATCTTTAGCATTAGTTTTAAAGTGTTCTGTCAAATAAGTTATACGATCTGTCATTAATGCTACCTGAACCTCAGGCGAGCCCGTATCTTTTTTAGCTATCTGATATTTCTCTACAATTTTTGCTTTTTCTATAGCGGTACTTGTCATTCAAATTCTCCTATTACAGAACCGCACATTTTAACGGCATTTTAATAATTTAACAATATGTTTTTAAATCAATTTTTTAATGATCTTAAGCGCTTTACTTTCAAACTTTTTGTTTTATCGATTTCGCCTAACCCAATAAAATCACTATTACTCCCATATAATTTGTATAAGCCAGGGATATTCTCTCTTTGTACTATTATCTTGCCATCTTTTATTGCATTTTCCTCATTATGACTTAATACTATATTCTCATACTCACTCAATAATTCTTCAGGTGGCAATAAAAATTTAATCCTTTCTTCATTCTGTGTTTTTTCAATCTGCTGAATACTTATAGTATTCTCAATACTCAAATTTCCAATATTAGTTCGTTTCAGACCTATTAAATAACCTCCAACATTTAATTGGTCTCCAATATCTTCAGCTAATGTTCTTACATATGTTCCTTTTGAACATTTTATTTTTATCCTAAGCTTATTTCCTTGATAATTTATTAATTCAATTGTGTGAATTGTCACTTTACGCCTAAGCCTGGGAATATCTATTCCTTCTCGAGCATATGAGTAAAGAGGTTTGCCTTGATATTTAAGTGCTGAATACATTGGTGGTAGTTGTTCAATTGTCCCAATAAATTTATGCAGTAATTTTTTTATTGCATCCAAAGAAGGCAAGGTATCTATATTTTGCTTAATAATCTCCCCTTCAGTATCGCCTGTGGAGCTTTTGTACCCTAATTTTATTAATGCTTCATACGTTTTATCTGCATTTAGTAAATAGCTTGAAAATTTAGTAGCTTCTCCTAAGCAGATTGGTAACAATCCTGTTGCCATTGGGTCAAGCGTCCCTGTATGTCCAGCTTTTTTAGCAGAAAATAAAAATTTAATTTTAGATACTAATTGACTGGAAGAAACTCCAATTGGTTTATCAGTAAGCAAAAGCCCATCGACATTAAATTTAAGTCTTTTAAATTGCATTGATTTATTTTTGTGGGGGCAACACAGAATCTAATAATTTTGAAATTTTCATACTCTCATCTACTGTCTTATCATAAACAAAATGTAACTTAGGTATACCTCTTGTCGTCATTCTTTTTGCTAACTGAGATCTAAAAAATGGCATAGACCTTTTGATGCCTTTAAAAATCTCTTCGTCATACTCAGCAGAGATAATATATATTTTGGCATGTTTCAAACATTGCGACACTTCAACATCCAGGATAGTTATCATTCTTAAAGCGGGATCTTTAATTTCTGTTTGCAATAAAGTTGCTAATTCTTTTTTGATTTGCTGGCTAATTCGATCACTTCTAGGGTAATCTTTCACCGATTTATAGCTTCCTAGGTACCTGAACTAACTCATATACTTGGACTTTATCGCCAACTTCAATATCATTAAAGTTTTTTAAAGCCAAGCCGCATTCTATATTTGCCTTAACTTCTTTAACGTCATCTTTAAATCTCTTCAAGGAATCTAATTCTCCTTCAAATATTACAGCGCTATCTCTTAAAAGTCGGATATTTGAATTTTTTCTTATTACCCCTTCTAAAACAATACAACCCGCAATGTTTCCCACTTTAGATGCTTTATATATTTCTCTAATTTCTACAAGTCCAAGAATATTCTCTTTTTGTTCAGGGGCTAAAAGCCCTCCTAATGCTGATTTAACTTCATCAACTGCTTCATAAATAATACTATAATTTCTCATATCAACTTCTAGATTATCAGCCAGCTTTCTAGCCCCACTATCAGCTTTAACATTAAAAGCAATAATTACTGCATTAGATGCAGATGCTAGATTTATATCGGACTCGTTAACAGCTCCAATTGCAGAATGAATTACATTGACCTTCACTTCTTCTGTTGATAGCTTTTCTAAAGAGCCAGCTAAAGCTTCAGCTGAACCTTGGACATCGGCCTTAATTATTAAAGGTAAAAATCTTACCTCAGCCTCTGTCATTTGATCAAAAACATTCTCCAATTTTGAGGCTTGTTTTGCTAGCTTTACATCCCTAAATTTTCCTTGTCTAAACAAAGCAATTTCGCGTGCTTTTTTCTCATCACTTAAAACAATGAATTCATCACCAGCTTTTGGGATCTCTGAAAGTCCAATCACCTCAACAGGAATTGATGGCCCAGCTTCTTTTACGCTCTTACCAGCTTCATTGAGCATTGCTCTAATCCTCCCTGAAGCATTCCCTGCTAACAAACTATCGCCTGGCCTAATAAAGCCTGATTGTACTAATAAAGTTGCTGCTGGGCCCCTTCCCTTATCTAACCTTCCTTCAATAATAATACCTTTGGCGGGAGTGTTAATTGGTGCTTTTAATTCTAATATTTCAGCCTGTAGAAGAATTGCATCTAATAGCTTATCGATTCCTTGGCCAGTTTTTGCTGAGATTTCTACAAACATCGAGTCTCCGCCTAAGTCTTCTGGAATAACTTCCTGAGCTAATAATTCATTCTTAACTTTTTCAGAATTAGCATCTGGCTTGTCAATTTTATTAATCGCAACAATTAATGGAACGCCTGCAGCTTTTGAATGATTAATTCCTTCAATAGTTTGTGGCATAACCCCATCATCTGCTGCAACAACCAAAACAACTATATCTGTTGCTTTAGCCCCTCGAGCTCGCATTGCTGTAAAAGCTTCATGGCCAGGTGTATCCAAAAAAGTTGCTACTCCTTTTTCAGTTTCAACATGATACGCTCCAATATGCTGGGTGATTCCCCCAGCTTCGCCAGAAGCAATACGTGAAGTCCTGATATAGTCTAATAAAGAAGTTTTTCCATGGTCTACGTGTCCCATTACAGTAACTACGGGAGGCCTTGATTCGATTTGTGGCACTATGCTTTCATCGTTATCTAAAAGTGATTCAGGGTCATTGTCTTTTGCAGCTTGAGGATTATGCCCCATTTCCTCTACTAAAATCATTGCTGTCTCTTGATCTAGAACTTGGTTTATAGTCACCATCATTCCCATACCCATCAAAGATTTAATAAGCTCAGAAGCCTTAATAGCCATTTTATGGCCTAAGTCTGCAACTGAAATTGTCTCTGGAATTAAAACATCTTTGACAATAGGGTCACTTGGTGCGACAAAATCTTGCTCTTGATTTGAGTCTATATTTTTATTTTTATTCTTTGGGGATCTCCACCCAGAAGAATTATTATTACCACCCCGATTTTTTATCGGTCTTTTCTTTATAGTCCTATCAACCCAATTACTTTTTTTCTCTTTTTTCTCTTTTTCTACTTTTACGCCAGCTTTTGAAGCTGGTCGGTGCAAGGTTCCATCTTGGGGGGGGTCATTTTTATTTGCTAATACAGGCTCTTTCTTTTTTTGTATATCTTCTGCTTGAGCATTTGCTAGTGCAGCATGCCTTTTTGCTTCTTCATCTCTTATGTTCTTTTGGTTATCATCAATTATTTCTTTAGGGCTTATTAATTCATTCTTAGCAACAAGTTCAGCACTTTTTTCTTTATTTTGCTCAGGCTTAACAATAGTTCTTTTTTTTCTAACCTCTACTTGAATTGTTCTTGCTCTTCCTTCGCTATCTGTTTTTCTGATTTGTGTATTTTTTTTTCTTGTTAATGTAATTTTAGACTTTGGTTGGAGAGAGGCCCCATGCTCAGACCTAAGATAAGCCAATAATGCTGATTTATCATCTTCCTTAAGCTCATCTGAACCGCTCGATTTATCCACTCCAGAACTTTTTAGCTGCTTAAGTAATAAATCTACCGGCAGGCCTAATTCAGTAGCAAACTCTTCAACGTTAGATTTTCCCATTAAAACTCCATATATTTATTAAACAAACCAAGGGGCGCGTGCCGTCATTATTAATACCTTAGCTTTTTCTTCATCCATTTTAACTAATTCAATTAATTCATCTACAGCTAATTCTGCTAGGTTTTCCATAGTAATAATCTCTTTTGAAGCCAAGAGTTTTGCTGTATCAGGGTCCATGCCATCCATACCTAGAAGATCAGCAGCAGGTTCGGATACTTCCTCTTCTTTTGCAATCGCTGCAGTAAGGATTACTGCACTTGCTCTAGATCTTAATTCATTTACTGTTTCTTCGTCAAAGGCTTCAATCTGAACCATTTCCTCGATAGGTACATATGCTATTTCTTCTAAAGAAGAAAAGCCTTCTTTAACAAGAATATCTGCAACATCTTCATCAACGTCAAGTTTTTCAATAAATAATTGACTTGAGGATGTATATTCTTCTTTTGTTTTCTGATCAGACTGCTCCTCAGTAAGTATGTTTAGTTCCCAGCCTGTTAATTCAGATGCAAGTCTAATATTTTGTCCATTTCTTCCAATTGCCTGCGCCAATTGATCTTCTGCAACAACCAAATCCATACTGTGCTTATCTTCATCTACAACAATACTTGATACTTCAGCAGGGGCCATTGCATTAATGACAAATTGAGCTGGCTCTATTGACCATAAAACAATATCAACTCTTTCTCCAGCTAATTCACTTGTAACGGCTTGAACTCTCGAACCCCTCATTCCAACACATGTTCCAACTGGATCGAGTCTTTGATCGTTTGCTTTAACAGCGATTTTTGATCTTAAGCCCGGATCTCTAGATGCAGCCATAATTTCAAGTAAGCCTTCCTCTATCTCCGGAACTTCTAATTCAAATAACCTTATTAAAAATTCTGGGGCTGTTCTAGACAAAATTAGTTGAGGGCCTCTTACGGTTTCATCAATCTTAATTAGAATTGCTCTTACACGATCACTTATTCTAAGATTTTCTTTTGGGATCATCTGATCGCGCGGTAATATAGCATCAAGTCTACCAATTTCAATAACGCCGTTACCTCTTTCCATTCTTCTTATTTGACCAGATATTAACTTTTCATCTTGAGCCAAAAAATCTTTAAGGATTTGTTCGCGTTCCGCTTCCCTAACTTTTTGTAAAATAACTTGCTTTGCGGCCTGGGCACCAATTCTGCCAAACTCTTCAGAAGGGATTGGTTCTTTGATAATATCATTATTAACTTTTCCATTAGATCTTTCGTCATCAATCGTAAGTTCAGCTTCTGGATTTTCAATTTCTTCTTCAGGCAGTATTGTCCAACACCTAAAAGCTTTGTATTCGCCTGTTTCTTTATCAATCTCTACTCGAATATCGACACCAGTATCATGCTTTTTTTTTGTTGCAGATGCCAAAGCTAATTCTACCGCTGTAAAAATTACATCTCTAGCTACATTTTTTTCATGTGCAAGAGCGTCTACTAATAACAATATCTCACGACTCATTTATATATTCTCCGGTCATACGTTTAACTAAAATTCTGGATCTAATCGCGCTTTTTCAATATTATCCAAACTAATTTCTACTAAAATAGTATTAAACTCTATTATTATTAAGTCTTTTTTTATCCCTTTTAGAGTTCCCGCAAAATTTTTTCTTTCTTCAATAGGTGATCGAGTTTTTATCTTAATTCTTTCACCTTTAAATTTTTCAAAATCTTGCAACTTCTTAATTACCCTATTAATACCCGGAGATGAAACCTCCAGTCGATCAAAAATTATGTCTTCTTCTACTGTTAAAATATGCTTAAGCTGATTAGTCACAGAAACACAATCTTCAATAGTTATTGAGCTCGGTTTATCAATAAATATTCTTAATAATTCACCTCTATTAATTATCTCGAAATCAACTAATTCATAACCCAATTTAGAAACATTTTTTTCAATTAACGCTTCAAGATCAATAGCCAATTTCTAATTCCTTGTTCATAAATTAAGGTCCTAAAAACAAAAAAGGGCCATAGGCCCATTAACAGATGCGAATTATATCAATAAATTCAATAAATTGAAAGAATAAAGTTAAAGCTCTTATGTGTTAATTTTTGCAAATTTTCTCTTGCCGACCTGAATTGTAAAGCTGGCGCCTTTAGATGCAATAAATTTTGTCTCCATTATCTTGGCTCCATTAATCTTAATGCCTCCCCCTTTGATCAAACGGATAGCTTCTGATGTACTTGAAACTAAATCTATTTTTTTAAGTAATTGAGGAATATTTACACCATCTGGCTCAATAGTTAATAATGAATGCTCTTCAATATCTTTTGGAATATTTCCTTTAGCTCTTAAATTAAAATTATCTTCAGCCTTTTGTGCAGCTTCCTCATCATAAAGGCGGCCAACAATTTCTTTTGAAAATTCTACTTTGATATTTTTTGGATTTTCTCCATCATCAATTCTTTTTTTCCAGGACCTTATATTATCTAACGACTCTAAAGATAATAAGTCGATATACCGCCACATCAATTCGTCAGATAATGATAAAAGTTTTGCAAAAACTATTTCAGGCGGCTCATTAATGCCAATATAATTTTTTGAAGATTTTGACATTTTTTGAACGCCATCTAAGCCCTCTAAAAGTGGCATTGTTAATATACATTGAGGATTTTGACCTACTTGTTTTTGTAATTCTCGTCCCATTAATAAATTAAATTTCTGATCCGTTCCTCCGATCTCTAAATCAGATTTTAATGCAACAGAGTCATAGCCCTGAAGTAATGGATACAAAAATTCATGAATAGAGATTGGCTGATTAGCTTTATATCTTTTTGCAAAATCATCTCTTTCTAGCATCCTTGCAACAGTATGACTTGAGGCCAGCTTAACAATTCCTGCAGCCCCTAAATCATTGAGCCATTTTGAATTAAAAACAATTTGTGTCTTAGATTTATCTAATATTTTAAAAACTTGTTCTGAATATGTTTTAGCATTTTCTTTAACATCTTCTTTTGATAGTGGTGGCCTTGTCACATTTTTACCGGTGGGATCACCAATCATTCCAGTAAAATCTCCAATTAAAAAATAAACTTCGTGGCCCAAATCCTGAAATTGTCTTAATTTATTGAGTAATACTGCATGTCCTAAATGTAAGTCTGGTGCAGTAGGGTCGAATCCTGCTTTAATTTTAAGAGGAACTCCTTTTTTTAATTTCTCTATTAATTCTGATTCAATTAAGATCTCATCAGAACCTCTTTTAATTATTTCTAATTGTTCTTTTATATCCACTATTTTTATCTCAATTTTTATTTAATTCAATTCTATCGTAATTATAGACTTAAAAAAATTAGACTTTTATTATTTCAAATACTTGTATAAAAAAATAAAACGATCACAATTAAAATTATGGATAATTCATCACTATTATTTGGAGTTATGTCTGGAACAAGTCTAGATGGTATTGATATTGTTCTCATTAATCAAAACTATAAAACTATAAAAATAATCGAATTCATTCAAATTTCATACAACACAAACACAAAAAAAGAATTTCTGTCTCTTCTTACAGGTCAGCACTCTGATCTTGAACAATCAATCCGTCTTTCTCTATTTCATGCAAAAATTACAGCAAATGGTATTAATAAGATTCTTAAAAAATATAAACTACAAGCTAAAAATATAAAATGTATTGGTTATCATGGCCAAACAATCCGGCATTATCCACAAAGTGGTTATTCTATCCAGCTTGGTAATGCAAACCTTTTAGCTGAGCTAACCAACATAACTGTTGTTTCTGATTTTAGAAATAGAGATATTGTAGCGGGAGGACAAGGGGCGCCGCTTGTGCCAGCTTTTCATAATGAATACTTTTTTAAAAAAAATAAAAACAGAATAATTATTAATATTGGAGGGATAAGTAATATAACTTATCTACCAGATAATAAAAAAATTATTGGTTTTGATTGTGGACCAGGAAATATTCTATTAGATCATTGGATTAAAATTCAACATAATAAAAACTTTGATAACTTTGGCAAATGGGCAAAAACAGGAAAATTAATTGAGGAATTATTATTTAATTTCCAAAAAGATTTATTCTTTAAAAAGCTGCCTCCAAAAAGTACTGGAAGAGAATTATTTAATATCGATTGGTTAAATAAATTTAATATTAATGATCACTCTTCTCAGGACGTCCAAAGGACTCTTTTAGAATTAACCGTTGTGGCAATTAACGATGCTATACAAAAATTCTGCTCTAGTTTTGACGAGATATATGTTTGCGGTGGTGGCAGTAAAAATAAATTCCTAATCGAGAGGCTTGAAAATATTACTGGGGTAAATATTAATACTACTGATAAACTTAACATCCCTTCACAACAAGTAGAAGCTATTGCATTTGCTTGGCTCGCAAAAAAATGCATTCAAAAAAAATGTAATAATTCACCTACTATTACTGGGTCTTCAGGCCCTAGGATTCTTGGCGTAATCCATTACTCCTAAAAAACTATTAAGTTTAGGTATAATACAAAAGCCTTAATTAACGATTTACTTAAATAGATAAAATGTATGGCTAAATTAAAAGCAAAATTATTAATTGATAATAAAGAAATTGATCTTCCAATGATAGAAGGATCAATGGGCTACCCAGCAATTGATGTTAGCTCGCTACATTCGAATTCGATTAAGACATTTGACCCTGGATTTTCATCCACCGCAGAATGTTCCTCAGCTATCACGTTTGTTGATGGCGGAAAAGGCGAGTTGCTTCACAGGGGTCACCCAATTGAACAATTGGCTGAAAAATGTGAATATTTAGACATCGCTTATTTACTTTTTAACGGTGAATTACCAAATTCACGAGAAAAAACAAGCTACATTAAATCAATTAAAGAACATAGCTTACCGCACGACCAGTTAAATAATATATTTCGAGGATTTAGGCGTGATGCTCATCCGATGGCAGTAATGGTTGGAGTAGTTGGTTCTATGTCCGCATTTTATTTTGATGAGAGTATGAAGGTTAATAATCAAACCCATCGTAAATTATCAGCTCAAAGGCTGATTGCTAAAGTACCAACAATTGCTGCCTGGAGCTATGCCTATAGTCAGGGACGTCCTTTTGTCTACCCTAAAGATGATCTTAGTTATGCTGAAAATTTTCTTAACATGATGTTTTCTTCCCCAAATACCAAATATGTACAAAATCCAGTGATCTCCAAAGCATTTGAAAAAATTCTTATTTTACATGCTGATCACGAACAAAATGCATCAACTTCTACTGTCAGACTTGTTGGCTCATCAGGGGCAAATCCTTTTGCTTGTATTGCAGCCGGAATTGCGTCTTTGTGGGGCCCAGCTCACGGTGGGGCAAACGAAGCAACTCTAAAAATGCTTAGCGAAATTAGGAATGAAGGACGGATTAATGAATTTATTAAAAGGGCTAAAGATAAAACAGATTCATTTCGCCTGATGGGCTTTGGTCATCGTATATATAAGAATAAAGATCCGCGCGCCATTATAATGAAAGCTACATGCCATGAAGTCTTAGACGAACTAGGGCTAAGAAATGATCCACTATTTAAATTAGCACTTAAATTAGAGAAAATTGCTCTTGAAGATGAGTATTTTGTTAAGAAAAAACTATACCCCAACGTAGATTTCTATTCTGGCATTGTAATGAAAGCATTAGGTATACCAAATTCTATGTTTACAGCAGTGTTTGCCTTAGCAAGGACAGCTGGTTGGGTTGCTCATTGGAATGAAATGAATATAAATGAAAATTCTAAGATAGGCCGACCAAGACAAATTTATACAGGAAAACTTAGGAGAGACGTTCCTAACCTCTAAGCAGAAAAAGAAGATCCACAACCACAAGTAGTAGTTGCATTAGGATTTTTAATTACAAACTGAGATCCTTGAACATTATCTTGATAATCAATCTCAGCGCCAGTTAAATACTGCAAACTCATTGGGTCTACTAATAAAGTCACTGAGTCTTTTACAACTTGAGTGTCATCCTCATTAATTGCTTCCTCAAAAGTAAAGCCATACTGAAAACCCGAACACCCGCCTCCACTGACAAACACTCTTAATTTAAGATCAGGCGAACCTTCCTCAGCTATTAACTCTTTAACTTTATTCACGGCATTGTCTGTGAAATTAATTGGTGTTGGCATGGTAATTTCAGTTGTCATTTTTATCTCCGATAACTTCAACTTTCTTATCTTTTTTAAATAGTAATTTCTTTTGTATTTTATTCATTTGAGCCTTATTCACCTGTCTTAACTCTCCATTAACTATCGCTCCTGCATGTATCTCTATTGAATTATACTCAATATTCCCTTTAATAACAGAACCAGGCTGCAATTCTAAATAATCATAGCATTTAACGTCGCCTATAATCTCGCCAGCAATAATAGCTGTTTCAACCATAACACTTCCTTTTATTCTACTTTGTTCGCCCATGATGAGGGTTCCACCTGAATCTTCAACAACTGTTAGATCGCCATAGATCTTTCCATCCAACCTCAAACCACCCGAATACGAAGTATTGCCTTTGATAACAATATCCTTATCTATTAAAGTATCTATAGCCCCTAGTTTCTTTTTTTTCTTGAACAGCATAAGTTATCTTCTTTTTCCTACAATTTTTTCATAAAATAAAACACTTTCTTTTAATTCAGTACTTTCTTTTTTTGCTTCCTTTAAGGCTGTAGAAATTTTTGCGTATGAAATCTGAGACATCTGCAACTCCAAATTCAACTCAAGCAATTCTTTTTCTTGTAATCTATTAAATTCTGTTAACTCATCTATCGTAAGTATAAATTTAATAGATTTTCCGCCGTCAAATAAATAATATGTGGCACCGGCTCCAGTAAAAAGAAAAAACATAGCTATTAATAAATAGCCAGGCCAAGCACTCCCGGTCTTGATTCTAGCTGTATTTCCAGTTAATTTGTAATTTCTTTTTTTTGATCTATTTTTCATTTTAATTAAGGTGTTAATGGTATTAATTCTAATCCAAGAGTTTCCTGCCATCCCATCATAATATTCATATTTTGAAGTGCCTGCCCCGCTGCCCCTTTTATTAAATTATCTATAACAGACAAAATTACTAATTGTTGAGTATTAGGTACTTTGTAGAATGATATTCTGCAAATGTTAGAGGCCCTTACAGATTTAGTTTCAGGGCATGAATTTGCTTCCATAACATCAACAAATGGCTCTTTATCATAAAACTCGTTAAAAATTATTGATGGGTCAAAATCTTTAATGCAATTTACGTATATTGTAGCGTGAATTCCTCTTACCATTGGTAAAAGATGAGGCACAAACAAAACTCTTACTTTCCCAATTAGGGAGTTCTGACTTAAATTTTCTTCAATTTCAGGTTGGTGTCTATGTCCAGTCAAAGAATAAGCCTTAAAGTTTTCACTCGCCTCTGACAATAAAAGATCAGTTTGAGTCTTTTTACCTGCACCACTAATGCCAGATTTTGCATCAGCTATTATTGATAGTGGGTCTATTAAGCCATCCTTCAATAAAGGTATTAAAGCTAATTGAATTGCTGTTGGGTAACATCCTGGGTTAGCTACAAGCTGAGCATGTTTAATTTGATCTCTATTTACTTCCGGCAAGCCATAAATAGAATTTTCGACAATATCAGGACATTCGTGTGGCATTCCATACCATTTTTCCCATTCTTTTATATCTTTAATTCTAAAGTCTGCAGCCAAATCTATAACCTTGACTCCATGATCTATTAAATCTTTAGCATATTTCATTGCGACTCCATTAGGAGTGGCAAAAAATACTAAATTTGATTCCTTTAAATCAACATCATCAGGATTAACAAATTTATGGCTTAATACACCTCTTAAGGAAGGATAAATATCACATACGAATTTACCAGTATCATTTCTCGAAGTGATATGGTGTATATCTACATGGGGATGAAGAGACAATAGCCTTAATAATTCGATACCGGTATAACCAGATCCCCCAACAATACTTACTTTTATTTTATTATTCATATCTATTAGTTATTCTACATTGTTAACAAGTTAATCTTATTAAAAAAAAAGCCGCTTAAAGCGGCTTTTTTTAATTCAAAAAATTTATCGTTTTGAAAACTGTTTAGCACGCCTTGCTTTACGTAATCCAACTTTTTTACGCTCCACTTCACGAGCATCTCGCGTTACGTATCCTGCTTTAGATAAATCAGGCTTAAGTTCAATATCATAGTCCATCAAGGCCCTTGTAATTCCATGTCTTACAGCTCCAGCTTGACCAGATTCTCCACCGCCAACAACGTTAACTTTTATATCGAATGTTGAAGTATTATTAGTTAGCTCCAATGGCTGTTTCATAATCATTTGAGAAGTGTATCGTGAAAAGTATTCTGCCATAGGCTTATTGTTAATAACAATATTTCCTTTACCAGGCTGAATAAATACTCTTGCTATAGAACTTTTCCTTCTTCCTGTGCCGTAATAATATTTACCTATCATCTAAATATATCCTGAAGTTATAAAGTTATTGGTAGTGGCTGTTGTGCCGAATGATTATGGCTACTTCCAGCAAAAACTTTCATTTTTTTTACCATAGCGTAGCCTAGAGGTCCTTTAGGTAGCATGCCCTTGACTGCTTTTTCTAAAGCTCTGCCTGGAAATTTTTCTTGTAATTTTTTAAAGTTAGTTGAATACAGTCCGCCAGGAAAGCCAGAATGCCTATGGTAAATTTTACCATCTGCCTTATTCCCAGTAACTATTAACTTCTCAGCATTTATTACGACAATATAATCTCCGGTATCGACGTGAGGAGTGTAAATAGCCTTATGCTTCCCTCTCAACCTGTGAGCAATTGCGCTTGCTAGTCTGCCTAAAGTTGCATCAGTAGCATCTACTAATAGCCAGTCTCTTTTAACTTCATGTGATTTAGCTGAAAATGTTTTCATTTTAATATTAAGTACCAATTTTGCATTAAAAAAATTAAGATGCGAATTTTAGTCTATTTTAGGCATGTATGTCAATTTTTTCCTTGATAACACTAAATTTTTACATCTGAGAGAAAAATCCAGCAAATATTATTAAACCTACATAATTATTCCTTAAGAATGCTTTGAAATTTTTATGTGGCTCAATATGCCTACTTTCAAAACATCCATATACTGCAACCAATATGGCCAAACTCAGAAACAAATAAAAGCTGATAGTAAATGCTTTCAAAATTCCAATAATAAATAAACATAAAAACATTAGAAAATAACTAAGTACGACCATCAAAATAATTTTATTATTAAATGTTAATGGTGCGGAATGAATATTTAATTTCTTATCATCCACCATATCACTGATTGCATAATGAGAGTCATAAGAAAAAACCCAAAAAATATTACCTATAAATAAGACTTGAGCCTCTAAAGGAATTGTATTTTGAATTGCTGAAAAGGCCATTAATATTCCAAATCCAAAAGTAACTCCAAGATATAATTGGGGAATAGCAAAAAAACGCTTAGTGAATGGGTATGTTAACGAAAATAAAAGAGCCGCAAAAGAAATCCAAATCGTTAAATAATTCAATTGAAAGACAAGAATAAAAGAGGATGTTAGTAACAGCAGTAGTAGTATTTTTGCGTCTTTAGTGCTTACTAAGCCAGATGTGATTGGTCTATTTTTTGTTCTCTCCACAAAATAATCTAGATTACGATCAGCCAAATCGTTAGCAACGCATCCTGCGGACCTCATTAAAATTGTCCCCAATATAAAAATAACTAATATCTCTATATTGGGGATTTCTTCTGATGCAAGCCAAATCGCGCAAAGTGTAGGCCATAGCAATAAAAATATGCCGATTGGTTTATTAATTCTAGTTAAATTTACTAAAGCACTAAATTTACCCATCTAAATAATTAAATTTCTCAAAATTATTAAAAAAAACCTCGGTTAATAATACTTTTTCATTTTTATTTTTATTTTTAAAGGTTGATTGTCTTGTCGCAAGTATTTTGGTATTTTTTAAATTAAACATCTTAATTTTTCTTGAAAAATTATCATTGACAGATGGTTTCTTAAATTTAAAATCTGAACGTTTTATCATTTTTCTTTCAAATACAATATCTGCTAATGGCTTGTTGTTTAATTTTTTTATTTTATGCCAAAAGCCTCTCAAATACTTGGAAGGCAAAACTGTCCTTGCATACATAATTGGTAATTTATCTGCATAAATTAAAACCTCTCTTAGATACAAATGCTCTGACTTTACATTGCTAAATACTTCCTTCTCATTAAGGAAAATATTGCTTACTCCTTTTTCAATAGGAACGATTTCAAGTTTTGCGATATTTCTAATACGGTAACTTAAAGATTTCATATCTAAAAGCCAATACTTGAATTTGCTATCTATTTGAATATTTTTATTCCACATTGTAAATTTATGACCTTCCTACATCTTGATAGTTTCTATGCCAACGATTGATATGCATTGATACATCTTTCGGACTTTTCTCTAAAAGAAGATCTGCGTCTATCTTTGCAATATTTAATAACTCTGCATCTCGATTTAAATCAGCAACACGTAAAGAAGGAAGTCCACTTTGTCTTAATCCCAGAAGCTCTCCTGGCCCCCTTAATTTGAAATCTTCCTCAGCAATCTTAAAGCCATCGATATTTTCATATATAATCTTTAGCCTCTGTTTAGCAATATCAGATAGTTTTTTCTTATATAATAAAATGCAAATACTTTTCTTATCGCCACGCCCAATTCTTCCTCGTAACTGATGTAATTGTGAAAGTCCCATTCTTTCAGCATTCTCTATGACCATTAATGTCGCATTAGGCACGTCTACTCCTACTTCTATAACCGTTGTTGCTACTAAAATTTTAATCTTGTTCTTTTTGAATTCTTCCATAATTTCTTTTTTTTCATTTGAAGGAAGACGTCCATGAATTAATCCTAATTTGTGGTTTAAAAAATGATCTGATAAATCTTGAAATGTTTGCTCAGCAGTTTCAAGTTGCAATGTTTCACTTTCTTCAATTAAAGGGCACACCCAATAAACCTGATTACCATTTAAACAGTTCTGGTTAATTGTATCTAATATTTGATTTCTTTTTTCACTTGAATACATCTTTGTGGATATACTTTGTCTACCTGGGGGCATTTCATTTATAATTGATATGTCCATATCTGCAAAATAACTCATTGCTAATGTTCTTGGAATTGGAGTCGCACTCATCATTAGCTGGTGGGGTTCAAAATCTTTATTTGATTCACTTTTTTTTCTTAAAGCTAATCTTTGCCTGACTCCAAAACGGTGTTGCTCATCAATAATATAAAATCCAACAAATTTAAAATTTACTTTTTCTTGAATTAATGCATGGGTACCAACAATTAATTTTGCTTCGCCACTTTTTATTTTTTCATATGATTTATCTTTTAATTTAGACTTCATGCTCCCTGTTAATAATTCAACATGAATACCAAGCTTAGTAAGCCAGGAAGTCAGTTTTTCAAAATGTTGCTCTGCTAGAATCTCAGTTGGCGCCATGAATGCTACCTGAAATCCAGAATTTATAGCCTGTAAAGCTGCCATTGCTGAAACAACTGTTTTACCGCTACCTACGTCTCCTTGAAGCAATCTATACATTGGATAACTTTGGTGTAAATCATTCTTAATCTCTAAAAAGACAGATTGTTGTTGTTTTGTTAATTTAAACTCTAAATTATTTAAAAATTTTTGTTGTATATCATCTGAATATAAAATTGGTTTAGATTTATAAGACTTATTTTCGTGATATTTTCCACGAAAAAAGAATTGATGTGCAAGTAATTCATCATAAATTATCCTTTGATGAAAAATACTCTTTTTTTCATCAAATAATTTTTTTTCGTATTCTTTTTTTGGCTTATGAATCAATTTTAATGATTCTAATAATGATGGTAGATTTCTTTCTCGATAAAAATTTCCAAAATAATCAGGGTACTTCTCATCTAGATTTTCTTGTTCAAATACTTTTTGTACTAATTTAAAAATTAACTTCTGAGATAATCCTTCAGTTGCTGGATAAACTGGCGTATAAAAATTTTTAAGTGGTGTGTCTATTGAAATAAATTCATATTGGGGGTGAATCATTTCGAATAAAAATGTATTTTTTTTTATCTCACCATAAACTCTTAAAATCTTACCTTCTTCGAATTGCTTTATCTGGCTAGGGTAGAAATTTATGAATCTTAATTTTAAATCACCTGTCATGTCTTGCACATAAACAGTTAAATTTTTTCTAGGTCTGTAAGAAGCTTCTATACTAATTATTTTAACTTCAATTTGAAACATTGAGCCGGGTCGAATATTCTTTATTAAATCAATCTTTGTTTCATCTTCATATCTAAGAGGTAGATGAAGAAGTAAATCAAGTGAATTTAAAATACCTAATTTTTTTAATTTTTTTGATTGTATTTCTGTAAATATTTGTTTTGGCAATTTTAATAATTACCTAATTACTCTAAAACTAAAAACCCATCAGCCTCAACTAAAGACCCTTTTGGAAGAGATGCAACTCCAATTGCTGCCCTTGCTGGGAAAGGCTCTATAAAATAAGTCTTCATGATTTCATTTACTAAAGCAAAATGAGATAAATCAGTCAAATAAATATTTAATTTAGCTACATCATCAAAGCTAGCTCCTGCTGCCTTAATGACTTCGTTTAAATTCTCAAATACTTGTTTAATTTGTGCTTCT
>Ga0209091_10001611_pt1 | contig 19703 bp, 19 predicted proteins | sample ArcticOcean_MG_C_6_FD_187438 | JGI IMG/M metagenome (GOLD analysis project Ga0209091, IMG submission 187438) | Marine microbial communities from western Arctic Ocean - ArcticOcean_MG_CB8_128 (SPAdes) (version 2) | ecosystem: Environmental > Aquatic > Marine > Oceanic | place: Arctic Ocean...
CCGGACAACGGCAGCGTCTGTCGATAGCCCGGGCAGTGGTGCGCGACACGCCCATCCTGATTCTTGACGAACCCACGGCCTCGCTCGATGCCGCAACCGAGCACCAAGTGCTGGAGAACCTACGTGTCTGGGGTCGCAACCGGGTTGTTTTTCTGATTACGCATCGCTTATCGACCATCCGAAACGCTGACCAGATAGCGTTCCTGGCAGACGGTGCGATTGCCGAACTTGGCAGTCACGATGCATTGATCAATCGATCTGGTGGTCTGTATCGGCAGTTCGTTCAGGCGGATACGGTCGGGACGGCAGTCGATGAGTGAGGATGCAGGTCAGTACGATGACAGGGTCGATACTGACGCGGTCATTTCCTCAGCCTCGGCACTCGGGCTTATGTTGCGCGCGGTGCGGTTGTTAACTCAGGTCAAGGGTCTGTTTGCTGCGAAGGCTTTGCTCGCGCTGGCGGCCATTTTTCCGCCACTGACTGTGCCGTGGTTTACGAAAATCATTGTCGACCAGGTTATTCTCGACCAGCCGTTTAACGCGACAGAGGTTCGCTTTCCTCCGTTTATGCTACCGTTCCTCGACTTTGTCGACGGTATGGCCCCGATGGGCATTATGCTATCGGTTATCGCGGCGTACGCTGGGTTGTTGCTGCTGTTCGGAACCCGTGGCGAAAAGACAACCTTGTGGCTCGCAGGCGGGCAAGATGCCGCCACCCAATCCGAGATGAAACTGAGTGGCGGCAACAGCCAATCAGGGGGGGTCTTTGGTGCGCTGGAAACGGTCGTGCACATTCGCTTGTCTCAACGTCTCGCAAACTTGCTGCGCACCCGACTCTTTACCCGCATGACCAAGCTACCGATGACGACCCTCGATGACCATCGAACGGGGGACGCGGTCTACCGGGTTATGTACGATTCACCGGAAGTGCCAGAGATCTGTTTGAATCTCACGTTAACACCGGTGCTCACTGTGCTGGGTGCTGTGTTAACCGTTTATATAGCGCAGTATAGTTATGGCGCTGTTGCGCCAGAACTCGTATGGGTGACGGCGGCACTCGTGCCGATGATCTTGTTGGTTACCTTACCCTTTTCGAAGTTGGCCCGGCATTTGGGGCAGGCGAGTCGCGCGTCTGGCGCGGCGACGACGAATGCGATGGAAGAGAATCTCCATAACATCAGCGCTGTGCAGAGTTTGGGTGCGACAGAGAAGGAAAGCGCCAAGTTCGAACACAAGAGTGCAGAGTCATTCAGGAGACACCTGTTTGTAATCCTGTTGGGGTACCTGCTGTTGGGTATTGGGATCTTGAGTTTTCTGGTGGGCGGTGTCTACCTTGCAATCTACGTGCTTGAGAAAGTCGCGCTGGGGGAGATGAGCGTTGGCGACTGGCCCGCGCTTTACGCCATATTCGTGCTTCTAACTGTCTCCGCATCCACGCTGGGTGCCGTGTGGATAAACTTGCAAGGTAACGTCGCCGCCATTCGCCGCATATTCTTCTTCATCGACCTTCCCATCGAAAGTTTCGAGGCGGGTCAACCCTTGCCACGGCTGGCGCGTGAGGTTGCCTTACAGGACGTGGATGTGGTGTATCCAGACGGCCGACAGGCGCTACACCATATCAATGTGACCTTCTCGGCCAATGAACTCGTCGCGATCGTCGGGCCGACTGGCGCGGGTAAAACAAGTCTTGCTTATCTGCTGCCCAAATTTCTGCAGCCTGAGCGAGGCAAGGTTCTCTTCGATGGTATCGACCTTGCCGGAGTTGATGTGGCGTCTTTGCGTGCGCAAGTGACCTATGTCTTTCAGGAACACACTTTGCTGTCGAAATCGATTCGCGACAACTTCCTACTCGTCAAGCCCGATGCGAGTGATGCTGACATCGCAGTTGCTTGTGCAGCAGCTGGTGCCGAGGAATTTATTGCGTCGCTACCCGATGGTATCGATACGGTGCTTGGTCGGTCTGGCGATACGTTGTCGGTAGGCCAGCAGCAACGACTGAGTATCGCCCGTGGACTCATTCGTGACACGCCGGTACTGATTCTCGACGAGCCAACTGCTGCCCTTGACCCACAAACTGAAAATGCGCTGGTGCAGTCCCTGGTGAACGCGGCCCAGGATCGCCTGGTGCTGGTGATCGCACACCGCTTATCAACGATCCGTAAGGCGGACCGTATCGTGTTCCTGGATGAGGGCCGAATCATCGAAATCGGTAATCACGAACAATTGATGCAGAACATTGGGGGTGCCTATGCCAAGTTCGTTACGATACAACTGGGCGACACGCAGCTTCCCTAAGACATCGACCTGGCGACTCGACCCCCAACATCGTCCTGAACGCCGACTTTTTCTAATCATTCATGCCCGCAACAAAGGGCACGCCCGACTTGTTTTAGGCAGGGTCAGAAGTTCAGGCGTTGTCGTCGCTTGGTCGTCGAGGCCCGCAGGTTTGGATCAACGCGTGCTTGTCGAGCAATGGCTGAGCGCCGTCAAAATGTACTTCACCCCTTTATGGGTATTTTTTGCAAATAACCTCGCGCTGAGAACTGTACAAGCGCGGCTCAGAGTTTACCTGGCTCGTCAATTCAGTATCGTGATTGCCAGTGTAGAACGCAGTGAACAGGAGAAATGACCTATGAGTTTAGTAGACACAAGTCCTATTGGACCCAATGACGGCCCTGTTGCGGTGACGGGTAGTGGCGGATTTATTGGTTCTCACATTGTGCTCAATCTCGTGCAACACGGGTATGAAGTTCGCGCCTGTGTGCGCGATAAAACGAACTTACTTAATTGCGGGCACCTTACGGCGATGAACAACGTAGGTCCTGGCTCAGTTACGCTGTGGGAGTGTGATCTGACCCTGCCGGGTGATTACGACGAAGTGTTCAAGGGCTGTAGCGGCGTTTTTCATGCGGCAGCAGAGATGGGCAATCTCGAGGGCTCGACGCCTCGCAAGGTCTATGAGGGATGTTTTTCGGCAACCCAAATGATTATGGATTCGATCAAGAAATCAGGCACAGTGCGGCGATTGGTTTATACAAGCTCATTCTCGGCGGTCGGGCATCCAGCGGATGAAGACCACGTACACACGGAAGATTGTTGGGCGGATATGAACATGGCGCAACGACCACCGAATAAACAATGGACTGACGAAGTCGTCGAGCGAGACCGTGAGGTTGCGTATGCGAAAGGTAAAACTGAAGCGGAACGATATGTCTACACCGAGGCTGAGCAGATGGGCATAGCCGCGTTTGGCGTATGCCCGTGTCATGTCATCGGCCCACTTCTGAGCGCCAACCATCAACGCCCCTGGAGCTGGCAAACGCGCATCGGTGACATGATGGAAGGCTTTGGTCACCCGCGTATGTTCTGGAATATTGTCGACGTGCGTGACGTCGCGGAAACACAGCGGCTGATTGCTGAGAGTCCCGACAACAGGAACGGTGAACGCTACAACCTGGTGGCCAGCGATGAAAGCGGTGAGATTAAACAGACCGCACTGCAGGAAATGCTGCGAAAAAACTATCCTGATGTCGCAGTGGCTGGTGTGTATCGTGAGGGTAAATGGCGGATGGCGCCCTTGTCAGTGCTGCAGAAGCCGGTCACACAACTGGGTTTGAAGCCGCACACCGTTGAAGAGACGGTTCGCGATAATGTGGACTCTCTCGTTATATGGGGGTTGATTGAACCCCTGCTGGGTGGCGTTAATGATTGGCAGCGTGAAGGTAACGACCTTGGTATCGTGTCGAAGTGGAGTCCCCATGAATACCCGGCGATAGATCCTTCGCGCAAATAAAGAATAAGAAGACGGTCGGAAATGGCTTGAATCGCGGCTCTAACCGCGTTCCAAGTCATCGTAGGTTAGGCCAGTAAATCACCTTACCATCCATGCGAAATTGGGTGACCTCCCTTTCGCGGCAGCCTCTGCTCCACGGCAAAATCTGCTAAAATTTCGGCTGTCCCAGTCACGCTCCCCGGTTGCCCATAAAAGGTCGCTATTACTGCGTCGGAGACAATTTCAGATGGCAAACACATACGTCGTGCCTTTGGACACAAAGGCGGATGATCTCGAGGTCGTTGGTGGGAAAGGACGCTCGCTGGCGCGAATGGCGAATGCTGGCTTTCAGGTCCCGGGTGGATTTCAAATTACAACAAGGGCCTACCGAAAATTCGTCGCCGACAATGTCCTGCAAGAGAAAATTATGGCGCTTGCCAGGCCTGTTGTGGTTAACGACATCGGGAGTATTCTTGCCCATGGTTCTATCGTGGCACGTGAATATGGCATTCCTGCAGTGCTTGGCACGGGTGATGCAACCCAACGGATTAAGCATGGTCAGATAATCACCATTGATGGCGATGCGGGCACCGTTGAAATTCACGAAGATGAAACTGAAAAATGACGACCAATACAAACTAGACTCCAGACGAAAGGATCAAGAGATGCTTATGAACACTGAACAGGCAGAAAAGCTTAAATCTGACTTTAATTGCGATGGTGTGGTGTTGCTGCATAACTTCATTCCCTCGGAGCAGATAGCGGAAATTTGCCGGCGTGCAGAGAACGCCATCAAGGGACGGGTGCCGCGGCGTAACGATATGTTTAGCAATGTCACCAAGGGCATGGAAAAGTTGGATGATTACTTCGGTGAGTTGCTTAACAAGGGCTCGCACCTCCCGATACTCGAGATGCTTCTGGGTCAAAAGCCTGAGCCGACAACTGCCAGTTTCTTCACCAAGGTCGATAATACCGAGCAAGTCCATCCACACTCAGATGCCTTGGACGGTGGGGTAATCTGGATTGCGCTTGACCAGACCACAAACGACAACGGTTGTATGCATTTTCTCAAAGGCTCGCATCACGTCCAGGAAGAGTATGCGTATCTTAAAGCGCACGAGCCAAACGATTTATCGGACCATCCTGATAGATTCGAAGCAAGCATGAGCCCTGGTGATATCGTCTTTTTTAGGCCAACCACTGTTCATTGGTCAGGCCCAAATTACAACGGAACCCCGCGGCGAGGGTTTAATTGTTTTTATACGGGCGATCCCTGGAACGGTAAGGCAAAAATGCATGGGAAGGGCAAAGGGCAAGCCCAGGGATAAATCCAGGTCGTTGCCCTTCCTTGAATGAGGCGCGGGTTCGACGACCACCGTTTCGCCCTGTTCTTGGGTGAAAGTCATCAGGAAGCGATCGCAAAAAACTTGGGCACGATGAATCTAACAGGTATCTTTACGGTGCATTCGATGAAAGCACCAGGAGAACTTCATGTTTAGTTTTGACGGCTACAAACCAATTGACCTGAGCCCTCGGCTCAAGGCGCGGATCTATCGAGTCGATGGATCGATAGAAGAAGGCAACACGGACCCTTATGGTAAGCCCTGGGTTATGCAGGAAGGGCGGTTTGTCGGGGACAACTCGTTATATACCTTGTATGGGGCGCCGATAGGCGGTGATGAAGTCTGGCACAAGGAACGCATGACGTCGCATCATGGTTCGCACGTGCAGGGTGGCGGTGGCCACATCAGTCATTGGGCGGGTGCGTCAGACGATATGCAAGGCGTGTGGGAAATGCCGCTCGAGACTTTTATTGGCGATGCCGCGGTCTGTAATCTCACCGAACTCGCCCCACAACCTATGCAAGCGCCAGGTGAATACCCGCTCGGTGATGGTTGGGATATGAAGGGCAAAGAGGGTGACATTCGCGGCCAGGAAATTAAGCCTGAGCATCTCGCCAATATCGAGGTGGGCGATATCGTGCTCATGACAAGCCCGTTCACCGGCCTGGAGCAGCCCTGGCTGTCGAAGACAACCTGCGAGTGGTTGATCAACGACCGTAAGATACAAATGCTGGGTTTTGGCGTTCCAGGCATCGAATGGCAATACGACCTCAAGATCGCCGCGCCGAATAACTCACCGATCAGGCGCATGCTCCTGGGTGCGAACATTCCGATCGCACACCCGTTAGTGAACATTGAAAAGCTGACTAAGGATCGGGTCTTTTACGTGGGGTTGCCGTTGCGGACGGAAAAAGCAGAATCCAGTTTCATTAGGGCAATCGCCCTTGAAGAAGAATAGGAGGTAACCATGGTTAGTCAGAGAGGCATTAGTCTTAAAGGACACCGAGTCGTAGATCTTACAGCGCGGCTTGTGTCACGTGTCACGCGTCTGGATGCATCCATCGAAGAAGGGCAGCGCGATGTCTATAATATGCCCTGGATGGTTGAAGAGACTATCAACGACAAAGATCTCACGATAGAGCATTTGGTGGCGGCCAATCGAGGCACACTCACGGAATGGCCCCTCGGCGCCGTGAGCGGACATATGGGATCACACATCCAACTTGGCGTTGGCCATAACGATAACTGGTCGGGTCTGCCTGAAGGCATGCTCGGTTTATGGGATCTGCCGGTCGACGCGTACTACGGTGAGGCAGCGGTGTGTATTTTGGACGACCTCAAGGGCGAACCGATACTGCCCGAACATCTTTCGAATGTACGTGAAGGTGACATCGTTTTGATGGGTAGCCGTAACAGAGGCAAGGACACACCCTGGATCCATGGGGATACTGCTTATTGGCTGGCGGAGGAGATGAAAATCAAGATGCTGTCTGTTGGCGTACCCGGCATCGCCTGGGAAACGAAACCGCAAGATCCTGAGCCGTTCAATTGCCCAACGCATCGAGCAATGACCGGTAACAACATTCCGATTACCTATCCGTTGAGTAATGTCGAAACGTTAACGAAAGAGCGTTGTTTCTTCTTAAGCCTGCCGCTCAACGTCGAGCGAATGGAAGGAACGTGGATACGGGCGATAGCGATAGAAGAAGAATAAGCATTGCGGCAGATGCCGCTTTTCGCCTGTTATTTGCCCGGGTTATCAAAAACGTCGTGAGGTGAGGCTTGTCCTCCCGCGGGCATGGCTTGGCCTTGCGATATTTGGACTCGATGCCATAAGGCTCGATAGGCACGGTTGCGTTCAATAGAACCACTGGATACTGTGTGGGGCGTTCGGCTTTCGATCGACCTGCCGGTTTGAATCCAGCAGCCTTACTGTTTGGCAAGCTTTGCAAGGGTCGGTCTGTTCGTTTGGTCAGGGTAGCCGCTAGGGCGAGTTTTTCGCGCGCCTGTTCAGTCGTTTCATAACTGGGCGCGACGTGGGCAAACTCAGGAAAGGTCAGCAGAGAAACATCGAAGAAAAGCGCGTCGCCTGCAATCGTCTATTGGATGGTTTTACACCGGTATCCGAGCACCCATTTCGTGTCGGTCGCTTGCTGCCTGTCGCTTTAAGAATAGCCTTGCGCTGCGAACTTCGTCCAGGGTTCGTTTTCGCCGATCCCGTAGCCGGTTAACAGGCCATTTTTCAACCACTCCCGGAAATCTGGAAATTCATCCAGCGTGCCAACGCGATCCATTGCGTCTAGCCACGGTTGTGGATCGAATTCAACTTGGCGATGGTGGAACTTGCCATCTTCGAATACGCCATAGCAAGCCAGTAGTTTGCCGCACCGGTTTTGCCCGACGCTGCCTGGATTGATGAAGGTCTGATTTCCGATCACACGACTGAATTGCACGTGAGAGTGGCCGAAGAGTACAAAAGGGCTGGTACTGCCTTGTGCGACTTCAACCAGCGCCTCATTCGGTGTGTCGGGTAACGCATGGCGTAACTTGCCCGGCACCGTGCCGTGATGCAGGCACATAGAGATACCCGCCACCTCAAAGTCGCCGCCGGGTTTTAATGAGCGCAGGAACTCAAAGCCCTCTGCAGGAAAGTTTGCGTAAACCCAATCGTGCACTGCGCGCCATTGTGGGGGCCACCCCGCCACTAACTCGGGTTGTAGCATTTGAGTATCGTGGTTGCCGACAATAAGGGTGCCCGAGACTTCTTTTAGCAACTCAAATGTTTCGTTAGCTTGCGGGCCGGGTGAGACACTATCGCCGAGAAACACGGCGGTGTCTGCGTCTGATTCTTGTGCGAGAACCGCGCGAAGCGCTTCCGCGTTACCATGGATATCGGCGATGACGAGTATTTTCATAATATTTTTGTTGGTCCTATTTTGTTGGTCCTATTTTTTTTGTCTTAAAGGGTGACGCCACATAGCGCGATGAAGTCCTGCTTCTGTTGGTCAGACATCTCCGAAAAAATAGGGACTCTTTTTCCGGTCACCGGTAGATCCGCGAACTCCGGTGAGGCCATTTGTAGTGAGGCCGCGATATTGTGTAACCCATTGCCTTCTTCTCCGCCTTCACCCAGGGCACTGCCCACGGCGGCGGGCCATGGACCTACCGGGTCCAATAGGCCACTCGGCTTACCGTCGCTGTTGAGTGGATAGCTGAACGGATTTGGGCGACCAACGTATTCGGTGATGGCAGCCATCAACACGCCCTCAGCCGCTGAACGCGCCTGCTGGCCCTGACGTCCATACAACGCACCCGACTGATTGCAAATAAATGCCCAGGGTATCTGCACATGAAAACCGGGTAACGCTAACGCCTCTTCGGTGATGCCGTCACCGGCAGAAACCTGGCCGTTTTTAACCATGATGTAATAACCCGCGTGGGTACGCCCCCCTGCCATCAACCGCGCTGGTGGGTGCGTGTAGTCTTCTGTAAACGCCCAATTGATATCCGCCGTCAGATCAGCCTCTGCAAGAATCTGCAAGGACGCGTCGCAACAAGCTTCGCCCCAGGCTTTGGAACCGAATTCTCCGACTGGTTTTAGTGTTGACATATCGATGACTGGGATATTTTTCTCCGAGTTTTCTCTGGGTTATAGGTGACGTTTCGCGCGTGGATTACATCTGGACCGCGAGTCGCTTAAGAAAGTCTTGTTTCTGCGCTTCGGTCATCGCAGCAAAATCCGGTACGCGCATTTCTGTGACCGGATAATCCACAAATTCTGGTGATTGCGCCTGCATGGTCGCGGCGATATTGTGTAGACCATTGCCTTCCTCGGCGCCGGCCATTAATGGTCCGCTGACCGCTTGCGGCCAATACATTTCCGAGGGTTGCTTTTCAGCATAGGGCTGTTCGCGTCCGATGTATGCTTCGATTGCCTCGCGCATGACAGTCTCATCTTCTCGACGCTTTTGACCACCTTCTTTGCCGTAAAAAGCGCCGGACTGGTTACAAATCGCGGCCCACCTGGCCCGTATATGAAAGCCACGAATTGCCAGCGCTTCGCTTGGTTCACCATCACCCCCGGTGATCTCACCATTCTTGACCATGATGTAGTAGCCGGCCTGCTGGCGACCGTCTTGCATCAGCCGGGCAGGCGGATGGGTATAGCATTCGGTGAAAGCCCATTCGAAATCCTTGGGTAAGTTCGCCGCTTTCAGAATTTTGACGGCTGCCGCCGCACAAGCTTCACCCCATTGTTTGGAACCGAATTCGCCTTCTTTTTTAAGCGTAGCCATATCGATGACGGACATATTTTTCTCCAGTTGGGTGGGGGGAGCCGTTCGCTGGGTCATCGCAACCCTAAAACGCCAAGCGTCACTATCGGTTATTCGACACGCGTCGCACAATCGCTTGCTCTGGGAAGTCACCCAAAAAAGTGATCGCGCCGACACAGGTGAAAGTATGAACTCTGCGTTGATAGGGCGTCAGCGACAGCAAGCCAATTCATTCAATGAGCGTGTCAGCATGGGATTCGCCACGGTCTTCGGAATGCAGCCTCGAAAGATCTTAGCCCCAGGAATCCACCTTGAATACTTCTTGCTGAACAATTCTTGGATCACCGCGCCCAGCCATTTATTGGTGTATTGGCTTAGATCTTTTCATAACCATCAGCGATCCATTGAGCGTGGTAGTGGTCTCGCATGCCGTCGATACAATCGGTCATTTTGGCTGCCTCGAGCGCCACCGGCGTCGGGTCATCTAGGCTATTTGACGCAACTACTGCCGTACCTCAGGCGCGATGGCTGGGCGTTAGTTTTGGTCATTTTAGGTCTTCTGCTGATGCGCTTGCTCGATGCGATCAGCTCCACAGTTCATGCAGATCGCGATTGACACCCTGGCTGATGTCAACCTGAAACCGAATCTTGGCGGCTCGGAGCAACGCGCTGTCAGCCGGACAGAAACGGCGGGCAATGCTGGTTTGTCGTTTTCCAGTGCGGATAAGGCGCGCGCCATCCTTGAGGGCCTTGCGTTGTCGCAGTGATCAAGCGTGCCAAGGTCGTACACGCCATCGACATAAAGTGGGGCCCTAATCCCTTCAATAAGACAGATTTTTGAGGGAACGCCCGGTATGGTCCCGAGCAATGCGGCGTGTTCGACGGCGCTCGCAAGCAAGTTGTGATCGGTCTGGTCACTTGCCTACCGCACTGTGGTCAAAGCGCAGAACTCGACTGACAGCCTGGGCGAAGCAACCTTTAAGCCTTTAAAACACGGCATAAGAAACCGCCGCTACTGCGTTGTAGGCGGATGGCATAAGCATAACGGAAGACGTAGCAAGCGACTCACAGCGAATAGCTGAGCGGTCCCCATTGCGTTTTTGGGTGAACTCCAACCCCATTTAGGTTTATTAACCAATCGAGAATTTGACTTCAACCCTCACCGTGCCCTTATATGGGGGTAACAGGATTCGTTGGAGACCGAGTATGAATGTCGAATCAATTCAGACATCTGGCATCGAGAAGTTTGCGCAATCACTTGGTGTTGGGCTGGGTAAGGTTTCTAGTAAATTCGTTCAAGATGCGATTCTTGGGATTCACAAGGCGCGCTCGGTCAATTTGACGGCCATCGCTTCGGTCCTTCAGGAAAACATTGAACTGCATGCAACGCACAAGCGCCTCAGCCGTAACCTGGGTCGTCCCGAAATTAATCAGATCGTCTCGAGTCGCCTACTTCAAAAGGGTGCAAGACGCGTCAAGAAAAACACTCGTCTTGTCGTTCGAGTCTACGAGTTTCACAAAAAATATGCCTGTAAGATGGAGTACATTGGCGACTCAGCCAGTTACCGAGTCTGCGAAGTTGTCGCGAGCGATCTTGGTTCGCGGGTCTACGTACCTTTGTTGGTCAAGGTGTGGTCAACAAAGGTGCCCGGGTTTGTGAGTGATGACGTTGAGCTCGAACTTGCGCTGCGACAGGTTATGGAGGCTACCTCAGGTCGTGGGATTCTGTTTTTCGAAAGTAATCTGAAAACTGAGACGCTGGATCGGCTCGTTCAGTTTCAGAATTCGCATTTCGAGGTGGGTGTTGATCTGGCCGAAACGCTTCTGTATCGAGGGAAACCGATGACCGTAGGTGATCTTTCTACCGATCGTGATACGGAATACGGACTCACTGTTTTCAAGATGATAGACGGGGTGGAACGGTCTATTTTTTGTCACTACGGAAGCATTCCTGTGCGCTGGCCAGGATTGCCGTCACGCAAGTTAAATCTAGTGGTTATTAAATCTCGAGGTTTTAATGGCGAAGACCAAGTCACGCCGCTGCTGACAACTGAACCAATGAAACGCAATCGGCAGCTGCTAACCGACGCGGTTATGTCCTATTCTGGTTGCTTTGATGTGACCCAGTTGAATGCAACGCACCGCTGCGAGTTCGAGCCGGAGCGCTTCAGAGTCCTTACATTTGATCGCCTTCAACTGCTACAGACTTTTCTGCAGGCGGTAATATTCTATGAAGCCGCGATTGCGAAAAGTCGGTTGATGGAGGATCAGGTTGTTGAGGCGAAGCCCCGTGTAGGTGATCACCAACGTAACTTTATGGTGCCACAGCATATGGCTGCTGGCTGACGATAAATTCTGGCGCGCTTTCGTGGCTCCGGATCATCTCGGCTGAGCAAGAATTGTTGCTGTTTAGCTCGGATGATCTCCACCAAATGCCCCACTTCCTGGCGATGCCAACCTGATCGCGACGAGCCTGGATTGCCTTATCGATAACTTCTTTGCTGTGGCCCCAGTCGTAATAGGGTGCTGCATCAATCTGGGCGAGGCGCTCGGTGAGGCTGGGATGAATTGCGGTTATTGTTCGTTCTCGTTTGAAGCTGCGCCTGTCACCCACGGTTCAAGTAGAACGATAGAGGCGTTCATGCGCGATGTTCTCAGCGTTGCTTATTGCAACTGACGTTCTGCGTCCTTCTGCTCGTTAATTTCGAACGTCTTACTGACGGCTGCTTTGTTCGGTGAACTCTGGACTTTTTAGCCAGGCTTTTGGATACCTGTGGGTCATCTCATTCATGGCCGCCGGGGATCGTGGATAGGCACCTTTATCGTCGGTGGCCTCGAGCCAGGTCTGCAAAGCGGCGCGCATTTTTTGCAAGGTTCTCCGAGAAGCCGGGTCGGTGGCCAGATTGTTCACCTCATCAGGATCGTTCTGCAGGTCATACAGCTCTTCCGGAACGCTCTGTATGTCAGGCGCGATCTGCGCCGGTGTTAGTTTACCGCGCTCTGCCAGCGCTCTAATAGTGAGGAAACTGCTGCGCTCGGGTGCCGCCAGTGAAAGCATCTCCCGGTGTCCCCAATTCATTAACGGGCGGTCGGTGTAATAGTTCTTCATGTAATGAAATCGTGGTCCCATGACCGAGCGCACACGATCGATAACATTGGACATTCGGTCAGCCGATGAGAACACGTAGTCGCGCTGATAGTCCGCGTCAAAGAGATCTTTGGCATCCATGGACGAGGGGGGGTGCAATGCCAGCGAGTTGTAATGACGTCGCGCCGACATCCATAAGATTGACGATATCACTGCGCCGTGTGCCGGGCTTGACGATGCGGTTTAGTGCGGGACCTGCGATGATGAGCGGTACGCGCAGGGCTTCTTCGTAAACGAATTCTTTACTTCGCGGTAGGTCAGAGCCGTGGCCTGAAAAGATAAACACGATCGTGTTTTCCCACCACCCATCCCTTTTTAACCGGGCGATTGCCTCACCGATCTGATGATCGGTACGCAGGATGGAATTGTAGTGCGCGGCAAGGTGCTGTCTAACCTGCGGAATGTCAGGATACTGGACCGGGACACGTACGGCATCTGGTTTGATCGGTTCCAAACCAAGCTGTTGAAGCTGTGTGTTGATCATGGCAACGCCTTTGCCACCGGCGACGGACATCTGTCCAAAAAATGGTTTGATGTCGGGCACGTCACGCCAGTCGCCACTTCCAGAAGGCCCCTTGCAGTTCTTGTTTTGAAATGCTGAATCATCGATTGGTCTATCCGTAACAGTCTTCTCAGAGCGGGTGTTAGCCGGCTTCTGCAGCTTTTCAGACTTTGCTGCCTCGGTCTTACCTTTTATTACCGGCTGACTCTGGCCAACCGAATAGAGATCACAGCGTTGATAGACGAAGTTATAGTCGTCTTTGTCCGCGTTGTAGGTCTCGTAGCCTGCCAATCGGAATAACTCCGGTACCGTTTTCACGTCGCTCGGTAAGTGAATTTGGTAACCGGGAACACGACTCGAACGATGATCCTGCACGCCAATTCGGATCGGGTAGTAACCGGTAATCAGCGCGCTGCGAGTAGGACTGCAAACCGGCGTCGGTGCAAAGGCTTTCTCAAACAAAATGCCGTCTTTCGCCAGGGCATCTATGTTCGGCGTGTTTACCAACTTATCGCCGTAGCTGCTGTACCCGGCGACTAATCGTCAATGTTTATCCAGAGGATATTGGGGCTTACCGCGTCTTGCGCAATGCTCGCGGTTGTCACGCTAAAAAGCAGGAAGGCCAATAGTTTTGACTTTGTCTGGACTGAGGTGCTCACCGGCTTTTGGTTAGACTTCATATAACGCTCGAATCGGAAAAACTTCTCCGCTGATTCTTGCTGAACCTGGGGCGGCTAAAAATACTGCGAGGTCAGCGACGTGTTGCGGGTCCGGTGGATACTGCAGGGTTGGCACGGGTGAGCCATCTTTCTGGGTCTTCGCGGGCAGCCACCGAGCAACGCCCTCAGTAGCCGTTAGTCCAGGCGCGATGCAGTTGACGTTAATATTATGCGGCCCCCAACAAACCGCCATGGACTTGGTCAGGTTGATCACGCCGGCCTTGGCTGCGCCGTAGTGAATGAAAGGAGGTGAGTGCTTTATACCGGCCACCGACGAAATATTGATGATGCGACCGCCGCCTTGTTCTATCATGTGTCGACCCGCTGCCGCACTGCAGTAGAAGACACTATCCAGATTGAGGGCGATGGCCGCGCGCCATTCCTGCGCCAGCAGTTCTTCAGGCGGCTTAACAAACATCGCTCCGCCGGCATTGTTGACCATGATATCCAGCCCACCCAGATCTTTAACCGTGTCAGCCACCATCTGTTCGACTTGATCCGCGTTCGTTACATCACAGACCATTGACACGCAGGTCTGGCCCTTGGCCGTAATGTCTGCGGCAACTTTTTTGAGCTTTTTTTCGTCTCGACTGGCGATCACCACCTTAGCGCCGTTGCTCGCAAATGCGTGTGCAATTTTGCTGCCAATGCCGCCAGCCCCTCCGGTAATAATGGCGATTTTACCCGCTAATTCTTTTGACATGCCTGATCCTTTCGGTTTTTGTGCTGTTTGGAATCAGCTGTTGGTTATCACCAACCTTTTGAGCACGTTATAAAGAGGGGACTTAGGGGTCAATTGGTAGCAATTGTCTTCCACCCAAAATTCTTCTCATACGGGTGCAGATTGTTATGCGATAAATTGCGCACAAATTGGTCGTGAGAGACGCCTTCGTGGCTATGGCGAATGCCCCGCCTTGGGTCGAGCAGTCCGTGCAGAAGGATGATCACCCGCTTATTAGGGCGCCGGACAACGCGCTCTTTGAGCTTTTTAGGTTCCACGAAGACAAAAAAAGTTCGTCGCCTTAACAGCAAGGTGGCGCAGTGCACTGAAACGGGCATCCTCATCTCTGACTCCGGCGCGTCTTGCGTTAGTCAGGCGCCTTGCCATTGATCCTGTTATGGATACGGTTCAGTAGTCCGATTTGATGGGTGACGATAGGGCATTTGAAAGCTGTCTTTGTGAAAGATGACGCGGCGTTGAGTCTCCTCTACATCAACGTCGGATCACTGGATCCTTTACGAGGGTCAAAGGCATCCCGTACGGCTTCCCCCGTAAAAATAAGCAATGTGAGCATAAATGCCAGGGTAAAGACGGTCGTCAGACCCAGCCAGGGTGCGTGAATGTTAGTGCGGCCCTGTGCGAGTAGCCGACCCAGTGACGGTGAGTCTGCCGGTAGCCCGAAGCCCAGAAAGTCGAGTGAAGTGAGCAAAGTAATGGATCCAGTCAGGATGAAAGGCAGAAAAGTTAGTGTCGCCACCATGGCGTTGGGTAATATGTGACGACGCATGAGTTTCGCGTTGCCCATACCCAGTGCACGAGCCGCCATGACGAAGGGTAGGTTCCGTGCGCGCAGAAACTCCGCCCGCACCACCCCGACGAGCGACATCCAACTGAACGCAACCAGAATGCCCAGTAGCCAGAACACGTTGGATTCCACGATACTGGCCATGAGAATCAGAATGAACAGCATCGGCAGCCCCGACCAGATTTCGATAACGCGTTGTCCAACCAGATCAATTTTCCCGCCGAAAAACCCTTGTATTGCACCGATTGTGATGCCGATGATCGAGCTCAGTACTGTCAGTACCAGGCCAAATAAAAACGACAGGCGGACGCCATAAATGAGACCCGCAAGTACATCCTTACCATAATTGTCGGTGCCTAACAGATGTTCGGCAGAGGGCGGCGCAGGTGCCGGGCCGCTGATCTGGTAGTCAATGGTGTTGTGGCTGAAGCGGATCAAAGGCCATAACATCCAACCACCCTGGTTCTTGATGAGTTGCTGTACGTACGGTTCGCGGTAATCGGCCTCCACCTCAAATTCACCACCGAACTCGACTTCTGAGTACGCTTTTACGACCGGGAAGTGAAGCGTTCCTTTGTGGCTCACAACCAGTGGTTTGTCGTTGGCAATTAACTCAGCAACCAGCGTCGTGCTGAATAATGCGAGAAACACCAACAGTGACCAGTAGCCTCGTTTGTTTGCACGAAAATTTGCGTAGCGGCGCTGGGTCAGGGGTGTGAGTCGAAACAGTGTCTGCGGCATAGCTGTCTTATCCGCCCCGAGTGTCGAAATCGATGCGTGGATCCACCAACATGTAGGTGATATCGGTGATTAGCTGGGCAACCAGCCCCAGTAACGTAAACGCAAACAAAGTACCGAATACGATGGGATAGTCCCGGGTCATGATCGCCTCGAAACCTAGCAGGCCGATGCCCTTGAGGGAAAAGATCACCTCGATGAGGACTGAACCAGTAAACAAAATACTCAAGAGTGCTGCTGGAAAGCCGGCGATGATGATGAGCATTGCGTTGCGAAACACGTGGCCATACAGCACACGCAATTCGGAGGCGCCCTTGGCTTTAGCCGTCACAACATACTGTTTGTTGACTTCATCAAGAAACGAGTTCTTAGAGAGCATGGTCAGCGTTGCAAAACTGCCCGCCACCATCGCCGCGACTGGCATGGCAAGGTGATGTACCCGATCGATAATCTGTTCGAAGAAACTCAAATTCGCGTAGTTGTCAGACACCAAACCCCGCAGCGGAAACCAATCAAAGAACTCACCCCCACAAAATAGAATAATAAGCAGCATCGCCAACACGAAACCGGGTATCGCGTACGCGATAAGAATTACCATACTGGTCCAGACATCGAATGGACTGCCATCGCCAATCGCTTTTTTGATGCCCAATGGTATGGAGATCAGGTATACGATAAGCAGCGTGGCACTCCCTAGTGACAATGAAACAGGTAATCGCTCAAGCACCAGGTCAACGACCGGGACGTCCTGATAAAAACTATCGCCAAAATCGAGCGTGGCGTAGTCGCGAAGCATCTTTAGAAAGCGGACGTGGGCTGGTTTGTCGAAACCGAACTGTTTGTTAAGTTCTTTCAGTAGATCCGGATCAATGCCACGTGATGCTTGAAAACCAGTTTGCAATGAAGGGTCAATCGTCGTGCCGCTGCTGCCGCCCCCTATGTTTGCAACCGAGCCACTATCGAGCCCGCTCATTCTCGCAATCGCCTGATCTACGGGCCCCCCAGGTGCCGCCTGTATAATGAGGAAGTTCACCAGCATAATGCCGATGAGGGTCGGGATGATCAGGAGTAATCTACGTGCGATGTAGGAATTGAAAATCATTCTTCTAAGGTCTCCATACTCAGCGAGTAAACCAGCCTGCAGCGCAATGAGCAGAAGTTTTAAATGACAAAGCTCAAAGCTAAATGTACTTGCCGTAACTGACTTTTTTAGCACGGTCAAAGAATTTCGTCCATTGCTCGTCTGACAGTCGTTCTGGCTCGCCGAGTTGACTGCTCAGCACATATTGGCGACACATTATTTCCAGTCTAGGGGCGAGTGTGACCGCACTGCTAAGGTTCGGGCCGCGGCAGATCATGCCGTGATTGCCGAGTAAACAGGCCGTTCTGTCCGCGAGTGCGCCTGCCGCATCGTCACCCAGGGATTGGGTCCCGAAGGTGGAGTAGGGTACACAGGGCATGTCACTGCCGCCGAATGAGCCGACAAGGTAGTGAAAGCCAGGTAACGGTTTAAGCTGACAAGCCAGTGCAACACAATAGTTAGAGTGGGTATGGACGACCGCTTGAGTGGCCTCTGGGCCTGATAAATTGCTGCATGCATACGCCATTCAGAGGAAGGCCTGTGATCACCCTCCCAGGCGCCATCCAGCGTAACCTGGACGATGGTGTCTGGAGAAATTGTGTCTGAGGTGGCGCCGGATGGAGAAATCAACATGCCATCGCCAAAGCGACAGCTCAGGTTTCCGGAGGACAGCTCGTTCAGGCCAATCCTCTCAACATACTGATATTGTTCAGTGAGCGCTTTGCGCAGGGTGGTCTCTTCTTTTGATGCCATGTGGTACCTCTCTTAATTAGGCGATCGACTAGACGTTCGCATCTGCTGCACGCATGCGCTCAAGTGCGGTAAAAAAGAACTGTTTATCACCGAGGGCGCCGGCTTTGAGCACCAGTGAAAGGGGTTCTTGCCCGGCCTGGTGGCAGTATCCCCCACTTAAATTATCGAAGGGCGCAACCTGAACCTGGCCGATGTTCAAGGCGTTGACGACCTGCCCGGAAGTCTCACCACCGGCCACCACAAATTTTCTTGCGCCAAGCTCATGCAAAACCCGTGCGCTTTGGCCAAGCAGTTCATCGGCCAGCTTTGCCGCACCTTCAACGCCAAATTTGGCTTGTGCACGCTGCACACCTGCAACATCCGCCGAGGTTGCTATGGCGATGGGGCCATTGGCAATAAGGGGGGTTGCCCACTGACGAATCTGCTCACTGATGTTTTCATTGGCGGTGAGCAAATCCACGCGGTATACCGGATGGTGTAATTCGAAATAGTCAAGCTGCCTGCGGGTCGCTTCAGCGCAGCTCCCGGCGATAATCGACTCATAGCCAGGAGAGGGTGGTAGCAGGTTGTCGTTGCCGGTACTGGACAGGCTCTGGTCGCAGGGTTGATTTTTTTGCCAGGTTCTTGCGAGGAACATGGGGAGGGCATCGGCGCCTGTCGTGAGCGGCCAATCGCTCGTCAGCTCAGCGATGCGTGTGACATCGTCATTGTCTGCTGCATCGACAATAAACAGCCCTGTTCCGGCTGACACCCGCTGATCCAGATACTTCTGCACCGCCTCTTTGCCAGACATTAGCGATGCGTGAGTGAGCAGTCCGACGTTACCCTTGCTCTGCGCCTGTAACACCTCAACAAGATTCGAGTTTGTCATGGGGGTTACCGGATCAAATTGTTTTGCCGATTCCCCGAGCATGGTTGGGCCCAAAAACATACGCCCCTGGAAAATGGTGACGGAGTATTCAGGAAAGGCGGGACAGGCGATTGTCCGATCGGTATTGAGGGCATCCATCAAGGCTTCTGCGATGGGGCCAATGTTACCCTTTTCAGTTGAGTCGAAAGTGGCGCAGTATTTGTAGTAAATTCTTTTGGCGCCAGCCGCAGTGAGCTGTAAGGCAGAATTGCAGGCATCGCGGGTGGCTTCGTGCGCTGGGATCAACCTGATTTTTCGACCGATGACCACAGCTTCAGCGGCCGCATCTAATTGGCTAAGTGCGTCGGTGGACGTCACCAGCGGACATCGCACGCCTTCTCTCTCAAGAAGACTCGCGACCATCATTCCACCCGTTAGATCGTCTGCAATGACTCCGAGTTCAATCACCTGAAACCCCCTCTCTGCTGCCACAGTCCTGACTATCGATTAGCTTTTTAGTCATCGAGCCCGATCATAGGGCACGGTTAGGATACCAACAATCTCATACTCGGCACCTGACTCGGCATTCCCCCAAAACCGGGGGTGCTGCTAGGGTGCGGTATGAAAGCGTGATCAACGGCTTTATTGCCAGAAACGCTCAGACTTCAGCCAGGCACGAATTGGATAAAGCGCTCCAGTCAGTGCATCAGATGCCGGTGACGCCAGAAAAAGCGCCAGATCTGCGACGTTTTCTGGGTTTGGTGTGCGCTGCAGTCTGGGGACTGCGTTGCCATGTTTGTCTGTAGCCGATGGGATGATGCCATATCCCTTGAGTTCGTCTGTTGCGATCAAGCCAGGGAGCATGCAATTTACATTGATGTTGTGCTTGGCCCACATGCAGGCACGGAATGAACATCCCGGTGAGGTTTTGATCGATGACATCGCGCCATTCATCAAGCGGGGTGTCTTCAGCAAGGTGGCTGCGTCCCCAACGACC
>Ga0209091_10001612_pt1 | contig 19701 bp, 19 predicted proteins | sample ArcticOcean_MG_C_6_FD_187438 | JGI IMG/M metagenome (GOLD analysis project Ga0209091, IMG submission 187438) | Marine microbial communities from western Arctic Ocean - ArcticOcean_MG_CB8_128 (SPAdes) (version 2) | ecosystem: Environmental > Aquatic > Marine > Oceanic | place: Arctic Ocean...
AAACAAACCGTGGGTTTGGAATGTTAGTATTTCTCATTTTAAATCTCTAGAAGGACACAGAGCACAGGTTATGCACGGAACTGCGTACAAAACCAGTGGTGGTTTGACTCGCGTTCATCTTATGTTTAATAAACACGGACGTATTGTTTCCAAAAAGAAACTGTGTCGGCGTAAATGCCTAGAAAAACTTCTAGAGGCATCAAAACCTAAGCCTAAGCCTCTGTCAAATCGAAAAATCAAAAGATATACAGATTGGCAGTCAATGCCGTATAAAGAAAAACTTCTAGAGGCATCAAAGCCTAAAGTTATTATTGAATCTATTCCTACTTCTGGAGAATCAAAAAAAAATAATACTAAGAAAAATACTAATAATATTACAGGAAAAAATAGAAGAAGAAAAGAAAGAGCTAATGCCGCGCAAAAAAGATTAAATAAAACAAGAAAACAAAATGCAGGGCGTAGAAAAAAACGTAAAACCTGGAAACAAAAAACGAAACGAAAAACTAGACGTAAAAATAAATAAAAAATTTTATAAATTATTTTTATTTATTGATTTAATTAAGCAGTAGTCTTCACTTTTTTGCGACGCACTACCTTCTTCTTTTTCTTAGGAGCCGGTGGCGGTGTCTCAGGCTTTTCCTCCTCTTCCTCATCCTCGTCATCATCAGTTGGGAAAGTTGGTCCATTGTTATCCTCTTCCTCTTCACTATCCTCAACTTTTTGAGTATCCTCTTTCTTTTCCGAGCGCTTATTAAGGGCTTCACTCATTTCCTCATCATCTGAGTCATCTGCAATTTGACACTGACCAGAACCGACAAGTCGAACAGGTTTCTGAACCATTGCTTGCACAAGCTTCCAGGTGACACCCCACTTTCCACCAGCAAACCAAAGACCAGTGCATTGGATAAGACCCTTAATATGAGCTGCCTTAGGAAGATGATCCATTGGCGTAAGAACATTATCATCTTCGACTTTTGCACCTTTACGAGGTGGAGTATAAAGCATATTACGAGTCATATCATACAGCTCAACATTAAATTTCTCTTCCCAGTATGGAACCTTAAGTTTAAGAGTAGGATTGCGTGAGTAGTCGAGTTCACCTGATTCCTTATCCTTAGGATACTTAAGAATTGGATACATTAGAACATCAACCACATCACGTGTCATTTTGCTTTTTCCGAACCACTTCTTACTGTTTGTAACGGCATCATTCTTAATCTTCTCCTCAAGCTCCTTCATATGCTCTAGGAAAGCTGCAATAGAACTATGTGCATCTGGGTCAAACTGTAGTGCAATATCATATGATACGCGACCAGAATCTTCATCAACACGCTCATTCAACCCCCAGGTAAGCATAAGCGGAATCTGAAGAACAAGAGGCTGTCCATTAAGTTGGACTTGAACATTTTTCCCACCCCTTTTATTCACCGTGGGAGGTTTGTATGTAACATTAGCAGGAGTAAACTCTTTGGCTTTTGTGAAAGTTGTGGTGTTAGTAGTAGAAGACATTATTATATAACATACTAACACATCATATGTTTAAATCAATTTTCTGTACATAAAATTATAAGTATTAGAAAATTATCTAGACATATAATAATGGTAAAAGAAAATCTTCTTGAAATAATAGATAATCTAACAAAACACGACCCTAATAAAAAAAATCTGGAAAAAATAGTTAAAAATATTGTAAAATATTCACCAGACTATAATCCTAAAAAGTGGAATGAAAACATCAATATTAGGCAAGCTCATAACTGCTATGAATATTTTTTAAACAAAATTAATCCTGAACACGCCAAAGAATGTTTGAATTTAAAAAAATCAATGTGCACATATAAAGATGGGAGCAAAAAAAAATGCGATTGTCATAGATTAAAAGCTCAACCTGGATATGCGGCAGGATATAAACGAATAAAAAAGGCAAAAAAATATACTTGTAAAAATTTACATCGTCGAATTTTAGCAGATAATCCTGGTATTTATAAATCTAGAAAAAACGGTGATTGTAGAGAAGGTTATTATATGGGTGCGTTAGTGATTCATCCTGGTTCAACATATCATTTTTATAGACGAGATAGTAACGGACGTTGGAGTCATAAAGATGGTTTAACAAAAGCGAAAAATTATGACGCGGAAGGTAATTTAATTTATAGTATTAAAAAAGCAGCTAGACACTATAAACGAGATAAAGGTGGCGGTGTAAATTATTCAAGAATTTGTGCTCATTATTGTATTCCTAGACATACAAAAAAGCGAGCGAGTTATAGATCTGGCAAAGGGAGAAAAAAGACTAGAAAAAAATCATTGCTTTGATAATCCTAGATTATGACTACCCTTAGTTTTTAAAATTTTATCTGTTTCAACTTCGGTAGATTTTTGCGATAATCCATTTGCATTTGTTGGTATTTCTTTAATAGACCAACTATTGCGATTTTTTCTTTCCATTAGTTTTTGCGCTTGTTTCATTGCTGTGTTTGGTGCCGGTGGTGGTAATCTAGGTGGCAAATTAGGTAGATTATTTGACGGCATATTATTCATTCCAGGTGGAACAGGTGGAAAAGAACATTTGTTGCCATTTTTATGTTCTATATTCTCTCGAAAATGTTTTAATTTTTCAACAGCTTTTAATTTTTCAACAGCTTTTAATGCGTTTGTTCCACGCTTTAACTTGTGACTATTCCTGTATTTATTTGTATATTGCAATTGTTTTATTTTTTCATTAGTTGGTGAAACACGTCTTCCTTTAGGTTTTGTTAATGATTTTTGCGCTTCTATATCATTATTTGTTTCGTTGTTTTTTGTGTCTTTGTTTTCAGTGTCTTTGTTATTACAACACTTTTTATGTTTACATAATACCACTATTAAAACAATAACAGAAAACGATGTTACGCAACTACATAAAACAATAACAGCTATTAATTCACCTTCAAGTCTGGTTTCATCAACTGGTTGTTCCTTTTTCTGTAATTTATTAACATTTGTTGTATTTTGTGATGTATTCACACCTCTTAAATTTGTTGAAGTATCAAGAATAGGTGGTTTAGATATCGGAGACATAGTTGTTGTAGAGGGAGAGACTGAAGGAGTGTTAGGTGATAATGTTGTTACAGATGATGGTGTCGTTATATTAGGTGTCGTAGCAGATTCTACAAAAGGTATATTGGTAATATTATTAGTAACATTAAACAAACCATTGTGAAGAGTAGTAATATTTGTTGATGTTGTAAGATTAACAGTTTCATTTGTCTTGTCAATTGTTAAATTAGAGAGATTAGTTTTTGAAATAGTAGTAGATTCGATGGAATTAGTTTTCATACACAACATTATGCTCATTTGTTGTCCGTTGCCTTCCATTGTTAAAAAATTCTTACAATTATTTGAATTCACAACTGATGCATATATTAATAAATTTAAAATAATGTATTTAATCATTTATTATATTTTTTTAATTACTTATATTTAAGTATATTTTACTAATGTTTAGGCTTTACAACATAGGAGATAGAAAACTTATTATTAATTAATAATTATTTATCTAAAAACATAATAATAATAAAATATATATGAATACAAAAATTAATCAGTTCAATAAATCTAAGCTTTATTCTCCCAACTCATATTTAATGAAAGTGTTATTTCAACCTGTTGTTTGGAGAAATGGCGATAAGAAAAGACGAAAAAAGATATCAATGGACAATTTTGTTGTTCCGGAATACAAAGATTATGATAAGATTAAAGAAATAAATCATAACGTGCCGCAATTAAAATCTATTTGCAGACTTTATAAGCAGAGAGTATCAGGAAACAAGGACCAATTAATATTTAGAATTTATAATTATTTGAAATTCTCATATTATGCAACAATAATTCAGAAAAACTTAAGAGGTTGTTTAATGCGAAAACTAATCTCTCTACGAGGACCTGCTTATAAAACAAGAAAATGCAATAATACCAAAGACTTTATGACATTAGAATTGTTAGATACGTTACCTGATACACAATTTTACAGTTATAAAGATAAGGATGGTTTTATGTATGGTTTTGATATTTGCTCATTATACAATCTTTATAAAGAAAAGGATTGTCAAAAAATCAATCCTTACACTAGAAATCCATTACCGCAAAAAACCAAAAATAATTTAAAGAAAATTATCAGATTATCTAGAATTTTGCGTCAGAATATTTATATTGATATCGAATATTCATCTCCTGAGAATAAGAAAATAGAATTTTTAACAATTAAATTATTCCAGATATTAGACGGTTTTGGTCACGTAACCGATATAGATTGGTTTTTATCATTAAACAGGCCAAAAATTATTCAGTTTATAAGAGAATTATATGATATATGGAATTACAGAGCACAATTGTTACCAGAAGTAAAAAGAAAAATATGTCCTCCTTATGGTAGACCATTTGGAACTGAAATTATTGGTGCATTGCATAATCGAACATTTGATTATTTACAAGGATATAGTTTATCAGTAATGAAAAATTTATTAACTTTAGGAGAAGATGTAGAAATGTGTAAGTTAGGTGGAATCTACGTATTGGGAGCCCTTACTATGGTGAATAATCAGGCTGCAACAGCCTTTCCATGGTTGTATCACTCTTTTGTGACAAATTTTCAATAATGGTTCGTTTATTTTGTGATGCATTAAGCATTAATAATATTATCTCAAAACAACTTAAAAAAACAACACCTAATTAGATTATAAAATGGTGAAAAAACGTGTTTCGAAAAAGACTGCCGCAAAGGCTTCCCCTGTTAAAGAGACTAAAATCTCTGCCCCTGCTCCCGTTGTTGCTGCTCCAGCAGAGACGGAGAATAAAGTTGTTGATGCTCCTCCAACTTTAAATGACCAATTTTCTGCTCTTCTTGCTCAGCTTTCACAGTTGAGAAGCCAGCTTACTGCTGTAACCTCTCAGGTGCGTCATCTTCAGAAGCGTTCTGATCGCGAGCTTAAGGCTGCCAATAAGGCAAACAAAAAGCGCCAGCGTAAGAAAGGTAACCGTGCACCTTCTGGATTTGTAAAGCCAACTAAGATTAGTAAAGAGCTTGCTGCTTTCCTTCAAAAGCCTGCAGGCACTGAGATGGCTCGAACAGAGGTCACTCGTGAAATCAATAAGTATATTCGTGCCCATAATCTTCAGGATCCTAAGAATGGTCGCCGTATTCTCGCAGATGTAAAACTCCGCAAGCTTCTTAAGCTTAATAAATCGGATGAGCTTACCTATTTTAATCTTCAGCGTTATATGAGCCCGCACTTTCCAAAGTCTAAGGCAAAGAAAGCTGCAGCCGCAGCCGCAGCCGCAGCCGCAGCCGCAGCAGCAGCAGCAGAAGTAACTGCCGCAGCTAATTAAGTTGAATTTGTAATTCATTAAAACAATAAAAAATTTTAATGAATAAATAATGTTTCAAATACTTAATATGCAGTTATATGTGAATGAAACATAAAGTCATTATTTTGTAAGATAGGTCTAAGGTCATTCCATATTATACATTTTGTCTTAAAACTCTGATATGGATATTGTTCTATACTACAAGGAGGGTTAAAATATTCTCGTATAGTAATCACTCTTTCGAAATCTTCCATTGATAATATATTTTTCTTGTGTAAATAATCTATAAACGAATTACCCATATTATCTCTTTGATAATAGATATAATCCTTATACCATAAGAATATGTTTTTTGGAAATTTGCCATAATCTGTTCCTGCAAGAATAATTAAATCCGTTAAATCTTTACTAGTTATATCCAAATCTTGTAATATTTTTTTATAGTTATATGAAATTACTGTTTCTTTTGCAAGACTAAGATAACGCAAAACTCTTGGGCATCCATACCCTATCATATCCATATCATCACTTAAACACGCATAAGCTTTATTATTTTTTACCATTTCGACACATAAAGGGTCTGATTCACCCACACTCTGTATATAAGATAATCCGTAAGATTTTATTAGTTTTTTAGATATATCTATATCTTCTTTTGTTAAGCGACAAAAGCCTCGACGCATTTCTGATAAACGTCTTGTTGAATAATTTTTATTAGATGTTTGATTTATCAATTCGTTGTATTCGTGTTCCAATCTTTTTTTTGCGTGTTTTCTTTCATTAAGTGTTTCCTGTTTTATATCTGGAGCTTTTCCATCGTAAATAAATATAGGTGATATGTTGTATTTTCTGAAGATACTACACATCACAAACAAATTCTCAACTAGTTTTTTATCACCTTTGAATCTATACAAATAATTATAAATATCCACTGATATTGTTTTACCTTCCAGTTCTTGCAAATGAAATTTACATAATGTAGAATGACCACAATTTGATTGTAAAAGTTTGTTCAATAATCTGATTCCCATTTCTGATGTTTATATATATATTGAACCATAGTTTAATCAGTTCAATTTTATTCTTTCCACTCACAAGCTGTCATACGCATAGTTTTTAACAGTTCAACTTTCTTTATTGTAATATTTCCAAATAATTTATTAATATCAGAGACCATTGTTAGAAAATTATTATTTTTGTATTTTTGTTCAATAAATCTTGCAAACTCCATTAAATTTAATCTTGTGTTTCTAAATTGTATCATCGATAATCCGTTATTTCTATCACACCAGTTCAAGAAATCAACATGATTAAACAATAACATTGTTTTTACGATATAATAAGCCAAAACGTTTGTTTTTTCTCTATACAAATATCGTCTAGCTATTGTATTTGCTGTTTCATCTTTTATATATAGTTGAGAATAAGATAAGCCCATGAAACGTAAAACTTTATTCATTTGAAATATAGCAAATATTGTTTCAATCTGCACACAATAATCCATATATGATGCAAAATTTGTAAAATTGTTAACGTCGATTATATTATAACTACAAAAAGCACAGTTCCACATTGTTGCCCAAAATTCTGAATACGACTCATATAGATTATATTCGCTTTTTACTGGCATTATTCCCCTTATTTTCTTATTAAATTCACTCAAAATATAATTAGGCATATTTGCAAAATCTAAACACAATAAATGAAATGTCTCATGAATTAAAACTTTAAACCATTCTTCTTCTCTGAATATTAAAATATCTCCATTTGTTTCACAAGCAGTTGTTACAGCTGTATTACAATTTTCTACTCCCAATATTGTTAATTTATTTTTTGGAAGTATTTTCTGTTTAGGAGTTAAATAAAGAAACAAGTTTATTTTTTTACCATACGACTTTTTTGCATATGCAAATGCAACATAAAACCACATTATTATAAATTTTATGCGTTTATCATACTTATGAATATCAAGCAAATCTGATTCTTTAAATAATAGGAAGTATATATTCATCTTGTTTTCACCTAATTTAATATTATACTCTATCATTGCAATTGCATCTTCATTTATAGATTTATAAATCTCTCTAGGAACATAAGAACTAGATAATAAATTGGTAGCTGGTAATTTATTTTTTTCAGATAACATTGTTTTTTTCATACTAATATGCTTTCGTTTAATCAAATCATTATATCCTATTTCAGCTGTGCTAATATCAGCATACATTTTATTTATTATCCTATCAAAAATTGCTCTCTCACCGGGTGTCTTTAAATGAAAATATTTCGATTCGAAGTCGTTCATAAATATCTCCATTAAATTCGCTGTATTTTCGGAAAACTCCATTTATATTATATATAGACAATAGTATTTATATAATATACATTATTGAATTTGTTGTCTAATACGCATTGTATCCTCAAAAACTATAGGTTTTTGGCCTCTCACATAATGTTGTAATTTTGCATTTTTTGTAGATTTTAATACAGATTTTGCTCTTGAAGATTGTGTGTATTTGGCTAATTGTGCTCTTTCCATTTCACTAGCATTTCGACCTGAACTGAAAAAATCTTCATCCATTATAATATTACGCGGTCTTATTAATTTACCTTTAAATTTTCCTGTTTTTCCTCCTGCAGCCTTTGCTAAAACTGGGTCTTGTGCTATCTCAGAATTTGAATCTAGAGAGAATTTCAAATAAAATTCTGGATTATTCTTTTTAAACTTTTGGGCGTGATAAAAATGTTCAACACTCTGCCATTTATTACCATCTAATTCGAAGGGTTCTACATAAAAATTTGATAATATTTTTCTCCATCCATTAATAGAAGCAAGATCAGAAAATTCTCTTATACGTTTTGGATCTATTTTTTCGCCACTACCTTTACCAGGCAAAGGTTTATCTGAGGACTTACTGTAGAATTGAAATATTGTATTTTCATCATATATTGGTTTATTATTTCCTACTGAACTTGAAGGAGAGGTTAGATTAGCGCCTGGTGCCATACTTCCTGTTTTATCATCATCATTAATTTTCTTTTCTTCTATTCCAGGTGGCAATAAAGCTTTAAACTTAGGAATAAATGTATAAATATTTTTCCCCTTTTCCATACATTTCTCTTTTATAAGTGATTTTATTCCTGGGGGCAATGTAGAAAATCTGAAAATCTTTTTATCACCATACGTAATTAATTTATAATGATTTCCGGTGTGTTCGGCCAAAATATAATATTTTGGTTTAAAATGACCAGAGTCTTCCACAGCTTTTGGAACCATATCACCACATTGTAATACAGAATCCATATCACCATCACGATATCTTGTACTGGAAAATATAATTATTTTAATCTTTAATAATTGCTCTAAAATTACAATAGAGTCAGAATCCGCCCAGAAACTGCACGTTTTTACTTTACTTTTGAATTTAGATAAACTATCAAGACCTTTCATCCATTTGTATTCAACTAACATTTCTTTAGATAATTTCATTTGTCTTTTGATTTTTTCAAATTCAATCTTAAATTTTTTTGCTTCAGCAAGTAAAGCCAATCTAGCTTTACCATCACGTTCTCCCCTCACCTTTTGTTGTATCTTTTTCCAATTGTTCATCATTTGCAATAAAACAGCTCTATCATGCTCGATAGAATCATTGATTTCTGTATACATTTTATAATATTCATCATACATTTTTTGAGTTATAGAATCGGATAATCTCTCTCTTAGCTGTTTTACGGTAATACTGATACCCATACTTTTGAAAGCGTCTCTAATTATACAAAAAAAACAATCCCCCCCACCCTCATTATCCTGAATTCCGTATTTGTTAATTTTCATAAAATTCTGTATCCACGAACTGGGAGTTCCTTTTGATTTTACAAACTTGTTATTTAAAGATTTTTCTATTTTTTCGTTATTATCATCATTAGTATCTTTATCATTATCTTCTTCGATTTCTAATTCTTTTAATATTGTTGAACTTTTCCCCGGGGTAAAATTATTATTTGATGTGTTTTTATTATCATCATTATTTTCTTCCTCATCTTCTTCTTCTTCTGCTGATTCCTCCTCGTCATTTTCCTCCTCGTCATTTTCCTCATCCTCATTAGTATTTGAATTACTAGTAATTGGAAAATCTTTATATTTGGATTTGATATAAGTATCTGTTACAAAATTAAAAAATATGGGGGCATCGAGAGAATCTATATCTAAGTCACCATCTTCATCCAATAAACTAGTATAATTTGAACTTAAAAATTCAAATACACCTATCTTATCATCTATATTATCATTGACAAGTAAATAAATAGGAACATACAAAATTCCTTGTTCTTGATGATCATTATGCAATTTACCTAAAGCTATAATAATATCATTACCTTTGATAGAAAAATCAAATGTAGCTGCATCTGTTCCATTATCCACAGTATCTATTTCTTTTGAATCTGGATAGCTTATATCATTGTCAATTTTAGATCGAACCATATATTTTAATCTAATATTAAAAATTTACTTAAGTATTTATCTTGCTTAATTTCTTCTATATAACTCCATAAGGTGGCACGTCTATTTACTATTTCACAATTTTCGGGAAGATTTTCAAATACCACTATTTCTTCTATTAATTCTGTTTTTTTCTTTTTTCTTTTTGAAATATTATAATACTCTGCTATTCTGTATAACTGTTTTAAAGTGAAATTTTCATTATAATTAAGTTCTTGAGCCATATAATCGCTCATCATTATACCTATGTCAGTATCTGAATCATCACTGGTAAGTTGTTCTACAGTAGAATTTACATTAGCCAATAATTCTTCATATGTCACTTCTTCACCAGCTTCACGAATTTCATTAAATTCATAAAAAATATTATTACTTTCAACCATTATTTAATTATATAAATTTCTTCTTATATAATTACTAAATTATAATTCATCAAGGATATCCATCATTTTAAAGATAGTTTTTTGTGTCAAACTTGGATACTTGCTAACTTTCATACCAGATATTTTTTCTATATTTCCGAAAATTTTATCCCAAGAATTATGTTTTTGCAAAACATCGAAACCATTCAAAACTAGTAGTGACAAATTTTCAGAAATTTCCTCGATGTGCTTATCCTTTCCCTCCATTGGCATATATTCATCTATCATTTCTAAAAGTCCAATAATCAAATTTGACATACGGTCAATTTCAATTAAATTATTTTTCATTAAATAAATAAGGAAATTACTCATACCTTTTCTTCCTTCATTCTTTTTATTTATCACACAATACTCATTATAATCTTCATCCGGAGAAATATACTCAATATTGTCAAACATTTCTTTAAATTGGTCAAAGTTCTGATTACATATACTTGCCATTATTGGTATTTGTTCTACCAAATCTTTATATAAGATAGCATATAATTCGGACCAAAATTTATTCTTACTTCCTACCACAAATATTGCATTACCGACTTTTAAAAGATTCTCTTGAGCTGAAATTTGCTCTTTTACTACTAAATTCAAAATTTGTTTTATACTATCTAAAACATCATCATAAGTTTTTTTTGTAAGTCGATTTAAATGAGACCTAATTTTATCAATATCTGCATCAATACCTTGTTGTGACCTTTTTTCTAGAGTTGTAGTTTTAAAATTTCTAACAGCTTCCCAATCCTCATTGGTTGTTGGCATTGTTCTTGCCTTTTGTTTTTTATAACCAGATTTTTCATTTTTAACTTGACGATTATGATTTCGTCGAAAATCAGGTGTTTTTTTATATGAAGGTGCTCCAACTTTTTGTGCTAGATAATTAATTTTTGATATAGTTTCATCCTGTAATTGAATGTTTCTTGTATCAGTATTATAAAATACATTAAAATGATATTGTGTATCAGCTAGTATAGAGGTCATTTTATATCTTATTATCTCCACACGTTTATATCAATTTTCATAAATATAAAATTGAAACAGACTTAAACATTAAATACGAATTAATAGTATTACAATGTCTAGCACAGAAAACGAAACCAAACTCAGTATACCAACGGATTTTACATTTGAATCCTGGGAAGATGAAACTTTAGATTTAAAAAACCAACTTTTAAGAGGGCTATATGCTTTCGGTTTTGATACACCTAGTCCCATTCAGAAGAAGGCCGTGGGCCCAATGATTTCTAAAGATAGTAACGGTAAACGCAATGATATAATTGCTCAAGCACAGTCAGGAACAGGTAAAACTGGAGCATTTGCAGTTGGAATTCTTGAAATTGTAGATGCCAAAAAGGATTTCACACAGGCTCTTATTTTGGCACCGACACACGAACTTGCTAATCAGATTAAATCTGTTATCACAAGTTTAGGTAATTTCTTAAAAATTAGAATTCAGCTACTTGTTGGAGGAACATCTGTAGATGAAGATAAACAAAAGTTAGAAAAAAATAAACCACAAATTGTAGTGGGAACGCCCGGTCGTGTTCACGATATGATACGACGCAAATATCTTCAAACTGATAAAATGAGTATATTAGTATTAGATGAAGCGGATGAAATGTTATCGTTTGGATTTAAAGACCAAATGTATAAAATCTTCCAGCTTATGCCCAATAATATTCAAGTAGGACTATTTTCAGCAACATTGCCTGATGAATTGGAACAACTTACCTCAAAATTTATGAGAAACCCTTACAAAATTATGGTAAAAGCTGAACAACTTACATTACAAGGTATTGCACAATATTTTGTGAGCGTCGATAACGATGAGCAAAAATATCAAGTATTAAAAGACTTATTTCAAACACTAACACTTTCAATGACAATTATTTATTGTAATAGTACTCGACGTGTGGATGAACTTACAGAAGCACTAAAAGAAGATAACTTTCCTGTTAAAAAGATTCACGGTAAAATGGATTCAAAGGAACGAAAAGCTAACCACGAAGATTTTAGATGTGGTAGCACTCGTGTTCTTGTTACATCAGATTTATTTGCTAGAGGAATTGATATTCAACAAATTAGCATTGTTATTAATTTTGATATTCCAAAATGTCAACATACTTATTTGCATAGAATCGGTCGTTCAGGTAGATGGGGCAGAAAGGGAGTAGCGATTAATTTCCTCACAAAATATGATGGTGCACGATTGCGTCATTTTGAAAAATATTATGATACACAAATTGTTGAAATGCCGTTGAACTATCAAGAACATTTAGGACTTTAAATTCGTCTATTCTATAAACATCTTTTCTAGCAATCTATAAATGGATAAACAACAAAATCAATTTGTTTTGCCTATAAACTTTTTATCTTATAAGCAAAAATTATTTGACAATCTATATGACGATTTAGAATTAATAGATAACAAAAATGGTAACGAATCTGTCTATGAAACAACTTTTAAACCTGCGACAAAGGTTGGAAAACTTTTTTTACCCAGATGGTCCAATTATTACACCACAGATAAGAAGTTTCTAAGAGAATCTCAGAATTTTTATAAAAATATAAGTGATATATCGCAGAATAAAGAAGTCGTGGATACTGCATATGACTGTTGGAATAATTTAAAAAGCGAAACAAATTTCTGTGAAAAATACTATTATCTTGAATGGGACCGCTTGAAATTTTTAAATAAGTCATCAGCCTTTTTATCTTTTTTAAGTTTCTATAATATTGCTTCCCCAGCGCTTAATCTAATGGCACCATTTACCTTACTATTAGTGCCTTTTTTAATGTTAAAGGTAATGAAAATGAAAGTGACATTCGCAAGTTATAAAGAAGCAATGATGACAGCAATTAAAAGACACGCGATAGGCAAATTATTTTTAACTTTTAATGAAGTTGAACTATCCCAAAAAGTTTATTTCAGCGCAATGATAGGATTATATTTTTATAATATTTATCAAAATGCTGTTACTTGTTATAGATTTTACAATAACTTAAATACTATCATCGACGATTTTAATAAATTTAAGACTTATCTAGAACAAACTATAGAAAAAATTACATATATACAAACAAAATCAAAGACATATGAATCTTATGGTAATTTTCGTTCTCATTTAGAAGGTTTTAAAGAGAGACTTCAGGACAAATTAAATAAAATTTCAATTATTACTAATTCAGGTATATCAATTAGAAATCTCTCTAATATGGGAAAAATAATGTCCACTTTCTATGACCTTTATTGTGATAATGATACAGATGATTGTATGAGGTTTAGTTTTGAATTTAATGGATACTTTGATACTCTTTGTGGTTTAAGAAAAAATATTGATAATATGAGATTAAATCCATCAAAATTTAGCGATAAAAATAAAGTTGTATACAAGGTCAAAAAGATTTACTATCCTATGTTGAGCAAAAAAATTATTACAAATGATATTGATTTGCGGAAAAATATTATTTTAACAGGTCCAAATGCAGCGGGAAAAACTACACTTTTAAAATCAAGTATAATAAATTTACTTTTTATTCAACAAATAGGTTATGGATATTTTAAATCAGCAGAAGTAACTCCATTTGATTATATTCATAGTTATATTAATATACCAGATACATCTTCGAGAGATAGTCTATTTCAAGCTGAAGCTAGAAGATGTAAAGAAATTATTAATGTGGTGAAAAGTAACCCTAAGGCTAGTCATTTTTGCATATTTGATGAATTATATTCAGGAACAAACCCACACGAAGCTATTAGTAGTGCTTATTCATATCTGTTGTATCTCAGCAAATCAAAAAAGATAAAATTTGTATTAACAACGCATTTTACACGATTATGCGAATTGCTTAAAAAACACAAAAATATTAGAAATAATCATATGAAAACAACTATAATTAAATCCACCCCACAATATAGCTATAAAATGGTAAAAGGTATTTCTGACATAAAAGGAGGTCTTTGTGTTTTAGAACAATTAAACTATCCTAGAGAGATTTTAAATGAGGCAAATGATTTATTAAAACAAATGTAAAATATACGTTTAAAAAGTAATTTTAATATGAATATATTAAACAATGATGATAAGAAATTTGGTTATTAGTTTAGGAATTACTACACTTTCAAGCTTTTTAATTTACGTATATTTTAGAAACCGTATGTCTGACGTAGAAAGTAAAGTTGATATTATGTTTCAATTAATTCAAGAACATACCGCCGCAAATGAAGCTACTGCAGCCGCCGTGGCATTACAAAATGCCCAAAATAATTATCACCCTGCATCACAAGAAAGTTATCATTCAGATACTGGTAGTAATTTAGTCGATGTTTCAGATGATGAAGGTGGTGGCTCTTCGAGTGAAGAAGTAAGTGATGATGAGGACGAAGATAATCATTCTACAATACCACAGTTAGATGAGAATGACTTGGGACATTTAAGAGAAAATATTTTTGAGGAAGTGATTGATAATGTTAAGAAAATTAATTTGAATATTCACGGTTCTGAAATATCTCCACCAGAAGATAGTATTTTAGTGAATAATTTAGACGATTTAAACACGTCGTCGGACATAACAGACCTCGATATACAACAAGATATTGAGGAAGTTACTAACAATGAATTAGTCATTGACGATGCACAATTAAATCTAACTAAATTAATCGAAGAATCTCCGGAAATAAATGAATTAGATGAATCAGATAATCAAGTAGATGAAGACAAAGATTTAAATGATATTATATTAGAAGAACTACCTGATAATAACACAAAAACAATAAATGTTTCAGAAGAAGTTATTTTAAACCCTGATATATTAAGAAGAAAAACAGTAGTTCAATTAAAAGAAATAGCCGCGCAACAAAAATTACAAAAATATAAAAGTTTGACGAAAAAAAGATTAATAGACCTTATTTCCAATAGTCAATAATAATTTTATCTCTGACAAATATATATATTATGAGTTGGGGAACTTGCTATTCTGGATCTAATAATATTCATATGGGATTTCCTGCATTAATGAGCGATGGTAGATTATTTGCAAACTGGGATGCAGCTTGTGGAATGAATAACGCTCTTAAAGCAAAAGAAGGTATTAAAAATAACTACGCATACAGACAATACCTAATTAAAAATGGAAATCAAGTAATGCATCAGAATGCTATAGCTGCTTGCGATAACTGTTGTGCCTGTAAAGAGAATTATAATAAAACTCCAAGAGTTAACGATAAATATATTTTCAAATCTTGCTCAGATAAAACAGTGCCTTTCGGATATGAACATAGTGATTTAAAAAATATGTATCTATCAAGTCAAGATTTGGCTAGTAGATTAACAGCACCTATTCTTACACAAAGTGATTATTTGGCCAAAGGAATTCAAAATTATAATTAAATAATATTACACACAAATTAAATATTATTTAAGAACTATTAAGTTTATATAAGATATATGCGAATATTAAGTATTGATGTTGGTATTAAAAATTTAGCATTTTGTCTTTTTAATATACACTCAAAAACTAAATACAGTATAGAAAAATGGGATGTTATTGATTTATGCAACGACATAAAAGAAAGATGTTGTGGTTTGACAAAAGACATACAATGCACAAAATTTAGTAAATACTATAAAAATGATAAATATTATTGTAAAAGTCACGCAAAAAAAGAAGTTTATAAAATACCAACACGGGAATTATGCAAAGCAAAAATGAAAAAAAAAATATTAAAAGATTTGAAAAAAATATGTTTTGATTTTAATTTAAGTTTTACAAAAAAAAATCTCAAAAAAAAGGATTATTTAGAAAAAATTAATGAATATATGAATGAAAACTATTTTGAATCTATAATAAAAATAAAGGCAAGTGATTTAAATTTAATAGACTATGGTAGAAATTTAAAAAACAGTTTTAGCAAAGACTATTTTCAAAATATAGATATTGTTATAGTTGAAAATCAAATAGGACCATTAGCTTTAAAAATGAAGGTTTTACAGGGTATGATTATGCAACATTTTATAGAACAAGAGTGTCCTATTATAGAACAAATCTCTCCAAGCAATAAATTAAAGAGTTTTATTGGGAAACAGAAAACAACTTACGGTGAAAGAAAGAAATTAGGTATCAAGTATACAAGAGAAATTATACAAAAAAATAATTTCTATAGTCAATGGGTTGAGCATTTCGAACGACATAAAAAAAAAGATGATTTAGCTGATTCTTTCCTTCAAGGAATTTGGTATATTAAAGAGAAAAAATTTTTAATATAATAATAGTGCGTCTTACTTAAAATTAAAAGTTCTATTTAAAACATAAATGACAGAAATTATTGAAATCGGATTAAGTGATAATAAACCAAGGAATTTGACAGTCAGTAGTAATAACGAAAAAGGAACAATAAAATTATCCGGTTTGCCACCAGTGGCGATACCAAACTCACCAGTAAAATCGGTTAATTTTGGACCAGGGGCAGATTTATTGATGAATCACCATAGAAAATCAAATCCTAGTTCACCCAAATCAGATTTAGGTTTATCCGAATTAAATAATATTACTCTAGATGATGTACCCAATGCATCGCGCCGCGCTCCTCCACCACCTACAAGAAGTTCTCTTTTTGCTACAGCAACAAAATCAGTAGATAATAAACAGCCCATAAAACTAAATATAAATGACCTAGGAAAAGATAACCCCAAACCTATCTTAAAAACAACCACAACAAGTGAAAATGGTAAAACGTGGGATGGTTATGGTAAATTTAATAATATTCCTGTAGACCCAACAAAAAATATTTCTGCGGCACCCAAGCTATCAAAAGAACAAGAACTCAGAGAAAAATTAATTTATTTAAGAAAACTTGAAACTCTTGAGAAAAAAGGAGTTTCATTAACAAAAAAATATAGTATGGATTCATCTCTATTAGAAATGAAAGGTGAATTTGAAATGATTAAAGCTGAAAAAGAAAAGAAAAACAGTGTAAAATTTCAAGCGAAAATGTTAATGGCATTTGTATCGGGATTGGAATTTTTGAATAATAAATTTGATCCTCTTGATATGAAACTAGATGGTTGGAGTGAATCTATCAATGAAAATGTTGAAGAGTATGATGATGTATTTGGAGAATTACACGAAAAGTATGGTGATAAAGCTAAAATGGCACCAGAACTTAAATTATTATTTATGTTGGGTGGAAGTGCTGTAATGGTTCATATGACAAACACTATGTTTAAATCTGCTATGCCTGGTATGGATGATATAATGAGACAAAATCCAGAACTTATGCAACAATTTACACAAGCTGCCGTTAATACAATGGGAAGAGACAATCCCGGAATGGGTGGATTTATGTCAAATATGATGGGTATGGGAGGACAACCACCACCATCAATGCAACCACCTATGGGAAGTCCACCTGGTCCTACAGAAAATATGAGACGAATGCCGCCACAAATGCAAAGAAGACCGCCCACAACTAGACCTGATATTGGTATGAGTCGAGGTGCTCCAACCTTTAATGATGCAGAGAATATGGAAAGTGCTTTTGCACCAGCGAAAGATAGAAGGCAAAAATCAAACAGAAACACTAGACCTGAAATGAAGGGACCAAATGATATTGGTGACATTCTTGCTGGTCTTAAAACTAAAAAAATTAACTTGGCTGAGAAATCAAATAGCGTAGTAAGCATTGATGAAATAAGAGAATTAAATTCAACAAACCTTAATGCACCTAAGAGTAAAAGAAGACAAAAATCTGAACGCAATGTTGTTTCATTGAATTTATAATTTAATATTTACATTTAAAAATATCAAATTATATATTATTAAATGGCAAAATTACTATATTGTATACGACACGGGACAGCGTTGCATAACGATTTATATTGGACACACTTGAAAGAAAAAGCTTACCAATATTTTCACGATACTCCTTTAACTGTAAAAGGCATTATAGAAGCAGAACTATTGGGAAATGAATGGGGAGAAATAAACGATATAGAACTTGTTGTAACTTCTCCACTTATGAGAACATTATGTACAACTGAAAACATATTTTATAATATAAACGTTCCTGTAATAGTTTATGATGGTATTAAAGAACATCCGCAATCAGAAGAATGGTGTAATCTTAGATCAAGTAAAACTGTATTAATAGAGAGATTTCCCGACTATGATTTTTCCGATTTAAAAACCGATAATGATACTGAATGGCAAAGAAAAAGATTGCCAGAAGAAGAAGAAATGAAAAAATTAAATGAAAGAATTGAGAAATTTAAAAGGTGGATAATGGCGCGACCAGAAAAGAAAATAGCTGTTATATGCCATAGTTCATTTCTAGGAAAAATGATGTTTGGAAAAATAGGAGACGAAAAAAATGAATTAAAGCATTGCAAACCATATGAGTATCTTCTAACAATATAAATAATGTATTTTGAATTGTAATCAAACATTATAATTTAACAAAAGGTGTTGATGGTCTTCTAACAGCAAGTTTTGCTGTATTGGTATTAGAATTTGTTTTTTCCATATATTTATGAATAGAACAAAGTAGTGTATTTTCATCCCCCCTTGTTATATATTCGCGCACAATTTCATCTCTATTAGAGAATGATGATTTTATGTAAAATGAAACTAGATCTTTTTCGTAATATATAAATGCCATATATATATATTATTTATCTTTTAATAATATATATGTTTAACATTATCAGTAATAAAACTAAACTATTTGAAGAATCATTGGGTATAATTGATGGATTATTTCTTTTATTTCTTGCTATTTCAGGTAATTTTTTGGCAGAAACTTTAGGATGTCAAACACAAGAATTATTTACCGACAGCATTATAGCTAAACAAATTATGACCTTTTTTATTATTTATTTTACAATAGATTTTTCAGATAAAAATATTGAAGAACCTGGTATTAAATTAACAAAAGCAGGATTTGTTTATTTGTTCTTTTTACTTTTTACTAAAATGGATTTGAAACCAACAGTGCTTGTATTTGTTCTTTTATTTGGTATTTATGTTTCCACTAGTTATAAAAAATATTATGAGGCAAAATTTAAACAAAATGATAAACCTTCCAAAGAAGATAAAAATACCCATTCTGAAAAAATGGCAAGTATGATACAAACACAAAAAACATTAATGGGTATTGTGGTGGTGACTATATTAGCAGGATTCTTTATGTATTATCGTGAAAAAAAAATAGAATATAAAGAGACATTTAATTTACAAAAATTTATTTTTGGTGTAGTCAAATGTAAAGGAATGAACTAAAGTAACGCATAAAAACAAAACCATAATGATTTGCATCCATTTAAATAAATTTTTACTAATCTATTTAAATAATTAGATAAATCATTTCTTGATAATTTCCTAACTTATATTATATGGTTCTAGGAATGCTTTTATACGAATCTGTAGATTTAGCTTATAATG
>Ga0209091_10001615_pt1 | contig 19685 bp, 22 predicted proteins | sample ArcticOcean_MG_C_6_FD_187438 | JGI IMG/M metagenome (GOLD analysis project Ga0209091, IMG submission 187438) | Marine microbial communities from western Arctic Ocean - ArcticOcean_MG_CB8_128 (SPAdes) (version 2) | ecosystem: Environmental > Aquatic > Marine > Oceanic | place: Arctic Ocean...
ATCATACCTCATTACCCCAACTAGTCCAACCAGGTCTTGTTCTTCTAGCAAACAGTTCCATATAAGGACCATCTAACATGTTTTCTATATGATTATAAACGATATCTGGTTTTCTACTATGTTCTCGTCTTTGATCTACGACTAACTGTGGAATACTTTTACTATTTCTTTTTGGTTTTCCTTTGGTTGCCAATAGACACATCTCCGGATTACCTCTTGTCCAATACCCTAGACCTGTAAAGAAACCTAGTTTAGTTCGATTCGTTTTTGCCCATGTAAAACCTACTGTCTTATACTTAAAACCCCAGGCGTCTATAACCTTAAACGCCTGATCTAATAGTGGATCAACAACCCACATTAAAAGGACTGCATCGTCCTTAGCAAGGTCACCAACAGGTAACCTAATAATGTCAGTGAGAGACATACAAGGGTAGTGTCTTTCAGGACTTTTATCCTTTCCTTTGTTACTATACGTTTTAAAATACCACGGTGGGTCGGCATATATTACTCCATGTTTTTTGTTTGTATTAAATTCCATAAGATATAAGTAAATATTTAATTAGTAAAAGTATTATTAAAAATCTAGGTAATGACCAATTAGTTCTTATTGCTAATATTCCACCTGTAGCAAAACCCCAATGAATACAAACTAGTGATAACAATAAATTCATTATGAGAAAAATGCCTCCAAGTTAGAAGTTGGTTCGTGTTCCCAACCGATTGCTTGTAATATAAACCTCATAGGGTCTAAAAATGTTTTAGAAAATTGCATCTCGTAATCTATATATGGTTCTAGTTTAAACTCTGTTGGTAGTGTTGTTATATAACTGATAACATCAAACTTAAATGGATTTGCCTCTATCAATTTAAGAAACTTAATCTTATCACCCTCTTGTATGTAAGGATATTTTTGACCAAGATTAAATCGTTTTAGGTTTTCATTATATATCAAAGCACCTTTAACATGAATAGGTGTTCCTTTAATAAATATATTACTACTATGCTTATACTTTCTTAAATTATTACAACTTCTAGGAAAGGATATCTGTTCAGCAGACATAGAAAAAAACTCTTTTTTAAAGTCAGCAATAAGTTTGTGCAAATCTGATTGTTCTTTACCCATAATGGTTTTGATTGCCTCTTTAATCTTACCTCTACAAACTTGTGGTGTAGATGACTTGACTGCCTCAATACCCATAATCTTTAGTTTAGGTTCAGATAGTCTAACACCCTCCTCATCAAGCACATTTAACATATATCTTTTCTTAGCAACCCATATACCTTTGTTGGCAATTACTTCTCGTTTCATTACCATACAGTTCTTAAATGCATTTGTATAATCAGATAGTTCATCAAAACATTTTTCAATAAAAGGTTCTAATCTACTTCCAACAACTTTGTCTATAAAGTTACATATCTGGTCGTTGTCTTTACCTTGACATGTTTTTTCAACTAACTTATCTAATGTTACATAGATTGAATCTGTATCAGAGGCAATGATATAATCTAACTTGTCTGTTGTTTTTAATATTTCATTTAGATAATTATTCATCTTACTTTCAATGAATCTAATAATGAATTGACCTGCTGTTGTAATAGCACTTGCTTGTCTTACATCATAGTATCTAAAGTATTGGTTACCAACGGCACCATAAGCAGAGTTAAGAGCAATCTTTCTTGCCCATTGAATATTGTGGCAACGAGCAATCTCTCTTACAAGTTTAGGGTCTTTTGTTTTTTCATATTCTTTTTTTGCCTTCAACATTCTTTTCTTATAGATAACTCTTTCATTATACATTGTTTCCATCATTTCAGGTAAGAAACCTTGACTATCATTCTTAAACTTGGCGCCATTAGGTGTAACACAAGCATTCTCACCTTTTAGGTGATCTAGTGACACTTGTTTTGATAACATCTTATTTACTGAAATTCCAGATGGATCTTGACCTATTATCTTTTCTGGAGAAATATTGTATTGTATAATGATATGAGGATATAGGGAATTAATATCGAATGATACAACCCACTTATGCTGACCAAGTTGTGGTTCTTTTACATAAGCACCCTCATACTTTGAATCTTTTATATGTTCTTCTCTTGGAGGCACACAGATTTTTCTTTTCATTAAGTGATTTGCTATCAAAGTATCCCATACTCTCACTTGTGAAAATATATCACCATAATTAACTTTACTTTCATAAGCAACAGTTAATGATAAATCAATTAGACCTAGTTTATCTTCTAGTCCATCAACAATCTCTACGTCTTGAATATTGTAATCTACAAACTTTTGAAAGTCTTTCTCGTAAAACTCTTTAAATGTAGCATAAGGGTTTTCATTCTTAGGTTGATTTAATTCTAATTGACCAATGAAGTCAAGTTTATAACTCTCTTGTCTTTGTGGTATAAACCATTTGTATAAATCTAAATAATCTAAATTGGCAATACCAAATAGAGTATAAGCAGTTTGAGTTCTACCTCTTGCTACTATCTCCTCACTTTTAATTATACCCCAAGGCGACATCTTATTCGCTACCTTTTCACCAGCAACCATTTTAATTCTACCAACTAGATAAGGTAAGTCAAAGAATTTTGTATTCCAACCTGTCATAACATCTGGATAGTTTTTAATCCAAAACTTCATAAACTCCATAAGGAGTTGATTTTCATTCTTACATTTAACGTAAGTAACATCTGATCTATCTGTCTTAAAGTCACCGACACCCCATGTTATGATCTGTTTGTTTGAATGATTTTTAACGGAAATACAAAGTAATTCTTCAGTAGGATTTTCAACATCAGGAAAACCATTTTCACAAGTGGTTTCTATATCAAGTGTAAAGATTTTAATTGCTTCTTTGTCCCACTTAATATCTTCAGGATATTCTTTACCAATATATTGATAATGATATCTTTCTAATCCGTAAATAGGTGAATTATGAGTAGCAACGTCTCGTCTAAATCTACGAGCAGCGTCTATGTTTTTAAATGTAATTGGTTTTAAATTTTGACCTTGTAATGTTTTATATTCAGTCTGTTCTTGTGTTAAAGAATACAAAGTAGGACCAAAGTCTAACTTCTCTTTAAAGTCTTTACCATCATGGACACCACGAATTAGTAGTTTGCCTCTATGTTCAATAACGTTTTTATAAAAATTCATAATTTATTCTGTTAAATATTTCCAACTGTATGGAAACTTCTCGTCACAGATTTTAGACATCTCATCTGCCACATCTCTAGTTTCTTTTTGTGTATCTGGTTTACATCTTAAATTACATACCCTAGAAAAAGCATATAGTGTTCCTGACCAATACCATTCAGTCATCATTGATTGTGGTAATACCATACGTGCCTGTTCTGGTGCCACACCTTTTTCTAATAGAGTATTGTAAGTTATTAAACAACTCTCCATTGCTGATTCCATACTATACTTGATTGTTTGATCTAGTTTAATCTCACCATCACTGCCTTGTTTAGAGTTCTTTGGTCGACCTCTCCATGTTTCAGGTTTATATAGTTCAGGTGGAAAATCAACATAACGTCTGCTGACTTCGTTCCATACTAAACCTACTTGATGTTTAACTAATTGTCTTGCGACAAAGATAGGTGCTTTAATTCTAAATTGTAAACTCGCATGAGCAAATGGAGACCAATGATTATGTTCAGCAAGATACTTAATAAGTTTTTCATCTGATTGTTCAAATGATTTTTTGGTCTTTGAATAACTTACTCTGGCAGCATTCACTACAGACAAGTCATTACCCATTACATCTATCAATTCAATTTTCATCATTATAATTTATGGTTATCTAAAAGATGGACAACTATTCCATCATGTTTTTTTTCTAAAATAATTTGACATGCTAATCTACTTTGAACATTATCATAACCTTTTTGATATTCCAACAAATCTATTTCCATTGAATCTTTATTAGGTTGACCTATTATAGATGTCCATTTCTGATCTATTCTTACATGACAAGTAGCACAGGCACAACAACCACCACAATCGGCAGGTATTTCATCAATGGCTTCGTTAGAGAAATCTCTAGCAGCTTCCATCAAGGTCATGCCTTCATTTACTTGGACAGGAATAACTTCCTGACCTCTCATAAAGTTAACAGTTATCACTACAGTTTTGGTAATGTATTTTCTGTAATTAATCCAGGTGTTGTAGTCGATAAAATCGAAGATGTATTTTGTTCATACGATTTTAACAGATCATCTTTTGGATCAGTTATAAAAACGATTTTGTCTTTTTCAACTGTGATTGTATCACTCTTACCAAACGCATTATACAAACTCAACATAAGTTGTATAGGTTTTCCTGGTGCTGATTGTTGAGGTATGATTACGAAAGGTTTGTGTAAACTAATACCTTGATCGTTCTCACCTAGTTTGGCGATTACATCTTCGCCGGTAGTCATTCTTAATATTTTCACTTGTGACATGATATTCTCCTTACATTGTTTATAATAATATAACACATTTTGTGTTAAAAGTCAAGTCTAATCTTCTTCTTCTTCTTTATCAACCGGTTTTAGTCGTTTACTTAATACAAATGTTCTATTAGGGTTGACACTAATATTCATCTGACGCATTAATTCTCTGTTTACTAGTAAGTCTGAACCTGATCTAGGTCTGGAATCCAAACCAACTTCAACATCTTTATATACAAAACCATTAAATGTTATATCTACTAATACTGTGGGTCTAACTTCCGATGGTTCTTGTCCATCAGCGTTTGCTCTGAATACTTTACTTACACCTTTTTTAGGTTTAGTAAAAGTTTTACCATTATATTTCCATTTTACAATTTTACCTTTAGACTCAAGTATCTCATCAGCGTGTAAAGCACATGCCTTTGATCCGTTACCTGTGTCAAACTTAACTCTTACTTTACCAATCTCATCTATCTCAACTGTTTCTAACCAACCAGTTTCTATAAGTGCTTGTCTATCCCAATGAGCTCTGTCTGTAATATGATCTATTACATTGGACATCATTTTTTCACCATCTATTCTACCAGCTGGTTCTGCTTCAGCATAATAATCTCTATGTTGATAACCCTCATAATCAGCACCTGATCCTGGACTACCATTGATCTCTAATAGATATGGTTTGTTTTTAAATATGATATGATCTACACCAACCATATAAGCTCTGGATACTCTAGCTGCTTTTAATACTAATTCTTTTTCTTCGTCACTTAAAATATATGGTGACGCCTCTGCGCCTCTGTGTGTGTTTGATCTAAAGTCAAAACTACTGTGAGTTCTTTTTGTGCTGGCGAATATCTTGTTATCTACTACGAATGTTCTTATGTCAAAATCACTAGGCATATATTCTTGTATTAAAAGTTCTGCGTCTAGTTTCCACATTGCTTGAACAGTTGCCACAAGGCCTTCGTAACTTTCTATTTTGATTACTCCTACACCTTGTGTTCCTGTTAGTGTCTTTAATATGATAGGGAATTTTCCACCAATCATATCTAATCCACTTTTGATATTGTTCTCGTTTGAAATGAATGCTGTTTTTGGCATTGGTAATCCAAACTTCTCAAATAATAATGCTGTTGTTAGTTTGTTATCACAAGTTAGCATTGAAGCTCTTGTGTTAATCATAAATGCTTGTGAGTTTTGAAATGATGATATCAATGAAAGACCTGCTTCATTTTCAAGTGCGCCACCTCTAACTATACAACAAGTGTCTCTACCAACGAAAGTATGCTCACCATTCTTACCATCATAGTTATAAACAGTAAGTGTTCCTTTGTCTTCGTCTTTTGCTGTGATTATAGTTGAGTTTGTATTTACAATAACACACTTGATACCTTTTTTCTTACACGCCTTTTGTATAAGATCGGCAGTAGTGTTTTCTTTAGGGTCTTTTGAGTCGGCTACAGTTACCATAGCAACGGTCATAGGTTTATCTTTTCGACCTATGTCCGTTTCTGTGATAAATTGTTTAAACTTCGATACTTGCATTGTTGCTATCTTCTCCGGTATTTTCAATTTTCTTTCCAATATTATATTTAGCTGATAGCGTCCATTCTTTTTTCTCTTTAAAAGGTAATACTTTAATTTGACTTAATGGAGCTTTGTTTTCAGCTTCAGTAGGTTTTACTATGTCAATTAAATTCCAATCTTGTAAAAGAATAGTAATTGTGTTTCTTCTTTGTATGTCGTTTTCTACCAATGTGGCCTTTTTACCATCTAAAGCAAATAGTTCTTTAAAGTGTGTTATGAAATATCTACCTTGTTTGTGTAGTATATGGCATGATTGATAAAGTGTTTTGTCTTTTCTACTAGCAACACCAATTCTAGTTAATGTTTCTCTTACTTTAAGAAAGTCGTCTGGTTGTTTGAGAGTTACCTCTAACATACTATCAGGTGACCAATTTATTATATCTTCACTCATTTTGTTCTCCCACCTTTTTTCAAGGAATCTTTTATAATTTCAATCTGGTCAGTTGTAAGTATATTAAGAGCAGTTTTAGCCTTCTCATTGCTATAACCATAATACTCTTTTACGTATTCCAAATCCTTTAACTTGGTTTGTGATAACCACTTACCACCAAACCTTTTTTGTTTTCTAATACTATTTAGTAGAAAATGGAACTGTGTTTTCTTATCCAAGAAGTGGTAACCATTCATTTCATTAACTTGTGCTATACAATCATAAAACATTGATAAACACTTGTTAATTACAAATGGTGGATACTTCTTCTCCCATGTAAGGTCGTCTGTATCTAATAACTTTTCTTTACTGAAATTGATCGCATTAAGATAGTCTTTCAATTCGTACATAATATAAACTTACTTTCTATTTTTTCATATGTTTATTGTGACCTTTGTGGTTTCCCATGTAATACTCGCCTGGTTCATAATCCCAAACTTTACCGTGGTGTCCTCTAATGTCAGCCCAAAACATTCTAGCTTTCACTATCAATGTTCTAAATAATGTTCTTCTCGCCATTATATGCTCCTACTATCTATTTAAATTTACAACTTGCCATGATTTCTGTCAAACAAGCGACCATATTTATCTCTTGATCTGCTACAAAAGCAGATTTATATTGATATCCGGCTAAAATTAATATTGCTTGAGGTATAGATTTAGAATCTAGTGCTGTGTAAAGCACTTCATAGATAGTTTTGAATAGAAAAGCGGCCTCTTTATCTAGGTTCTGAACCACCCACTTTCTCATATCGTTAAACTTCTTATCTTTCAATGAGATCATTAAGCCTTTGGTGTTCGCCTCCGATAGACTAAACAGTATACCACTGTCTATTTTACCTCTTACAGAATACCTTTGTAGTTCATTGATAGTTCTTCTAAAGTCTGGATAGAATTTCTGTATCAGTTCACCTAATACTTTCTTTTCAAATTCTATATTCTGTTCCTTTAGAACACCCTCTAGTCTTTCCATAAAAGCAGTAGCTGTCTTAACCCTTTGACCATTCTTAATGGCAAAATCGATAACAGTACAACGACTATGTAAAGCAGGTATTATCTTATTAACATAATTACATGTAAATATAAATCTACAGTTTTTGTAAAATGTTTCTATAAAGTTTCTTAAAGCAGGTTGAACACTATCAGCATTCATATAATCTGCCTCATCTATTATAACCACTTTATGATTAGCGTCTTCGGTAAGAGATACAGTGGAGGCAAAGTTTTTAATCTTATGTCTCAATGTATCTATTTGACGACCCTCATCTGAACCATTGATGATGATATAATCAGCACCAAGTTCCTCACATAAGGCACGAGCAACAGTTGTTTTACCAGTACCGGCAGTACCAGATAACAACAGATTTGGTATTTCTTTTTGTTTTAGAAATTGAGTAAATGTATTCTTTAAGTCTTCACTTAATATACAATCACTTATCTTCTTTGGTCGATATTGCTCGACCCATAAAAAATCAGACATTTAAAACCTCCCTTAAAATTCAGAGTCAGGTTCTAATGCTATCCAATATTGTATCGATTTGTTTCTATTAACAAAATGACTTATCTTTTGTTTAGAAATAGCAACATCATAATCATCACTTATCATCTTAAAGTTTTCTGCTTTGAAATAAGCTGTAAACTTCTTATCAGTTTCACCAACATTCAAAGAATATTCGTTAGATGATTTGTTCTTTTTATCTGTAGCTTTAAGAATAATGTTTTTACCATCACCAACAACAGCAACATCTGGTAAATTAAGTGTCGTAACACCTTTTAGTAATTTAGCAAATACTTCTTTTGTTAATGTGAAAGTAACTTCTTTATCTGGCATTGTAATGTTTTTTGTAGGCGATACAATAACAGATTTATCAGCAAAGAAATACTTAATAGATTGTTTAGAATTGGTGTCGGCAATTTTAACATTTGATCCACCATTGAAATTTAATTCTGGTTTTTCAAATAGTTCTACTGATCTTAAAAATTCTGGTAGATCGTAGATAGCAAACTCACTTTCAAACTTTTCAGATACTTCAGCCTCTGCTAAAATATTTTTCATTGTTGATATTGTTTGTACTTTGTTTCCTGATTTAATCAAAATATTCTGATTAATATCGGAAAAGTTTTTTAACACTGATATAGTGTCACTTGATAGGTTCATATTTTCACTCCGTTTTCATTATTTAATTTAATATAATATAACATACTATTAACAAAAAGTCAATGTTAATCACTATATGTTTTTCCCCATTTTCAACCATTGTAACACATTTTCAGGTGATGACTCACCATATGGATCAGTAGTACAATTATCTGATTTACCAGGTTCTTCAAAGATTTTATCTATAATGCCATCATTGACTATCATAGCATATCTCCAAGATCGGTAACCAAAACCTTTATCGTCTTTTTTGACAAGCATACCCATTTGTCTAGTAAACTCACCAGAACCATCAGGTATTACTTTAACATTTTTTATATTCTCGTTATTTGCCCAAGCATTCATAACAAACGAATCATTTACTGATACACAATAAATCTCATCTATAAAATGTTTTTTAAATTCTGCTATATTGTTTTCAAAACCAGGTAACTGTTGTGATGTACAAGTAGGTGTAAATGCTCCAGGTAAACTGAACAATACTACTTTTTTACCTTTGAAATAATCGTCTGTAGTTTTAGTAATCCAACTACCATTATCAAATGTACAACCACCGTCTTCAGCGATATCTCCTTGTCTTACTTTAAATTCAATCTTTGGTAACATAATATCCTCTTTTAAATTTTGGAGCGGAAGGATTGTAATGCTCAATCTTTTCCTGGTTGGAAACCAAGTGTATTACTTTTATACGACTTCCGCTTTTGTTTTTATTATCTCTAATATAACACATTTTTAATATAATGTCAATGCTGGTTTGAAATTCATTATTAATAATTCCTCACCTTTACTGGTTGTCTTCTTTTTAGATGTTGTGCTATTTGCTTTACTGAATTCCTTTGTAGACCAATGGTATTTGTCTTTTGGAAACCACTCCGATAGTTGTGGAAAGACATAGTATGATAGTATAAACTTACCCTTAATCTTTTTTAATTCGTCTGCCAGTTGTAGGTGTTGATCTCTGCCAAATTCTTTTGTGTAATAGTTCTCCATTTTGTAATATGGTGGATCAACATAGAATAATGTATCAGGTGTATCATACTTTTTTAACATAACCTCAAACGATTCGTTTTCTACATTTGTTATGTTATCTATTTTAAGTTGCCATTTAGGATTTTCTAACTTATCTATTAGATGTTGATACTTTGATTTGTATTTACCTTTAAGGTCTACATATTTTGTAGTTTCTTTTAAGGTGTCGCCACTAAAACTTTGAGTTTCAATATAGATATACTTGGCGGCCTTCTCTATATCACCTAACTTAAAACCGTATTTTAATGGAAATAAGTCCTTTTTAAATTTCTCAAACAGTTCCCCATCTTGAACCGGATAAGATTTAAGTTTGGTTAGAAACTGGTCTCTTTTAAAAACCGAACAGTGAAATATATTTGCTATGTAAGTATTGAAGTCGTTATAGACATTCCTTTTGGCATTTACATTACCTTGAAAGTAAGTCCAATAAGCACCACCAAAAGTTTCAACATATGTGTCAAACTTTGGAAAGTGTTCGGCAATCCACTTGCCTTGAAATTTCTTACCACCTAGATAACTAAACATAATATAATTATATCATAATAAGGGAGGAAAGTCAAGCCTCCCTCCCTTAAAATTTATTATTTAATCTTAATTGATCTAGCTTTTTTGTGATCTGGAATAACTCGTTCCATTGATACACTTAAAAGACCATCTTTCAATTCAGCACCTTTGATTTCTACATCTTCGGCGATTGTAAAAGATTTAGAGAACATTCTCTTGGCAATACCTTTATGTAGCATACCCTCGTTCTCCTCAACTTCTTTTGTATCATTATCTTTTATAGATTTTACAGTTAAGACACTGTCCTCAAAAGACACATCTATGTCCTTCTTACCATAACCAGCAAGTGCTAGTTGAATATCATAGGTATAACTACCTGTCTTTACGATATTATATGGTGGGTATTTTACAGCAATCATTTCATTGAAATTATGGTCATCTACCATTCTTTCAAAGTTGTCGAATATATTATCGAATCCAACTGTTACTGGTCTTAATTGATTGAAAATTGAAAATGCTTTATTAGTCATAAAACTCCTTTTGTTAAGCAAGTTAATTGTTATAGAACCCATTATGGCGTTCTACAGTTATTTATATAAGTACGATTTTTTAATTGTCAACCCTACTTATAGAAATTCACTAGGCTGAGGATCCCTACCAGTTCCCTAGTGAATATCTATAAGTGCCACTTTTTTTTATAGTAGAAAGTGGCAAACCTACTATGCGACACCGAAATAAATCTCGGGTTTTTACACCGTAAGGACTTATGAACTGCCCTACCATAATATATATACATCAAAGTATAGTGTAAAATCTAAAAACCTCTGTCTAATCTCAATTTTCTTTGGTTCTTTTTGTGATTAGCAATGCCTTCTTTTTTCTTACGTCTTTTCTTTTCAGAAGGTTTTTCATATACAGACCTTTCTTTAGCTAGTCTAAAGGTGCCTTCTTTAAGACACTTCTTTTTAAGAACTCTCATTGCCTGTTCTAAATTTCCGTTTCTAACATCTATTTTAATACTCATAATTTATTTACCTCCTCTCCTATAAGTGTAGTTAAAGTGGCGGAGGGCACTACCCCTCCACCTAGGACTACACTATGTTTGATAGGTTTAGATAACTTCGTTATCCGACTCACTATCATTGTCATTCGATTGTTCAGCAACTTCAGCTTTTCTCTGGTCTTCCATGATGTCTTCGACATTGGCGCCAGCGTCAACTTTAGTATATAACTCAACAAATGAATTTTTTGTATCCTCATCAAATCTATTAGTACACATTTGGACAGCTTTCATCTTATTACCAAAGATTGTATAAGCTTGTGTGATATGGACAAGTCTTCTCGTAGAGATAATCTCATCAACACCACCATCAAAATATGTTTTTCTGATAACATCAGCCCATGTAGTCAACTTATCTACAAACTTAACATCTGATTTACCCATAGATTTTAATGTATTATTAAGTATTTTTTTCTCAATAGAGATACTTGGATATTTCTGTTCAAAAGTCACAGGAAATCTTTCCAAAAATGCCTCATTAAGAATATTAGTTCCGATAAACTTACCGTCTTCACTACCTTGACCTTTTGTATTGGCAGTAGCAACAACATTGAAACCTGCTTTAGGTTCAACAAACTTGTTTATCTTTTTAATAAAGACACCTGATCCTTCAAGTATTGGTTGTAAACACATAATCTTATTAGAAGCTAAATCAACTTCATCTAATAATAATAGAGCGCCTCTTTCCATTGCCTCGATTACAGGACCGTTTTGCCAAACTGTTTGGCCATCTTTAAGTCTATAACCACCTAGCAGATCATCTTCATCTGTTTCAATAGTAATGTTGACTCTGATTAATTCTTTTTTAGCTTCGGCACATGCTTGGGTTACACCCATAGTTTTACCGTTACCTGAAAGACCTGTAATGAACACAGGATAAAAAGCATTAGATTTGATAACAGATTTTAAATCTGGATAGTTACCAAATGAAACGAACACAGGATCCTTTTTAGGAACAATGTTACCAACTAAAGATGAAACTACATAAGCAGCTTCATGGTTAGTTTTGGATGCCATGATTTCTTCGTTTTGAGTTGGAGCTTTCAGTCTTCTTGCTGGAATATCTTTTTCTCCATCAATTATAACTGCCTTTGCTTCGCCTTTGATAGGCAATTTGAATAAAGACTTACCAACTTTGTAATCTTTGTTTTTGATTAACCATTGTGGAGCGTATTTACAACCAAATTTTTTATTGGCGTCTTTTAACTCATCAACTGTTAATTGTGATTTGCCAAACTTCTCTAAAGCGTGTTTAACAAATTCTTGTTGTTTAGTGTTTAACATAGTGTTTTTTTCCTTTTTCATTGTTTATTTACCTCTATCCTATCATAAAATGGTTCATTTGTCAAGCCTAAAAAAAGCATTGATTTTATTGACATTTACGCCACCTCCTTGATGAATTTATTTAATAGTGCTCTGGAAACGATTCGACCTTTCATTGATTTACTGAATAATTGTTTAATCTTACCAGCTTTCATTCCCTCACTAACACCAGAAAGATCAGTATTCTCAACTTTCATGTCTTTACCATTCAATAGGAAGTATTTGTTATAACCACCATTGAATACATCAGCACATTTCTCCTTAACAAATTGTGATTTGATCTTAGCAATTTTTGTTTGTTTATCGTTCCAATCTTTATAGTCACCAACCATAAGTTCAAGTTCATACATTCTACGTAAATGTTTAACAACATAAAAACCAATTGTATTTACACCGTGTTGCTCTTGTAATGCCGTTAATAACATTTCAGTTAAACTGCCTCTCATAGCATTCTCTGGTGCTTTGTATTGTTTTTTATTGATAGTTATTACTGGAGTTCCTCCAGATGAACCATCAACCACTGATAAGTTCTTACCATCATTCTCAATTCTTGGAGCGCCATAATTACTATTAGAACCACCGTCAGTTAAAGTAATGAAAGTCATTTTTTCAATATTGTATTTTCTTTTAAACATTGGTATTAGTTTATTCATAACAACCAACGCTTCATTTAATGGTGTAGTTCCTAACCAAAACTCATCTGGCACAAGATATCTATCACCTTTATGTTGATCGTTATCATCATTTCTGTATGTATATCTTTCATTATAATATAAACCCATGTGATATAAGTAAGTTAGAGATTGATCTAACTCTTGTTTTTTCATTTTGTGACTAGCAACATTAACTAAATTAAGATTACCAAAGAAACCATCACCGTGTTTGTAGTTCCAAGTTTTTATTTCTCCGTTTATGATTTTATCACCATCATCAAGGTATTTGTATTTGTTTTCTTTACCATCCATTTCACTAGTAAATAGATAAACTTCGTAAGGTATATTAACCTTATCACAGAACCAAACTAGATTCATAAGTTGTTCAATTGTTTGTTTGATATTATCACACATTGATCCAGACCAATCCAACAACATCATCATTCCATGATTTTTGGCGTCTGGTGTAATAGTTAATCTTTTAAATATATCTTCACTGAATTTGTAATCTTTTAATTTAAGAGTGTCGATAACACCAGTTTTGCTGGTAGATGATCTCTTATAAGCAGTAGCAGATTTTTTCATTTCGAATTCTTTAACAAGATACATTACAGTTTTCTTGTTATCTTTTTTGAATTCTTTATATTTGTTATCTAACCAATTGATATATTCTTTTCTACTTTCAGTAGTGTAATTAGTTGAATAGTCTGATTTACTATATTCGTTTTTCTTCCATATTTCTATCCACTTTTTACTACTAACAATAACTTGTTTTAAGTTAGGTTCTGGAAGTTTAAAGTAATTATATTTTGTACTTGTATTTAATAATTCTTCTTTTGCCTTTTCCATAGACTCATTAGTAATAACTTTTAGTTTATTTGGATCAAGACCACCCTCACCACCGGCACCAAACTCATCAGGAGTAAATACTCTTGATTCATCTTCGCCATCGTTATGAGGTTTATCTTCTCCGTTTTCTTCATTGATAGTATTACCATCATCATCAGCGTTGTCGGAATCTTGTGAATCCTCTGAATCAATATCAGTAGTATCTCCATCACCATAACTATCATTAAAAGGGTGATCATCAAAATCAGGTAATTTTTTAAGACTCTCTAATCTTTTTTTCTGCCAGTTTAACATATCTTTTGATAACTTAACAACATCATCAAATGTTTTTAGACCATCAACTAACTCTAACCATTTTTCATCTTCTTTAGAAAATTTAAATGGCAATCTATTACTTGACTTCGATCTCACATTAATTTTATCAATTAACATTAAGTCTGTATCAATATTTTTACCATTCAAACCAAAGAAATTTGATTTTTCCATGATATCAAAACCATTTAAGTAATTTCTAACAACACCAGGATATTTCTTTTGAATAAGAATATCAATTCTAGTGTCTTCTAATACGTTAACATATTGTCTTAAACTATCATCATCTGAAATTTGTTTCCAACCCTCTGCTGGTGTATGTAAGGCATGAGAACATTCATGTGCTATAAGCATATCATAAACGTCACCACTTTGTACTTTGAAAATAGGTAAAGTCAATACTCTATTTACAGTATCAAAACTGGCAGTCTTAACTTGGTTATGTTGGATTGTAATATTCTCTGTAGCAATAAGTTTTGCTAGTTGAGATTTTGTTTCTAATTTAATTAGTGTGTTTTTTTGTGTAATCATATGGATATCCTATCAGGTTATGCCTGAAAAGTCAACCCTATAAATTCGTTGATTTTACTTGCTTTTTAAAAGAACAGAACCAGAACATACTATCTACCTACATCTTTTAGAAAGTGATTCTTACATTCTTCCCAATTCATATAGATTAAATCATCATAAAAATGTATGTCTGTATTATAACGACCTTGTTCAACTAGGGATTTAACTCGTTTTTTAGCATGTTTTTCTTTCCACACCTTTACTAATGCTTCAGCGCTACTATCAAATCTCTTAATTAAGTCTTTATCCTCTATCTTACCACATAAAAATTCGTTTGTATTTTCATATAGTTTTGTAAAGTAAATGCCTCTTTGGTGTTCAGTCCTAATATAATTTTTTGGTATATCTAGTTTTCCATATGTAAAGTTCATTGCTCTATTCTTCATATCTCTTTTCAATGGTTGTCCGTTTGGTCGTTTTGCCTCATGCCAATCCCAATATTTTCTTGTATGGTTTTTCTTTAACCATGTCCATACCATATTTCTAACTTTTCTACTAGGTTGAAATGATACTGAACCAGTTGTGAAACCCATTCTTTTCCAATACTTTAAACCATCATATTGTGATAGTGTATTCGCCTTTGCTTTACCATATAAACTTGTAGTGGTTACACCAACTAAAGTGTTGCCATATTTTTCTTTCCACTTGTTTTGTACTTCATCTGATAAACATAGATATGCTAATAGTTTACCACCTGTAAAATTATAACCTAGTGGTTGTGTAGGAACAATAGAAGACCCTATCGCTGTGTGATTGATCTTGCCTGAAAATGTTTTAATCTGTCTGTCCCAACCAATAAACTTATCTCTAGGTGTTAAATCCATAAAGTCACCAGATACACAAATTACACCAAGGTATTTGCCTGATCTATTATCTTTTACTATAAAAAACATCTGTCTACCAATATTACTATTGTTTTTCATTGTAGATAAGAAAGTTCTTAATGTGTTCCACTTTTCAGATAGATCGCCTCGTTTCTTTTGACCATTAAAGTTTAACTCTGTATCATCTGTGAATTCTAACACAGGTTCTAACTTATCAATATCTTCAGGTGATTCGGGACTCCAAATATTATTTTTAACTGTTTTTATAAATGCCTCTTGTATAGGATTAATCAGTGCTGGTCGGTCATCAAAGAAATTATTTGTTTCTGCTGTAGGGTATTTTTCATGGACTTCAATCCACTTCTCGTATAAAGTGTATTCTTGTACAGTCATCTTTGATACAAATGCTAAATCCTTTTCTAAGGACTTTTTAACAACATCACTAGATATATCTTCTACTTGTGATATGTCGTTTTCATCTGACCATTTAGTCCATTGTTCTTCAACCCATACTGGATCAATACCTTTTGCTTCACTCATAACATATATCCTATCACAAATTTACTTCTTTGTCAAGTCTCTATCTTTTTTTACTCTGTCCATTATCTTTTCCGCCTTTTTGTATGCCCTATCTAGTTTTAATTTAGATACATTATCTGTAAAAACCATACCTTGTGTGTGGTCATATTCATGTTGGAATATACGACTCATCATACCATCTAAATTTGCTTCTTTTAGGTCGCCATTCTCGTCTTCATATTTAACAACCACTTTACGAGGTCTTGTAATAGATAAAAATACAAATGGAAAAGTTAAACAACCCTCTTTCATTACAGTAGTTTCTTCACTACTCGATATAATCATAGGATTAAAACAAGTCATTTTCATACCATTTTCTATTTGAGGGTGGTCACCTAATACAAACATATTGAAAGGCAAACCAACTTGATTACAAGTTAGACCTATACCAGCATATTTTTTCATACACTCAAACATAGAATCACTTAACTCTTTTCTATCTTTAAAATCATGTTCTTTTAACATGTCATCTTGAAATGGTGCTATTGCTGTTTGTACTCTTGGATCACTTGGTGGTATTAGTTTTATATCTTTCATTATATCTCCTACGTTTGACTTAATCTTGTAAAGTTTTTAAATTTTTCGAATCGAACTACCTCGGTAAATCGATCAAATAGTATATCTCCTTTATGTGAGATAATAAAGATGTTTTCTTTTGTCATAGTCTTTATGATTTTAAAAAAGTCATCTGTTCCTTGACCATCTAAACTACTATCAAATATTTCATCTAGTATAAGTAAGTTTGTATTCACACTATTTTTCATCTTGGCAATGTGTCTCCAAGTAAATAGTAAGGCAAGGTCAATTCTCATCTTCTCACCCTCACTAAAGTTATTGTAATTAAAAGTATCTCTAAATCTACTCTTAACTGTTTCATTAAACTCCTCATCTAAATGAAATGAGATAAAGAATTCCATAGATTGTAAATATTGATTGATTAGATTGTTCATAATAGGAACATATTTTTTAATGATTTGAGATTTGGCACCCTTATCATTCAATATGGTTCTTAATACATTTACATATTTTTGTTGGTCTAGTATCTTATCTCTTTCAACTTTACTTTCTTCTAAATCAATTTTTAATTGTTCTAATTGTTTTTCTATATCTCTACCATCAGTTTGTTTGTTTTGTAAAGATTTTATTTCTTCATGTATGTTATTACAATACTTGTCTAGTTCTTCAACAGAGGTCTGTAGTTTGGACACCTCAACATTCATCTCATAAACTTTTTTAGATATTTTATCCATGGCATTTAGATGTTCTTCTTGTTTGGATATCTCTGACATTATTTGTGTCATACCCTCGTTTAAGGTTGATAATTTACCTTCTTCAAGTTTAATCTTCTCACCTTTAAAATCAAGTTCTATTGATTGTGTACAAGTAGGACAGTTATCATTCTGTTCAAAAAAATCTAAATTCTTTTTATGTGTTTCTAAATTTTGTTCTATCTTCGCTTCTAGTTTAGATAGTTTGGTCATCTTTGCCTGTTCTTTTGATTGGTCTTTTATGCTATCTCTATGTCTTTCTAACTCATCATTGAGTTTATCAATCTTTCTATTGTAATCATAGTTTGCTTGACCATTCTTTTCTAATAGTCGTTTCTTACCATCTAGGTCGTTCATATTAAGGTCGGAGATGGCGTTGTAATGCTTTAACTCTGTTTCGTACTTAGATTCAATAAGATCACACTTGTGACTTAAATCTGTAACGTTTCTTGTTAATTCTGATTGTTGAGGTCTTAATATTAAGTCCATAAGTCCAAACACTCTTATGTCTAATATTTCTTCAACGACCTCTCGTCTGTATCTAGGTTTCATCTTCATAAATGGTTCGTATGAAGAAGACCCTAATAAGACCACCTGTAAAAATGATCTATAATTTAATCTCATTATATTGTTTTCTAAATATTTTTGATAGTCTAAACTAGAGGCGTCTTGATTTAAAAGTTTATCGTTTTGATATATTTCAAATATATTTGGTTTTATGCCTCGTCTAACCAGATAAGAATTTGTACCAACTTCAAACTCTAGTTCAATCAAACAATCACCGTTATTAACAGTATTGATCATTTGTTCTTTTTTAATAATTCTAAAAGGTTTGTTAAACAATACAAAACATAAGGCGTCAAGTAAAGTAGATTTACCTGATCCGTTAGCACCAACAATCAATGTGGTGTTTGCTTTGTTTAGTTTAACTTCTATTGGTGTATTACCAGTAGATAGAAAGTTTTTATATTTTATATTCTTAAATGTTATCACTCACTTGCCTCCACATATAACTCTTTAGCAAACTCTTTTAATTTTACTTTATCTAAATCTGTATCAACTTGTTCAATATAATTACCTAAAAATGTAAGTGTATCTTCTCCTTGATCTAAAATGTCTTCTCTCACTGTACTAGTGTTAAGGGTAGGTTCATCAACTATTATCAACTCATGTACATTTATTTGACTATAAAACTTTTCAATAAGTTTGTTATACATCTCATCATTTGTTTTTTGAGATACAATTAACTTAACAAAACAATTGTTATATCCTTCAAGTCTTTGGTGTGTATAGTCATATTTGGTATCATCATATATAAACTTCTTAAATATTCTATTTGGATTTTCAATCCTTTCTAACTCTCTTGTATTTGTATCAAAGACATGAAACCCTTTAGGGCATTTGTGATCTGACCAAGTAATTTCATATTGAGTACCTAGATAGTGAATATGACCATTATCTGATTTTTTATGAAAGTGTCCTGATAATACTTTTTCAAATCTTCTAAATTGATTACTTTCTAAACCATGTTGATTAACATGACCACCGTGCATTTCAAATCCTTTTATTTCTAAATGACCAAAACATATATCGGCATTTGAGTGATCAATAGCGTGAATTGAATCGTCATAGTTATCATCACAAATCCAAGGTAAGAATTGTATTTTAGTTCCATCAAATTCTACTTCTCTTGGTTGTGTGTATATCTTGACTTCAGGTCCAACATTCAAATTTTCTATAGCATTTACTTCGTTTGTGTTCTTATAATAAGTATCGTGGTTACCAATTATAATATGTGTGTCTATCTTTAAATTTGCTAGTCTATTCCAAAACTTCTCTCTAAAGTTATGTGCTGTATTATGGTTGATAAACTTTCTTCTATCAACAACATCACCTAAATGAACAAGTGTTGTTATATTATTTTCAATAATGTAAGGAAAAAACACCTCGTCATAGAATTTATTTTGATATTCTATAAAGGCAGGCGAATCATTACGGCAACCGAAATGCGTATCATTTAGCAGGGATAATTTCATAATATTAACAGAAAAAGTCTAATGACCCTTTTTTGCTTTTTGATTTTTTCTTTTTTACTTT
>Ga0209091_10001618_pt1 | contig 19671 bp, 17 predicted proteins | sample ArcticOcean_MG_C_6_FD_187438 | JGI IMG/M metagenome (GOLD analysis project Ga0209091, IMG submission 187438) | Marine microbial communities from western Arctic Ocean - ArcticOcean_MG_CB8_128 (SPAdes) (version 2) | ecosystem: Environmental > Aquatic > Marine > Oceanic | place: Arctic Ocean...
GCAACGCATTAATGAATGAAGAATCTGTCGTCATTGGCCTGTTTCCTTTTTGAGCCCTGTTTTCCGAGCCCTGTTTTCCGAACCCTTTTTTCCGAGCCCTGCTTTCTGAACAAATCTTTTTAACAATGCTTTTTTAACAATCCTTTTTAACAACACTATTTTTAGACCATACGGATCGGTAAGCCAATATGGGTGATCCTGCTCATCACGCCGCCTGCGCCATTTTGTCAAAGCCTCGCGCCCCAAAGCCCAAGCGCAACAATCCGCGCCGAAGGTCGTGGGTGATCGCGCCAAAGCCATACAGTGCAAGCAGGCTTTGTCTTCAAGCTTTGTCTTCAAGCTTTGCGCCTAAACCACATCCCTTGCGGCCCGGCGCGCCGCCCTTCATCCGCCGCTAAAGCCGCCCATCACCTTGAAACTGGTTTTTTCCAAGTTTTCTTCAAGCTCCCACATCCTATGAACCCTGCCTTGGTTCAGCGTAAACCCGGCCGACAGTAATACCGTCCCATTTTTTGTTTTAATATCTTCCGCCAACTGCATGTCCGGGCGTAATTGAAACAACGACACCACCGTGTACTTTTCACGCCGCTCCAGAGGGATATGCTGCGCCTGATGGGTCGCGGGTTTTGGCTGATAGTGCCCACCAAGCTGAAGTCGATCGACATCAATGGGCACATCGCTATATTGATAATCAAGGGATTCAGTAAAGGTTTCGGACAGCGCGATTAACAGCCGCTTGATCAGGATTGGCGCCTTGAACGGCTTTTGAACAAAACCGTTGACGTCCAACGCCAAGGCGGTCGCAAGGGTTGCCTCGTCATCCAAACTCGAGACCACGATACACGGCAGGCTAGCGGCCGCGCTGGACTGACCAGAACGAATTCGCTTCAGGAGCGACAGACCATCCAAATTGGGCATTTGGACATCGGTAATCAACAAGTCAACCGCATTTTGATCTAAGAGCCTTAGCGCCTGCTCGCCATCGCCCGCGTGCAGTACCGTTGCAATACCCAGCAAACCCAACAACTTTTCGAGGACGCCCAGGATGAAGGGATCATCATCGACCAGCAGGATACGCTTTCGATCGAAGGAATCTAAGAACTCGAAGTCAATCGTCATGAAACCGTCCCATCTACTACCGCTCGCTATAATAAATTATCGCTCGCATTGTACTATGCCCAAAGGGCGCTTTGTGCGAGCCTAAACCATGAACCTGACGCCACCAAAAAGGGACTCCTATGAAACTCGGCATTAATGGTACTGGGCTCGTCCAGAGCGCCTCGGTCACGGCAGTAGAAGCCAATGCAAAACAGGCTGAACGTGATGGCTTTCATAGCTATTGGCTGGCAGAGCATCCGACCGGCGGCTTCGATGCCCTCACGGTGCTCAGCCTGGTCGGCCAAAGTGTTCAGACAATGGAACTGGGCACAGCCATCATCCCCACCTTCCCGCGTCACCCGATGACCTTGGCAGGCCAAGCACTCACCGTGAGCGCCGCTTGCGACGGTCCTTTAACCTTGGGGATTGGCTTGTCCCACGCCTCGATGATGGCCGCCCTGGGTATTGCCTTCGATAAACCCATCGGGCACCTCCGAGACTATCTGTCGGTTTTAATGCCGCTCATCAACACCGGCGTAGTTGATTTTGAGGGCAACTTCTATACTTGCCAAGGCCGGTTTTTTAAGGCGCCAGACATGCCGCCCAGCGTTTTAGTCGCAGCCCTCGGACCCCAAGCGCTGAAGGTCGCCGGCCATCGGACTGATGGCACCACCCTCGCGTGGGTCGGTCCGAAAACCATTGCCGCACACATTAAGCCCAGGCTCTTTGAAGCCGCAGCCAAAGCCGGTCGCCCCGAGCCTAGAATCCTCGCCACACTCCCCATTTGCGTCACCGACAACGAGCGCGGCATTCGAGACTTGATCACTAAGAACCTGGCGTTTTATGCCACGCTGCCGTCCTACCGGGCTATGTTTGAACGTGAGGGCATCAGCCAGCCCGGCGACTTGGCGCTGGTCGGAAGTGCTGCCAAAGTCGAGGATGGCCTTGAGGCACTCGCAGCGGCTGGCGTCAGTGATTATGCGGCGTCTGCGTTCACAACCAATTCCATTGAAGCTTCTGCCACTGCCGACTTACTGCGCAAAAAACTCGCCGATTGGGGACCCCGTGGCAGCGTTTAAATTGAGACCACTTTGACTGCTTGGCCGAGGATGATGGCCGGCGTCAGTCCAATTTTAAGGCTGGCAACGATGCTTTACGGTCATCAATCTAAAGGGGCTGTTGGACCGGCCAGACTGACCTTTCAGCAAACAACCCAATCTTCAAACCCGCTGCGGTGACAGACCGTTGTTTGATCATGGTCGAACCCAAAGACTAATGATTTAAAGCCCTGACCCACTGAGCAGGAGGAACCAATCAATGCACAAGCAAGCGATCATCATTGGCGCCGGTGTCGCCGGACTGACGGCCGCCAGTACGTTATCCGAGCAGGGTTGGGGGGTTCGCATCCTTGAAGCCGGCGATCGCGTTGGCGGCCGAACCTTTACGAAAAAGATTGACGATCATCTGGAGGAGCAAGGCGCAGAATTTGTGCACTGTGATCATCACCCAAGAGTTATGGCCGCCTTGCACCGCCACCAGATTGACCTACGACATCTTGCCCCGACTGACACAACCTGGTGCTGGCAAGGCAAGGCGGCAACCGCCGATCCGTCAGACCCGGGTCTGCAGCCCCTGCTTGCACGGATCGATGAAGATTTAATTCACATCGATCCAAAGCGCTGGATCACAGCCAAGAATCAACACCTCGACCGACCCTTTCGCGACTACCTCGAACCGTTAGAACCGAGCGCTACAATTCGAGAAGTCTTCCTCGCCTGGACCGGGACCTTGACCGGCGCTGATCCGAGCGCGTTCAGTGCGCTCGGGATCCTTCGCGATTTTAAAATGTTCGGCACAACCCGAGAGGCCCTTGAAGCAAAAGAATGCCGAATTGCTGGCGGCACCCAAGCCCTGGCCCGCGCAATGGCCGCGCCATTGGCCGCCCACATCAAGTTTCAGCATCGGGTAGCAAGGGTGCAACGGCAGCAGAATGGGTTTGACGTCATCACAACGGATCATGAAACCTTCCGCGCCGAGGCGGTGATTGTTACGATCCCATTCAATGCATTGCACACACTCGATCTGCCTTTTTTAACCGGCACATCACTGTGGCAAGAGAGCCGACGCGGTCACGCAAACCGCAGCGCAAAGCATTGGTTTAATTCACAAGCGCCGTTTGAATCGCGAATTTCAGCCAGCCCAACCACCCTTGCGTTCATGGACGCAACCCGTGCTTCAGGCTGCATCATCAAAGACGAAAATATTCCCCTGCAAACCGCCGCGCAGGCACTGGGCCTACCCCATCAACCGCTGCGCACGGCGCGCACCCACTCTTGGTTAAACGACGAGACAACGCAGGGCGCTTGGATGACCCTCCGCCCGGGGCAAGCTGCCGTACTCGATGAGATCTGGGCCCTCGGCGCCACCGATCCTCGGTTTCAGATCAGCAATGGCGACGTGTCCCCGATCTGGCCCGGATGGATCGAAGGCGCCCTTTATGCGGGTCATTGCGCCGCGCAGCGTTTGCTTCGCGCTTAAATCACCTATTCCCGCCAGTGGACCTGAACAAAGGGGCACGGTTTTTGAAAACAGCAAAAGTGCCCGCGCCAGCTTTTACGCAGGCGTCTGGCAGGATGAAACAGGTTTAACAAATGTGCTTTGGCGGTCACGGGCGTGCCGTTGGTCCACTGGCCGACCAAGGCATCGGCTGGATTGGGCTCGCCGGGAAAGGCGATCACGCGGGCACCCTTTGGAATCACCGCAGGCCGAAAGTAACGCGCGATATAACCCGGCAAACAATGCGCGCGATAATGCTTAACCCACGCTTTTGGCCAGAATCGAACCCCGCCTCGAACCGACTTTGTGACGTAATGCTGCTCAAACCGAAAGCGCTCGGCAATCCCTTGGGGATCTTTTTGAAAGTCTTCTAACAAGTAAGCTTGCGCGCCCACCTTGAACCGAAACAAGGTGGTTTGCCCGAGCTTTGAAAACGGCTTGAGCCAGTTTCTCGCCAGAATCACGTCGTTAGGATCGCCAAACTCAAACAGCGGGGTGAGATCGTCGACAATGACCGAATCAAGATCCACAAACAGCGCGACCCCCTGGATCCCCCCAAGATCGGATCGCCAGATCGCTGTCTTACGCCACATCCCAGGCACATTGACCGGCACGTCGCAGCCGAGTTCTGGTAAATCATGGCACCGAACGTCTTGACGAATGCCGCGGGTATCATCGGTAAAGCAATGCAATAAAAAGTTAGCCGACAGATTTCTAGCAACCATCCCATACAGCCGATTGACATAGTCAGCGCCGTATTTGGCGCCCCACTTAAAGCAAATCACATGATAGGGTGTTGGGCTTTCCACAATGACAGTCTCCCCATATCCGCACGGTTTTAACCGATTTTGAAAGCAGCGTTAGCTTGAATGAACTTTTTGGTGATCAATACTGCCTTTAATTTACCTTGGATTAAACCAACACCTCACGCTCGCTTTTAGGTCACCGAGGTTTTCTGCGCGCGCCGCTGCGCAATGTCAGCCTGAATCTGCCGCAAACGATGGCGGTCCAGATTATAGTGCCGAATAAACCCATAGAACGGAATAAACGCAAGCGCGACCGTGGGTCCGCCGATCATGGCAAGACTGAGCAAGGTATCGCTCGGCACGTCAGCCGCCGTTTTGATGTGCGCGCCGGTCGGCCAATCAATTAAATCCAGAACGGCGCCGCCTAGCCCGCTGCCAATACCGGTCGCGGCCTTATTCATAAAGGCAAAGGCGCCAAAAAAAATGCCTTCGTTGCGCTTGCCCGTCGTCAACTCATGCTCATCGGCAATGTCCGCCATCATCGAACTGATGGCAACAACCAGTTGCGCGATCCCCATACCGGCGATCAGCGCAAAGGTAATGAGCAGCGCCAGGATGCCTCGGGTGCCAAGGTCCGGAAACAGCCCTGCGAAGCTGAGCAAATAAGGTGCGGCGGTCGCCAAGGCCCAAACCAATACGCCAGCGATCAGGGCTTTTTTCTTTTCCAAAAACCGTCCTAAACTCGGCGCCAGCGCATAGCCGACCAAGGTTGATAGAAACTGGGCCAACAGAACAAGCGGCACCTGCCCTGGATTCAACTGCCAATAAAACGTGTTCAGGTATAACGATAATGCAATGCTCATTCCCACGGGGACCGAGATCAGAATAAAGGAGGCCACCAAATACCGGAAGGATCGGTTCGAGAAGGCCTCTTTGGTCTCCAAAAAAATGTCGGTGATCCCCCGAGTTTGACCCGGCAAGGCTTTTGGCAAATGCGGTATCAGCGACCGCGTGCCGAACGCCGTGACCATGATGGAGACAAAGATTCCGAGGGCGATCACCGCCGCGAACGGCGGATACGCCGCTGGATTGAGCTGCCCGTTGGGAAACTGACCGGATGCGGCAAAGAAATAGCCAAAGCCAAGACCCGCAACCACAAGCCAGCCGCTCGCCCCAAAGACCATTCGAAAAGCCGCAATACTTGTTCGTTCATCAAAGTCGCGGGTCAACTCAGCGCCCAACGCTAGGTGGGGCACGTGATAAAGCGTCATCGCCAAACGCGTCAAAACCGTAAAAACTAAAAGCCAAAGAAACAGCGCTGTTTCACCCGTCACCATGGGATTGAACAAAAAGTAAACACTCAGCGCCAGCGGCAAGGCGGAGGCATACATGAAGGGGTGGCGACGTCCGCCTTTAGACTGCCAATGATCCGAGACGCTGCCCATAACGGGATCCGTCACCGCATCAATACTGGTCGCGATCATCAATGCCAGACCGCAAAGGGTTCCCGAAACCCCCAGCACTTGGTTGAAATAAAACAGCAGGAAAATGCTGAAGATGCTGTTTTTGAGCCCTTCTGCCAATTGCCCAAACCAGTAGGAAAATTTAATTGCAGGGGTCAGTATCACTTTTGCGTCAGGCGTGTGATCACGCTTGCCTCCATTGAATATTGGATCTAAAAGGCCACTCATCGGCATAGTCATCAATCAAATCATTGACCAAGCTCAAAGTGGGATCATCCGGCACCGTCGGATGGTCTGGGTCGACGGTCTCAAAGCGTCTGATCAGCGGCGTTGGGTCGACCATGGCTTCAAGTTCACCGGCGGCGTTAGGTAAAAAAACGTCGGCAGAAGCTCAACTTTTGACTTCGGCAAGCCCACAGCTTCCGACGGGTCACCAATTAGCAACCGGTAAGGGATGTGACGAAACCGCAGATAAGCCGACATTTTACGGGTATAAGGCGACCCAGGCATACCCTTAAATAGCGCTGGTGTTGAAAGCGTCATGGGGACCCCTTCTTGTGTTCGTGATCTGATTGTTGCACGACAGATAATGACAGTCATTATAGAAAGTTGTACCCTCGAACTCATCGCCAAATATAAAAACCCGTTCGTGAAAAAAATTGTCATCAGCTTGCTCACAATCAGCCTCATCGCCGGTATCGTATGGCAAAACCGGCTCAATATTCTGCTCTCGATTGCGCCGACCCTTCGAGCCTGGCAATTCCCTGTCGGGCCAAACCAGCCGGTCCTTTGGACCCAAGGGCCGACGCAGGCCAGTCTGCCCCCGAGTCAGCGGCCGCCCAACATCATTCTTATTCTTGCTGACGACATGGGCTTTAACGACATCTCCCTGCATAACGGCGGCGCCGCCGACGGGTCATTGCAAACCACAGCCATTGATGGCCTGGCTCAAGATGGGGTTCAATTTCAGTCGGGCTATGCGGCAAACGCGGTGTGCGCGCCGTCCCGAGCCAGCATCCTTACCGGGCGTTACAGCACTCGGTTTGGCTTTGAATTCACGCCTTTCTTTAAAATCGGCGCAACAATTTTTCAATGGGCACAAGATTTATCGCCTGGCGCTTTGCCGGTTCATTTTAACGATACGGGCATTGAAAACATGCCGAACATGACCGCCCAAGGATTACCCCCATCAGAAATTACCATCGCCGAACTGCTTCGAGACGCAGGCTATTACACGGCCCACATTGGGAAATGGCACCTAGGCGGCAGCACTGACATGCCGGAAATGTTGCCGCAAAACCAAGGTTTCATCGACAGTCTTTACATGTCGGGGATGTTGTACCGCCCGGAAGATCACCCAGATGTCGTGAACGCAAAGCGCCCTAACCAGAGCATCGAGCGCATGGTGTGGAGCACCGCCCAATATGCCGCGTCTTTTAATGGTAGCGCTCGATTTGAGCCGCAGGGCTACCTCACGGACTACTACACCAACGAGGCGTTAAAGGTTATTGATCAGCATCAAAACGAGCCCTTCTTTCTTTATCTCGCCCATTGGGGTATTCATAACCCCCTGCAAGCTGCGCGTGCCGACTATGAGGCGCTGAGTCATATAGAGGATCACACCTTACGGGTTTACGCCGCGATGATTCGGGCCCTTGATCGCAGCGTTCGCCGCATTACCGAGAAATTGGCTGAAACCGGCCTCGCCGATAACACTCTTATCGTCTTTACCAGCGATAATGGTGGCGCATCTTATATTGGATTACCCAACATTAATCAGCCGTATCGCGGTTGGAAGCTCACTTTGTTTGAGGGCGGCACCCACGTCCCATTCCTTGCGAAATGGCCCGCCAAAATTGAAGCCGGCACCCAATTTGACGCGCCCATCCATCACATGGACCTGTTTTCAACTTTTGCTGCAGCAGCCGGCGCACCCATACCCACCGATCGAATCATCGACGGCGTAAATTTGCTACCGTATTTAAATGGCAGTAAGGCAGAAGCCCCTCACGAAACATTGTTCTGGCTGGAGGGTCATCAAGAAACCGTTCTGCATCGCGGAATGAAACTGATTCGCGCGCAACAGCCACGGAAATTTTGGTTATTTGATTTAAAGACAGACCCGACCGAGCAATTTAATCTGGCAACCCAGCAGCCCGAGACCGTCAAACGGCTGAACGAACGACTTGATGCGCACCGCTTGGCGCAAGCAGCACCCATGTGGCCGAGCTTGATTAATGCCCCCCAACTGATCGATAAACATGGCGAGCAGCCCTTTGAGGTCGGTGATGAGTTTATTTACTGGCCAAACTAACAATACGCTTGAGGTACTGCCATGCTGAACCGTCTGAAACGACCTGAATTTTTGATCGTTGCCGTGTATCTGCTGTTTTGCTTTTGGTATACCAACACCAAAGGCCCCCTGACGACTGCCGAGATTAACGGGCACTTAGATTATATGACGAGCCGGGGAACACCCACCCGACAACTGACCGTCTTAAAGCATTTTATGCAAAACGATACCGGTAATCACTTTGTGATGATCAATCTTCTTGACCTAAACCCATCACCGCCAAACTTACCGGCAACCGGCCCGGATGCCGACCCAATGGCGCTCATTGATCACTACATGGCCCATATGTATCCCACAATGTTACAGCGTGCCTCGCACCCAATTTATCTCGCACCCGTTCAGGCTGGCGCGATGGACTTGCTGAATGCCCCTTACGCCAGTGACTGGACGCAAACGGCCTTGATGCGTTATCGCAGTCGCCGGGACATCATGGAAATTATCACCGACCCAAGATTTGCCGAACGCCACGAATACAAGGTGGGGGGATTGCTCAAAACCATTGCGGTCCCCACCGAGCCAACCTTAAATCCTGGGGATCCTCGGCTACTACTGGGCTTGGTTGGGGTTATTCTGATGTTGCTTTTCCGGCGCCGCTGATCGCCTTGGCGCGCTGCCGCTCAAGCCTGCAAACAAGGTTCTGCTGAGAACCCATTCACTGGACCTGGAAAGGCCTCTGCAGCACAGCTTGCTCGGGTTTCCCATGCCTTACGATGGTATCAGGCACGATTAATCCTCTACCGTTGTGCGTCACATCGATGGTTTCAACGTCCCGGGCTTGTCGCGTATTGACGCCGGATCAGACATCCTGCTCGCGACGAACCCTTTGAGGCGGGTTGCCCAACCATAACTCGTGGTTCAGATCGCTCGGGGCTTGCTTGTGGCTTATCAAATCACCACATCGTGACCCTGCGCTTCAGGTAACGCGCTGGGGACGGCTTGCCCGCTCACTCATCGCGGGTCAGACTGCTCGAGTCCAACCATAAGGATCTTCTCGCTCACCCTTTTGGATTGCGGTTAGCAGATCGTAGAGCTGCTGGGTGACCGGGCCAATCGCCTCGCCATTGCCATAAAACCGGTGCCAAGTGTCTTCTGAGCGAATTCTTCCCACCGGAGAGATTACCGCCGCCGTTCCGCAGGCGGCGAATTCTTCAATGTCGGCAACTTCTTTGAGGAACTCAACTGGGCGCTCTTCTGTTTTCAATCCCAAAATATCCTCGGCCAAAGTCATGACGCTGCGCCGCGTGACACTTGGTAGAATCGATTCCGATTGTGGCGTCACCATGGTGCCATCTTTCATTTTCAGAACGATATTGGCCGACCCCGCTTCCTCTAAGAACCGATGCTCGGACGGATCGAGATAAAGCGCTTCTTGGGCCCCCATTTCCTTCGCCATTTGGGTTGCGAGCAATCCGCCCGCGTAATTGGCGCCCGCTTTGAACGCACCCAAGCCCTTCGGCGCCGCGCGATCCAGATCGATCACAGCCAAATCAATCAGGCTCAGGCCACCGCCTTTATAGTAGGGCCCGACCGGTGAGACAAACACTCTAAATTCAAACTCAGGCGCCGGCCTCAAGCCAAGATTTTCACCGATCCCTACCAGGAAAGGCCGAATATAAAGGCTCGCACCAGACCCATAGGGCGGTACCCAGGCGGCATTCGCGCGCACGGTTTCTTCGATCCCACGCATGAACAGACTTTCCGGAACCTCCGGCATCAGCAAACGTTGGGTGGTCCGGCCCATGCGTTCGCAGTTGAGGTTCGGCCGAAAAAGCAGCACATCGCCATTGGCGGCGGTTTGGGCTTTCAGCCCTTCAAAACAAGACTGCGCGTAATGCAGGACGGTAGAGCCTTCATGGATCTGCATCTCAGCCGAGGCCACCAATTCACCAGCGCCCCAAACCCCGTCACGCCAACGCGCTGAAAACCGATGCTCTGTCTCAACGTAGGAAAACCCTAAGTTGCCCCAATCCAAATCTTTTTTTGGTGCACTCATCTCATTCTCAATTTCAGCTAGATCGTGGTTTCAACAAACTAAAGAACGAAACCATTTGAATCGCAAATCCTATCGGACCCTTGGGATATTGCAATAGGGTCTCGCGTTTCTTCAAAGACAAATCGCCTACCCAGCACAAGCCCCAACTTAAGTCCGAACTGTGTGACCCGATCACAGTCAATTGCCGGCTAAGCCGCGCGGATCACGCCGTGGAAATGCTCGGGTTGAATCCTTAAGATCACCCGCTCGCTTGCCTTGAGCCATTGCCCCAAGTCCTCCGGCAGGGCGTACCCAACCGCTTGAATGTTCTCAAAGACCAGCCGGGTCGACGCTTCAAGCTGCTCGGTTTCAACTGTCACAACACCCTCAACCGAAACAAAATTGAACGGCTCTTGGTTATTGATCACGCACAGATTGACCCGAGGGTCCCTTTCAAGCGCGCGTCGCTTAAACGTTTTGCCTGGCGTCGACACCACCATTGAGGCGCCCTCGACTGCATAAGCCACCACCGATGAGGCTGGCGCGCCGCTATTTTTCAAATGCGTCAGAATGCCCCAGCGATGACTTTTGATGAACTCGTCGAAAAGCGCATTATTAGAAACCATTGAATCTCCTAATTTGTCTATCACATCATGATTAAAGCCTACGCGACACGGCAGTCTTCAGGACGCAAAAAGACCCGTAAAGATAAAGACTAATACCACATGCCGCCGTTTTCTCCAATGACACTGCCAGCGAGACAATTTACCCAGAGAGATCATCCGGTCCTAAAAAGACCCCGCTCGACCCGCCTAAATGCGCATTACGTTTCGAGCGCAACATCAGATTTTTTTAAGACGGGGCGTTGCCCGCTGTGAGCTGATCCAAGGATCCGCACTCATGCCTTGCACAATCGGCGCCGTGAAACGGTTCTGAGGAAAACGACAACAAGCTGGCAAGCATCACGCAAAGTATGAGCCTAATCCGGGCATTTTTTTATCGACAGGTTCATTAAGGGCTTTTACGTTCTCTGTGGGTGGGGTTGCACCGTCAGGGAATCATAGTGCCAGCGGCATTAAAGCCAACAGCCGCCTGCTCGACATTCGGGAATACCTCTCTGAATAAACTCAGCATGTTCTGCGTGGACCGTCGATCTGCCGTTTCGTGAAGGTGGCCGGGCGGACCAATTCGCCTCGGTAACGCAAAGCCATGGGGCGTTTTCGCATGATCGACAAAACTCCAATCAACGCCGGCGGCATCCATCTCTGCAAAGAAACGATCTTTGTTCTCCTGCGACACCAAGTGATCCTCTGCGCCGTTCTCAATCAAGACAATTGTTTTGGCATTATAGTCATTCGCAATTGGCTTCAGTGCCGGCCGGGTTGCCCCGAACCGCGCAGGACTGGGGTCCTCGCCGGTTTGCAGCAGGCCATGAAAAGACACCACCGCACTCAGATCCAGACCGCCGCGCACCCCTTCCAGAACCGCCATGCCACCAAAACAATACCCAATGGCCGCGGGAGACGCGGCATCACTCACCGCCACATCGGCTTTGCCGGCGATCAACCAAGCGTCCAGCAAACCTCGAAACAAGTCAGGATCATGGTCCAGCCAAACCATGGCCTCGAAGCATTTTGTTTGAAACGCCTCGATCTGGTTTGGGTCCTTCGGAAACTCTCGCTCATCGCTCGGCACTCGATCACCGTACATATCGATGGCAAGTCCAACATAGCCGAGCCGCGCAAGATATTCCGCCACATCCCGATCAAATTGCTTCAGCCCCTGATAGTTGTGAATGACCAAAACGAGCGGGCGTGGCCCCAATGCGGCGCTGGGCGCAACCAGAGACCCTTCGAAGGCATGCCCCCTAAACTCAAAAGCAATGGCGCGGTGTTGTAGGTCCAGCGCTGGCGGCCAAAATTCTGTCGGATTGGTCACAGTGTTCACTCCAATTTTTGCCTTACTGTAGACAGCCCACACGCGCCTGGCAAGCTAGGGTCGAATCAGATCGAGGCCGCATCCCTTGACTTCACTTGCGCCAGCTTTTAAAACGAGTGGGGTAGATCAAATACAGTTTAGGACATCAAAGCACGCCCGATCGATTCAAGCCATCAAGACCATGGGCCCCTCTTAACCCGCTAAGCCAACATCAGTTGCAAGCGAGGAGTGCCTTTTTCCACCGGTCATGACCGGGCCTGAATTCACATTTTGGGTTCATAGCCTGTCAGCTAATACGGAGAAACGACACCATGATTGAAGTGAGCGAACATCGCGTTGAACAACACTTTCCCACAACGGTCTTGATTCGCACTTTCGCAGCGGTAAGCGAACTCAATGGATCGCTTCAGCAGTTGTTCGATCACTTGGAGCAAAACCCCAGCGGGGATTACACCAACGAGGCGACGCTTCCGGTCAACACCACTCAAGGGGGCTATCAGACGAAGAGCGGCTTACGCGTTTTAGAGTTAGACCATCCCGAGATCCGGCAGTTGCGGCAAGAGATTGTCATGCCGTCAATTGAGCATTACCTAGACGATGTGTTGAAGGTTGACCCGCTGTTCACGCCGATCGAGATTTCTAGCTGGGTCGTGTCGCTGGGTGCTGGCGATTGGCAAGCGCCTCATTTTCACCCGACGGAATACACGTTGATTTCAGGGATCTACTACGTCAATGTTCCGAAGTGCACGCCGCCTGAGGGGACCCTGGAATTTATCAACCCAAACCTGAATGCCGTGTCGTTAGGGCAGCAGGATGCCAGCCGGAACCACCAACCCAAAAGTGGACAGATTATCCTGTTCCCGCCTTATTACATGCACTACGTGCATCCGATGCGGCTCGACGAGAAACGCCGGGTCATTGCGTTTGATGTTCGATTAAAGACCCAACCTTAACGCCGTCACCGCAATTCTAGCCGCCTTGGATTCGGGGTAGCAAAAACACGTCTGCATTGGCTGGAATCGGTTGGTCTCGGCGGTCACGGTAGATCTCGCCATTGATCGCAACGGCAATCCCATCATCGAGATGCGATTGCATCTCGGGGTACTTCAGCAAGAGGGCTTGCAGCAACTCACCGATGGTCGCGCCCGCACACTCAACGCAGCGGGCACCCCCGGCGGCCTGACTCAAAATCCCCGATAACTGAACCTGCATCTTTCTGCCTTGGATTACCCCTGGGCAGCCTCAATGGCTTTCAGAATACGAGGCGGTGACATGGGCACATGATCCATGCGAACCCCAACCGCATTGGAAACCGCATTACCGATCGCAGCCAACGGCGGCACAATCGAGGTTTCACCAACGCCCCGAACACCATAGGGGTGGTTTGGATTTGGGATTTCAAGAATTTGCGTATCGATAAACGGCAAGTCCGAACAAACCGGAATTCGATAATCTAAGAACCCGGCATTTTGAAGCCGACCATCGTCACCGTAGACATACTCTTCGTTCAAGGCCCAGCCAATACCTTGCGCGGCACCGCCCTGGAATTGACCTTCAACATAATCCGGATGAATAGCCTTACCGGCATCTTGCACCACGGTGTAACGCAGGATTTTCGTCGCACCGGTTTCAGGATCCACTTCCACATCACACATATGACTCGCGAAGGAAACCCCAGCACCGTCTGCCACCACTTCATTATGACCGGCTATTGGCCCGCCCGTTCTCGGTGATTTCGCAGCAATTTCTTTCAATGACAAAGGCGGTAAATTGTTATTTTGCTTCCCCTTTGCCCGGGCTTCACCGGCTTCCCAAACGACTTGCTCCACTGGAATGCCCCACGTCGCGGCAGCGCGCTGCTTGAGCACCTCAACGGCATCCCGCGCCGCAAAAATGGCCGCCATACCGGATGAGAAGGTGCCTCGGCTGCCTTCGGTTGTATCGTTATGTCCAAGAGAGTTGGTATCGCCAATGGTGACTCGAACCTGCTCGTAGTCAATGCCAAGTTCCTCCGCTGCAATGAGTGCCAGCGATGCGCGTGACCCCCCCACATCGACGGTGCCAACCGTCAGGTTGACCGAGCCATCGACGCCAATATTGAGATCCGTGCAGGTCTGCCCGCCAAAGTTAAACCAAAATCCGCAAGCAACCCCGCGGCCCTGATTTTTACCCAGCTTTCGCTTCATATGCGGATGGTTCTTAACGGCTTCCAGCGTAGGGCCGATCCCAATTGGGCCATACACCGGCCCATAGGACGCTTTGGTACCCTTCTTCGCGGCATTCTTAATTCTGAACTCAACCGCATCCATGCCCAATTCAGCGGCCACCATATCGACCACACTTTCAACCGCAAAGGCCGCCATGGGCGCAGATGGTGCGCGATAAGCTGCAACCTTGGGGCGATTCACTAAGACGTCGAAGCCAACCGACTTCACATTCTTAAGGTCGTAGCAGGCAAAGGACGTCATCGCGCCCAACATCGCCCACATGCCCGGGAAGGCCCCGCTTTGATAACGAAGCTCGGCAGAGGCTGCCGTAATTTTTCCATTTCGTTTGGCGCCGATCTTGACATCGACTGACGTGGAGGACGTGGGCCCGGTCGCTTTAAACACCTCATCCCGAGACATCACGAGTTTAACGGGACGATTCGCGCGCCGAGATAACTGCAACGCAACCGGCTCGGTCCAGACATGCGTCTTACCGCCGAATCCGCCGCCAATTTCTGAAGCGGTCACCCGCAATTTAGCGACGTCCAACCCCAAGAGGCTGGCGCAAACATTTCTGAAGGTGAAGTGGCCCTGGGTCGTCACCCACAACTCACCGCTGCCATCTGGCCCAAGGGTCGCCAAACAGGCGTGGGGCTCGATATAACCTTGGTGGGTTTGCTCTGTTTTAAAGGATTTTTCGATAATGACGTCGGCTTGTGCAAACCCAGCGTCAATATCTCCGTGGCCAAATTCGGTGCGTTGCGCGACATTAGACGCCGTCGTTGGCGCCGGCGTAACGCCTGTGGTGCGGACCCAATCGTGAATAATTGGCGCGGATGGCTTCATGGCCTCATCAACGTCTGTGACATGGGGCAATTGCTTGTAGGTTACTTTAATCAGTTTTAAGGCTTCGTTGGCTGTGTCCGCATCAATTGCAGCAACGGCAGCGACCGCGTGACCATCGTAAAGCGCGCGGCCCCTGGCCATACAATTTTCCAAGATATTCATCATGCCGCGGTCACCGCCGGTTAGATCCGGGAAATCCTTGCCCGTGAGAACGGCTTTCACCCCGGGGAGTTTTTCCGCTTTACTGGTATCAATCTTTGTAATCAAGGCATGGGCGTGGGGCGAGCGTAAAATCCTGCCCACCAGTTGTCCCGCTGCATTGGCATCGGCGCCATACTTTGCGCGCCCGGTGACTTTATCAACGCCATCCGGCCGATTGACTCGCGTGCCAACTTTACTGAACCCTTGGTTTGTATAATCTGTTTCGTAAGGCATATGCTTGCTTCCTTCCTTCAATTTCTGGCAATTTCTCGCAATTTCTCGCAATTTCTGGTTTTATTCGATCAAATTCCAGCTGATCGTCATCAACCCCTAACCTCAATTTCTTCTGCCGACTGCCGTAATCCGTGACCGGCTTTTGAGTCGACGCTCTGGTTTATACCCGGAGTTATCGCGAGGCTTTTTTGCCACGCCGCATAATCTTCGCCGAAGATTGAACCGCCCGCACAATCTTGTCATACCCGGTACAGCGGCAGAGATTGCCCGCTAAGGCATAACGAATCTCTTCTTCACTAGGATTAGAATTCCGTTCGAGCAAGACCTTGGCCGCCACCAAGAAGCCCGGGGTACAGATCCCGCATTGCAGTGCGGCTTTTTCGATAAATTGTTCTTGCAAAGTATGCAACTTCCCGCCTTCGCTCAAGCCCTCAACGGTGCCAATTTCTCGACCTTCCGCTTCTGCGCCCAGCACTAAGCAAGAACAAACCAACCGGCCATCGAGCGTGATTGAGCAAGCGCCACAGTCACCCGTGCCGCAACCCTCTTTAACACCCGTTAGGTTGAGTCGATTCCGCAAAACATCTAATAACGACTCGTCCGGCGGGCAGACGTATTGAACGGCATCCCCATTCACTTTTGCTGAAACTGTTACACCGTTCACTTTGCACCTCCTGCTCTTTCAAAGGCAATGAGCGCGGCGCGCCTTGCCATCACGCCAGCGACCTTTGTTCGATATTCTATGGTGCCGCGCTTATCATCAATCGGGTTACACGCAGCTTCACAAGCCGTAACCATTTTAGCGAGCGCAGCATCATCTAGCTTGGTACCAATCAACGCTTTCGCCGCTGCCGGCACAATCACCGCCGTTGGCGCCACAGCCCCTAAAACCACCTTCGCAGACTGAACAATCCCTCGAGACAGGGTCAAATTAATCGCCGCGCTCACCACCGCGATATCCATTTCGGTTCTTGGCGTGAACCGAAGATAAGCATCAGCAGATTTTCCAGCGCGTGCGGGTAGCACAATCGCTTCAATAAATTCATCCCGCGCAAGGCTCGTGCGGCCAGGCCCCAAGACAACTTTCTCAACGGCAACGCGACGTTTGCCTTTTGTACCAACAACCACCGCCTTGGCGCCCGCAGCAATTAAGGCCGGCACACTGTCAGCGGCTGGCGAGGCATTACACAAATTCCCAGCGACGGTGCAGCGCCCTTGGATCTGATCGGACCCGATCAAATTTGCGGCTTCCACAACACCTGGCCAAAGCCCGCGCAACTTATCTGATTCCCCAAGCATAATCGCGGGAACCGCCGCACCTATATGCACGCCGGCAGCGGTAACTTTGAGCTCACGCAAACTATCGATTCGTTTGATATCAACGACTAAGTCTGGCTCGGTGGCCCCCATTTTCATCCGCACTAATAGGTCGGTGCCGCCGGCTAATACGTGCGCCACGCCGGACTCGGAGGCCAGTAGTGCCGCTGCCGCTTTTGTGGTTGTTGGCGATTCAAATCTCATATTTTTCCTCGTTCATTATTGATCGGTCTATCACGGCCTATTACGTCGCCCTGTCTGCATTGATTAAATCGTCTCAACGCGCCTGTGGGACTCTGACATTACTGATTCAATGAATCAACCACCCGGCAATAGCTCTGTCTATATCTAAACTTAGACATGCCCGCAAATCAATCCTTGCCGTCACTATTTTAAGCCGCGCGGGATCTGTCGACCCGTGCCGAGCATCGCACCGCACAGCACGCAGTTTAAAAGACGAAAGAAAGGCGACTGTTCCCTTTTGACCCGAAGCCTTGCGGGTGGGATGATCGCAGGGCTGGCGGGCGCTGCGCGTCGTGATATGCACTCAGCACTTTGAATCGAAAACGATCTTATAAAGGAACGTCCATGAACGACAATACCGCGACACAAGCTGTTGTAGAACTCAACGACGGCGCCTTAATGGGTGAAATCAAAGATCAGGTTTATCTGTTTGCTGGCATCCCCTATGCTGCACCCCCCATTGGCGCTGCGCGTTTTAAAGCGGCTCAGCCAGTTGAACCCTGGGAAGGCATTCGAGATGCAACCCGATTTGGCCCGGCGGCACCCCAGACCCCATCGGGCGGCATGACGGACCGGGTTCCTGTGCGTTGGGATGAAAACTGCCTAACGCTCAACGTGTCGACGCCCAGCATCACCGGCGACAAGAAGGCCGTGTTGGTCTGGATTCATGGCGGCGCCTATCGATCTGGGCAAGGCGCCATTCCCTGGTACAACGGCGCAAGCTTTGCAGCTCAGGGCAATATCGTGGTCGTCACCATTAATTATCGTCTTGGGGCGCTGGGCTTTACCGATCTATCAAGCTTTGCCGAAGGCTATGAAACCTCGGGCGTGAACGGCCTGCTCGATCAAATCAAAGCCCTAGAATGGGTGCAGCGTAATATCGCGCAGTTTGGCGGGGACCCGGGCCGGGTAACCATCGCTGGCGAGTCGGCTGGCGCCTTTTCGGTGACCACCCTTTTGGGATCGCCTCGGGCAAAAGGTTTGTTTCATCGCGCAATTCCCCAAAGTGGCGCCGCGCATCACACCTTAACCCAAGACCAAGGCCGCCGCGTTGCCGAGCTTCTAATGCAAGAAACCCAAGCAACGACCGTTCAAGCGTTAGTCGATTGCTCGGTTGACAGCATTTTAACCGCGCAGAATAAAGCGTCCGCCCGCTACCACAACGAAGACCTCTCACCCGGCGTGCAAGCGTTTTATCCCGTTTCCGGCAACGACGTCATACCCACAACCCTACTGGACGCCATTGCCTCCGGGGTTGGCCACGATATCCCAATGCTGCTCGGAACCAATCAAGACGAAGCAAGCTTGTTCATCCTAGGTTCGGTCGATGCAGACGCAGCCAAGGCTCAAAGCCTAACCTATGGTCAGGCCGAGCTGTATGAACACTATGGCGCGCACTTCCCGAACTTCAGCAGCACTCAGATCGCTGTACGAATGTCGACTGACTTCTCGTTTAAGATCCCCGCAGTCAGGCTCGCGGAGCTTCGCGCGGGCTTTGATGCAGAAACTTATGTCTATCAGTTCAACTGGTCATCACGAGTCCCAAACCTGGGCGCAACCCATGCCCTTGAGATTCCGTTTGTATTTAATATGCTGCATGCGTCGGGCGTTACGGCGTTTATTGGCCCGGGCGAGCTGCCGCAGAACCTAGCAAGCAACATGCACGACATCTGGACCCGCTTCATTAATGGCGAGCACCCGGGTTGGCCGAGCTACCAACAATCTGATCGCGCTGTCATGCATTTTGATGAAACATCAAAATTGGTGCACCAGGATTATGAGGCTGTCATTGGCCTTTGGGCGGGCCTACGCTAGGCTCAGATAAGCGTGGGTTATTCGGGCGCGTCGCCAACGATCGGCTCAAGGTTAAATTGCAGCACCACGTGTCGCGTTGCGGCAATGGCTAAATCCCCTGGGTTCGGCTGAAGCTTAAAATTAAGGCGAACGCCAGCAAATAAGGCATCGATTGGATTGTGCGCAATCAACTTCCGCATTTGCTGCCCAATGGCGTCGGCGTTGTCGGAAACCAACTGAACCGGTGCCTGCATCCGGCGCCCTCGGTATATCAGTGTCGCAGAAGGGGCGTCTTGTAAGTTACGCCACCAGAGGTTTTCGCCCAGGGTCAGGCAAATTAGGCTCTCGGACTGCTTGGCATAACTCACCGGAATTCGGTAGATGCGGCCCGATCGGCGGCCCGTAATCTCGAGCAACATCAGCTGAAAACTGATTAATCCATGCAGCCTCGACTGCAATAGCCACGCAACGAACGGGTTGATCGTCCTGAAAAAAAATTTCACAGCCAATCGGTCATAAGATGTTCATACCCTTGCATGCTGTTGCGCCTTACTTGCGGCAGATAGACCTGCCTTGATCAGTATACGTCGTGACCGACCGATGGGATGCCTTGGATCAATGGCATTGCAAAGCCTCTAAGACCAAATGACCCAGGGCATCGCTTACGCCCTTCACAACTGCGCGCGTCGGGTCGCACAACGCG
>Ga0209091_10001620_pt1 | contig 19666 bp, 18 predicted proteins | sample ArcticOcean_MG_C_6_FD_187438 | JGI IMG/M metagenome (GOLD analysis project Ga0209091, IMG submission 187438) | Marine microbial communities from western Arctic Ocean - ArcticOcean_MG_CB8_128 (SPAdes) (version 2) | ecosystem: Environmental > Aquatic > Marine > Oceanic | place: Arctic Ocean...
TTGAGCCTGAAGATATTTTTAAGGAGGTTATACAATGGAACTCAAATTCAAAAGAAGAAAATGAGATTGTAACTTTAAGTAAATCTATCTATAGTCCAAGAAAAATCGTTTTGTATATAGTTTATGGTGAAGACCAAGCTTATTATGATGGGGCTATATTTAGTTTTTTGACTTTTAAGTACTGGCTATCAGCTGATGATCAAATTGAGTTAGTAGTTTTAACTGAAAAACCAGAAAAATTTTTAGATTATCCAGTCAATACAATAATTATGAGTGATAAACAAAAGACAGAATGGTCATTAAATGGCGCTTATCATTTTCGAATAAAGAATCGTGGATTAGCATATGTAATGGATGAGTTAAAGTTAAAAGAGTTTGATAAAATTCTTTTTTTTGATACTGATACATATTTTCATAAATCTCCATTACCACTATTTGATTTAATTAAACCAAATCAAGCTTTGTTTTATCTCAATGAGGGATTAATATATGACAGAAAAAGATTTAAAGTTTATATAGATTACCTTGAGGGTAAAAAAATTAATATTGATGATGAATTCTATAAACTATCAAAAAAATCAGCTTTATGGGGGTCTTTAATGATTGGAATTATGGTTAATATGCGTAATAGCCTAGATTGGGCTGATAAACTCATGCTTAAATTTTTTGATATAGTCCCTTCACATACAATTGAACCTTTTGCTTTATCTGAGAGCTTATTAAGAAAATATAAAATGGTAGAAGGAAAAAAATTTGTAAGTCTTTATTCAACCTCAAGAAAGAAAGAGTATGCTAAAAAGATTTTGGCTAATTTTTTTCATCAAAATAGAGGGCTCCATATTGATGATAAAGTCTGTCTAGCTCAAAAAGTCAAAATTAAACGCCCTTTTTTTGAAGTGCTAAGGCAGCGGATAGAAAGAATAATGAGTAAATAATGCTAAATAATAATATTCCTATATTGATGTACCATAGTGTTGAAAAAATGCCTAAATCAACAGTAATGAGAAGTTTACATGTTCCCCCAGGCAAGTTTAATTTTCAAATGTGGATTTTAAAAAAATTAGGATATCAGGGCCTTAGCATAAAAGAGCTTAAACCTTATTTAGATGGAGAGAAAGTTGGAAAAGTTGTTGGTATTACATTTGATGATGGGTATCAAAATATTCTTCTTAATGCAGCGCCAATTTTAAAAAAATATAACTTTAGCGCTACTTCATATATTGTAAGTGAAAATGTTGGCACTTCTAATACTTGGGATATTGAAAAGGGAGTTACTCAAAGGCCTTTAATGACAGAGTCAGAGATTGCTTCTTGGCTTAAACTAGGAATGGATATCGGTGGTCATACAAAGACACACCCTGATTTAACCAATATTTCAAGTTTAAAAGCTCAGAAAGAGATCAGTGATTGTAAGAAAGAATTAGAAAAAAAATATAAAATAATAGTTACTGACTTTTGCTATCCTTTTGGAAAATTTAATGAATTAATTTGCAATATGGCTAAAGATTCTGGCTATCTTTCTGCTACAACTATGCAAAGAGGAAGAGTAAATTTAAATTCAAATAGATTTAGTTTGCCCAGAATACCAATAAATTATCGCACACTCCCTCATTTGTTTATTGCAAAAATTTTGACCAAATATGAAGACAGAAGATAGTTTAATAGGTATTAATTATTATGATTTAATTTCTCCTATAGTCATCATCTAAACGAATAATATCATCTTCTCCTAGGTAACTTCCTGTTTGTATTTCTATAATTTCAAGTGGAACTGTTTCGTGGTTTTCTAGTCTATGAATTTCGCCTTTAGGGATATAGGTTGATTCATTTTCTTTTAACTGAAAAACTTTATCTCCACAAGTTATTAAAGCTATTCCTTTTACAATTACCCAATGCTCAGCACGTTTTTTATGTTTTTGCAAAGATAATTTTGCTCCTGGATTTACTAAAATACGCTTTACTTGGAAGTTCTTACCAAGATCTATAGAGTCATAGTAACCCCAGGGCCTATATACTTTTCGATGACTATCGGATTCATTTCTATCATCATCATTGAGCTTCTGAACAATATTTTTTATTTCTTGAGAACTTTTCTTGCTTGAGACTAATAATGCATCTTGAGTATCAATAATGACAAGATCTGAAACATCATTTACAGCCACTAGTCGATTTGTGCTGTGTATGAAGGAGTTTTTAACTTTACTGATTATTACATCCCCTTCACTAACATTATTATTAATATCTTTGGCTTTTGAATCCCATAAAGCTTCCCATGACCCAATATCGCTCCAAGTGCCATTAAATGGAACAACTATTCCTTTCTTTGTTTTTTCCATTACAGCATAATCAATAGATTTATCGTTACATTTCTGAAACTCTTCATTATCTAAGCGAATAAAATCTAAGTCTTTGGTGGCTTTATTAAGTGATTGTTTACAAATATTGTATATTTCAGGTTCATATTTTTCTAGCTCTTCTAAATAAGATGAGACTTTAAAGATAAATATTCCACTATTCCAGTAATGCTTTCCCGAGCCTACATATTTTTCCGCATCTGCAAGGTTAGGCTTTTCTACAAATGAAACAATATTATAGTATTTATTTTTTTTAGAATTATCTACTTCAATATACCCATAACCAGTCTCAGGTTTATGGGGCTGAATACCTAGAGTTACCATCTTACCTTCTTCAGCAATTCTATTTGCAATGTGAATTGAGTCTTGAAATTTTTGGATATCTCTTATAAGGTGGTCAGCAGATAAGACTAAGAGTGTAGGATCCTCCTTTTCATTTAACAAGCTCATAGCCGCTATGGCAATTGCAGGTGCAGTATTTTTTCCAACAGGCTCTAGAATAATTCCTTTACTTTTAGATTTGATTTGTCTAAGTTGCTCAGCAACAATAAAGCGGTGCTCTTCATTGCAGATAATTACAGGATCACTTGTCGCTTCTGGCAGTCTAGTAATTGTGTCTTGAAATAAAGAAGTTCCATTTATTAGAGCTAAGAATTGCTTTGGATAAAGTTTTCTAGATAAAGGCCATAATCTAGAACCAATACCGCCTGATAATATTACTGGAACTATCATTTATTTAGTTTTTTAATTGAATTATCGCTTGGAAGATTCCATTTTTTTTGTGCTTCTGCAAGTTTAATATATTTATAAAAAGTTCCTTCAAAATTGCCAAAGGCAATAACAAATCCTGGCCCTCCATCTAAAAATCCAAGTTTAAATATATAGTGCTTAATAAAAGACCATAGACCGTGTAAAAATGCTTTTAAAACTCCACTATTAACTCCTTTTTCGTTTAGTTTTGAAACTCCTAGACTAGAATATCGATTTGCTTTATGCATAACTTCTGCAGTATTTCTGAACGGAAATTGCCAAATGATATTATCTATAGTACCAATCTCCTTGGAGCTATGACTAATAAAGCCTTCATGAACAGTATCCGAGGTATAGCTCATTTTGCCTTTTTTAAACAGTTGAGGCTGCCTATAATTTGGATACCACCCTGAATATTTAATCCACCTTCCCATAAAAAAATTTTTTCTTGGTACTCTATAAATATCTAAAGGCGCAGTTTTGATTAGTTTAATAATTTCATCTCTAACTTCAATTGTGCATCTCTCATCTGAATCTAGACTAAAGATCCAATCATTTTTACAGTGATTAATAGCCTGATTCCTTAAATCTCCATAACCATTAAAAGGAATATGAATCACTTTTGCACCTAATTCAATAGCAATTTCAGTTGTTCCATCTGTGCTATTAGAGTCAGCAAGAATAATTTCATCAGCCCAAAGTACACTATTAATGCAATCTTGGATCTTTTCTACTTCGTTAAAGGCGATAATGTATACAGAAATTTTCATAGTATTAGTAAAATGGTAAATATTTATTTGTACTTTATAGAAATTATAAAAATGTTTTATAAATTAATCCCTATTTTATCTAATAACTCATCAGCTAATGAAAATTAGTCTAATTATCACTACCTTTAATTGGCCTGAGTCATTATTGCTAGTTTTAGAAAGCATCAGACATCAAAGTCTTATGCCTGATGAAATAATTATTGCAGATGATGGAAGTAATGAGTCAACAAGAAAATTAATTTCAAGTTTTAACAGACAGTTTGATTTAAATGTTCTTCATTCGTGGCAAGAAGATAATGGTTTTAGAGTAGCGAAATCAAGAAATAAGGCAATACTCAAATCCTCTGGTGATTATATTATTTTAATTGATGGAGATATAGTTCTAGACCGGAGTTTTGTTAAAGACCATAGTGGTTGTTCTGAACCTGGATATTTTATTCAGGGTTCAAGAGCCTTATTATCAAAGAATGAAACGCGAAGAGCATTATCTGAAAAAAATATTAATTTTTCATTTCTTTCTTCAGATTTGAAGAATAGAAAAAATGCTCTTCGATCAAAAATACTTTCTTTAATATTTTCTAATAAAAAAAATCATCTACAGGGAATTAAGTCTTGTAATATGGCTTTTTATAGAGAAGATTGTATAAATATAAATGGATTTAATAATGACTTTGAAGGTTGGGGAAGAGAAGATAGTGAGTTTGTGGTCCGCATGATGAATAACGGTATGAAAAGGAAAAATATACGTTTTTGTGCTATTCAGTATCATTTGTGGCATGAAGAAAATAAGAGAGAATCTTTAAAAAAAAATAACTTAATTTTAGAGGCTGCAATAAATAAAAAACTTCTATGGTGTGAAAATGGAATTAAAGCAATGAAAGATAATGAAGGTTAGTGCGTTTACATTTATAAAAAATGGAGAGATGCTTGGATATCCATTTTTAGAATCAATACAATCTATTCTCCCAATAGTTGATGAGTTTATAGTCAATGTTGGTGAAAGTGAAGATGAAACATTGGATATGATTCGATCAATCAAAGATAAAAAAATTCATATTATTCAGTCAAAATGGAATGAGAGTATGCATGATCGTGGCTATGTTTATGGCCAACAAAAAATGATTGCACAATTTAATTGTTCGGGAGATTGGGCTTTTTATATTGAGGGTGATGAGGTTTATCATGAAGATGAACTTGATAAGATTAAAAAATCGATGGAACTCCATTTAAATGATTCAAATGTTGAGGCTCTAGTCTTTGATTTTAAGCATTTTTATGGCAATGGTAATAGCTTTCTAAATTCACCTGGATGGTACAGGTCAGAGGCTAGAATTATAAAAAATTCTATTCGCTCATATTCACCAGATGGACTTTTTTGGCTAATTTTAGACTCTAATAAGAAAGGCAGGTATCCAAAAACAAAACACTCAGGTGTAACTTGTTATCATTATGGATGGGTAAGGAGAGAAGATCAAATGAATCTTAAGAGTTTCCAAGTTAATAAATATTGGAATTCTGAGCCAGCCAAAATTGATTACTCTCAGATGGACCAGTCAATTATTGAATTATTTCAGGGGAAGCATCCTGAATTAATTTTAGATTGGCTTCCTAATGAAAAAGGTTTGTTTAGGGTGGACCAAAATTATAAACTAACTTCTAAGCAAAAAAAACATCGCATAATGATTCTAATTGAAAAGTTTTTTGGTATCGATTTAAGCAAAAAACACTATAAGCTTTTGAAATGAAAGTTCTTATTGAGCTTCCAACATGGTTGGGTGACACCATAATGGCAACTCCAGCTATTGAAAACCTAGTAAGCCTTTTTAATAATTTAGAAATAACTCTAATTGGCTCAGATATTGCAATTGAAGCTCTAAAAAATCATCCAAATGTTTCTAAAACATATGTTTTAGAAAAAAATTATTTGAATCTTTTTAAGACTTTAAAGGGCTTTATTGAGTATGATATATTTCTCTCGTTTAGGGGGTCATTTCGTACTAAATTTATGAAATTTTGTATTTCTTCTAAAAAAAATTATCAGTTTGATAAAAAAAAATATTCGAGTGGCCATCAAGTAGAAAAATATAATAATTTTATTAGTGCTGTGATGAAAAATACTTTGGTTCCTGGCAAATTGAATTTACATACAAACACAGTAAAATCTCACTCAAAAAATAAAATATTAGGAATTAATCCTGGGGCTTCTTATGGAAGTTCGAAACGTTGGTATCCTAAAGAGTTTGCAAAAGTTGCTATGGAATTATCTAGTGATTATGACATTATTATTTTTGGAGGCGCTAGAGAGAAAAATATTGCAACTGATATTGAGAATTATTTAATTAAAGAAGGCGTCACTAACTATCAAAATTTATCAGCTCAAACTTCTATTCATGATCTGATTACTCATATTTCAAATCTTGATTTATTTATAACTGGAGATAGTGGTCCAATGCATATTGCGGCAGCGTATCAAATTCCAACAGTTTCAATTTTTGGCCCGACTAATGACAATGAAACCTCTCAATGGATGAATGAAGATAATATTATAGTAAAGAAGAATTTAAATTGTCAGCCATGCATGAAGAGAGTTTGCCCCCTTAAACATCATAATTGCATGAAACTTATTATTGCATCAGATATTTTAAATGCTGTAAAGCAATTTGATTAGATACTAAATTTATTGTCAATTAATTGACAAATTGTATGGCCAATAATGATGTGTATTTCTTGAATTCGGGCAGTTTCCTCAGCAGGAACAACTAGATTCAAATCACAGATTTCATTCATCTTGCCTCCTGACCTTCCACTAAAGCCTATAGTTTTGCATCCAAGCCTTTTAGCTTTTAAAAGTCCATTTAATACATTAGTGCTACTTCCGCCTGTGCTAATTCCAATTACTGTATCTCCTTTATTTGCCAAAGCTTCAATCTGCCTATCAAAAACCTTTGAGTACCCAAAGTCATTCCCAATTGCAGTGAGAGCAGAGGTGTCTGTTGTTAATGCAATAGCTGCCAGACCTTTCCTATCATTTTTGTATCTTCCAACTAGTTCTGCAGCAATATGTTGAGCATCTGATGCGCTCCCACCATTTCCAAAAAGTAAAATCTTATTTCCACTTTCAAGACTTTCAATGCAAATTTTTGCCGCTTGCTCTATAGAAAGAATAATATGCTCAGAATCCAAAGTATCTTGAGCAGTTTTAATATGTTTTTCTAATTCAAGTTTTATTATCGATTGCATTTCTATTAATTTTATTGATTATTTTTGATGTGCTCTTGTTATTAATGAATTCAACAATTTTGAGTTCACCTGCTATTTCCTGTCCAATAACTTCTTTTCCTTCATAATCTCCTCCTTTAACTAGAATATCAGGATATATTGCTGTAATTAAGTTTAATGGAGTATCCTCATCAAAGATGACTACATAATCAACAACTTTGAGTGCAGTAAGAATTTTAGCCCTATCAATTTGAGAGTTAATAGGACGATTTGTTCCCTTTAAAGATTTGACTGATCTATCTGAGTTCAGTCCAATAATTAAAATATCACCAAATCTTTTTGAGGATTCGAGATAACTAATATGACCAGTGTGAATTAGATCAAAACAACCGTTTGTAAAAATAATTTTTTTGCCTTCTGTTTTTAATTCAGCTACTATTTTCTTAATCTCTTTTAATGTTTTTAAGCACTTATCACTAGACTGGTTTTTCAAATTTGATTCATAATCAATAATTTCATTAAGTGTTGCTGTTGAGTTTCCAACTTTACCAACTACAATGCCAGCTGCAAGGTTTGCAAATTGAACTGCTTCATCGATATTAAGGTTACAAGATAGGGCAAAGCCAAGTGATGCCAGGATGGTATCTCCAGCTCCAGTTACATCAAATACTTCTTGAGCTTTGGTGGGATAAATACGTAATTCATCATCATAAATTGCCACACCACCTTCACTTAAAGTAATTAAAGATACATCTAACTCATATATAGAATGTATTTTAGATATAGCCTTCAATATGGTAGATTTGTCTTCAACTTCAATTTCAATTTTTGAAGCTTCACTTGCTTCTTTTTTGTTTGGAGTTAAAAGAAAAGCTCCCTTATATTTTTCATAATTTAAGCCCTTAGGGTCAACTAAAACTTTAATAGAATTTTTATTGGCAATTTTAATTAGATCTTGGGTTAATGTATTTGTTAAGAGGCCTTTTCCATAGTCAGATAAAAGGATACAATCGAATGAGTTAACTATTTCTTTAAAGCTAGTTAGTATTTTATCTTGAGATGATAGGCTAATATTTTTTAAACTTTCTTGATCAAATCGAATTACCTGCTGATTTGCAGCAATAACACGCGTTTTATGAGAACTTAATCTTCCAGGTTCAGTAATCAAATATTTGGTATCAATATTTATATCAAAGAGTAATGATTCAAGCAAGCTGGAATTTTTACAATCACCAATAACACTAATAATATCTACCCTAGCACCAAAATTCACAAGATTATTTAATACATTGCCAGCTCCACCAAGAAGACTCCTCTCTTTAATTATATTAATTATTGGAATTGGTGCTTCAGGAGAAACTCGATCTGACGATCCCCATAGGTAATGGTCAATAATTAAATCGCCAATTACGAGTATTTTAGGTGATTTTCCTAATAAATCTTTCATGTATATTTTAATTAGGTGTTAAATAAAATATTATTTTAGTCCATTTATGATAACAAGGGCTAATCTCTAAAGATTTAATTAATTGATTAAAAAATAATGAGCTTTAAAGTATTTACTCAATAGGTTCGAGATGAAGTCTTTTAATTTCAGAAATATAATTCTTGATACCTTTTTCAAGACTAATTAATGGCTTATATCCTAAAAGATTCTTTGAAGAAGTTATTTCTGCTTGAGTATGCATTTGATAGCCTTCATATGGGTTGGGGAAATAATTAGTTCCAAGATTGGTACCAAGTTCTTTTTGAAGAATATCAGCAATATCTTGAAAACTCCTAGCTATTCCCGTTCCTATGTTAAAAACACCACTTTCTTTAGTACTACATGCATTGATATTTGCTGATACTACATCCTCAATATTAACAAAATCTCTGAAAATCTTATCAGAATTTTCGAATAATCTAGGCACCTTATTGCTAAGAATTTGATGGCCAAGTTGAATTACCATTGATGAAGTTTTACCCTTGAAGTATTCGTTTCTTCCATAAACATTAAAATATCTAAGTCCAACTATTGGTATATTGCCTTCTTTTTTTATTTCTCTAATTGCAAGTTGATCCATTGCATATTTACTGTAAGCATAGGTATTTTCTGGTGACTCTTTCCCTACAGTTTGGGGGGAGACTGAGCTTCCATAGGTAGCAGCAGAACTGGCATAAATCATTGTAGCATTATTTTTTTTTGCTATATTTAGAAGGCTGAAGAATGCATTAACATTAGTTTGCATAATCAGATCTTGATCTAGAGTTCGAGTATCTGAAATTGCTGCTTGATGGAAAATATAGTCAAAAGTATAATCACTGAGGAGATTTAAGTCCTTTATAGAATTAATATTGCCACAAATAATATCACCTTGAAAGCCAATTAAATTTTTGTAATGACCAAAACTTTGAAGATTGCCATTTGAAAATGTTGAACTATTTCTAAAGCAGTCAAAGATAACTATATTAGTGTTAGGAAATTTTTCTTGTAAATAGAGAGCAATATTACTTCCAATAAAGCCAGCGCCACCTGTAATTAAAACTGTTTTGTTATTAAAGTTAATATTGGAGTTCATTATCAAATTTTAATCAAAAAATTACTTGCAAACTGATTTAATTAAAAATTACATTAAACATTAAACATTAAATAACAGTATCATTTGGTTAATATTTGAAGCACTAAAGTTTTACCAAGGTTCTTAAAGGTCTAATATTACTATCAAAAATAATTATTAAAATAGAATGAGTAACCTCAAAAAACTTTGGCTACAAATAGATAGCTCCAGAAAAAAACAATCTATTTCTGTTTTATTGCTTATTGTAATAGCATCTTTATTTGAGGTTATAAGTGTTGCCGCCATCATACCATTTTTAGCGGCTTTAACTTCACCTGAGAATCTTTATAATAATAATTTAATGAGTCCTTTGATTGAGTTTATGGGCCTCTCAAATCCAAATCAATTAATATTTCCACTTACCGTCATCTTTATATCAGCTGTTATATTGGCTGGGATAATTCGTTTAACATTATTGTTTGTTATGACAAGATTTTCCTTTGCTACAGGGGCTGATATTAGTATAAATATTTACAAGCGAACTCTATACCAGAATTATTCTGTTCATGTCGATCGGAATAGCAGCGAGGTTATTGATGGGATTATTACAAAAACTAATGTAGTTATTGGTGGAGTTGTTACTCCAGTTTTAACTCTGATTAGCTCTTTTATTATGCTTTTGGCTATTACTTGTGCTCTTTTTATGATTGATTATAAAGTAGCATTAATTAGTTTAATTGGCTTTTCAGTTATTTATAGTGGAGTGATTTTTTTTACTAGAGAGATGCTTAGAGATAATAGTAAACGTATTGCAACTGAATCCACAGCTATGATTAAGTCACTTCAAGAAGGCTTAGGGGGTATAAGGGATGTCCTTATTAGTGGTTCACAGAAGTTTTACTCAGATCTATATATTAAGTCAAATTTACCACATAGGATTGCATCTGGAAATAATGAATTTATAGGTGGTAGCCCACGTTTCATTGTTGAGGCAATAGGAATGTCATTGATAGCAATACTTGCTTATTCATTGACTAATAGGGAAGATGGAATTATTAGTGCCATACCGATTCTTGGAGCCCTTGCATTGGGAGCTCAAAGACTTCTCCCAGCGATACAACAGGGTTACGCTTCTTACACCATGTTACAAGCTACAAAATCTTCATTTGAAGATGTATTGGAATTACTAGAGCAACCACTTCCAAATTTTGTTGACCAGCCTCCTGAAGAGCCAATGCTTTTTAATAAAGATATTGAATTAAAAAAATTAAGTTTTAATTATTCAAATAATTTACCTTGGATATTTAAATCTATAAATTTAAAGATTAAAAAGGGCGCTAGAGTAGGTTTTATTGGTCGAACAGGTTGTGGAAAAACTACCTTACTTGATATTATTATGGGTCTTTTTGATCCAGTTGAAGGAGAAGTTTTAATTGATGGAAATTCTATTAATAATTTAAATGTTAGGTCTTGGCAATCAAATATTGCCCATGTCCCCCAAAATGTTTATCTTTCTGATAGCAGCATAACTGATAATATAGCTTTTGGGATAGCAAAAAATAAAATCAATATTGATAAAATTAAATTAGCAGCAAAAAAAGCTCAAATATCGGATATGATTGAAAATTGGAAAGATGGTTATCACACTTTTGTTGGTGAGCACGGAGATAAATTGTCAGGTGGCCAACGTCAAAGGATAGGAATTGCTAGAGCACTTTATAGAGATGCTAGTGTATTAATTTTTGATGAAGCTACTAGTGCTTTAGATTCAGGAACTGAAAAGGCTGTAATGGATTCGATTGACTCGTTAGATGATGATTTGACTATATTTATAATAGCTCATAGATTAAGCACTTTAAGAAAATGTGATTATGTAGTCGAGGTTATTAATGAAAGTAAATTGGTTATAAAAAACCCTATGGAGATTATTAAAAATGAAGAAAACGAAATTTTTTGAAAACTATTTTGAGATACTTAGTAATTCAATATCTTCCATAAATTACGAATTATTAATAGAAGTTGCTGAGCGCATTCAGTCTGTTAATTTAAAAAAAGGAAAAATTATATTAATAGGGAATGGTGGGAGTGCAGCAATAGTAAGTCATTTAACAATTGACTTGACTAAGGCTGCAAATATTAGATCAATAAATTTTAATGAAGGTAGCTTTTTAACTTGTTTTTCAAATGACTATGGTTATGAATTTTGGGCTGAAAAAGCGCTTGAATTTTTTGCCGATAAAGATGATTTAGTTGTCCTAATTAGTAGCAGTGGGCAGTCAAAAAACATTATTAATGCCGCTCTTAAGGCTAAAGAAATGTCTCTAGGTATAATAACTTTATCAGGCTTTTCAAAAGATAATCCTCTAAGAAGTATGGGGGATATTAATCTTTGGGTTGATAGTAAACATTACAATACTGTTGAAAATGTTCACCAAGCTTGGTTGCTTTCAGTTGTTGACTATATAGTTAGTATTAAATTAAAAAAAGAAGAAATATGAAAATAATGGTGACTGGTGATAGAGGATATATTGGTTCAATTCTTGTAGCTATGATGAGAGAAAAAGGATATGAAGTTATTGGCTGTGACTCAGGATATTTTTCAGAAAATCTTATTGAAGCTTTTGATGAGAATTATATAAAAATAACTAAGGACATTCGTGATGTATCAAAGGAAGATCTCGCTGGTGTTGATGGAATAATACATTTGGCAGGACTTTCAAATGACCCGTTGGGTGAATTCTCTCCAAAGCTAACTCATGATATTAATTATCATGGCACAATCCGACTGGCAAATCTTGCAAGAAGTGAAGGTGTTTCAAGATTTGTTTATGCATCTTCTCAGAGTATGTATGGAGTATCTAATACAGATATTGAGTTAGATGAAGACAAAAGTGAGAAGAATCCTGTAACTTCATATGCAATTGCAAAATGGAGTGCAGAACAACAATTACACGAAATGTCCTCAAAAGACTTTATTGTAACTAGTTTTAGACCATCAACAGTTTTTGGAGTAAGCCCAAGACTTCGTTGTGATATTGTATTTAATAATCTAGTCGCATGCGCTTATACCTTTGGAAAAATTGAAATAATGAGTGATGGAACTCCATGGAGGCCAATAGTTCATATAAAGGATGTTTGTTCTGCTTTTATTGCTGGAATAGAGGCTCCATCACAAGTTGTTTCAGGAAGAGCATTTAATGTTGGAATTCAAGATGGAAACTATACTGTAAAGGATATTGCTGAAGCTGCCCAACGCGCTGTTCCTGGCTGTGATTTAATTTTTACTGGAGAGCATACTGATCCTAGAACATATAGAGTAAGTTTTGACAGAATCCTTACAGAGTTAAAAGGTTATTATAATCCAGAGTGGGATCTAGATAAAGGTGGTAGGGAGTTAGTTGAATTTTTTGAAAGAGTTAAATTTTCAAAAGAACAATTTAGAGGAAGAGATACTATCAGACTTCAACAATTACATTATCTAAAAGAATCAAAAAAAATAGATAGCACATTTAGAATTTCTAGTAGAAATTAAATATAATTTATATAGTAGGTAAAAATGCAAAAAATATACAGTACTATTAAATGCTGCAGAATTTGTGGTGGAGATGTATTAAAAAATGTTTTAGACCTTGGTAATCAAGCGCCTGCTAACAGTTTTTATTCGTCTTTGGATGAAGCCCCACCCAATGTTCCACTGAGATTAATTTACTGTGATAAGTGTTCTACAATTCAATTAGGAGAGGATGTTGATCCAGAATATTTATTTAATAAATATTTGTGGGTCACAGGTACATCTAGTTCGGCAGAAAAATATAGTTATGAATTTGCTAAAGCGGCTCTCAAAAAGCTAGAAAATTTATCAGATAAAAAGCCATATATTGTTGAAATTGCTAGTAATGATGGTACTTTTTTAAAGCGATTTATTGAAAAAAATTGTAAGGTTTTAGGTATTGATCCTGCAAAAAATATTGCAAAAGTTGCGAATAAGGATGGCATTTCAACAATTCCTAATTTTTTTACTGCTGACTTAGCAAATGAGCTAATAACTAAAGATGGAAAAGCTGATATTATTTTTGCTAGAAATGTTATACCTCATGTAAAGCAGATACACTCAGTTATTGAGGGGATGAGTATTTTTATGAAAAATAATAGTGTTGGGATAATTGAATTTCATAATGCAGGATTAGTTTTGGATGAGCTGCATTATGATTATATTTATCATGAGCATTTATTTTATTTCACATTAAAGACACTTAGTGGTCTAATTAAAAGACATGGATTGAATATATATGATGTGATGCATAGTCCTATTAGTGGAGGTTCATGGGTTGTGTATTTTTCTAAGACAAAAATTGCTAAGTCTAAAAAACTAATTGAATTAGAGAATAATGAATTAATAAATAGTATAAATTCCTTCAGTCGCTGGAAAGAATTCTCTAAGGAAGTTGTAGTACATGCAGAAAAATTGACAAAAATGGTTCTAGAGAGTGAAAATAAAATACTTGCGTATGGGGCTTCTGCAAGAAGCTCTACGTTACTTAACTTCTGTGGAATTAACTCTAATCATATTTCACTAGTTATTGATAAGAATCCATTAAAAGTTGGGCTTTCTACAGCTGGGTCAAATATACAAATTGTCTCTATTGAAGGTGCCTTGGAAGAGATACAGTCATCAGCAAAAATTTTATTACTTGCTTGGAATTTCCAAGATGAAATAATGAGTGAATTAAGGGATTATGGGTTTACTGGTGAGTTTATAATTCCTCTACCAGGCGACCCCTGTGTCCTATGATTATTAAAATATACTTCTATCAAGAGACTTTATTCTATAGGTATACTAAATTAATAGTTCATTATTTGCCAGTAGTATAGGAGTGAGTGTAAAAATATGAAATTTACTGAACAAAAACTTGCTGGTGTTTATTTAATAGAGCCTGAGCCTTTTGAAGATAATCGCGGTGTTTTTAGAAGACATTTCTGTAAAGAAGAGTTTTCTGAAAATTTAATTAGTACTGTTATACAACAATGCAATATATCTGAAAATAAATATGCAAATACTTTAAGAGGTTTTCACTATCAAACAAGTCCTTATGAAGAGGGAAAAACATTATCTTGTCTAAGGGGCAGTATCTATGATGTTGTGGTTGATCTTCGTCCAGATTCAAAGACATATATGCAGTGGATATCTGTTGAATTAAATGAAAAAAATAATCATAGTATCCATATTGCTCCAGGATGCGCAAATGCTTTTTTTACTTTAGAAGATGAATGCTTAATTCATTATTATTGCTCCCAATCTTATGCACCAAGTTCTGAAAGAGGCATTAGATATGACGACCCCTCTTTTAATTTTAAGTGGCCAGTTGAGCCAGTTATTATTTCTGAAAGGGATATTAGCCATCCAGATTATATAAAGTGAGGATATTATTAACTGGTGCAAGTGGGTTTATAGGAACTCACTTGCTACAAAAGTTAATATTAGAAGGTCATCAAGTTCTTGCCTTCTCAAGAAGTGCTAGACCTAAAAAGAACAAATATATATCTTGGCATCAATGCGACTTATCGCTTCAAGAGTCATATTCAAAAGAAGTAGAGGATTTTTTACCTGAGGTATTAATTCATTTAGCATGGCAAGATATTCCTGATTTTTCGGTTGAAAAATCTAAAGCTAATCTTGATTTATCTTTAGATTTTTTGAAGTGTGTCTTAAATCTTAATTGCTGTAAAAAAATATTATTTTCTGGGAGTTGCTTGGAATATGATTTGATGGATGGTATGTGTAAAGAGACTAGCATGGTTGAAGGCTTAGTAAATGACTTTGCATGGGCAAAAAATACTTTACGAATAAAATCAGAGTTGCTTTGTAGAGAAAAATCTGTAAATTTTATATGGTTTAGGATTTTTTATGTATATGGGCCTGGTCAGAGAACCGATTCTTTGATTCCTAGTATTTTTAAACATTTAAAATTAAATAATCTTCCAGAGATTGATTCCCCTAATAATGCAAATGACTATATTTATATTGATGATGTAGTAGAAGGATTTTCAATTGCAATTACTGAGTCTATTTCATCTGGTATTTACAACCTTGGAACGGGAAGATCTACTTCTGTTCTAGAAGTTTGCCGAATTGCAGAGAAAATTATTCTTAATTCATCTAAATTAACCTTTCAACTTGAATTGAAAGTTCAACCTAAAGTTTCTGATGTAAATTTTTGGGCAAGTATGATTTCAACAAACCAACATCTAAAATTCAATCCTAAGGTAGGGCTATCTTATGGGATTAAGAAATTTTGGGAAAGTTATAGATAGTTATGAGCCAAGTCCCAAAGCAAGCAGTGATTTTATGTGGTGGAATTGGGTCGCGACTGAAGCCTCATACTATTACTACTCCTAAGCCAATGATCATATGTAATGGAAAGCCTTTTCTTTGGTTTATTCTTCAGCAATTGAGGGATCAAGGTATTAAAAATTTTGTACTTCTTACTGGATATTTAGGCCATAAGATTGAAGCTTTTTTTGGAGACGGCTCTAAATTTGGCTTAGAGATACAATATTCTTTAGGTCCAATAAAATGGGATACTGGAAGACGATTATGGGAGGCAAAAGATTTAATTGAGGACTCATTTATCCTACTATATTCTGATAATTTTGTACCTTTTTCATTAAGCAAGCTTTATTCTGCTCATCTGAAAAATAGTCTCCCCTTGACACTCATGGTGTCAAAAAAAACTAAGGGAAATATTCAATTAGATGATAATGGACTAGTTTTAATTTATGACAATAGTAGATCATCAGGCACTCTTAATTATGTGGAGATAGGTTATATGATTGTTGAAAAGCACAAGACGCTAAGTTTTTATGATTCGCCAGATTGTAGTTTTTCTTTAATATTAGAAAAAATGAGCAATGACAAGCAAATTGTTACCTCAATTCAGCATAACTCTTACTATAGTATTTCTGACTCTAGAAGGTGGCAGTTAGCAGAAGAGTATCTAAAACCAAAAAAAATAATTTTAATTGATCGCGATGGTGTTATTAATCATAAAGCAAATCGTGGTGAATATATTAATAAATGGGGAGGGTTTAAATTTATTGAAGATACAGTTGAAGCTATGAAATACCTTTCTCAAAAGGGGTTTGAATTTATTGTTTTAACTAATCAAGCAGGTATTGCCAGAGGTATCATCAAAGATGAAGATATAAATTTTATTCACGAAAAGATGAAAAATTATCTTTATCAATTGGATATTAATATTTTAGATGTGTATGTATGCCCTCATCACTGGGATGATAACTGTTTTTGTAGAAAACCTAATCCAGGTATGTTTTTTGAGGCGAGTAAAGATTATAAATTTAGATTAGATCAAACATTATTCATTGGAGATGATCCTAGGGATTGTCAAGCAGCTGAGAAGGCAGGAAGTAAATCAATTTTTATAGGAAATACTTTAGAGTTGAGTCATCTTTCAATAGAAGAATTGCCTTTTCATGCATCGCTTACTTTGAAAGAATCAATTCATTCTATAATAAGTTTTTATGAAAATTCTCTAGGTTTGAAATCACTATGATTATTACACGCACTCCATTTCGCATTAGCTTTGTAGGAGGTGGAACAGATCTCCGTTCATTTTATTCTGAAGAGCTTGGAAAAGTTTTAAGTACCTCAATAGACAAATATATATATGTTGTTGTTAAACGTCAAATTGGAATAGTAGAGTATAAATATAGAATTAATTGGAGTAAAGTTGAATTTAAAAATCATTTGAATGATATAGAGCATCCAATTGTGCGAGAGGCGTTAAAGTTTATGCAGATTGATTTTCCAGTTGAAATTACAACATTTTCAGACATACCAGCTGGAACTGGATTAGGATCATCAAGCTCATTTGCGGTTGGCTTGATGCATGCTTTATATGCTTTAAAAAACCAACAAGTAACAAAATATCAATTAGCAAAATCTGCATCTCAAGTTGAGATTGATATTCTGAAGAGAACTATGGGTAAGCAAGATCATTTTGCGGCAGCATATGGTGGTTTAAATACAATTGAATTTAAAAATGATGAATCAGTTGTTATTAAGCCAGTACCTCACTCTTCAGAAGTTAGACATAAGCTGGAGAAAAATCTTTTAGTTTTTTATACTTCAATAAAGAGAAATGCTAGTGATGTTTTAAAAGAACAAGATAAAAAAACTACTATAAATCGTCAAGCTTTGCGGCAGATGAAAAATCTTGTTGATCCATTAAGTGATATTATTTCTTCCGGTAAAAACTTAAGTCAATTTGGTGAAGTGCTGCATAAGAATTGGCTTGCTAAGCAAAATCTTACAAATATTACATCTTCAACTAAAATCAATGAGTACTACTCTAGAGGTATTAAAGCTGGAGCTATAGGTGGAAAATTGTTAGGCGCTGGAGGAGGAGGTTTTCTTCTTTTTTACGTGGAACCTGCTAAGCATTTATCAGTCATTAAAGCCCTAAAGGATTTATTCCATTTAAAAATTAGCTTTGATCAAGATGGATCACGAATTACTTATTATGATTAATTTGGCTGAGGAAGCAAAATGAAAAAAGTTTTAATTATTGGAAATCAGGGCTATCTAGGGTCAATTTTGACTGATTATCTTCAAGATAGGGGATATTATTGTGTTGGCGCAGATATTGGATTTTTTAAAAATGGTATTCTTTATTCGAATCAAGAAGTTCCAATGATAAATAAAGATGCAAGAACAATTTCTGAGAAAGACATTGATGGTTTTGACGTGGTAATAATGCTTGCTGGAATCTCCAATGATCCTTTTGGAAATCTTAGCTATGAAGAAATATATGACCCAACTCGTATATATGCGATTAATGTTGCTAAAATATGTAAGAAGCTTGGAATCAGATATATTTTTCCATCTAGTTGTTCAGTTTATGGTGATGGTGGTGATGGCTCAAAACTTAGTGAAGACTCTCCAACTAACCCTTTGACACCATATTCTTTAAATAAACTGCAAATTGAGCAAGATTTGAGTGAACTTGCTGATGAAAACTTTTCGCCAATTGCATTAAGATTTGGAACAGTTTTTGGATGTTCTCCTAGAATTAGATTTGATGTGGTTATTAATATGCTTTGTGGGATGGCTGTATCAGAAAAAAAAGTAATTCTTAACTCAGATGGCCAGGCATGGAGGCCCCATGTTTATATAGACGATGTTTGTGAGTCATTTCGATGCTGTATTGATTGGGCTTATAATGGAAAGAAATTAATGATATTTAATGTTGGAAGAAATGATGGAAATTATCAAGTCATAAATATAGCAAAATTAATTGCATCAGAGGTAGAAAGTTGTAAGCTAAGTTTTTTAACTCAATCATCGGCTAGAGAAGAGAATTCACTTGTTGCTGACCGTAAAATTCAAGATGGGGTTGATAAGAGAACTTATCAAGTATCATTTGATAAGGTACATGAAAATTTACCTGGGTTTGAGGCAAAATGGCTAGTCAGTAAAGGGATAAAAAAACTAGTTAAAGATTTATATCGTTTGAATTTAAATAAAGATAAATTCAAACAACGTGATTTTTATAGATTGCAACAGATTGAGTATCTTCATAAAATGGACTTAATAGATAATGAGCTTTTTTTCCGATAGTTATAATTGAAAATGAAAGTATTTTTATTTGAAGATGGCTGGATCAGAAGTGAAGTCTTAAAGTGCTCGAGTAGTAATTAATGAATAAAATGTGGATGGGTACAGAGCTTTTTAATGGTTGCTTTGGTAATCTATTCTCTCAAAATGATGTGGATAGGATTATTAACCATGCTCAGGAAATTGGTGTCAATAAAATTGATACCGCAGAATGCTATAATGTTGAAAAAATTATTGGAAACTCTCTAAAAAATAAAAAAAATAGTTTTAAAATTGCTACAAAATTTGGCCATGAATTCAACGGTAATCAAAAAATTAACTCTTTCAGCCTAGATTCAGTAAAAAAACAACTTAAAAAAAGCCTTGAATTGTTAGATTTAGATTATATTGATTTATATT
>Ga0209091_10001621_pt1 | contig 19652 bp, 23 predicted proteins | sample ArcticOcean_MG_C_6_FD_187438 | JGI IMG/M metagenome (GOLD analysis project Ga0209091, IMG submission 187438) | Marine microbial communities from western Arctic Ocean - ArcticOcean_MG_CB8_128 (SPAdes) (version 2) | ecosystem: Environmental > Aquatic > Marine > Oceanic | place: Arctic Ocean...
TGTCTTTACAAGATATTAAAGATACATTTTTACACCCTGCGATAGATTTATTAACAGCTGCTACTACAACAACACAGCAAGCTGGAACATATCACATATCATCAGCGAGTAGTGTATCAGGTTCTACACAAGTCTCAGCAACACCTGTATTTACAGATACAAGAGCAGATACATCATTGTATTCAGCTGGTGAGATTGGTGAAACACTAGATCAACCTACAACTATCACTAACTATTATTTGTATAGAGTTGATGGAAGTAATACATCATTTGAAGCACCTTTCTATGCTAATTCGGGCAATCATTTACAACAATATACTGACGCAGATTTTCAAGCTTTAGCACAAGAGTGGATAAAGAAAACTGCTCATGAGTCAGCAGATGGTTACGCTTTAAGTTATAACTTAGGAGCAACCGGTGATGGTAATGAAAGAGGTTCTGGTATGGGTGATACAATTTTGAATGGAAGTGGTAATTATCAAACAAGAGAAGTAAATACAGACGATTACAGAGCACAAGAGTTTCCAGATGGATCAGCAGTTACGGCCGCTACATACTATTTAAGAATTCATAAATCATAGAAAATCTACGCTTAATCGTTATTTTTACTTTTTGTTTCTCTTATAAATATGGAGTAGAACTAAAAGGAAAAATATGCCAATACCATCAAGTAGAGAACAATTAAAACAGTATGCTTTAAGAGCACTTGGAAAACCAGTAATTGAAATCAATGCTGATGATGACCAACTTGAAGATAGAATTGATGAGGCATTACAATATTTCGCACAATACCATTTTGATGGTGTTAGAAGAACATACCTAAAATACCAATACACACAAGCTGATTTTGATAGAATGACTGTTGATAGAGTAAGTCAATCAACAACTAAAGAAGCCACAACAGTAAGTAATTCATTTACAGGTGATGGTTCAACAAAAGTATTTACTTTAGATACTTCAGCAGATCAATTAAGTTCCGTAAAAGTTAATATCAAAGAAGATGACGATATTCTTAATACATTTACAGGTGATGGTTCGACAAACGTTTTTCAATTAACTAACCCTGCTGATAGTGTAGATGCATTAACAGTTACGGTAGATGGAATACTTAAAACTAGAACAACTGATTTTATTGTTGCTTTAAAAACTTTTGAGTTTGTTACTGCTCCAGTAGCAGATGCAGTTATTGTTGTAAAAATTCGTAACACAGTTCCTGCTGCCGGAACAGATTCGGTTGCTGGTGTTGGTTATACAGTTGAAGATAAAACTCTAACATTTTTTGTTGCTCCATCTTCTAACTCAAAAATTTCAGCTACTATTAGTAATCAAGTTACAACATCTTGGAAAGAAGCACAAAATTATATAATCTGTCCTGAATCAGTTGTATCTGTAATTAATATATTTCCTTTTTCAAGTAAAGGTAGTATGAATGTATTTGATGTTAGATATCAAATGAGACTAAATGATCTATATGACTTTTCATCAGGATCAATGGTCAATTACGATATGGTTATGAGACAGTTAGACTTTTTAGACCACATACTTGTTGGTGAAAAACCTATGAGATTTAATCAACACGATAATAGATTATATGTTGATATGGATTGGAAGAACGATTTACTAGTTGGAGAATATCTAGTTATTGAATGTTATAGAAAATTAGATCCGGACGAACATACAGATGTTTTTAATGATTTAATGTTAAAGAGATATGTAACTGCTTTGTTTAAAAAACAATGGGGTGCTAACTTATCTAAATTCAATGGTGTTGCTATGATAGGTGGAGTTACATTAAATGGTCAGCAAATATTTTCAGAATCATTACAAGATATACAAGATTTAGAAAAAGAAATTAGAAGTTCATTTGAGATGTCACAACCCCTTATGATAGGATAGTGCCATGGCAACTAATCATTATTTTCAAGGAGGAAACGGCATTGGAAACTCCAACGAGAAAAGACTATACGAAGATTTAATTATCGAAGGCCTTAAAATTTATGGTCACGATTGTTACTACTTACCACGAACATTAGTTAATAGAGATTTAATACTTGGCGAAGATACGTTAAGTAGATTTGATGATTCTTATTTACTTGAAATGTATATGGAAACAACCGAAGGTTTTGCTGGCGAACAAGAAGTTATCAATAAGTTTGGTTTAGAAATTAGAGAAGATACAACTTTTGTAATCTCAAAAAGAAGATGGCAAAATCAAGTTGACTCAGCTCATACAATGATTGTTGAAGGACGACCTAATGAGGGAGATATTATTTACTTCCCATTAATGGATAGTTTCTTTGAAATACAATTCATACAAGATCAAGAGCCGTTCTTTCAATTAGGACAATTACCAGTTTATAAATTAAAATGCACTCGTTGGGAATATTCAAGTCAGGAATTAAATACAGGTGTTGAAGATATTGATATGTCACAAGAGGCATACTCATTAGATCAAACTCTACATCAAACATCATTAGAGAGTGGAACATTTGGTCTTCAACTAGGAACACCCGTAGTAAGTAATGACGCTATTAGTAGCATACCTATTCTTGCTGGTGGAGAAGGATTTAAAACAGCGCCGACTTTAACTATATCGGCACCAACTATACCATCTGAAACTGCTACAGTAACAGGAACATCTATTGCTGGAACACTAACAGCATTAACAATTACTAATCCTGGTCGTGGTTATGGATCAACACCAGAAATTACAATTAACTATTTAAATCCAGCATTCCAAGCACAAGAATTAAAAGTTACTTCTCTTGGATTAACAAATGGTAAATTAACATCAATTGTATTACCAACTCTTACAGGTATTGGTGGTATTACAAGTGTTGTAGTTTCTCCTCCTGGTGGCGCTGTAACGGCAGCTGCTACTGCTACACTTACCGATGGTGTGGTGACAAGCATTAATATAAATGTAGATGGTTCAAGTTATGATGGAACAGTTCCAACAATTACAATATCAGAAAACCTTGACGCTGAAGGAGCTTTACAATTAGAAAACGACAGTGGTGACGGAGAAGAATATTACTTTATCAATGAAGATTATTCTATACAAGAACAATCTGGATATGCTGATAATTTAGATTTAGATAAAGAGGCAGGTTTTGATACTGCTTCAGCACAAGATGATATATTAGATTTTACTGAAAGAAATCCTTTTGGTGATCCAGATGGAGGTGGATTTTAATGTTTGGAACTTATTTTTATAACGAAAGTATGAGAAGAATGACAGTGGCATTTGGCCAACTGTTTAACAAAATACAAATTAAGCATAAAGACTCTACTGGGAAAACTGTTCAATCTATTTCAGTTCCATTAGCATATGCTCCAAAAGAAAAGTTTTTAACGAGACTAGATCAACAACCAGATTTAGATAGGAGAGAATTTGCTATCACATTACCAAGAATGAGTTTTGAAATATCAGGTATCAACTATGACGCCTCTCGTAAATTAACAAGGATACAAAAGTATAAATCTGTTAAGACAGGTAAAGATGGTAAGGTGATGAGTTATAATTATACACCTGTTCCTTATAATATATCCTATAATTTAAATATATTTACAGCAACTGCTGAAAGTGGATTACAAATAGTAGAACAAATACTTCCTTTTTTTCAACCAGACTATACAGTAACAGTTGTTGCTATACCCGAGTTAGATATTAAAAGAGATGTTCCAATTATATTAAATGGTGTAAACTATGAAGACAGTTATAGTGGTGATTATACAACTCGTAGAGCGGTAATATACACATTAAGTTTTGTTGCTAAAACATATCTATTTGGTCCTATGACTAACTCAAAAGTTATTAAAAAGACACAAGTTGATTTACATACAGATTTGCCAGAGGCAAGTAGAGAAGAAAGAATTATCGTAATTCCTAATCCAACATCTGCGGATGCTGATGATGACTTTGGATTTACTACATCAATAACATCATATAATGATGGTAAAAGTTATAACCCGAAGACTGGAGAGGACGAATAAATAATATTACATTATGACAAAATTGGAAGATACAGTAAATGAAATATTAGGCATAGATGTGCCTGAAGTTAAAGAAAATAAAGAGTTCACACCAACGATTACTCGTGTAGAAGAAAAAGCAAAAGATGATGTGGATAACGATCATAAGAATAGTAGAGAATATTACTATAACTTAATAGATCAAGGACAAGAGGCAATAGCAGGTATTTTAGAGGTCGCTAAAGCAGGCGAGCATCCACGTGCTTACGAAGTGGCATTAGCAGGTATTAAGAGTGTCGCCGACACTGTGGATAAACTTCAAGACCTAAACATAAAATTAAATAGACTTAAAGAAGTGCCTAAGTCAGCAAATCCACAAATTAAAAATGCTTTGTTTGTAGGATCAACTGCTGAATTACAAAAGATGTTAAGTAAAGAAGATCCAAAAGACATCACACCTAAAAAGGAGTAATAAATGGCAGATAGCACAAATTATCTTGGTAATCCTAACCTTGTTAAGGTTGGTATTAAGAATGAATATACCAAAGACCAAATAATAGAATATCAAAAGTGTGCCAAAGACCCGATATACTTTATGGTAAATTATATTAAGATTGTCTCACTTGATGAGGGTCTTGTGCCATTTAAGATGTATGGTTTTCAAAAGAAAATTGTAGAGACGATACACAATAATAGATTTACAATCTGTAAGTTACCTAGACAGTCTGGTAAATCAACAACAACAATTTCTTATCTATTACATTATGCTTTGTTTAATCCTAATTCAAATATTGCTTTACTTGCCAATAAATCATCTACTGCTAGAGATATATTAAGTAGATTACAATTAGCATATGAAAATTTACCCAAATGGATGCAACAAGGTGTTATAAACTGGAACAAAGGTAATATAGAATTAGAAAACAAATCAACGATTGTCGCTGCCGCCACTTCTTCAAGTGCTATTCGGGGTGGTTCTTATAACATAATTTTCCTTGATGAGTTTGCTTTCGTTCCTACAAACATTGCCGAGTCTTTCTTTAGTTCGGTTTATCCTACTATATCATCTGGACAAAAAACAAAAATGATTATTGTATCTACACCATATGGTATGAATCAATTTTATAAGTTATGGGTGGATGCTGAAAATAAAAGAAATGATTATATACCAATTGAGGTTCATTGGTCAGAAATACCAGGTAGAGATGAAGCGTGGAAAGATCAGACTATTAGAAACACAAGTGAGGAACAATTTCAACAAGAGTTTGAATGTGAATTTTTAGGTTCAACAAATACTCTTATAAATCCTGCTAAGATTAAAAATATGGCATATATGAATCCTATAAAATCTTCAGGTAGTGTAGAAGTATTTGAATCTCCAATTAAAGGAAATACCTATGTTTGTACAGTTGATGTCGCCAGAGGTGTTGATAAAGATTATTCTGCCTTTATTGTATTTGATGTAACCAAAATGCCTTTTAAGGTTGTGGCAATTTATAAAAACAATGAAGTTAAACCTTTTGTTTTTCCAAATATTATAGATCAAGTTTGTAAAGGTTATAACCATGCTCATATCTTAACGGAAGTTAATGATATTGGACAACAGATCGCCGAAGCATTACAATTTGAAATAGAGTATGATAACATATTGATGACCACACAGAAAGGTCGTGCCGGACAAGTCTTAGGTGCAATGTACAGTGGTCGTGGTTCGTCATTAGGTGTAAGAATGACCAAACAGATTAAGAGAATTGGTTGTGCTAATATAAAGACACTTATGGAGAGTGATAAGATTGCTGTTAATTCATTTAAGATTATTGAAGAAATCTCAACATTTGCCAAAAGAGGTCAGAGTTATCAAGCGGAAGATGGTTCCAATGATGATTTAATGATGTGTTGTGTTATGTTTGGTTGGATATCTAATCAACCTTATTTTAAAGAGTTAACTAACACAAATGCTCGTTTACAAATGTATGAAGATCAACAAAATTTAATAGAACAGGACATGGCACCATTTGGATTTGTAGATAATGGAATTGATGATATCACAAATGAAGATACCATAGATGAATATGGAGATGTTTGGAGTAATGTGGATATACGAAAAGGCATGTAATTCCAAGTTATTATAAATATACTCATAATGAAACTTTGACTATGGGCGTATGAATAATACGATTTTTGAACAATAAAACTAACAATTAATAGGAGAATAACCAATGGCATTTTCAGTATCACCAGGCGTTCTCGTACAGGAAAAAGATTTAACTAGAGTTATACCAGCAGTATCAACATCAATTGGTGCTATGGCAGGTGATTTTCGTAAAGGACCTTTAAATGAGGTTGTGGCTATTTCTAGTGAACAAGAGCTTGTAGCAACATTCGGCAAACCAGATTCAAATAACTTTGAGTCTTTTTTCAGTGCCGCTAACTTTCTACAATACTCTAACGCTTTAAGACTAGTACGAACAACAAACGCAAACATGTCCAATGCAACAGCATCCGGAACAAGTGTACTAATACTAAATAACGAAGACTATCAATCAAACTATTCTACAGGACAAGGTGTTGTAGGAACTTGGGCATCAAGATCAGCAGGAACATGGGGTAATTCACTTTCTGTTTCTGTATGTGAATCAGCTGCCGCTTTTGAAACAAAAGGCGTAACAACTGTAAACGACACTGCAACAGCAGTTGGCGACACTACAGTAGTTCTTACAGACTCATCTGGAATAATCATAGGAGACGTTGTATCATTTTCGACTACAGCAGCTACAGACGATTACACAGATGGTCACGAATACAAAGTAACAGCAAACGATTCAGGAACAAACACAATCACTATCGTTAGAAAAGAATCAGGAACAAATGGCTTACACGCTGTTTTAACTGACGGAACTAATGTTAGAAAAAGATGGAAATTCCATGACTTTGTTGACGGAACTCCAGGAACATCACCTTATACTTCAAAAAGAGGTGGTTTAAATGATGAAATGCATATCGTAGTCGTAGATGAAGACGGTGGTATTTCAGGAACTCCAGGAGAAGTGCTTGAAGCATACTCTAAAGTTTCAAAAGGATCCGATGCTAAAACAAGCGAAGGCGGAACAAACTATTATCCAAATGTGATTTTTAATAAATCATCATATGTTTACTGGATGGATCACTCTACAAAGGGTGTTGCTAATAGTTTTGGTTCAGCAGTTGCTAGCAAAAACTTTGACACTACATCAGCGATTACAGACTCAGTAACAACTTCATTATCAATAGGAAATGACGGTTCTAATGCTTCGGCAGGTGAATTGAAACTTGCTTATGAGTTGTTTAAAGACGCTGAATCAGTTGACGTTGGTTTAATCATTGGTGGTCAAACACCTAATGAAACAATTGGAACTCCAGGCGATGGTAAAAATCACGTAAATGATCTTTTACAAATTGCTGAAGATAGAAAAGACGCTATGGCGTTTGTTTCTCCTCCAAGAAACCACGTTGTAGGAATAACTAACTCAACTATCGTTACTAATAACATCATTAACTTTTTTGAAGATATCAATTCTTCTTCATATGTGGTGTTTGATAGTGGTTACAAATATATGTACGACAGATATAATGACGTATATAGATATGTTCCATTAAATGGTGACATGGCTGGTCTAGCTGCTAGAACAGACTTAACAGCTGACGCTTGGTATTCACCTGCTGGATTTAACAGAGGTCAAGTAAGAGGCGTAGTTAAACTTGCTTACAATCCAACTAAATCACAAAGAGATCAATTGTATCCTAAAAGAGTAAATCCTGTGACATTTTTCCCAGGACAAGGAACAGTTCTTTTCGGTGACAAAACTGGTTTATCAGCACCGTCTGCTTTTGATAGAATAAACGTAAGAAGATTGTTTATTGTATTAGAAAAGGCAATAGCAACTGCTTCTAAATTCCAATTGTTTGAGTTCAATGATGAATTCACAAGAGCGAACTTTAGAAACATTGTAGAACCTTTTTTAAGAGAAGTACAAGGTAGACGAGGGGTTACAGACTTTTTAGTAGTTTGTGATGAAACTAACAACACAGGAGATGTAATTGATAGAAATGAATTTGTAGCGGAGATTTTCATTAAACCTACAAGATCAATTAACTTTATCACTTTATCTTTTGTAGCAACAAGAACCGGCGTTTCGTTTGACGAAGTAGCAGGTTAGTAGAGGAGAAATAAAACAATGGCAAATATAAATGACTTCAAAGCTAAACTTGCAGGCGGTGGCGCTAGAGCCAATCAGTTTAAGGTTACAATGCCTTTCCCTGGTTACGCACAAGTTGGTGGAGAAATAGAAGACTTGGCATTTTTATGTCAGGCGACTTCAATTCCGGCAATGACGTTAGGAGTGGTAAATGTTCCATTCAGAGGTAGAAATATCAAAATTGCAGGTGATAGAACATTTGAAGAATGGACTGTAACTTGTTACAATGATACTAACTTCAAGTTGAGAAATGCTTTCGAAAGATGGCAAAATGGTATCAATAATATGTCTGATAACGAAGGATTAACAAATCCGGTTGATTATCAAGTAGACGCATTTATTGATCATTTAGATAGAAACGGTAATACTGTTAAATCTTACACATTGAGAGGGGCTTTCCCTACTTTGGTTGGTGACATTGCTTTAGATTACGAAGAAAAGACTTCAATCGAAGTTTTTCCAGTAAACTTTAGTTACCAATTCTTTGAAACAAACACTACAACTTAATACTTTTAGGGGGGCGTAAAAACCCCCCTTTTAAAAGTCTTATAAGTAATAGTAGAAGGAGATTATTATGGCAGAACTATTTGGCTTTAGTATTACTAAGGCTACAAAAAAAGCAGATCCAAAACAAAGTTTTACAACAACACAGGCGGATGACGGTACTCAAACTGTTGCGGCTGGTGGTTATTTTGGACAGTACCTTGATATGGAGGGTACAGCAAAGAGTGAGGCGGATTTAATTCGTAGATACAGAGAAGTAGCATTACACCCAGAGTGTGATATGGCGATTGAGGATATTATTAATGAAGCTATTGTCGCTAATGAATTAAGAGACGCAGTGAGAGTAAATGTAATTGATTTACCCTATGGTAAAGAAGTTAGAAGAAAAATAGAAGACGAATTTAAAAATGTATTAAGATTGTTAAACTTTAATACAAAAGGTCACGACATCTTTAGAAGATGGTATGTAGATGGCAGAATGTTTTATCACAAAATTATTGATAGAGACTCACCAATAAAAGGTATTACTGAATTAAAGTATATTGATCCTCGTAAGATTAAAAAGATTAGAGAAGTCAGAAAGAAAAGACCAGACGGACCTGTACCATACGGACTTTCAGTTGTTGATGAATTTGTTGAATACTTTGTTTATAATGAAAAAGGTGTTGCAGGTCAAACTTCAGGAACTGGTATAAAAATTGCTACAGATACTATCGCATTTTGTCCATCAGGATTAATAGATCAAAATAAAAATATGGTACTGTCTTATTTACATAAGGCAATTAAACCAGTTAATCAATTAAGAATGATTGAAGACGCTGCTGTTATTTACAGAATAGCAAGAGCGCCTGAAAGAAGAATATTCAAAATTGATGTAGGTAATTTACCTAAAATAAAAGCAGAGCAATACCTAAGAGATGTTATGGCAAGATACAGAAACAAACTTGTATATGACGCTGCTACAGGTGAGATTAAAGATGATAGAAACTACATGTCTATGCTTGAAGACTTTTGGTTACCAAGCAGAGAAGGTGGTAGAGGAACAGACATCACTACATTACCTGGTGGTCAAAACTTAGGAGAAATTACTGATATAGAATACTTTAGAAGTAAATTATATCGTTCTTTAAATGTTCCAATAAGTAGATTGGAAAGTTCTTCAGGTTTCAATATGGGTAGATCATCTGAAATTACAAGAGATGAGTTAAAATTTACTAAATTTGTTCAAAGATTAAGAAAGAAATTTACTGAATTGTTTAACGACATAATGAGAACACAGTTAATTTTAAAAGGTATCATAAATGAAGATGACTGGCATACAGTTAGAGATCATTTACAATATGATTTCTTGCAAGATGGACACTTTGCTGAATTAAAACAAACAGAAATGTTAAGAGAGAGACTAGCATTAGCAAACGAGATGAGAGATTACATTGGTAAATTCTTTTCAGTTGAATATGTTAGAAAAAATGTACTTAAACAAAACGATAGGGAAATTGAGACAATGGATAAACAAATCAAAAATGAAATTGATGATGGAATTATTGCTAGTCCTACTGCTCAATCAACCGATACAGAAAACTTATAATAGGAGATATGAAAAATGAGTGAAATAAACGACAATACAAAAAACTTTATAGATCAATTAGAAGCAGGTGAAAATTCAGACGCTGGTGAAGCATTTAAAGACGCTTTAAGAGATAAGGTTGCCAGTTCATTAGATAACGCTAGAAAAGATATAGCGGCTAATATATTTGCTGCTAACAGTGTTCAACCTCACAGTGACCCTAAACCGGTTATTGCTGATACAGGAACATTTAATCCAGATGGTTCTGTTTCATCTACAAATGATGGAGAAGCACAGATTGATTTAACACAAGATGGCACGGCAGATACAATGGTCGGAGTTGATGTTGGTAATGCAAGTCAGTAAATTAGTTGAAGATAAAACTTTGATTGATTCAAAGAGTTTTAAAGAGTTATCGCCATTGATGAAAGAGGCAATCGGCGATATCTTTAAGATGATAGAATTAGAAACAGGTAATATTATAGAAAAGTTTGAGAACTCTATTGAGAAAGTATCAAACCATCATAATATTAACAGAGAAGAAATAGATAGTTATTTTAATAAAGAAGTATTAGAACAATTAGGAGAATAACATGGCGTGGGTGAAGATTAAAGGTTCAAATGAAAAGTATCAATATGGAAATACCGCTCCAGGTCGTAGTACATATAAGAATTCTGCTCGTGGTGATAACTCGGTTATCGCTGATGGTATAAGAACTTATACTAAACCAGGAACTAGTGAGACAATACAGACTTATATTAGATGTAGAGAAACCATTTCAAAAAAAGAAGTTGGTGAGTTATCAAAAACTTACTATGATAGTAAAATATAATGACTATTACAACTACAAAATTGGTAGACACTACAGCTCATATTATTGTTAATTCAAATGGTGTTGGCTCTGAAACAGATCAACTACTAGTTGATGTTGCTAATTCAAATGAAGCTTCAAGTGAACCAAAAGTTTCAATTGCCAATATTGCTTATGAAATATTAGGCACAGGAGATGTAACTGTATTTTTTAAAAATGATACATCAAAAGAAATTATTATTAATGGTAGAGGTAATTACGGACTTAAACCAAATGAAGAAAGAATTAAAGCACCAATAGGTGATATTTTACTAACAAGTGACTCTAATGTTACAAAGTATAATGTAGTAATAGAAGCACAAAAGGAATCGGGATATACAAATGGCTGATACAGTAACAACACAAACAATCGCTGATACCTCTGGTGTTAAGTATGTTTCTAAACTAACAAACTTTTCAGACGGTACAGGAGAAACTTTAATCAAAAAGATTGACGCTTCTGAACTTACTTTTATGACCGAAGATGGTAATAGAAAGATAAGTAAGTTGTGGTTCTCAATCAACACAGCAAACGGTAAGTCTGGTGTAGAATTAATATGGTCAGGAGTTAGTAACTCAACAGCATTATTTCTATCTGGACAAGGTCATTTTGACTTTAGACCATCTGGAAATGAGATTTTAAACGACGCTACGACACCAGATGGTGATATATTATTATCAACTAAAAACTTTGCTACTGGTGATAATTACACAATTATTGTCGAGTTTAGGTAAGAAATCTTATAAATATAGAAAAGAGAGAATTTATGAAGCTAATTTCCGAAGAAGTACAAAACGCCGAATATCTTGTAGAAGAAAAGAACGGTAAAAAAGAATACAAAATTAGAGGTGTATTCTTACAATCTGAAATCAAAAATAGAAATGGAAGAGTCTACCCACAAGAAATTATGGTTAGAGAAGTGAACAGATATACAAAAGAATTTATCAATAAAAATCGAGCCTTTGGCGAGTTAGGACATCCTGACGGACCAACTGTTAATTTAGAGAGAGTTTGTCACATGGTTAAGTCATTGAAACAGGACGGCAAAGATTTTATTGGTGAGGCAAAAATTATGGATACTCCATATGGTAAGATTGTAAAAGGTCTTATAGATGAGGGCGCTCAATTAGGCGTTTCAAGTCGTGGTATGGGTTCTTTAATAACAAGAAACGGTGTTAACTATGTTAATGACGACTTCTATTTAGCTACAGCCGCCGATATTGTGGCAGATCCATCTGCTCCAGACGCCTTCGTTGAAGGTATCATGGAGAGTAAAGAGTGGGTTTGGAACAATGGCGTTTTACATCAAGTCGATTTAGAGAACTGGAAAAAACAAGTCCAGGAAGCTAGACGACCTGTCCTAGAACAAGCCAAATTAAAAGTCTTCCAATCGTTTCTTACAAAACTATAATTTTATAAATATATACTCAAAGAAAATTTATAAACGTTTATAACATAATAAAGAGGAGATTTTCAATGGCCGAAATAAAAACTTTTGAGGCGATGGAACAGGAAGCCGTATTAGAAGCTAACGCTGCTAATCCACAAGCTGATGCTCCAAAAAAAGGTGCTGTTGCAGCTGAACCGAATCACTTATCAAATAGTGCTGAGGATTTAGGTGCCGCTGTAGTTAAACCTACAGACAGTAATCCTGACGCAACAAAAAAAATCAATAAAGTTTCTGGTGACCCTCAACAAAAAGCTGCCGGCGCTGCTGATGCAATGCCTAAGTTAAAAGAGGAACAAGAAACTGAGAAATCGGATAAAGAAAAATCTGAAGTTAAAGAAGGAGAGATGCCACAAGCAGCTCTTGACGCTCTTAAAAAATCTGGTAAAGACGTTACCAAAGATGAAGAGCATGAAGACGACAAGAAAAAAGATATGAAAGAAGAGTCGGAAGATTCTATTGACGTATCTGCTGATGTCGCCGCTTTAACTAAAGATGAAGATTTATCTGAAGACTTTAAAGCAAAAGCTGAAGTTATTTTCGAAACAGCTCTGAAATCAAAAGTTTCAGAAATGAAGAAAAAAATGAATGCTAGCTATGAAGAAAAGCTTAAAGAAGAAGTAGAAGTGTCTAAAGTTAAACTTACTGAAAAAGTTGATTCATACTTAAACTACGTAGTTGAAGAATGGATGAAAGAGAACTCTATCGCAATCGAAAGAGGAATCAAAGGTGAGATAGCTGAAGACTTTATTTCTGGTTTAAAGAAATTGTTTGAAGATCATTACATTGATGTTCCAGATGAGAAATACAATGTACTAGAAGATCAAGCAAGCAAGATCGAAGAACTAGAAAGCAAACTTAACGAACAAGTAGAAAAGAATGTTGATTTAAACAAAGCAAACGGAGAGATGAAAAGACAAGACATCATTGATGAAATGTCTGGCGATCTAGCTGATACTGCTAAGGAGAAATTCAACAAACTTGCCGAACAAGTTGAGTATTCTAACGAAAAAGACTTTACGACTAAAGTATCTACTATTAAAGAAAGTTACTTTGGAACAAAAGTTAAGACAAGTGGTAACGAGATAGACGAAGTAGTTGCTGGTGATTCTTCACAACCTGAAGATTTATCAAATGCTATGGCTGCTTACACTGCTGCTATAAGTAAAACCAAAGACATTAAACTGTCTAACAAATAATAATAAAGGGAGAGAACGATAATGTACTTATCTGAAACTTACGAAAAAAAATGGCAGCCCGTTTTAGAACACGCTGATTTACCAAAAATCACGGATTCTTATAAAAGAGCTGTAACTGCTACTATCTTGGAAAACCAAGAAAGAGCATCTAAAGAGGATTCAGCTTTTTTAAGTGAAGCTGCTCCTGTTTCTAACACTGCTGGTGTATCAAATTGGGATCCAATTCTAATTTCACTAGTAAGAAGAGCAATGCCTAACCTTATCGCTTACGATATCGCTGGCGTACAACCTATGACTGGTCCAGTTGGTCTTATATTTGCTATGAGAAGCAGATACACAAACCAATCAGGAACAGAAGCTATGTTTGACGAAGCTGAATCAGAATATTCAGGTAAAAAACAAACTGCTAACATACCTGGTTCTGCCGGTACATCATCTGCTGGACAAAGCAACCCTGCTGTACTTAACGACTCTTCACCTGGAGCATATACTGCTGAAGGTGGAATGACTACAGCTACTGCTGAAGCATTAGGTGACGCTGCTGACAACGCTTTTGCTCAAATGGCATTCTCAATCGAGAAATCGACTGTTACTGCTAAATCAAGAGCTCTTAAAGCTGAATACACTATGGAACTTGCTCAAGACTTAAAAGCAATCCATGGTTTAGACGCTGAAACTGAACTAGCTAACATCCTATCTGCTGAAATTCTTTCAGAAATCAACAGAGAAGTTGTAAGAACTGTTTATATCAATGCTGAAATAGGCGCTGGTACAGGAACAACTGCTGCTGGAACTTTTGACTTGGACACAGACTCAAACGGTCGTTGGTCAGTTGAGAAATTCAAAGGACTAATGTTTCAAGTTGAGAGAGAAGCAAACGTTATAGCACAGAGAACAAGAAGAGGAAGAGGTAATATGATTATCTGTTCTTCAGATGTTGCTTCTGCTTTACAAATGGCTGGTGTATTAGATTACACTCCTGCGTTAAACAATAACCTAAACGTTGACGATACTGGTAATACTTTTGCTGGTGTATTAAATGGTAAATACAAAGTGTATATTGATCCATACAGTGCTAATAACTCTGCATCTCAATACTTTGTTGTTGGTTATAAAGGAACTTCTCCTTATGACGCTGGTATGTTCTATTGTCCATATGTTCCACTTCAAATGGTGAGAGCAGTTGGTCAAGACACTTTCCAACCAAAAATCGGTTTCAAAACTAGATACGGCCTACAAGCAAATCCTTTTGCTGAAGCTGGTTCTGGTGACGCTGCTGTAATCAATGGTGCTGGTTCTGCCAACGCTAACAGATACTACAGACGTGTTAAAGTAACTAACTTGATGTAATATTAAGTTTGTTCTTTTTGAACGAATGAATTAAAGAGGGCGACCCTAAAAAAGTCGCCCTTTTTTTATGCACTAAATATACATATGAGAGAACAAATAATTGAAGAATTAAAAACTGTTTATGATCCAGAAATGCCATCAATTAATATTATGGATTTAGGATTAGTATATGATATTGATATTAAAGATAAAGATGTTACTATTACTCATACCTTAACATCTATATTTTGTCCTATGGCAGACGAGATAACTAAAAATATTAAAGAAGCTGTAGAACGAGTAAAAGGTGTTGAAATAGTAACAGTTACATTAACACATACACCACCATTTACTAAAGAAATGATGAGTGAAGAAGCAAGATTAACATTAAATATATGAAGAAGATACTAAAACAATACCTATACATATTTCTAACAATTCTCTTACTATTGAGTGTGAGTGTAACTCTTATTTCAACTAATAAAGAACAAAATCCACTAGTAGAGTTAGAAGAAAAGATTAGAAAAGTAGAACAAAAAGAAATTGTTTTAACTGAAAATGAGAAAAAATTAGAACAAAAATCTAACGAAAAAGACTGGGAGGAAGTAGATAATAACTCTACTAAATAGTATTATGACAACTACAAACTCATTATCAAGACAACCAGATAAATTAGATTACGCTTCACCTACACAGTTTAAGTTTAGTATTCTTAAACTTCCTACTGTAGAATACTTTTGTACAAGTGTTAATATACCGGCGATTTCTTTGGGTGGTAACATGGTACAACAAACAAATTTCAAAGACATACCTCTACCAGGTGATAAGTTATCTTATGATCCTTTACGTATGACTTTTTTAGTAGATGAAAATTTAAATAACTTCCAAGAGATACATGGTTGGTTAATTGGATTAGGTTTTCCAAGAGATCATTCAGAATTTAGAGACCTTGTAAGGTCTGGTAGTGATAGGTTTCCAGCAAGAAGTCAAGCAGTGAGCAGTGAACTTGGTAAAGTAAAATATGGATCAACAGATGTTGGTGGCACATATTCAGACGCCACTTTAACTGTTCTATCAAGTAAGAATAATGCTGAAGTAGAAGTAAGATTTAAAGACTTATTTCCTACATCATTAACAGGACTAGACTACACACAACAAGCAACAGATGTTGATTACTTAACGGCAACTGTTGAATTTAATTATACAATATATGATTTTGCTAAAGTAGGTTCGCCTACATCTAGCGTCACAACCTCATAGAAACTTTTAAAGTTTTTATGTTATTATGGAGATATTATGGATTTGGAAAAGTTACAAGAACTAGCAGATAAAGACCTAAAGATAAATGATACTGAACTTGATTTAGAATCATTAAAAACACCACAACTACATAACACTTATTTAAAACACTTATCAAAGTATAAGTTGATGTTGAGTCGTGCTCAAACTGAATACAATACAATGAAAAGAGATAAGTGGGAATATTATACAGGAAAAGCAGACGCCGCTGTATATGCATTGAAACCATTTGATCTAAAGATATTAAGAACTGATATAGATAAGTATTTGGATTCAGACGAAGATTTACAAAAACAGAAACAGAAAGTTGATTATCTGGACACCACGGTTGATTTTTTAGATAGAACAATCAGACAGATAGGTAATAGAGGTTTTGCTATTAAGAATGCCATTGATTGGAGAAAGTTTACATCCGGAGCAATCTAATATTTTTATATAATGACCACCATTAGATATATCATCATAGATAAGAAAGACGAAGTTAATCTAACGATAGAATCGGAACCCGATATTCGTAGAGAACTTTCTCAACACTTTACATTTGAAGTTCCGGGTTATAAGTTTATGCCACAATATCGATCTCGACAGTGGGACGGAAAAATTAGACTTTTCAGTTATGCCACTGGTAAGATATATGCCGGTTTATATCCTTATGTGATGAAATGGTGTGAAGATAATAATGTAAAGGTTGTTGATGGCACAAAAATAAAAGATACCAAAGTAGATAATAAAAAGGTTGATGATCTTATTAAGGCACTCAAAATACCTAATATACAAGTAAGAGATTATCAAAGAGAGGCATTTGTTCATTCTATTAGAACTGATAGATGTTTATTGTTATCGCCGACTGCCTCAGGTAAGTCCTTAATTATCTATCTAATGTTGATATTTAACCTATTAAGACTAAAAGATACCAAACAACACAAGATACTTATTATTGTCCCGACCACTTCACTCGTAGAACAGTTGTTCAAAGATTTCAAAGATTATGGTTATAATAGTGATCGTAATGTTCATAGAATATATCAAGGACATGATAAAGATACAAATAAGAGAGTTGTTATTACAACTTGGCAATCAATCTATAATCAACCTAAAACATGGTTTAAAGACTTTGGTATGGTCATAGGTGATGAAGCACATTTATTTAAGGCAATTTCATTAACAAAGATAATGACCAAACTAGATAAGTGTAAGTATAGAATAGGTCTTACAGGAACACTAGACGGAACTAAAACACACAAGTTAGTATTAGAAGGATTATTTGGCACAGTCAATAAGGTTGTATCGACAAGTGAATTACAAAAGAGTGGTAAGTTGGCAGAGTTGAAAATTATGTGTTTGGTTTTAAAACATGATAAGTCTGTCGGTTCATTTTTAAAAGATAAGACTTATCAAGATGAAATGGACTATCTGGTCTCCAATGAAAAGAGAAACAAGTATATAAGAAATTTAACTTTATCTTTACAAGGTAATACTCTTTGTTTATTTCAATATGTAGAGAAACATGGAAAAATATTAAAAGAACTCATTGAAGAAAAAGGAGATAAACATAGTATATTCTATGTTCATGGAGGAGTTGAAGCGGAAGAAAGAGAAAAGATTAGAGAGATAACAGAGAAGTCTGATAATGCCATTATTATTGCCTCTTATGGAACTTTCTCTACAGGTATTAACATAAGAAATTTACATAACATTATTTTTAGTAGTCCTAGTAAGTCTCGTATAAGAAACTTACAATCTATTGGTAGAGGATTAAGACTTAAAGATAATAACTCGGCGGCGACCCTTTATGATATTGCGGACGATCTAACTCATAACGGAAAAGAGAATTATACATTGTCACATTTTCGGTCTCGGATAGAGATATATAACGAAGAAGACTTTGAGTATGAGATACATAACGTGGATTTGAAATAGGATAAATAGTATTATGAATAAAGCAACTTACGACCAAACAGGTGTTAAGGTAATAAAACTAGATAACGGCGATGATATTGTTTGTTCATTCCCTACTGATCAATTACAAGACTCAACTGGATTAATTAGGTTGATAAAACCTCTACTTATTAAATATGTGCCTCAACTAACACCACAAGGGTTCAAAGATTATGTTGCTCTTATTAAATGGGCGGCATACACCAATGATGAGATTATAACTATCCCAATAAAAAAGATTATGACGATTACAAATGCCAGTTCCGAAATGGAAAAGACTTTCAAGGTTATGTCTGGTGACTATCAGAAACTTGAAGCACCTAGAAAAGACAATGACTACAAGAGGACCATGTTCTCTAAACAAGACAATGCTAAAGTGAATGAAATACTTGATGACTTCAATGACCATCCAGATATTCCTGATGATGATACTGGAACCATACATTAGAACCAGGTACTTGGAGCATTACTCCTCAAAACGCTACACCGCTCATTATACACGAATCGGAGAATAAGTCAAGTCCGATTCAATATCGGAAACAGAAAAAAAAAATGAAATGAGTCTAGTATGAGACTTGACTTTTTTAACAAAATATAGTATAGTAAGGACATTATGAAATCATTAAAGAAAAAAGAGCATTACGTTAATAATAAAGAATTTTTAGAGGCGATGACTTCTCATAGAAACTTATGTATAAAAGCGGAAAAAGAAGGTAAAGAAAAACCAATGGTTACAGACTACATTGGTAGTTGTTTCCTAAAGATAGCAAATCATTTATCTTTTAGACCTAACTTTATAAACTATACATTTAAAGATGATATGGTGAGTGATGGTATAGAGAACTGCTTACAATACTTACATAACTTTAATCCAGAAAAGTCAAGTAATCCTTTTGCTTACTTTACTCAAATCATTTATTTCGCCTTTATTAGAAGAATACAAAAAGAGAAAAAACAAGTAACGATTAAACACAGGTTAATCATGGATGCCAATTATGATGACATGACTTTGCAACCTGGTGAAGACGGAGAGTTTAAGAACCAATTTAGAGAATTCTTACAAAAGAATCTAAAGATGGAACAAGTACCTCTAAACAGAGATAAAGTAAAAAAGAAAAAATCAAAAAGCAAAAAAGGGTCATTAGACTTTTTCTGTTAATATAATGAAGTTAGTTTTATTAAATGATACGCATTTCGGTTGCCGTAATGACTCGCCTGCCTTTATCGATTACCAAAATAAATTCTATGACGAGGTGTTTTTTCCTTACATTATTGAAAATAATATAACAACACTTGTTCATTTAGGT
>Ga0209091_10001622_pt1 | contig 19647 bp, 20 predicted proteins | sample ArcticOcean_MG_C_6_FD_187438 | JGI IMG/M metagenome (GOLD analysis project Ga0209091, IMG submission 187438) | Marine microbial communities from western Arctic Ocean - ArcticOcean_MG_CB8_128 (SPAdes) (version 2) | ecosystem: Environmental > Aquatic > Marine > Oceanic | place: Arctic Ocean...
CCCAAGGTGGTGTTAAAGAATATGATATTATTAAAAAAATAAATAATAATACTGTTACTGAGATCAAAGAAGTTCAGAAAATAATTGGAATGTTAAAACCTGGGCAAAATTTATCAATGGAAGTTCAGAGAAACAAGATTTTAGTAAAAATAAATATTTTAGTTTCAAAAATGAATTATCAAGCAAGATAATTTACTTGTCTCTGTATTTAGCAGAAAGTGCATGTCCCTGTAAACCTTCAGATAAAGCCATAGATACAGATATTTTGCTTAACTCTATTGCTGTTTTTTTAGAAATACTAATTAAGCTAGATCTTTTTTGAAAATCATAAACACCCAAAGGAGATGAAAATCTTGCAGATCCAGAAGTTGGCAAGACATGATTAGGTCCTGCGCAGTAATCTCCAAATACCTCAGGAGTATATTCTCCTAAAAATATTGCTCCTGCATTAGTGATTAATTTTAATAAATCTTTATTATTTTTAGACATTATTTCTAAATGTTCTGGCGCAATATTATTTACAATAATTCCTATTTCTTTAATATTTTTAGTTTTAATATACATTCCTCTAGTATTGAAAGATTTTATAATAATATTTTTTCTAAGCATTGAAGGCAGAAGTTTTTCTACAGAATTATGGACATCATTAATTAATTTCATACTTGAGCTAATCAGAATTGGCTGAGCTAATTCATCATGCTCAGCTTGTGAGAACAAATCCATGGCAATCCAGTCTGGATTATTCGATGAGTCAGCAATTATTACTACCTCTGAAGGGCCAGCAATATTATCAATACCTACATCACCAAAAACAGCTTTCTTTGCTAAAGTTACATATATATTTCCTGGGCCGACAATTTTATCAACCTTGCTAATAGACTTTGTTCCATATGCTAATGCTGCAATAGCATGTGCTCCACCCATCCTTAGTATTATATGAACACCACACAAATCAGCTGCAACAATTGCAAGAGCATGATCTTCAATGTTTGATATAGGGCAAGCCATTATTATATTCTTAACGCCTGCTATTTTAGCAGGGATTGCATTCATTAAAACAGTTGAGGGGTACGAGGCTTTCCCGGCAGGCACATAGATTCCAACAGTTTCAATTGGTGTTATTTTTTCTCCCAAAATAGAACCATCTTTTTTGCTAGTCCAACTTATAGTCTTTTGCTTTTTAGCAAAATCACGAATTCTTTTTATAGATTTCTTTAAATTAGTGAGTTGTAATTTATCTATATACTCATATGCTTTCTTGATTTCATTGGGGGTTATTATAATATTTTTAATATTTTTGATATTGTAATTATCAAATTTTTTGATAAAACCAGTCAGTGATTTATCACCATTATTTCTTATACTTGATATTATTGAATCAACTTCATTTTGAACTTTCTTATTTATATTGCTATCAATTCTAATTCTTTTTAAAATTTTTTTTTCAAAATCTTTATCAGATGTGTCAATTCTTAGCGGATTAATTTTCATAATAGATTTTTTTTACTAATAGCAGTGTCTAACATTTTAATTAGCTCTTCTGTTTCATTCCAGCCTATACATGCATCCGTAATACTTTGACCATATACTAGGTCATCTTTCTTTCCAATGTCTTGTCTGCCTTCAACCAAATTACTCTCAAGCATAACACCACATATTGAATCATTACCTTTTGAGATTTGACTAGATATGTCTTTAATAACTATTCTTTGTTTAGCATGGTCTTTTTGACTATTGGCATGACTTGCATCAATCATAATGTTACTTGAAAGTTCATTTTTTATTAATAAATCAGAAACATCTGTGACATCCTCTTGCTGATAATTAATTTTTTTGCCACCACGTAATATTATATGGCAATCTTTATTCCCTCTTGTTGAAAAAATTGCTGACTTACCCTCTTTGGTAACAGATAAAAAATTATGTGCTTTACTAGCAGCTTTAATCGCATCAATTGCTATTTGAATACTACCATTGGTGCCATTTTTAAAACCTACGGGACAAGATAAGCCTGATGCTAATTCTCTATGACTCTGACTTTCAGTTGTTCTTGCACCTATTGCGCCCCAACAAATAACATCAGAAATATATTGTGGACTAATAAGATCTAAATATTCATGTCCAGCGGGTATTCCTGACTCTGCTAAATCAATTAGTAATTTTCTGGCAATTTTAATACCTTTATTTATATCAAAGCTATTATCAAGATCTGGGTCATTAATTAAACCTTTCCACCCAATAACTGTTCTGGGTTTTTCAAAATATACTCTCATAATAACAAGGATATTCTTTTCTACCTTTTTTTTAATTTCTAATAATTTTTGAGCATATTCATGTGCGGAGTCAATATCATGGATTGAGCATGGTCCAACGATTAAGATTAATCTTTTATCTTTCCCATTAAGTATATTTATAATATCTGATCGCGTCTCCACAACTGTACTAATAGCATCTTCTGACATTGGTAATTGCTCTATTAATTCACTCGGCGATATTAGTTCCCTCATGGAAGAAATTTTTAAATCATCTGTTAATTTACTTATAGTCATTCTTGATCCAAGTTTAATTTTTTAAAAAACCTATTAATTTGTTCTCTATTAACTTTATATGAAGTTTTATTGACAATTAATACAGATGAAATATTCTCAATAGTCTCTATCTCAACAAGACCATTCTGTTTTAATGTCTGCCCTGACTCAACAAGGTCAACTATTACATCAGACATACCAAGTACAGAGGCTAATTCTATTGATCCATAAAGCTTTAATACAGAGCATGGAAAACCTTTGCTCTGGAAATATCTTTTTGTTATCGACGGATACTTCGTTGCAACCTTCATATTATTCATTAGCTTAGTGCCTTTCTTACCAGCTACTACTAACCTGCAGGCAGCAATATTCAAATTCTTGACTCTCAAATGATTACTTAAATCAGTTTCCAAAAGAGTATCTTTCCCAACAATCCCAAAATCTACTTTCCCTGATTCAATGTATATGGGAACGTCGCTTGCTCTAACAATTATAATATTTAAGTTTTCATAATTAGTTTCAAAAATAAGTTTCCTAGATTTGAATGGAGATTCTTTGCACTCTATTCCTGATATCTTCAAAATTTTCAGGGCTTCCTCTAAAATTCTTCCTTTTGATATTGCTAATAATAATTTCTTCATTTTAATATCCACTTATCATTTACATAGGGACTCTATGTATATCGGCCCCGAGTTGTCGTAATTTTTCTTCTATGCAATCATATCCTCTGTCTATATGATATATTCTCTCAATCTCTGTTATGCCTTTAGCTGCTAATCCAACTAATATTAAACTTGCAGAAGCTCTGAGATCAGTAGCCATTACTGAAGCACCAACGAGCTCCTCAGTACCTGATATTATTGCACAATTTTTTTCTAATCTAATATCTGCACCCATTCTAGTCATTTCTTGCACATGCATAAAGCGATTTTCAAAGATATTTTCTTTGATGATACTGGTGCCATGCGCAATTGTATTTAAAGCTGTCAACTGAGCTTGCATGTCAGTAGGAAAAAGTGGGTAAGCTCCAGTTTCAATATCTACTGATATCGGCCTTTCCCCTTTCATGTCTAAGGTTACAGAAGTCTCTGTTGTAGTGATATGAGCTCCAGAATCTCTAAGTTTTTCTATAATTGTGCCTACATGGGCAGAAATTGTATTTTTCACAGTGATACACCCGCCAGTTATCGCAGCTGCGACTAGAAATGTTCCTGTTTCAATTCTATCTGGCAATGCTGTATAAGATACTCCGTTTAATTTTTCTACTCCATTAACCTCAATTATGTCCGTACCTTGACCAGTAATTGACGCCCCCATCTTATTTAAAAAATTAGCAAGATCAACAACCTCAGGCTCTCTTGCGGCATTAAAAATAAGTGTTTTGCCTTCAGCAAGCGTTGATGCCATTAATATATTTTCTGTCCCAGTTACAGTTATTTTCGGGAATCTTATTTCTGTTCCAGTTAATTTCTTGCATGATGCTGATATATATCCATTATCTATATTTATTAAAGCGCCCATTTGGCTTAAAGCATCAAGATGCATTTCTACCGGTCTTGTGCCAATTGCACAGCCTCCAGGCAGCGAAACTTTTGCAGATCCAAATCTTGCCAATAGTGGACCTAAAACTAAAATTGATGATCTCATAGTTTTCACTAAATCATATGGCGCATAAAAGTTATCAATTGTAGATGAGTCTAACTGAATATCCATATTATCATCCAATGTAACGCTTACACCCATTTGACGTAATAATCTTACAGTTGTAGTAACGTCATGAAGATGAGGGATGTTTTTTAGAGTTACATTACTATTTGAAGCCATAACAGACGCGCATAGCATTGGTAGCACGGCATTTTTAGCTCCTGAAACAGATACTTCACCATTTAACGGCACTCTACCCTTTATAATTAATTTATCCATAATTTATCTTTTAAAAAGTTCTATGATTCGATATTCTAAAATCATATAAAGAATAATGCCATGATTAAAAATATTTCACACATATATTTACATTTGATCTTAACAAATCCTAAAAGAGTGCTTTTCGTAATGCTCTTAGTATTAGTGAGCATGTTGTCCTTTTCTACAAATTTTAAACTTGATGCATCTGCTGACTCATTAATACTCGAAAATGATAAAGATCTTCTAATCTATAGGGATACCGTCGAAAGATATTCAACTCAAGAATTTATCGTAATGACATACTCGCCCAGGCAAGGGAAAATCTTTGACAAAAATAACTTGTTGTTGATTAAAAATTTGAAAGAAAAACTTTTGTCTGTGAAGAATATATCATCAGTTATATCAATAATTGATGTTCCCCTTGTAGAAAGCTCTGAGATTCCTTTGATAGAAATGACTAATAATGTTCCAACTATATTCTCTGACGGGATTGATATCGTTAAGGCAGAACATGAAATACTTACTAGTCCGATATATAAAGATTTGATAATTAGTAGTGATGGAGAAACAACTGCTATACAGATAAACTTAGAGAAAAATGATACCTTGATATCCTTAAATAATCAAAAAAGAGAATTAACTGACAAAAAAAAATATCATAATATCTCGTCCGAAGAATTAACCAAGCTTGAAGAAGTAACCAAGAGTTATATAAAAACAAAAGAAGTTCATGGGCAAGAAGTGCATGATTTGCTCAAGTCAGTGCGGTTAATTCAAAATCAATTTTCAGAAGAAAATAATGTTGAATTAAGAATGGGAGGGATTCCCATGATTGCTGATGATATGATTATATATGTTAAAAATGATTTAATTAATTTTGGTCTTGGCGTCTTCTTTTTCATAGTAGTAACTTTAATAATTATTTTTAGAGAATTTAGGTGGGTCATGTTACCAATAGTAAGCTGTATCTATGCTGTATTATTCATGATTGGTTTGCTCGGTTTATTAAACTGGCAAGTAACTGTAATTTCTTCAAATTTCATTTCCCTTATGTTAATTCTAACTTTATCCATGAATATTCATTTAATAGTCAGGTACAGGCAATTAAGTTCGTCTTGTGTAAATCAATATGATGCTATTAGCATGACGACGTGTCAGATGGTGAGGCCATGCTTATATACAGCTTTAACTACGATAGTAGCGTTTGCTTCCCTAATCTTTAGTGACATCAAGCCTGTGATTGATTTTGGTTACATGATGACATTTGGTTTAATAGTTACATTCGTAGCATCGTTTATTCTTCTGCCATCCATATTACTGCTATTAAAAAAAGTGGAGTCACATGAGCATGATAATAGTCAGTTTTGGTTTACAAAATTACTCGCCAACCTAACAATCAATAAAGGCAAATATATTATACTTATTACGATTACTATTTTACTATCAACAATTTATGGTATCTCTCAATTACGTGTTGAAAATAGCTTTATTAATTACTTTAAATCTAATACAGAAATTTATAAAGGAATGAAACAGATAGATGAAAAATTAGGCGGTACTACCCCACTAGATATAATTATTAAATTTGAAGATCCATCCCAGGTTTCCGATGATGATGAATTTGGAGATGGCTTGCTAGATGATGATTCAGATATAGAGTCTCAATGGTTTACAATTAAAAAAATAAATAAGATAAAAAAAGTTCATGATTATCTAGATTCACTTCCAGAAATAGGAAAAGTATTATCTCTTGCTTCAACTATTAGAGTAGCTGAACAATTAAATGAAGATAAGGAATTAAATAGCATGGAGATGGCATTACTGTATAAAAGAGTTCCTGTAGAAGTCAAAAATATGGCTGTTAATCCATATATCTCAATAGAAAGCAATGAAGCTAGGATTAGTGCAAGAATACTAGACTCGAAAGCTGACCTTAGAAGAAACGACTTAATTAATAAAATTCAATATGACATGGAAAAAAAATTAGACTTCAAAAAAGAATCTTATTTTTTAACTGGCATACTCATACTATATAACAATATGTTGCAAAGTTTATTTGATTCACAAATATTGTCCCTAGGTTTTGTTATGGTAGGTATTTTTCTTATGTTTATGGTTTTATTCAAGTCTGTAATGCTATCTATTATAGGAATAATACCTAATTTATTAGCGGCAACCTTCGTGTTGGGTTTAATGGGATTAATTAATCTCCCACTAGATATGATGACCATAACTATAGCAGCTATCGCAATTGGCATTGCAGTAGATAATAGTATTCACTATATATATAGATTTAGAGAAGAATATGAGTCTACGAAGGATTATGAATTATCACTATATAAGTCACATGACAGTATAGGCAGGGCAATTTTCTTCACAAGTATTACAATAATATTTGGTTTTTCTATACTGGTTTTATCTAATTTCGTACCAACAATAATATTTGGGCTATTAACGGGGCTAGCAATGCTGATTGCCCTATTAGCTGTTTTAACGCTTTTGCCAAAATTACTTATATTGTTCAAACCATTTAAGTAGAAAACAAATAAGAGGCTTACTCTTTTTCTTCAAGAACACTTATCAACGAATTGATTCCGCTAACTTCTACATGATTTTGGAAATCAGAACGATAGTTTCTTAATAGACTTATGCCATCGATTGAAATATCAAAAACCTTCCACTCATCAGATTTATTAAGTTTAAGCCTATAATTTACTGCAATTTCCCCCTCTGATAATAGGTAAATTGATTTAACTTTAGCTACATCAGCCCTTTTCCCTTTAATGTAAGGTATAAATTTAATCTTCTCTCCATCAAATGTTGTAAGTGACTTCATATAGGTTTTAACCATTAATCCTCTAAACGCAAGAATGAATTTATCTTTCTGATGGCTATTTATTGAAAGCCAGATTTTCTTACCTAGTACTATTTTCGACATTAATTGTATGTCAAGCTTGGGAATAATTAACTCATCCACTTTAGCTTGTAAAAAACTCTCATCTTTTTCCAAGGTTTCTTTATTTTCTGAAATAAACTGCGCTACTTCTCTAACGCTTTTCTTTAAAAAAAGATCTGGGGAATCTCCAGCATGAACTGTAATAGAAAAAAACAAAAAAATTGTGATTATGTATTTAATAATTTTCATAGATATATAGTATACTGTATGTATTATATGAAATTATGGAATACATAACAAAAGAAATATTATGAAATATCTATCAGCACCTAACAAACTAAATATAACTTTGCCATTAGCGGTATTTTTCCTAATATTCGTATCTAGCTGCAGTACTATGAGTACTTCAAAAAATGATCCTTTAGAGCCTATGAATAGAGTTATATTTGGTTTTAATGAAGTTGTAGATGACGCTATATTAAAACCTGTAGCAAACACTTATAAATACATAACGCCGGACCCTATTGAAACAGGTGTGTCTAATTTTTTTAGTAATGTTGGCGAAGTTAGCACAATAGCTAATGATGTATTGCAACTAAAATTTGGTCAAGCTGGTAATGATCTTGCAAGATTTTCAATAAATACCACTATCGGCATTTTAGGGATATTTGATGTTGCTACTTCGATGGGGTTTCAAAAAAATAGAGAAGATTTTGGACAAACATTAGGGTATTGGGGCATGCCACAAGGACCATACCTGGTAATTCCATTTTTTGGAGCAAGCAGTTTTAGAGATGCCCCGGGTTTATATGCAGATCAGCAGATTTCACCTATCGAACAACTACATAATAAGGAAGAATTAGCATTAACTACACTCAATATTGTTGATATCAGAGCAAAACTCTTAAGAGCTACCAGAATTCTTGATACAGCTGCAAAGGATAAATATATATTTATCAGAGAATCATACTTACAGCAAAGAGAAGTATTGGTTAATGATGGAAAAAATACAGAAGAATTTGAAATTGATGTTGATGGGGTTGATTACTAAGCTTAAAACAAGTTTCACCTATGCCTAACTCAGTTTATTTTTTTTCCTTGATTATCGGCGGTTTGGTACTAATAGGCTTGGGCGCAAATCTGCTAGTAGCATCTACAGAGAATATTTCTAAAAAATATAATATATCTGGTTTTATATCGAGTTTTATCTTTATCGGAATAGCAACATCGTCTCCAGAAATATTAATCTCTATACTGTCTAGCCTGGAAGGAAAAGGAAATATAGCAATTGGTAATGCGCTTGGGTCTAACATAGCTAACATAGCTTTTGTTTTTGCATTAACTATTTTATTATTTAACTCTATAAATTCTGAAAAAAATAAAATATTATCTAAAGAAGTTTTTGTGCTTTATTTAATTCTCGTAATATTATCTATTGTTATCTACCCTGTCCTTCACGATGGTATTGTCGAATTTAATGAAGGAATTTCTCTTCTATTCCTTTTTATATTATTGTTTATTTTTTATAAAAATAAGTATTATTCAAATGGAGATATAATTGAAAATTCAAAATATATAAGCGGGCTTCGTATTTTCAGTATTTTAATTGCTGGTCTTGCTTTCCTTTTAATCGGCACCAAAATATTTCTGATTGGCAGTACAGGTGTTGCAAAATCATTTGGGATCTCTGACTATGTTATTGGGCTATCAATAGCGGCAATTGGTACTAGCTTACCAGAACTCGCATCAAGTATAGAATCAGCCAGAAAAAAACGTTTTGATTTCATCATTGGAAATATCTTAGGTTCTAATATATTTAATATTGCTATTGTGATCAGCATTGTAGGAATACTAGATAATAATCTTCCTAGTAAATCCTTATCCATAATAGATATTAATAGAGATATACTTATGATGTTCATTACAATGATAGGATTTTATTATATAATTAAGAATTATAATCAATATATAACCAAAATTTTATGCTTGGCACTGCTAATTTCTTTTACGCTCTACCAGTTTAATCTATACGGAATAAGCATATGAAAGTAATTAACAAAATATCTATAGCTAAAAAAGTGATTCTTTCTGAAGCAACAGCGCTTAAAAATATAGCTAATAAACTTGATAATAATTTTAATTTAGCATGTGAAGCTATATTGAATTGTAAGGGAAAAATCATAACAATTGGCCTTGGGAAGTCGGGTCATATAGCCACGAAATCTGCAGCAACATTATCAAGCACTGGAACTCCATCAGTATTTTTACATGCAGCTGAAGCATTGCATGGAGATATAGGTTTAATTGGGAAATTAGATTTAGTCATTTGTTATTCAAATTCTGGTGAAACCAAAGAGTTATTGCTTTTGTTGCCTTTACTGAAACTATTAAAAATTACATTGATTACAATTACGGGAAATAAAAAATCAATGTTAGCAAAGTCATCAGATATAGTTTTAGACTCTAGCGTTCAATCTGAAGCTTGTCCCTTAAACTTAACTCCTACATCAAGCGTAATAAGCGCTATTGGTTTATCAGATGCATTAGCTATAACACTACTTAAATGCAGAGGCTTTACGTCTAAAGATTTTGCAAAATCACACCCTCAGGGTGAACTAGGGAAAAGGTTATTGAAGAAAACTGAGGATGTTATGATAATAAAACGTCTTCCTTATACATATGTAGATATGAAATTAATAAAAGCCATAGATATTATTACAAAATTTAATTACGGCATTATTATCTCATTAACAAAAGAGAAGAAATTATTAGGTATATTCACAGATGGAGACTTAAGAAGAACTCTAAGAAAGTCTAATGATATATCATCTCTGCAGTTATACAAGGTTATGACAAAAAAACCCGTTGTAGTCTCAAAAAATATAATGGCAGCTGAAGCACTAAATATTATGGAACATAAACAGATCACCTCCCTAGTTGTAATTAATGATGATAAAACGGTTGCAGGTTTATTGACCCTCAATCAGTTACTCAAATCAGGTATTGAATAATGAATTATAAGAAATATTCTGATTACATGAATTGTATTGATCAGACCATAATCAATAAAGCTAAAAATATTAAATTATTAATCTTAGATGTGGACGGGGTAATGACCGATGGAGGAATAATTTTATCTGATACTAATTCTGAATCAAAGAGATTTTTTGCTCAAGATGGCCATGGTATTATGATTATTAGAGAATTAGGTGTTGAGGTTGCAATTATTAGCGGTCGTTATTCAAAAGCTGTAGAGTATAGAGGTAAAGAGCTTGGTTTTACAACCATAATACAAAGCTCAAGAAATAAGCTCTTAGATTATGAAAAAAATTTTTCTAAAAAGTATGCTTTAACAGATGTCTGTTTTGTTGGAGATGATGTTGTGGATATTAATTTGTTGAAAAGTGTCGGCCTATCTATAACAGTTCCAAACGCAAACTATAATAATCTATTAAAATATTCTGATTGGATGACGCCCAGAAAGGGTGGTAGTGGTGCTGTTAGAGATGTATGCGATTTAATATGTTTGGCAAAAAATAAAAATGAAACTAGCTAATAATTTTCTTCAAAATATTTCAAAAAAAAATACTATTGATTTTATTAAGAATATTTCAAAAAAGAATATTATTATTCTCTGCATGTTATTAATCTCCATATTATGGATTAACAACATACTTTCTAATGCATTAAATTATCAAAACCTAGGCTTAGACTCAAAAACTTCTAATCATTTTCTAAAAAAATTTAAAATGGTTGAGACCAATGCGGATGGAAATGTATCCTGGACTATGCAAGGAGATAGACTGGAAAAATTTCCAAATAGTCCTAGGTCAGAAGTAATTAACCCAATAATGAATGTTAATTCCACAGAAACTGAAACGTGGGTTATTAAGGCCAAACATGCCCTTGATCCCGACTCTCTTTTTAATTCAATCTATCTTACTGAAGATGTAGAGTTTAATAAGTATGATGAAAATAATAATAATGAAGTTAATATAATAACAACGGAAGCGGCAGTTTACCCTGATACTGAGATTATTGAGACAACACAATTTGCGACTATTACAACACCAGACTCAAAGACTACAGGAAATGGACTTATAGCTGACATGAAAAATGGTCAAATAAAGATATTATCTAATGCTAAACGATTATCATATGCAGATAAACAATCTCAGCAGCTAGAAGGTGACAGAATGATGTATGATTTGACCAAAAAAACATGGGTTTTACTTAAAAAAGAAAATCAGGATGATAAAATAGAAGTCCAGAAAAGGACCAAAACAATTTTTAAAATAAAAAAATAGAGAAGTAAAGCAATATGGTTACACTAGACTGCGTAAACCTTAGTAAAAAGTATGATGGCAAAACTGTAGTTCATGATATCAGCATCAGTTTACAAGGAAATAGAGTAATAGGGCTTCTAGGTCCTAATGGAGCTGGTAAAACAACAACATTTTATATGTTGGTTGGATTGATAAAATCTAATAGTGGAGTAATAAAAATTGATGGTCAGGATATAACTTCTCTGCCTATGCATATGAGATCAGACTTAGGCATTAGTTATTTGCCCCAAGAAGCATCAATATTTAGAAATTTATCAGTCAAAGATAATATATTAGCAATTTTGGAAACAAGAAAAAATCTTACACCTGAAAAACTTAATGATAAATTTGAATTCTTGGTAAATACTCTAAAAATTGAAAATATCCTGTCTAACAAAGGAGTAAGTCTTTCCGGTGGTGAGAGAAGAAGAGTTGAAATTGCTAGGTCACTAGCAATAGATCCAAAATTTCTTTTATTGGACGAACCGTTTGCAGGAATAGACCCTCTTTCAGTCATAGAGATTCAGAAAATTATTAAAGATCTAGTAAAATCAAATATAGGGGTTCTTATAACAGACCATAACGTTAGAGAGACTTTAAAAGTATGTAATGAAGCATATATTATCAGTGATGGAAAAGTTATTGCTCATGGAGAACCCTCAAAGATTATAAAAGATAAAATGGTTCAAAATGTTTATCTTGGTGATAATTTTAAATTATGAGTATCAAAGGGAAGCAGAGTTTATCATTAAATAATAAACTCACAATGACTCTACAAATCCAATTAGCTATTAAATTACTACAGCTTAACTCATTAGATTTACAAAAAGAAATAGATGAGAAAATATTAGAGAACCCTTTTTTGGAAAATGAAAATTCTTCAGAACTAACTGAGGTCACATCAGAAATACCCATGATGTCCTCAAATTATTCTGAGAGCAATTATGATGGCACAGACTATGATGCATATGAACAATTATCTAGTTCTCACCAGTCTTTACGAGAATATTTAATGTGGCAAATAGGATTATCATCCATAAATGAAAATGATCAATTTATAGCATACAATATAATTGATTATATTAATGACGATGGTTTTCTAACAGAGAGTATAGAAGACCTATATGTGTTATTAAAAAAAAATATTGAGATTACTTTTCAAGAAATATTTGCTGTACTCCATAAAATCCAGTATTTAGATCCAATTGGGATTGGGGCTACTTCACTCAAAAATTGTTTGTCTATACAGCTCAAGCATTACCATAAAGATCATGATGACTATGATTTAGCAGAAATTATAATTAATAAACTTGAAGATGATATTAATCCGTCCACTGTAAGCTTTGATGCTTTTACCTCTGAATTTGAAAAAGATAACAAGAAATATATAGCGGCAGCAGAGCTTGTCAAATCATTGAACCCAAGGCCTGGTAATATAATTTCTAGATCATTGCAGCAAGAACATATTACCCCAGATATTATTATAACAAGAAAAAACGATAAATGGATTACAGAGCTAAACCCTTCAATCAATCCTAGAATTAGAATCAATAAGGCATATGAGGGTTTAATGAAAAATATATCCAAACAAGAAGATAAAGAATATGTGAGAACAAATTTGCAGAATGCTAAATTTTTTCTTAAAGCACTACAAAATCGTAATCTCACTATACTTAAAGTTGCTAAAATTATTTTTCAAAAACAAGTCAATTTCTTAAATCAAGGGGACATTGCAATGAACCCTCTTGGTTTAAAAGATATTGCTGCAGAAGTAGATATGCATGAATCCACTATATCTAGATGCACAAACAATAAATATGTCCAAACACCCCGTGGCGTCTATGAAATGAAACATTTTTTTTCATCAGAAATTAATACAAATTATGGTAAGATGATTTCATCAACAGCCATTAAGTCAATGTTAGAAAAAATAATATCTAAGGAAGATAAGAATTGTCCTTTAAGTGATTCTCAAATAGTTGACAATCTTAACAAGAGTGGCATAAGATTGGCACGGCGGACAGTTGCTAAATATCGTGAGACATTAGCGATACCACCATCAAAAGATAGAAAAAAAAGAGGTATATAAATGGATTTAAATAATTTTTTTTCAGAAGCAAGCATAGTCATGAACTGTCAGTCTAAAAGCAAAAAGAATGTTTTAGAACTAATTAGTGAGATAGCTTCTAGTGTAAGCGCAACTAATAAAGACATGGTTTTTGAAAAACTTTATGAAAGAGAAAAGTTAGGGACTACTGCTTTCGGAAATGGAATTGCTATTCCTCATGCTAGAATAGATGATTTGTCAGAAGCCAAAATAATAATACTTAAGCTAGAAACAGCGATTGATTTCAATTCAAGTGATGGTGAAAAAGTTGATTTAATAGTGTCATTATTAGCTCCAAATAATAAAAATGAGGTGCACATAAAAATATTATCTAAAATTGCAGAAATGTTGGATGATAAAATTTTTAGAGAAAAAATAAGAAACTGCTCAAATAAGTTAGAAATTAAATCAGTAATAAATAGTTACCAATAACCCAAGAGGTTATCTTTTGAAATCCTTAAAACCAAAATTAGTACTCATAACTGGATTATCAGGTTCTGGTAAATCCATTGCTCTACGCTCTCTTGAGGACCTAGGTTATTTTTGCATAGACAATCTCTCTCCTACAATGATAATTCAAATGCTTGGAGTCATCAAAAAATCCCATCAAAAAGTATATGAAAAAGTAGCTATTAGTATAGATATAAGATCAATTAAAATGGACAATGATTATCAAAAATCAATTGCTATTTTGTACGCGGAATTATTAAAATTAGATTTTAAAAGCACCACTATATTTCTACATTCATCTAATGAAATATTATTATCAAGATTCAATGCTACTAGAAGACTCCATCCTTTAACAAATAAGAAGGTAGATCTAAGGACCGCTATATTAAAAGAAGCAGAGATCATGCAGAAGTTAAAAGAGAATGCAACTCTCATTATAGATACAGATAAATTACTGCCACTAGACCTAAAAAAAGAAATTTCTTCAAAAATTTTAATTATAAAAGATAACAAAGATATGCTTATTCAACTACAGTCATTTGGTTATAAGAATAGTATTCCAAATGAGAGTGATTTTGTCTTTGACGTAAGATGTTTAAAAAATCCATTTTGGGATAAATCACTTAGGGAGCTATCTGGAAAAGACAAAAAGGTGATATCTTTCATAGAGTCTGATAAAACCTCAAAAGAGATGCTATCAAGCATCATTAGATTTTTAAATAAATGGATACCTAGTTTTCGTAAGAATGACCGTAATTATCTCACTATCTCAATAGGGTGTACTGGCGGTCAACATAGGTCGGTATATGTAACAGAAATGGTTTCTAGACATTTTGTTACTAAATATAATATCCTAGTAAAACACAGAGATATAAAATGACAATTGGTATATTAATTTTGACACATAATGATATTGGAGCTCAATTACTACTAGCTGCAAAATCTACTTATGGCTCTATACCGATAAGAACTGAAGTTTTATCGATTGATCATTATGATAAACCATCAGATTTAATTAATCTTTCAAAACAATATGTAAAACTATTGGATGAGGGAAACGGGGTATTGATATTAACTGACATGTTTGGTTCTACACCAAGTAATATTGCTAAAGAATTTTCATATTTAAAAACTGTTAATATTGTTTCAGGAATTAATTTATCAATGTTGCTTCATATATTTAATTATCCAAAACTTAATCTAAAGGATTTAACAGTAAAAGCTATTGAAGGCGGTAAAGGCGGGGTCATACAAATTAAAAATGAAAGAAAAAAAAATAATAATATCTAATAAGCTTGGCTTACATGCCAGAGCTGCTGCGAAAATAGTAACACTTACTAATAAATTTCAATCTATAATAGAAATAGCTAATGATGATAAAAAGGCAGATGCCAAAAGTATTATGAAAATATTAATGTTAGCAGCTCCTCAAGGAACAGAAATAAAAATAACTGCTTCAGGGGAAGATGAGTCTGTGGCAATAAAAAGTTTAGAAAATTTAATTAAGGCTAAATTTAATGAAGAACACTAGTCCAATTATATTAAAAGGTTTGCCTGTATCAAAGGGGATAACAATGGGAATGGCTCATGTTATAGAGCATGGAAATAATATCATAGAAGAAAAATATATTGAAAAAAAATTAGTGTCCAAAGAAATTAAACGTCTAAAAACAACTTTCAAAAAAACACTAATTGAACTAGATATTATTAAAAGTAAAATAAGCCCCTCTATTAAAAAAAATATAGGTTTGTTTTTAGACACACATATACTTCTTGTTAGTGATAAAATATTTTTAGATAGCATAAAATCTAGAATAACAGAAAATCTTAATTCATCTGAATGGGCTATTCATGCTGAATATTTAAATATTAAAGAATCATTTGAGAACATAGAAGACTTATATATTAAACAAAGAATCGATGATGTTAATCATGTTGTAAAAATGTTGTTAAATAATCTCATCATAAAAAAAAATAAAATAAATATTATTTCTAAGAGCTTCAACAACGTTATAGTAGTTACAGATGATTTGAGTCCAGCAGACGTGATAATTACCTATGAATCTAAAGGTTTAGGTCTAATATCTGAATATGGGGGCAGGTCATCACATAGTTCAATTTTAACTAGAAGTTTAGAATTACCTTCTATAGTTGGAGTTAAGAATGCTCTAAAAATCATTAAAGATAATGACTACTTGATTCTAGATGGAAACGAGGGATTAATTTTTATTAATCCTGAAAAAGATTTAGTGAAGCATTACCAAAATTTAAAAAAAAGTTCTCTTAAAAAGAAAAAGGTACTATCTACGGTTCTAACTAAAAAGAATATCTCTCTTGATAAAGAAAAATTAGAAATTATGGTTAATCTAGAACTTCCTCAAGAGTTAAAAATTATAAGTGAAAAGAATATTGATGGTATTGGACTCTTTAGAACAGAATATTTGTATGCAGATAGGAATGATTTCCCTACTGAAAATGAACAATTTTTTGCATATAAAAAAATAGTTAAAAAAATGAAAAATAATCCAGTAATTTTTAGAACGCTAGATACAGGTGCAGACAAAGAAATACCCGATAATGTCAAAACAGGAGCTATAGCTCGTAATCCAGCATTAGGACTGCGAGGCATCAGATATAGCCTAGGAAACCAGATAGTATTCATTAATCAAGTAAAAGCTATACTTAGAGCAGGACATTATGGAACTGTAAAAATAATGCTTCCAATGATTACTAATTTCTCAGAAATATTAGATGCTAAAAAACTAATTGCTATTGCTAAAAATAATCTTAAGAGTGAAAAAAAGAAATTTAGTAATAATGTTAAAATAGGAATAATGGTTGAAGTTCCATCATGTGCAGTACTCGCAAATAGATTTGCGAAGCAAGTTGACTTCTTTTCAATTGGTACAAATGATTTAGTGCAATATACTTTAGCTATAGACAGAGTTGATGATGAAGTTAACTATCTATATGATCCAATTAATTCAGCGGTCCTTAATCTTATTAAAATAGTTATTGATGCTGGTGCCAAAAATAAAATACCAGTCTCTTTATGCGGTGAAATGGCTGGCGACTCTAATTATACTAGACTATTATTAGGATTAGGCTTGAAATCATTTAGTATGCATCCAAGCGCAATACCAGAGATAAAAAATATTATGATAAGTTCAGATATAAGTAAACTAAAAAAGTTTTCTAGAGAGATTATTAATTGCGACTCTCTTATTAAGAAAAATAAATTACTAGCTAAAATAAATAATATCTAATTATTTAGATTCATTTAATAAAAATTCAATTAATGCTTTACTAGTGAATAGCCTATTATGCGCTTGCTGCCATACTCTACTTCTTGGACCATCAATTACATCTGCGTCTACCTCTTCACCTCTATGAGCCGGCAGGCAGTGTAAGAAAATTGCATCTGGCTTAGCTTTATCAAATAAGTTTTGATTTATCTGGTAACCTTTAAATAACTGCTTTCTTTTTTCAGATTCACTTTCATCACCCATGCTTGTCCAGACATCAGTTGTAACTAAATCACAATCTTCAACAGCTTGTCCTGGGAGATCACATAACTCAACATTATCCTTTGCCAGCATTAGTGTTTTATGATCAGGCTCAAACCCTGATGGTGTCGCAATTTTAAGTTTAAAATTTAGAATCTTTGCTGCATTAATATATGAATTACACATATTGCACCCGTCACCTATCCAAGCGACTGTCTTACCTTCAATAGAGCCTCTTTCCTCGTAGTAAGTTTGCATATCAGCTAATAATTGGCATGGGTGATATTTTTCAGTTAATCCATTTATTACCGGTACTGAAGAATTATTCGCCAACTCCTCTACTTCGTCATGGTTATGTGTCCTAATCATAATTATATCAACCATTCCAGATAAAACTTTTGCTGTGTCAGCTAAATCTTCTCCTCTGGTAATTTGTGTTGTATCTGACGATAGAAATATGGCATGCCCGCCCAATGTTACCATTGCTGTTTCAAAAGCAACTCTCGTTCTAGTTGAGTTTTTTTTGAAAATCATAGCCATTGTTTTATTTTGAAGAGAATTATTGGAAATATTTTTTTGAGACTCCTCTTTAAATTTAATAGATCTTTCTATTATTCTAATAAATTCATTTTTATTTATATCTAATAGAGACTTAAAATGTCTTGCTTTATTCATATTTAATTTTACCTATAATTTTCTGCAAGGTGGTTACGATTACATCTGCCTGAGATCTATTAATAATTAATGGTGGCAACATTCTAATAGTATTCTCTTTTGTTACATTAATTACCAGTTTCTTTTTCAATGCATCTTGAGCAAGATGTATGCAATTTATTTTTAACTCTATACCTATCATTAATCCCTTGCATCTTATCTCCTTGACAATCTTAAAATGTAATAGCTTTTTGTTTAATTCTGATTCTAGATACAATCCAATATCTCTAGCGTTTTTACATAAACTTTTTTTTCTCATTATGTCTAATACTGCTAAACCAACTGATGTAGATAAAAAATTACCACCAAATGTTGAGCCATGACTTCCTGGGACAAGAACTTTTGCTGCAACATTGTTGGCAAGACAAGCTCCGATAGGTACACCATTGCCTAAAGCTTTTGCAACAGATATTACATCTGGAGTTATTTCACTATGCTGAAACCCAAACCATTTTCCAGTTCTACAAAATCCTGATTGGACCTCATCTATCATAAGCAACCATTTAAATTTATTACAAATATTTCTTAGTTCACTTAAATAATTTTCGTCAGGTATGATAATACCTCCTTCACCTTGAATAGGTTCAAGTAATATAGCTACAATATCATCATGTTTTTCTGAAAGTGTTTTTATAGCATCCACATCATTGTAAGGAACTCTAAGTAAGCCATCCAATAAAGGATAAAACCCTGCATGTGCTTTTTCACCTCCAGTTGCTGACAATGCAGCCATTGTTCTTCCGTGAAAGCTATTTTCCATAACTATAATTTTTGGATTATTTATTTTTTTATCATTTCCATATTTTCTGGCAATCTTAATTGATGCTTCCACTGCTTCTGCACCAGAATTACAAAAAAAAGCTGCCTGCATGCCAGATAACTTGCATAACCTTTCACCTAACTGCTCTTGCTGCTTAATCATAAAGGCATTAGATGTATGAATTAATGTTTTAGATTGCTGCGATATCACATCTGCAATATCAGGATCTGAATGTCCTAAGCTTGTAACGGCTAAACCACAAAGAGCATCTAGGTACTTATTATTGTCTGTATCCCACAAATACACTCCCTTGCCTTTAACAAAGGATATATTTTTACGGTTGTAGGTATTCATTAAGTAATTTTTCATAAGATCCGTTCAGTAAAAAAATAAAGAAGTATTCTAATACAATAGTATTATAAAACATAACAATCTTTAAGTTTATTCTACTATGTA
>Ga0209091_10001623_pt1 | contig 19639 bp, 15 predicted proteins | sample ArcticOcean_MG_C_6_FD_187438 | JGI IMG/M metagenome (GOLD analysis project Ga0209091, IMG submission 187438) | Marine microbial communities from western Arctic Ocean - ArcticOcean_MG_CB8_128 (SPAdes) (version 2) | ecosystem: Environmental > Aquatic > Marine > Oceanic | place: Arctic Ocean...
AAACCCTAAACCCTAAATAGTTACACGCGTCCTAAAGCCGCCGCACCCTTGTAATACTAAAGAGAGAAAAGAGAGAGACACGCAAAACAGAAGAGGAAAGTCAGAGGAAAGTCACAAATAGTCACACTTAATCAGTACCATGGTACCTAGGTAATAATAATAATATTTCCACTCTAATATCTGCGCTTCTTCGTATTCCTCGCGGGAGGAGTATTTTCCCCCGTCTTATTCACGCCAACGACTCCAGCGTGACTCGCGCCAATCGACATATCTGTAAACGAAATTCCTACGGGAGCGCTTTTGACTCTCGGCACTTTCGTCGGTTGGTAGATGTCCTTGTTATCGGGCCCTTGACCGAGCGCGCCTAAATTTGAACCCCACGTGTATATTTCTCCAGAATTTGTAATCGCTCCGGACGAGTTTGAACCCGCGTATACCATTTTTACTGAATCTCTACCAAGAAAAGAGGAGGGAATTTCCAAAGGATTCGGATGCGGGTCGTCGTTGCATTGCCGTTCCTCCAAAGCGCCTAAACGGCCATCGTGTCGTTTGCCAACGGCGTACATTTTGCCCGTTTTAGAGAGAAACAAAGAATGAAAACCGCCGCCTGCTCCTGCAGTAATGCCTTTGCCGGAAAGCGATGGGATTTTGCGAGGTAGCCACGCGACTTGTTCGCTTTCTATCACGCCGTCGTCAAAAAAGCCACCCTGTCCGAAGGAGGATAAACCGATGCTATACACGTCACCGTTTTCCAAGATTAAATGCCCGTGCAATTCACCGGTAGCAATCGCCTTGACTTTCAAATCTTTCCTATTATTTATCAAAACACGCCCCGGGGTTAAGAGATCATTCACGTACGACTCGTTGTTCTCCCTGTCCGCTTTTTGATTGTCATCCGCGTACGCCGCTCCGACGCCGGTTTTTTCAATTCGTCCGAGACGGCCTTTTTCCGAACTTCCCATGGTGTACACCTCGCCGTTTTCGGTCAAAATGCACGCGTGATTTTCGCCGCTTTGAATGCATTTCGCTCTGTATTTTTTGTTCAAAATTTCCACCGGGTTGTAAAACGTCTGAGTGTCCGAAACTTTTAGTTTGTTCAGGCCTCGCCACTGACCGTTTTGATGCCGCCACTGACCCCATCCGTATACAGTCCCATCACTCGCAACGACTAAAGCGTGCGTATCTCCCGCACAGACCGATACAGCTTTAGTATTTTGCTTAAGATTGACGTACCCTGGTAACCAAGATTCATCGTCTTCATCTTCGTTCTCTGGCGGTGATGTTGGTCGACCCAGCGCACCGGAGTCGTTTGCTCCCCAAGACAAAACTCGTCCCGTTTCTAGAATGGCAAACGTTTGCTGACCACCGCATGCGATTTTAATCACTTTCGTATTCGCGGGGCTACCTAGAATGCTACCTTTTTGTAGCACTCGCGGTCGAAGGAGTTCGTCGATGAGTTCTCCCGTGCTCGCGTCGGAGCCAAACCCAAACTGGCCAGAGTCTCCGTTGGAACCAAAAATCCAAAGTCCACCTCCACTCACTTCTTTTCGAGCTCCTTCTGTGGAAGATGCGATAACGTCGGCGTATTCTTCTCCGAGCTTCTTCACGAATTGCAAGTACTGATGCATGAGATTGTTCTTTATCGCGCGCGGGTGATCTCTTACCGATCGAGTGAACGCCTCGAGAAATTTTGCGTTCAACTCTTTCATCTTGCTTTCAAACTCGAAACGTCTTCTCTCAACGGAATAATTAGTGGTAATAATTGTCGCGCCCAGCGCATTCTTTCGCGCCGAGGCGCCGTTTTTATTCTCTTCCTCTCTTCCTCGCTTCATAATAGGCGCGTGTGCTTGTTTTTATAGGAGTTGCTATGAACTGAAGAAGGAGCAAGCAACCCTCCTCTCTTTTTAGTTTTTTTTTTCTGTGGAGGTCTGCACTTTTTGTCGTCAAAAGAACAAACTGAACATAACACTCTCCTTCCTCCTCCTTCTTCATCCACACATTTAGCGCATGGCGCTTCTTCCTTCCTTCGTCTTCCCTTCTTCTTCTTCTTCTTCTTCTTCCTCTTCCTCCTCCTCTGTTCCATCGAGAACGCGAAGACTCGCAAAGTTGTGCATCGTATTGGTTGTGTTGATGTGCGCGAAATCGTCGCTCGTGTTCTTCATTTCCCACCTCGCGTACGGGCAGGTGAACCCGCTTATGCTCGTGCAAACTTCGAGCGATTATCGACAAATGTTGTACGTCACGCGGAACAACTATTCACACTTTGTCAGAGATCTCATATGGAGAAGTGTTATTCGAGATTGGGGAGGAGAAGGTGACTATGAACAAGCCAACACCAATAGAAGACCGGTGCGATTGGAACAGTGGATGATTGATAAAGAACCGGAATATTTCAAGCGATTAGAACGTGCTGGCATGCAATTCGAAACCGTAAGAGCTCCGAACAACGAGTTGTTTTCCTGGAACAAGTTGTTGCATTCGGTGTGTGGTAACTTTTTTGAAGACGACGCGACGTGTAAAGCTCTCGATTTTCGTTTCGGCGACGCTTTTAACACAACGAAGACTATCCGAAGTGAGAAGAGGAGGAAAAGAATCGTTTGGCTCTCGAGAGGTACAAATCAGCGGAGGGCAATATCGAACGAAAAGTTTGTTTATAACGCTTTGAAAAGTGCGATACCTAACATGGAGTATTTGATCATCAACTCTTCGATATTGAAGAAGAATCCGATGGTCAAGCAAGCCGAAATGTTTACAGACGTGGACGTGCTCGTATCTCTCCACGGCGCCGGGCTCACAAATATGCTCTACATGCCGGAAGATTCCCTCGTCGTTGAAATCATGCCGAAAGGGTACGCGAAAGATACGTATATGAACTTTGCAAAACGGCTGAAGTTGCGATATAAGCGTCTTACAGCGGATGCCGATGGAGACAAAGGCGCAAAGGCCGGGAAAGTGAGCTTGAGTACGAGGACGAAATATGCGTTCAATTCGAGGGAGGACAAAGAAAGAAAGTTTAAAAGAGATGTCATAATAAAGTTGCACGATTATGATATCGATTCTTTGAAAGATATGCTCTCGTTAGAAGCCTCGAAGAGAAAATAGTGTGTAGTGTGTAGAATAGAATAGCGTTGCAATTGCATACTGTACCCTGTACTGTATGTACAAATTTACAAAAAGTCACCGACTAATGCTGTTGATGTTGTTGTTCCCTCCGTGGCGCAGTGCACTGAAGCATAAGCTGCTTCAAGATACCAACAGCTGGTGTCGTGTTGTTAGACGATCCAAACTTTGGATCCGATGTATTCATCGCGTTTCCATTGTCAGCGTACATGCTTATTTGCCACGTTAACTCTTTATTTCTTTGTTCAAGCGTCTCGAGTTTTTTCTTCAGCGCATTCAACTTCTCTTCAGCCTCTGTTGCGCGCTTCGCAGCGGCATTCACCGTTGCGCTCGAACGCTCCGCGTCTTGTTGTTTGAAACGAGACGATTCCAAACGAAGTTCTTCTAATTCTTTCTCGCTCTCTTTGAGTTTACGCATGGCATCAGTTGCGGCTTTTCGCGACTGCGCGTTGAGCTCGGCAGACCATGATTCGCCCTGATCATTCGCCCAGCTTTCCAAGTGAACCAATAAGTCATCCACGCTCGAGCTACCTTCGTCTTCGGGAGGCGGCGAGGTTTTCGTTTCATTTTCGTTCGTATTTGTTCCTAGCCATCCCCAGATAGATTGGTCCGCTTCTTTCACGCTCAACAAAGGCTTGCCGTTGCTATCGACTTGACCTTTCAATTTACCGAGAATTGTGAATATGCGCGCTCGAATCGCTTCAGTTTCTGCTTTTGAATCATTGTTCGCATCTACTTGTCGGTTTGTTTCTGAATTTTGCGGTTCCGTCACCGTCGTCAAATTGGGCGGTGAAGAAGAAGGGGGCACACGAGCCGTCGTCGCGGCTTCAAAATTGTTCTTTCGCAAAGCCGCCATTTCCTCCAAAACACTCGCTTTCGTTCTCGCTTCGATACATTCGGCTTGCGCTTGAGCGAGCGCAGATATCAGTTCTTGTTCTCCTTTCTTCACTTTTTCGAGTTCTTTTTCAATTTCGTCCGCATGATTTTGTGCTCCTTCGGCGCGATCCTCAGCAGCACTTTTCGCCGACGCGACTCGAGAGAGCGACTGTTTCATCGCGAGTATTTCATCTTTAAAGGAGTCAATCTCTTTCGTAAGTTTTTCTTCTGTATCCTTGAACTGAACTTGTACGTGCGCAAACTTTCGTTTTCGCTCCTCACCTTCTCGGATCGCACTTTCAGCGCGTTGATTTGCTTCCTCGGCGCTTTGCTCTGCTTCAGCAGCTCTGGACTCTGCGCGTTCTTGCGCTTGACGCGCTCGGTCTCGATGCGCAATCGAAGCGGCAGCTTCTCTGCCGGTAGCATCCATGAGATTGAGTTGCGCTCGAAGCTCAGCGAGCTGGTTCTCGGCGACAACTTTCGCCTTCTCTGCAGCGGAAGCCTTCGCGTTTGACGATGCGGCAGCTGCAGCACCTCTCGCCACCGCCGCTTCCATATCGCTCGTCATCGCTTTCGACTCTTCGCACAAATCTTTGTATTTTAAAACTTCAGTTTCCATATCTTTGAGCTTTGATTGCATTTCCTCGTTGGATCGTCCAAAATCTCGCTTCTCTTCAATTGCACTCATCGCGTTTGCTTTCAACGCTTGTAACTGCGATTCTGCGCTCGTCGCGCGATCTTCCATGTCGCGTTTCGACAGCGTTAATTGTTTCGACTCAGATTTCAACTGTACAATTTCTTTCTTGGTTGAATTTAAAGCCTCGCGAGTGGTATTCAATTCTTTCGTCAAGTCATTCAACTGTTTCTTAAACTTGGTCGCCTGCGATTCGCTCTTTATCTTCTCTTCCCGGGCAATCGTAAGTTCTTGCGTCAATCCTTCCGAATCGAGCGCAGCCACGGAGTTCTTGCTCACTAAATCTTCCAACTCTTTCGATGCGCTTTCAAATTTACGCTGCAATTCCTCTTTCTCCTTTTTCATCGTCTCCATTGCTTTTTCGGAAGGACCTTCGGTTGTTAAAGGAGGCGGGACGACACCGGCATTTCCTTTCTTTCCTTTCTTTCCTTTTGCTGTTGTTATATTTTGTTGCGTTGTTTTTGCGGTTGCTAATTCACGAGTCAAGCGCTCGACGTCGCTCTCGTAGCTTTTTCCTTTCTTCACTGCGTTCCGCAACTTTTCTTTTAAACTGGCGAGTTCTGTTTCCAACATTTCTTTCTCTTTCTTTGCTCGTAACCGTTCTTCTTCATCGCGCTTTTTATTCTCATCTTCATCGTTCGTCGCGTTTGATTTGGCATTTTTGGCGTTTCGTACTGCTAACGAAGCGGCTCGCGCAGTGGCTGCTCTCGCATCTTCCAGCTCGTTTTCCATGGTACGCATGACATCCTCCTGTCTCGCGATTTCATTCCTCGCCACACGCAGAGCATCTTTCAAAGACTCTACGCGTTCGTCTTTGAAGCCGCTGCCGCTCGTTTCACTTGTTTTGCTACCATCGTTTGTATCTCTTGGTGAAATCAAATTCAGGCCAGATACGCCGATGAAATTTGAGACGCCACCAACCTCGTCGAGTTTTGACTTTGCTTCCGCCGCTTTCTCGACGACGGCCTTCGCGGCGTTCTCCATCTGTTCCCCAAGCTGGTCGTCAAACTTATCCAAGTCATCTACGAGCTTTGTTGCACCAGCGTATAATTTCCCACCAACATCGCTAAACCAATTTGATGTCGCCGCAGTTAAATCCACGCCCTCGTCTCCGTCGCCGCCACTCATTTCGTTGTCGTCTTTTCCTGCAGCGATGCCTTCCTTTTCGATTGATATCAATAAGAGCTCGTGTTTTGCACGTATCGCCGAGAAGGAAGAAGAGGCGTTCGAGTTTTGGAGTTTTGGAGAATAGGAGAAAGAAAGTAGAATGTTTCGCCTTCGTAAAAATGACTCCACACTTTGAAAAGCGAACACAAAAGCACACACTTTTAAATATAGATGACAACCTTGCGATGACACGCGAGCTTAGCATATGCGCCAAACAATGATGCGAACGAGATAATATTTCAATCAGCAATAGTAGTAAGTATTCTTTTCACGCCGCAACAGTATACAAAATAAAAGGCAAGCGACAGAGAAGCGACGCAGAGACGAAAACACGTTCGCTCACCCATCTCTTCAACGGTGAGTTGGTGGCATGAAGTTTGGAGACCGCAGCGCCTTGTTTATACTCACAGTTTGTGCATCGTCGACTCTGGCTACTCTGCTCATGACGTCCGAATTTAAAGCAAACAGGAAAGCGCAACAAAAGCTTCAGCTTCAGCAGCAGCAGCAGCATTATCATCAACAACAAGAACAAAGTCAAAGAAGACGGAACTAGCGCACGGTAGAAAAACGCGCACGATGAGATGGCTAAAGACACAAACAATAAACAAAGCTATCTCTTCCTATCAAAAATGGCTAAAGTTTCTATACAGTTTAGCGATCCAGGATAGTATATGTACCCTTTAGCTTTCCGTAACTTCCATTGTCCTTTGCTATCCCCTATGGCGCCTTCAACCTTGGACTCGCCGTGAACGAGAGTTTCGTAATCTTCCGCGAAAGTTTTAAAGTTGCAAGAAACATACACGAGGACTGAAGGACCTAAATTATCACTACTATCGTTCGTGAGCGCTTCTAAGACCTCTTTTCCACATCCCTTTCGAGGCGGATTTACGATGACGACGTCACAATTCTTTTTCTGAAAAAATGCTTTGGCATCCGTTCCCGCTGGAGCGACTGTTAAGTGTAACTCCGGCGCAGATGGAAGCGAATTCATGATTTTATTCTTAGTAAACTCCCAATTCCTTTGAACATCTGGAGAAATCTCCACAAACTCGATAGATTGAACGCGCGTTTTTAATTCTTTCGCCAAATAAAATCCAATGGCGCCGGAACCTGAAAATAAATCGACTATATTTAAAGTTTGCTCGCCGTCATCGAGCTCAGTCGCGATATCTCGAAGCGTTTCGAGATGCATTTCTAAATTTCCTTGCATAAAGGATCCTGGACCGTATGCAATATCATTGGCTAATATAAATTCATCTGTCCCAGCTACAAGTTCGAAAGCGTTACGTTCAAATATGGTGTTATTGCGAGAAACGTTGAAATTGACAAAAACGCTCGGCGGCGGGTAATCTGTGAAGAGGGATGCGCACGTTGCGTGAAATTTCTCGCATACTTCCGAGCACAGTTTTGTCAGCTTAACGTCGTTCCAAACGAGCGTTATTTGCACATTTGATATCTTCTCGGAAAAATCAGGCGCGACAAACTGAACGTAGCGTAAATCTCCTTCAAGGCTCTTCTCGTCGTACGGTGTCATCTTCAAATCTCTCAACACAGCTATCAACACCTTCGAATATAAATTAATCGATGGATGATGGATGGCGCAATTAGGTATTGGAACCATATCGTGCGTGTTCTTCTTGAACAATCCGAGATCAATTTCTCCCGTTTCTTCGTTTCTTCTGCACACGAGTTTTGCTTTGTTTCGATACTTTTCTGTTTTTCCCAACGAGATGTGAAACTCTTTTTCTCCTTCTTCATTCGCTCCTCGTTCACTCCTAAAAAACGCTCTCGCCTGAGCAACAAATGGGTTGTTTTCAAGTAAATTATCTACTTGCGCGCAACCAGAGCACTCTGGAAAGTGCTCGCATTCAATCATTGCTGATAATGTCGTTCGTCTCGACGTTGTTTTAACGAACTCTTTCTCGGGTTTCTTCTTGAAGCTGAAATTTAGATTTCTTTTCACAAATGAATAGGGGGTGCGTATTTTGGAGCCCAACGACAAAAGTGATGATGATGTCGTCGTCGTTGTTGTCGTCATTGTTACCGCAATACTACGTCAGCGCGTAACGAGTGAATGCGGTGGCGCCCATTTATGTGTGTTTTTCTTTTTCTCGTGTGGTGGTTTTGTGTTGTTTTTAAAACAGTTTTTTGGTTTCTCTGTCTCTCATAAAGCATTGAGCACACAAACCACACAAATAATAAACGTCTTCTACTAAGGAAGAGCAACAACATCACGCGCATAAAATGGGTGCGAAGAGTAAAGACGGGTGCGATACGCCGGCGTGTTCATCAAAGGACGATATGATGAGAATGATGCGCGCAGTCGTGCGTGAGCGCACAACAACCTCTAAATCTGAATTAGGGGAAAATCTAGCTTCTTCATCTGCAACAGAAACAACGCGTGATAAGAAGGAGAACGATTCTGCGAGAGTTCAAAAAGCCACGGTTGGAAGGGAAGAAGAAGAGGAGCGCATTCTTAACGCTACCATTGCGACGTGTCCTCTGAGCAGAGAAGATTTAGGAACCGGGACGTGGGGACTTTTGCACACAATAGCAGCTCATTTCCCAGAGAAGCCTTCAACTGTAGAAAAAGTGCAGGCGAGAAGGTTCTTCGACGCGCTCGGCGATTTGTACCCGTGTACCGTATGCAAAGAAGATTTTAGACGGGACATAGACGAACATCCACCAGATGTATCTTCTAGAGAAGCGCTGAGTGCTTGGGTTTGCGAGAGACACAACGAGGTGAATGCAAAACTCGGGAAGCCGACGCTTGATTGCGCGTCGAAAACGCTAGGCAAACGATGGAAGAATGGTGGCACGAGGTGCGGTGGATCAACGCCGAGCGAATAACGATTTGTGACATGCTTAGAAATGATGAAATAGTAATAGTTATTAGATTCTAGCACAAATGTACTGTATTAAACGATGAGTTGCAACGCCGCGGTTTCTTTTTATTCTTTGCCTTGTTATTACAAATAATATCTGAGAAAATTGTTGATGTGTTACTCGATGTGCCACATTTTTGCTTTTTGCTTCAAAGTCGTCTTTGCGTGGCCGTCTTTTTCACCTTCTTCTTTTGCTTGCTCCCATGAGATTTTTACTTCCATTAATCGCTTGTTCGTTTTCTTTCGAACCATTTGTAAAGTGCCGCGCACGATGTTTCCGTTACTGGTTGAAATTTCTGGATGCACGTAAAACGCTTGCTGACCCCAGTGCGTGGCCCCATTAGCGTTTGGCGCCGTTGTCAATGGAACGACATTTTCGGCTGGATTTTCCTTGGAACCTGCGAACTTTACGTCAAACCATCCAGCAAATGCGCCGGCACCTTGTTGCTGCATAGCCCCACCTAACATTTTCAATTTGAATTCGCACGATATCTTCTCGATATCCTCTAAAGTTGCCGTGTTTAAATCAAACTCTTTCAAGACGAACGGCGCGCACAACTCTTGCGAAGGATGGATGTCCACCCATTGAGACGTGTTCATGAAGAAGTCTTCTTGTTCGGCTTCGTATTCGGAAGTGAGTGCAGACATATCCACTCCGTAGTTTTCCTTCGTCGTTTCAATGAATCCATCCCACACTTGTAAGGACTCCTGCATATCTTGCACCTTTTTTAGCGCTTGGTGCGTTTTTATGAGCGACAGCGACATCGTAGCGTGCGAAGGATACATAGCCCCTCCTGGTTTCATCCATTTATCTCTAGCAACGATTACAGAATCAAACATAGATTCACGCAAAAGAAAATAACCCATCCACTCAGATATGATTACATCAACCTTTTCCGGAAGTTCCGCGTCTTCGATGGACGCTTGTATCACCGTTATTTTGTCCTTCAATCCGTTCGCTTCGATAAGTTTTCTCGCGTGCGTTGCCATGAATGTCGCTTCTACCGCGTACACGTGTTTCGCACCCGCTTGCGCGGCCCAAATGGCTAAGATACCAGAGCCAGTGCCGACGTCGAGAACAACTTTGTCTTCAAACTGCGACGGATTCATCTTCACGGCGTTATAGTAAGCCGTCATGCGGTCCTGGTCTTCGAGCATATCTTTTTGATGGTATAAATACCCGTACGTGCAAAAGTAGTTTGCAAAATCGGATTCAGATATATCTTTTGGTTTCGCCAAAACCATTTCGGACGCGATAGATTGTCCATTGTCCTTCATTGTTGTCTTTCTTCTTTCTTCTTCTTCTCCCTTTTTCTTAATTGCAGCTGGCGGCGGCGATTTTTTCTTCCTGCTTTGTGCACGAATCACGCTCGTTATTCCTCCTCTACTTTCGCTCCTTCCTCCTCTTCTTTGAAACGCAGTCGATGATGCAAATGTAATAGATAGTGCTTTGGTCGGAGATACGAGCAACTTCTTGATCATATAACAACTACACGCACACACACACCCCACTTTGTATTATAAATATGACAAAATAATCACTTAATTTTACTAAAACACACATCCTCACAGAAAGTTTTGAAACACGAAAAAAGCACGCGCGCGTTTCATTTCTCCTTCACATCTCGCTGTAGCCACACGCTCTCTAATATGCAAACAGCCGCGGCGACGACAAAGGTGGTTTGGACGTCGGGATTTGCTACTGGACGGAAACAAAAACCGCGGTTACCAATCCGATCTTCTTCCTCTTTGTTGCACCAGAGAAGAAGAGTTACAGTTAAAAACAACGATTTTGAGAACTTCAATAACAAATCTTCCTCTTTATCGTGCATGGTCGCGACATCTGCGTTGTTTCGTGGACGAACTATGCTTTCGCGTGCAAACGTTGGTAATCACGCCTCCACGTCTCCTCTTGAAGGAAAAGCTTTATTCGATAACGTCTTACCAGCCGTTTTAGTTGCGTGCATCGGCTCTTTCCTCTTCGGTTTTCATCTTGGAATAGTCAATCCAGCCTTAAATGCCATATCATCCTCGCTTGATATCGCAACGAACGCACCATTGAAGAGCGCTATCGTGAGCATCATTTTAGCCTTCGCTGCGGTTGGCTCTTTACTCACTGGTCCCTTAGCAGATACCCTCGGACGCAGATCTTCGCTGACGTTTTGCGCCGCACCTCTACTCGTCGGCGCAGCCATGTGTGCGCAAGCGAACAGTATTGGCGAAATGCTCGTAGGTCGCGCAATTTCAGGACTTGGTGTCGGCATAGCAAGTAACTTGGTTCCTTTGTACGTCACAGAGATATCTCCGGAAAAATTTCGAGGGACACTCGGTTCGCTTGTTCAGCTCTCGATTTGCGTTGGGATACTCGTCGCCGTTTTACTCGGCATTCCTTACGATCCGAGTTTCCCAGCTTTGCAAGAATCCGATTCCTTTTTGAAATTTGATTTCGAAACTTGGTGGAGATCGATGTTCTACGTGGCTGGGATGCCTGCGTTACTCATGGGATTCGCCGGGAAAGTCATTCCGGAATCCCCAAAATGGCTACGCAGCCGAGGTCGGATTGAAGAGGCTGTGAAGGCTGAAAACCTTCTTTGGGGTGGTAGCGAAATTAGTTCTACCAGCGATGGCACGAGTAGAAAGGATCAAAGTGAAATGCTGCTGAAATCAGAAAATGTGACAGCAAATTGGATCGAAGCGCTCTTCGATCCACGATACCGCAAAGGCGTTTGGACTGGGGCACTGTTATTTTTTGCGCAACAGTTTGCGGGCATCAACGCGGTGATTTTCTTTTCTACTCCTTTGTTCGCCGCGGCAGGATTAAGAAACGCGGTGCTGGGATCTGTTGCAGTATCTGCGGTTAATATTTGTGGCACATTAGTGAGCACGAAGGTTCTGGACAAATCCGGGAGAAAGCCGTTATTAAAGAAATCTTTTCTTGGGATGGGCTCGTGCTGCATTTTTCTTTCTCTCGCAGCTTTGAATCCAACATTGACGATATCCTCTTACGTATCTTTGTTTGGAACTTTACTCTACATCTTCGCCTTTGGAGTTGGCGTAGGCCCAATTCCCGGACTTCTCGCCGGCGAGTTGAATTCGGAAAGGGTCCGAGGGAAAGCGATGTCCTTTGCGTTTCTGTCGCACTGGTGCTTCAACTTCTGCATCGGGCAAGGCTTCCTACCGGTAGTTGAAAAAGTTGGGATTTCTTTAGTATGGTCCTTCTTTGCTGCTGTGTGTTTCATTTCTGCCGCGTTAACGCACAAGTACATCATCGAGACGAAAGGTAAAAGTTTCTCCGAAATTGACAAAGAAATGAGAGTAGTTTGAAAAATAAGTGAGTAAGCGAGTGGTTGTAATTACTATCATACATTTAGGCAAAGCGTTGCTACACTTTTCACGCAAACATCGAATCGATTGTTCTGTGAGCATATCTAGTAAACGCGTGCGCCAGCACACCCAGCGGGCCAAACATGCAACACAACAGTACCGAGTGTCTACACGGCGTTCCCCATTCCATGGCGTCTAAGAAAACGCCTCTCGCTAAAAATACGTCTAAAGAAATCAAGTGCAGCCATGACGCGCACGCGGTTTCCGGAGTCGACATGAAATTTGAAAAGAGCGTTAAACATCGCGAGATGAAAGGCTCGGCACTGGCCCCTGCCGCGGCAGCGGCAGAGACAGCGGTATTACCACATTGTTGTTGAGTAAACGCGTTGAGTATGGCTCGAACGACATCTTCGCTGTTCAAACTCAAATATGCCGCGACGATATATAAAACCCCTAAAATCAACCACAGGAGTTTACTCTCCATCAAATTTCGAGTCACTCGACTGTTTGGCTTAGAAATCATGAGCGCATAGAACGGCATCACCATGACCGTACCAGTCGTGAATAACACGTCTGTGAGGGCTAACGATGCTTTGCACTTTACCACTCGTCCGCTCGTCCATCTTTGACTGTTACGTATACTACTACTTCTGCTACATCTCAATCTATCACTTCCACCACTTTTACAACAATCCCCTAACTCGACGACCCCGACATTTCGCTTTGAAAAAGCGCGAGGAGCGCACCTATTCCTCGAGGACGGTATACTTCGATGACTGACGTTATGCGTAGCATTATCACCTGATGATGATATTACTTTTATAGATGTCATCGATGATGCGCTCGCGAGAGAAATCATTCGTAAAAGATATGATATGTGTGAAGGAGTTTTTTTTTTCGCCACACAAATAATTAATCTTGAAAATCTCGTTGCGTCAAACTCCCGTTCGTTTGAGGTTGCCTCACAACGCACAACACACCCCTTCATCACTCATGAGTGGGAAAAGAAAACTCGTCGTCTTATTCGGCGCGAATGGATACGTCGGTCAAGCCATCGCGAAAGAGTTTGTGAGAAGAGGCACGGTTGAACTCACTGCAATATCGCGTTCAGGCGTACCGCCTCCCAACGAGGAAGGTAAAAACGGAAAATCGTCGTCGTCATCATGGACAGATAAAATCAAATGGGTCGCCGCGGACAGCACGAAACCAGATACGTACGCCGAACACTTACAAGGCGCGAGCTGCATAGTAACCTCTATTGGTGTGTTGCCTTTTGGTATATCGAAAGAGGATTGTTATAAAGGAAACGCAGACACGAACATAATTCCCGCAAAAACAGCGCAAAAGGTACACGGGTTGAACCGATTCGTTGCAGTAGGCGCCTCGTTAGGGGTCGCCGGTGCGCTCGTTCCGGGAGCGAAGCCGTACATTGAAGGAAAGATGGCGGTGGAAAATTTTGCAAAGAATGAGTTTGTGCGCGGTGGAAATAATGATCATACGAAAGCGAGAAGTAATGATAGTAATAGTAATAGCGCATCGCCGCCGCCGCTCGCGGTGGTTGTGAAACCAGGAGGTGTTTCGGGAACGAAAAGAGTGGGGGAGAATTTGAACTTACCGCTTTGGATGTTGATGGATCCAGTAACGATGGTAATGAAACGACTTGGAAAATTTGGGATGGAAAACTCGCCGGTGAGAGTAGAGCGTGTCGCCAAAGCCGTTGTAAACGCGGCGCTTTCAGATGACGAAGCGCGGTTTTCGAGCGGAGGTTACGTCGAAATTTCAAACGAAGAGTTACTCACAAATCCAAAATACGATTTTTAATATCAACATACCAGTAGTACGGTTATACTTTCTCTAACTTCCAACTTTAAACGCGTCGATAAACAACCCGTAGAAAACGCCAATTTTGAACGCGTTGAGGAGTATCGGAACGGATTCTCCGTACTTTGCCCAACGTAAAAAGCCTCCTTGATTCTTTTCGCTGTATAAAATAGAACTCAAAAACTCACCCAACGTTACAATCGTAAACGTGATGAAAGCGTCTCCAGGCGATTCCGGATGCGGAAAGAACGCCGTCAAGGCGATGCCGACTAAAAGTGCGATGAGTGCTATTGGTATTCTGTTGAAGTTTCGCTTTACCCGTTTCGACGCTGATTTGAATATATCGCCGAGGGCTCTGCCTAACCGCGTCGCCGTCGATGATAGCGACGACGGTGCCTGTTGGTCTGCATCCATTCCTCCCGGGTTGTCGCTGTTGAAAACTCGAACTTTTATGGTCGCAAACTTTTCCGGCTTTCCTCTTCCCGCCATCGTGCCGAGCGGCACAAACTCGTGCCGTTGGCTATTTCTTCTTCTTCTACTCGTTCTTCGTAGGTTTCTTACCGTAGAAGTCGTTGTTGTTGTTGATTCTGACGATGTTGTTGCTGTATTTCTCCTTTCGGAAGCGATATTCATCGCTGCTACTCGTGTTCCTTTTCTTCTTTTTCCTCTGCCAACACCTAATAGAGACGGTGATGATGGTACTTTCGGTGTTGTCGTTCTCGTCGCTCTCGTCGTCGTCGTCGCAATTCTTTTACCGCTCCAACAGTCGCTCTTATTATTATTGTTATTGTTATTTCTCAAAATCGGTGAAAGAAGACGACGACGACGAAAATTCTCGACTGAATAAGAAGAAGGAAACGAGTGCCGCGGCGACGAGGAGGAAGATAGTGCATATGCGTCGCACATCATGTAGACCCTCGTGGTAGAGTGCATGCCTCGACGCGAAGTGAGCGAAGTGAGCTCAGGAAAAAATTCAATAGAATTCTTTTCTGTCTTTGTAATGAAACAATTTACTCTCTACAATTCACAAAGTTGACATCTCTCTCTTTGACTCTCTCTCTCTCTCTTGTCTCTCTCTTTTCTCTGATCATGGACGGGTTCAGAACCACGGAACGTCTTCAACGAGCCATGCACCTCGTTGCTTCCTCGTCAGATGATTGTTACGACAGTTCAACCGATAAAGAAGAAGAGAAAGAGAAGCAAAGACAAGTTCTTGAAGTTGTTGAAAAGTGTAAACTGTATGAACACGCAACGGTAATTCCTTACGAGTTTATCAAAGCTTTGAGCTCGTTATGCGTTCAAATCGCTGCTAAAAGAGAATCGAAAGGAGAGAAAGAGGAGTATATGATTCACAATCTGCTGCGTGGATCTGAGGTTATTTTCAAGGCGCCAAAGAAACGCGCGCCGAAAACGCCAGAGTTTGCGAGAAAGTTGGACCGCATTCGCGAAAGACTCGAGGAGGAAAAATACGAAGCGATGGTTGCGGACGTGACGAAGGCGACAGGTATTTCAGAGAAGAGCGCTCGAGAACGAAGAACTTCTTCGATAGGATATGTGATTAGGAATGATTTAGGAATGGCAGTGCACGTGATGACGCTCATGGCGGCGTGTTTCGTAGGAGGTTTCATCGCCGGCGCGCACGTGTTCCCAGAATTTGGATGGGAAATACATTTCGTGTGCGGGACGGTGGGTGCAATATGCTGCCTGTTTATGGAGGCGGCGCTCTTTATCGTGCGTGGCGTTCGAGAAGACGAAAGAGACCAAAAGAATCGTGAACAGCAGGATGCAGATGGTAGAATGATCACAAAAAGCAAGAACGAGTTCGCGAATAATAGTAGGAGTAGCAACAACGATAGTACGATGAAGAAGGAAAATTAGATATAAATGAAGTAGTAGAATATTATTCATTCATAAAGCTTGGAATCCAATACAACGCAATCAAGCACGTCGCAATGATCTTCGTCGTTATCCCTACACCCCCTGAAACCCATTCCGGCACGTTTGCTGCTTTCTTGAGTTGCGCGCCGAGAATCACAAACAGCGTCGGCAACAAGATACCAATCGTATCCGCCGACATGGCCGGATCTAACACCCACGTGATGAGATCTTCCTTATTACCCGGGATTAAAATGATCCCATCGGATCGAATGACGGAACCGTTGATAGTGGACGTCGTGCTCGGTTTCATTCGTAACGGTGATTGATAATCATCTTGACACTTTTTCAATTCCGGATGAGCCGCACACAGCTTCGAAAACCGTTCTGTTTGTTCCGCTTTGGACATGTACACGTCCTTGTCGAAACCAGATGCATTTTGCTCTCTCTTCACTTTTGCTTTTTCGATTACAGATGGAAAGTATCCATACTGGTTCGGAACTTCAAACTCGATGTTTGCGCTGGTGGTGGTAGCTTTTGAAGAAGTTGCTGCGGTTGCTTTCTTCTTCGCGTTTGTCGTCGTCGTTATCGCGGACGTTTTTTTCTTCGCAGATTGAGTAGAAGTCTTCGAAGTAGCAGTAGCAGCGCTTTCTTTTTTCTCTTTAAACGAAGTCTTTGTCGTCTTTTTTGCTGTTTTTGCCGTCTCCACGACAGCAGCGCTTTCTTTTCTCTCCTTGAAAGCAGTCGCGGACGTTGTCACGGTGTTACGACGAAGCGTGGCAGTCGCCCTCTTCTTGTTTTGAAGCGACGAGGCAGCACTCTGACTCCTGTTTGTTTATTTATTTTAGCACGTGCATGAATGAATAATCGTCGACATAATCTGAGTGGTTAGTTTACGATATGGTGGTTATAATCATATAATAATAATCATCGATGATGGTTATGAGAAAATGATACGCGATACTGCGATGTGAAGCAACAACAATCACGAGAGAACGAACGTACCAGGACGCGAGGGATAGAGACATAATGTTTTGATGATGCGATTCGATGAGAGAAATTTTTCTGTGACGTGTGTTTGTCGTCTAAAACTGTTTTCATGGAATTCGCGGTGGAGAAAGGCAGAAAGGTGGAATTCAGATTTCGTTCGTAAAAATCTTTTCTTCTTCTCTCCTGTCCTGCTGCATTCTCTCTGCTCTTCTGCGCTCTCTCTCTCTCTTCGCTCGACAACTGACGACGACGACGAGAAAAGAAGAGAAAGAAAGACAATCGTGTCTTGACGGGGTTGTGTTTCTCGTCATCTTTTCAAGTTATCGTCGTCTTTACCCCATTACTCTTCCGGCACCATGAACTCTTTATCACCAGCATCGAGCGTTAGGGGAAGAAAACAAACAAGTTTTGCACGAACGAAGACGAAGGTTTCAAAAACGACGAGGACGTTCAGAGGGCGAAAGGGTGCGTGCGTTACCACCGTCGGTATAGACACGAAAAGAGACGTTGTTTTAGTTTTAGGATGTTTAGATCGAACGGCGCAGTGCAGCGCCGAACAGTTATCTATGAATGAAAAGTCACAAGGCGCTCGTGTTGTTTCCGTATTTCCAGCGCAAGCGTTTGAGGGGATCAAAAACCCACTCGATGCCATGGCGAAGGAGTTGGTGTATCCGAATGAAAAAGTCATCGACGCGATGAACGAAATCGAATACGTGGAAGTTGTGAGCGACGAATCGAAAGAGTTTCAGAAAGCTCTTCCAAACGTGACGGCGGTGATTATCGCGGATGAGTTTGCGCCGAAGATGTTGAAATCGACTGAAAACGTCATCTCGTTGATCAAAGATAATAAGCTCCCAAAGTTGAAGCGCGTCGTGGGCTTGTCTCACATTGGCATCGATCGACGAGATCAAGATCCTTACAAAATGATGAATAGAAAAGTATTTCGAGGAGGCGCTATATTAGATAGGTGGTCAGACGCCGAGGAATTGATCAAAGCGACGGCGCCGAAAGGTAATCCGTTGGAAGTTAAATGGACATACACCATTGTTCGCGTCGGCGATTTGCGAGGAAACGGACCGTGCTCGGTCGTTTATGGAGATGCCATGTTAACTTTAGTCGATAACGCTTTCGATGTTCGCATGCAAGACGTAGACATGGAGCCTGGGGACAAATTTGATGGTTTCACAAAACGACTATCAGCGGCGTGCTTAATGAACAGAATGTTAACGAGTACGAAAGTTTCCGTGTTGAATCAAACGTTTAGCTTGATTAGCGTTGGTCCCGTGCCAAGAGATCGACGAAAAGGCTATGATGTCGCAAAAGGTAGATCGCCGCCACCTATTCGAGACGAAGAAATAGACGAAGCCGTGCAACCTAAGGGAGAAGAGGAGGAACAGGGTAGTGTCGAAGGAGCTCCCGTACCCACATAAACAAACCATGTGCTTTTATTAATTTATTACTTATGTGTGCTTCAAATGTTGTGTGTGTATTTTTACAAGAAATCTATTTAAGAAATCGGCAACTCTCTCGTTTCATGCAGGTTTATTTCTTTTGCTTCTTGCTCTTCCTCTCGTCGTCGTCGTCGTTATCGCTCTTCGCGACTTTCGGCAACATGTCGTCCCTTCCGATCTCCCACGCTCCAGGATTAGACTTATAGGAAACTTCACATTTCTGAACTGCTTCGACGAGCGCATCGACTCTTTTGATGTATTCGGGGATTTTAAATTTCTTCTCGCAGCCGCTGTAAGCCATGTACCGAATTTTCCCGAATATCTCTCGCTCTTTCCACCCTTGATCGTGCACGCCGACGATGGACCACATGCATCCGACGTAACCGCTCGGATCTCTTCCATCGAGCGACCAACGATCGTTCAAAGCGATGGCGTATTTCAAAGCGTTTTCGGGAGTATCGGACCATTCCAGTATTTTCTTTGCCCAATACATGCGCATAAATCCATGCATTTTGCCACCGTACAAGAGCTCGCGTTGCGCAGCATTCCATAAATTGTCGTGCGTTTTGGCTTGCTCAAATTCTTCGTACGTGTACGTATATTCCCTTTTATCTCCCGCGTGCATTCGTAAAGTATCTTTCGCCCAGTCGTATTTTTGACCCTCAATCGTGTCGTACTCGGGAGAATAATAGCAAAAGTTATCCGCAAGTTCGCGTCGGACGACGAGTTCTTCAAAGAAAACGTCCACCGCTTTGCCATTCGATCCCTTCTTCGCCTCGAGCGCTTTCATAGCGCACCTTTGTCCGGAAATTTGTCCAAAGTGCAAGTACGGGGAGAGCCCGGACAGCGCTTGAGGCTTTGCTGGATCGTTTCTCAAGCCGTACAGACTCATGCGCTTGGTTAAAAAGTTATCCAAAACAGCCATCGCAGCTTTTTCTCCGGGAACGGCCCAAGTCACCTCGGGAACATCTTTCCCGCGTTCCAACGCTTGTCCTAAAACGTCGACCCAATCCGTTTTCACGCTTTTGATTTTCGCGTGTAACTCGGCATCTTTGTTTTCAACGTTCGGGAAATTATCAGGAAATGGAACCATAAAATCGCCGTATAATTTCGCAAGCTTGCCGCGCAAAGTTCGAGCGCCAACTTCAAGTTTCGGAGAGGCCACCCAGCACGGCACTATGTTGTGCGCGTCCACGACTCTTACCGAACGCTTCGTTTCTTTCGCGAAATCGTCGCGCCACTTCAAACCTAATCGCAGAGGAGAGAAGTCCGTCACCACCACGCTCGCGTTGACTTCATTGCAAAACTTTTCAATCTCCGCGTTTGGCTCGTCTCCTCCATGTAACAACTTGAACGGAATATCCCGTTCTTCCAACGCGCTCTCGACTTCGCGCAGACCTCTGAGCATAAACCCAAACTGTCGAGCGCCGGCGCCG
>Ga0209091_10001624_pt1 | contig 19632 bp, 20 predicted proteins | sample ArcticOcean_MG_C_6_FD_187438 | JGI IMG/M metagenome (GOLD analysis project Ga0209091, IMG submission 187438) | Marine microbial communities from western Arctic Ocean - ArcticOcean_MG_CB8_128 (SPAdes) (version 2) | ecosystem: Environmental > Aquatic > Marine > Oceanic | place: Arctic Ocean...
TAGAACATAATTATATAGACGTCTGGGGAATACTCAGAGCGAATATCCAATGAGGTCAATATTAGGCTCATACCAGCCGCTGCAATAACCTGCCAACAAACCCTAAAGGTACGGTGCGTAATCTCTATTCTAGCTTTTATAGCCGTTGTTACTAAGGCAGCAGTAAAGCATGCCGACGCCAAGATAGCGGACAAAGCTGCCCTCGATGGTGGCTATGCTTAATATCGGACCGCGCAGGCTGCTATGTACTAAGCTTTAGATAATATTGGAGAGGCTCACTAATCCGTTGCAGGGCGGCTCTGCGTCCAAGATGACGCCATGGAGATGATAATGAAATCCGATTTCAGGTTACAAATCGCAACTTATCTAATGATAGCTCAGTGTCTGGTATTGCTGGGATACCCTATTCCCGAAATGCTAACATCACATCTGATGACGGACAGCTGGCCAGACCACGCCAAGTTTCATACGCTCTGGGCTGTTGGTCTTTTAGGTTTCACCTGCTTAGTGACTATCTGGCAAGCTTGGTTTCGTCTTCAATATGGTGATCCTTCAGCCTGGTGGTTTATTCTGCTTTTTATCGTATTTGTTCAGGGCTCGGTGGTTATAGCGAAGTCTCTTTATGCCGGAGGGCCAGACTGGCCGATGGTGTATTTAGGACTCGCCACACCCTCGATTGGATTAGCAATAGCAGCAGGGCCCGTCTTCTTCATAAAGCCAATTCCGCCAATCGATAGACACTAGCGAACGACCTTTTCGTCTAAAAAGTCCTATAAACTGCTAGATCGCTACTCACAGTTTCAAAGCTATTAAAGTGAATAGGGGATTGAGAGTGCGATTTCACCGCACAGGTTACATTGCAGCAGACAGGTAATCCGAAGAGACACTACATCGGGTTAATTCTTAACCAAGGCTTCATCAAAAAGCCTAAAGGGTGTGAGAGCTTAATGGGCGCGCTCAGGGCCGATAGACAAATACATTCGCCATTCTGGGCTCCCATCGGTTGATGGACATGACCCGGCTGGCGGAATAAAAAATCGCCCTCGCGATAGACTGCATTCTCGTCTGAAAAGCTGCCTTTTAAAACGACGGTGTACTCTGAACCCTCATGATCATGTTTAGGGGCTTTGCCACCTGCCTCTATTTTGTGGAGAGCTACTTCAAAGTCCGATTGTCCCGTTTCGAACTGAGAAATCTCAAGCGAGGACGAAAGGCGACGCCAAGTCAGTGCTGACTCCACATCTTTCATCAAAATACTAATCGACGCTGGGAAGCCCTCTATATTTTTGCGACTTGTTTTTTCGGACGGCGCCAAGGCGGGGTTGTCGATTTTGGCCATTACTGCGTCTAATAGACCATCATCAATGGCAGCTGGCTCCATAGTGTCCATGATCACTGATCCAACTTGATCGAGGCGCAACATCTCATCGCGACACTTGCGGCAAAAATGCAGGTGAGCAGACACGCAGATCGATGGAGCCACCGCCAAGCTACCAGCTGAGAACTCTACTAGCAGCGAGCTATCTGGGTGAAAAGAAATACTATTACTCATGTGAAAATTCATCCTGAAATTCTGGTGCGACTAAAATTTGCATTTTCTGGAGCGCTAACCGCACCCGTGATTTAACCGTGCCTAGTGGCAGCCCAAGCTCTTGAGATGCCTCAGCGTGAGATTTACCTTCCAGATAGACCTTGCGGAGGATTTCACCCTGCTCCCTCGGTAGTTTGGAAAGAGAGAATTGAATCTTTTCCTCCCTATTCTTTTGACTCAGTAATGACACGGGCGTGTCTTCGTCTGGCTCATGCCAGTAATTTTCGCTCTCAAGAGGAAGATGCTGGGTATTACTCTTACGGCGCAACATATCGATTCGGCAATTCCGCGCCACGGTATAAATCCAGGTCGTCGCAGAGGCTTTCTCTGGATTGTAGCCAGCTGCCTTATTCCACACCTTGATCATAACCTCTTGTACCAAATCATCGCCTAAACCTGGAATCCAACCTTCATGCCTACTAGCCTGAGCAAAACTCTTGAGTAATGGACCAAAATGCTTAAATAGCTTGGCAAAGGCTTGGCGATCGCGAGTTTCTCCCACGGTGATTAACAGCAGACTCCATTGGTCCGAACGCTTCTCCGTCAGGTTTAAAATCGCACCGCGACTGGGATTTTCTATTTGTCTGTCCCCGAATTCAAATTTCTTCTTTAGCATTAGAACACTGCAATTCGATATATTAACACGGTTACGTTATTTAAAAGGGTTCAGATCATTGGATTGGTAATATTAAGTGATCGTTAAAGCAGTCGCGTTTGCCACGTTATTAGCCTCAAAGGAGTTACGGTGATTTAACGGGCACTGAAGCGCTATCCAAAATCATCTTACTTAACCTTGAGCCACTGCCTGTTTAACCACCTTTAGTAGCGGAGCCTGCAAACCATCTGTCAAAAATGGTTGAGTCACTCTCGATGGACACGCCAGCGAGTGAGGATGTTTTATTGATCATAAATGTTAACGTGGTATAACGCCCAACGAGTGGCTGTCATGGGATCTTGGCGACCATAATTCAATCCTTAACACCAATATTGTTAGAGAGTTGGGCTATACTGTTGAATCAAAGAAACGGGTGATCGTAGTTGGTCAAATATCAGCCGGTAATGAGTTTATATAAACGGTGGGTCTAGGCCCAAACTCAACATCCGCCAGCAAAATGGTTATCGTGTGGCGGTCAACTAAGAAGATGGTTGTTGATAGCTAAGAGTTGACAATAGTTCATCAATAAAATTAGCTTGGTGATTTGACGAATACTCATGTGCAGATAAATAGGTTCAAGTTATGAGTTTAACGCAACGAATAGTCTCAGCAATGCTAATGGGCCTTTTTGTGGGAGCCCTGCTTAATATACTCACTAGCGGCGCTATGCTGCCGGTAGCGATTAAAAGTTGGCTGGAGTTATATCTGGTCAACGGTCTGTTTGACTCCGTCGGACAGATTTTTGTCCGCTCATTGAAACTACTCGTTGTGCCCCTGGTATTTGTCTCACTTATTTGCGGTGTCTCTTCGCTGGGTAACAATGCCCGCATGGGTGCTGTGGCGAGCAAAACTGTCGCTCTTTATATGGCAACCACCGCCATTGCGATTGCACTGGCGATTATGGTGGCTGTGATTGTTCAACCCGGTGCGGGCATTGATCTGGCCCTAGCGACCGAGTTTGTCGCGAAGGAAGCGCCGCCACTGAAAGATACCATTATTAATATCTTCCCCAGCAACCCCGTCCAATCTATGGCTAATGGCAGCATACTGCAGGTCATTGTTTTTTCATTACTGATGGGTTTGGCCATTTCTAAAAGTGGCGAAAAGGGCAAGCGTATCAGTGAGTTTTTCAATGATTTTAATGAAGTCATTATGAAAATGGTGATGATCCTGATGAGGTTGGCGCCCTATGGGATATTCTGTCTATTGGCGAAACTGTTCGCCGATGTCGGCATTGGTATGATTTTAAATCTGGCCAAATACTTTTTCACCGTATTATTTGTCCTGTTACTCCACAGTCTCGGCGTGTATACAATAATTTTTAAGTTTTTTACCGGTCTCAGTGTGCGCATGTTTTTAAGTAAAATGCGCTCAACACTGGTGCTGGCCTTTAGCACATCATCTAGTGGTGCGACTATGCCGGTCACTCTGCGTACGGTTGAGAAGCGTCTCGGTGTAGACAATAGAGTAGCATCATTTACAGTGCCTCTGGGTGCGACTATTAATATGGACGGCACTGCCATTATGCAAGGTGTCGCAACGGTCTTTATCGCCCAGGCCTATAATATTGGTCTTGGACTCGATGGCTATTTGACCGTCGTACTTACCGCCACTTTGGCTTCTATTGGCACCGCTGCCGTACCAGGTGTGGGTCTGGTAATGCTGGTAATGGTACTTAATCAAGTGGGTCTGCCTGTAGAAGGTATTGGCCTTATTATTGGTGTCGATCGGTTGCTTGATATGACCCGCACGGCGACCAATGTTACCGGCGATGCGATGGTCACGACGGTGATCGCCAATAGCGAAAACTTTCTCGATCGAGATATTTTTAATGACCCCGAAGCTGGGCTTATGCAAGACGGTTAGAGCTTGTTTAAAATGATGATTGTTCAGTAAGTTGGTATAAATACTAGGCTATTATCTCGGATCAGTAGCGCAAAGCCGTCACAGGCGACTGGTCGCCCAGCCTCGTATTTAATTTAGCAGTGCAGTACTCAGTCTAAATGCCTCTGACGGGTTTAACAGAGCAATAGTTAATATATCGATTCTCTGCGGAGTAATCCCATTAAGGATAACAGCACTATGATGGACGAACTTTATCAGCAGCATGTCGCGGAGAAAATGTCTCGCTTTCAGGGAATTCTGGAAGCCACGGGTTATCGGGGAATGTTAATTGGCTCCGGTGAGACCAAAATGCAATTTCAAGATGACATGGCTTATGCTTTTAAAGCTAATCCTTACTTTCGTGAATGGGTCCCCCTCGCGACTAGAGCCGACTGCTATTTACAGATTATCGCAGGTGCCAGCAAACCAAGATTATTTTTACTTGCCGTTGAAGATGTTTGGCACACCGCGCCGGAGAGTCTCCCTGTTGGCTTTGATCAGGCTTTTAATATTATTGAATATGGCAGCATTGAAGAGCTTAAAAAACATCTCAGCGGAGTCGCAGCGGTCTTGATCAATGAGTCTAATACGCTGGGCACTGTGGCTGAAAGCTGGAATACACAGGCCGTCCTTCACCAGATTGATTATCAGCGACGCGGTAAAACGGCCTATGAACAGGAATGTGTCCGTGAGGCTAATCGGCGAGCGGTGCCGGCGCATCGCGCCGCTCAACGAGCCTTTATGGACGGAGCCTCTGAAGTCCAGATTGCGGCCGCCTATCTGGCCGGCTGTGATTGCCGTGAGAACGAAATGCCCTATGGCATAATCGCTGGCGTCAATGAGCATGCGGCAGTCCTGCATCACCATAATTTATTTAAACAGCCGCAGACTCCGCGCAGCTTTTTAATTGACGCGGGGGTGGAAGTCTACGGCTATGCCTCAGATATTACGCGGACCTATGCCTATGATCCTGGCTGCGATTTTGCCGCTATGATCGAGGCGATGGACAGGACGCAACTGGCGCTTTGCGCAGAGGGTGGCATTGGTAAAAGCCCCGTGGATATTCATGTGCTTTCTCAGCATAAGATCGCTGAAGTGCTGATTGAATTTGATGTGCTGCAACTGTCGGCTGAAGAAGCGGTTGCCAAAGATATTGCTGGATCTTTTTACCCCCATGGTTTGGGCCATCACCTTGGCTGTAATGTGCATGATAAAGGTAGTCAGCTAGCCAATGCTCAGGGCGACATTCTCCCAAGGTCAGAAAAATACCCTAAGCTCCGCTCTGGTGCGAAGATGGTTGCGAACCAGATTCATACCGTAGAGCCGGGGCTGTATTTTATCCCGGTCCTTCTGGATAAACTCAAATCTGGCAAGCACGCTAAAGCTATTAACTGGTCGCGGATCGATGAATTTGTCCCCTATGGTGGAATCCGTATAGAAGATAATATTGTTGTACATGCCGATGGCGTTTTAGAAAATCTAACCCGTGATGCTTTTCAAAGAATAAACTAATGCGCAAACTTCATGTTTTCACCACCGGCGGCACTATCGATAAGCTGTACTTTGATGCACTGAGTGAGTTTCAAATTGGCGATCCTATTATCGGCGGAATTTTACAGCAAATGAATGTTGGCTTTGACTATCAGGTTGATGAGTTGATGCGCCGGGATAGTTTGGACATGACAGATGAGGATCGTCGCCATATCCAAACACAGGTTTGCGAATCAGAGGCGCAGCATATTCTCATTATGCATGGCACCGATGGCATGGTTGAAACCGCTGACTGGCTCGGTGGATTTCACAATAAAATAATAATACTGACGGGAGCGTTGCAGCCGGCGGCGTTCTCAGATACTGATGCGATCTTTAATATTGGCTGTGCGGTGGGAGCTCTTCAGGCCTTGTCACCCGGTGTTTATATCGCTATGAACGGTCAAATATTTGACGCCGATAAGGTCATTAAAAATCGCAGAAAACATCGGTTTGAGTCGCTCGCCGACAGCTAGTTTAGCGTACTCAAAGACCCCGTTGCCATTCCTCACGCAGCGGGATAACTCCGGGCTGATTAATGGCTGTGTTGACAATAGATAGCAGTTTATCTTTGTCCTTGCCTAAAACGCCCTTGAGCACCAAATAGTTAGATGCATGGTCACTTCTGAAAATGGTTTTATCCAGCTGCAGATTGCTGAGTAATACTTGCATTTCGCGAAATAATTCCAGTTTACCCAACTTGCGCCAGCGGCCTTCGAAGGCCTTTTCAAAACGTTCGCTCCCCGATGGGAATTCAACTACCAGAGTACTCAGATAATCGGGTTGGGCGGCATTCATTAACTTCGCTGAATTGAGCGCGTGCTGCTCGCTGAGCTCAGGGCCACCCAAGCCATTTAATATCATCACTGAGCTTTTTATGCCCGCCCGTTTTATTTTTGTTAACGCGCTCAAAGATGAGTCATAGTCCTCACCTTTATTGACCAACCTGAGTACCTCATCATCACCACTCTCACAGCCTACATAGAGCAGGCTGAGACCAAGATCAGCAAGATCTTGTAGATCCTCAACTGTTTTCTTTTTAAGATTGCGGGGCAGGCAATAGGACGAGACCCGTTGCACATCTGGGTAGTATTTATTAATCATCTGTAAAATATCGACTAGCCGTCGTGTGCTCAATGTCATGGCATCGCCATCGGCAAGAAATACACGCTTCACCGGATAGCCCGCTTTAGACAGACCACGCAGTTCCTTTTCTATTTCCTCGATAGGCTTGGGACTAAAGCGCTTCTGCTCGTCGGTATACATTTCGCAAAAGGTGCATTTATTGTAGGAGCAACCATTGGCGACTTGGAGAATGAGTGATCGGCCTTCGCTGGGAGGACGGAACACCGGCTGGATATAGTCGAGCGGGTACATAGGCGCTGTTTTATTCCTTGAGTATGGCAGTCCTAGCGTCCTGCCTTATCTGTAATTTAAAGATTTTTCCTGAGGCGATTCGGGGCAAGCTATCATTGCTCTGGCGAATATAACGCGGTATTTTAAATTTTGCTAATCGTGGTGCTAAGAACTCTCGCAGTTCTGCTTCATTAATTTGGCTATCGCAAAATATTGTAGCGGCGACCTCTTCGCCTAGGCGCTCGTCGGGCACCGAATAAACCGCCGCTTCTCTTATCTGGGGATGGTCCAGCAGAGCCGCTTCTACTTCGCCACAGCCAATATTCTCACCACCACGAATGACCATATCTTTAATACGATCGACGATAAATAGGTAGCCCTCTTCGTCTAGGTAACCAAGATCACCAGTCTTAAACCAGCCATCAACATGTGCGGCCGCGGTTGCCTCGGGATTGTTCCAGTAGCCTCGAAACATAGAGGTGCCACGAATCTGAATTTCGCCCTGTGTACCCGCAGGCAATGCGTGGCCCTCTTTATTGGCTATTCGGATATCTAGTACTGCGGCTGGCAGCCCCGAACTACCGGGGCGCTCAAGATAGTCTTCCCCGGCTATGGCCGTACCTATCGCGTTGGTCTCCGTCATTCCCCAGCCGGTATTAGGCATGGCGTTGGCAAATGCGACGTCTATATCACGCACCTGTTCCGGCGCCCTTGCGGCGCCACCACCGCCGACCATAACGAGACTGGACAGATTATGGCCACCCTTTTTTGCATGGTGTGTTAGGTCAGCTGTCATGGCGGCAGGTGCCGTAAAGCCGGTAATGTGTTCCTGCTCGATGAGGGCTGCGGCCTGAGTAGGGTCCCATTTACGGGTTAGAACCAACTTTGTCTGAGAGCGAAAAGCGGACAAAAAGACGGCATGGCACCCGGAGACATGGAACATTGGCACAGCGAGTAACGCTGCCGGCTGTTCCGCGGGTGGCTCTATAGGAATGCCTTTGGTTAGGAGCCAAGTATAGATCGCGATCTCCCAACTTAATAGTGCGCTAATCACAGCTCTGTTACTGGAAACCACACCCTTGGGCCGGCCCGTCGAGCCCGAGGTGTAAAGAATCATAACGTCATCCATGACTGCGACTGCCACCTCAGGCATGCTGGCATTTTTGTGTCGCTGCTGCAGATCTTCCCAGCGAGCCAGGGTACCGTCATTATCACCCCGTACAACTAGCGTTGGGTATGGGTCAAGATTGGTCTTTGATAACAGATCGCAACGCTCTTGGTCGGCAATCAGCAGGCTACAGTCGCTGTCCTGCAATCCGTAGTAAATTTCATCAGCCTGCCACAATGAATTCATAGCGACGACGATAGCGCCCACCGAGGTAATTGCCTCAAAGGCTATAATCCATTCCGGATAATTGCGCAGGCAGATTGCTACGCGGTCGCCTTTTTGAATATTATAGTCTTTTACAAGTCCAGACCCGAATGCGCTTGCAGCCGCCCAGATATCGAGAAAGCTATAGCGCTCCTGTTCAAAGACGACGAAGGTTTTGTCGCTCAGATTCTGCTGGTACAGGTCTCGAAGACTTTGCGGAGCATATTTGTAATCACGGCAGGACCGACCATAAACGTCCACTTCGATCATCTCTAAGGGCTGCCCTGGTGCTGAGACCATGGCGAAGGCTTCTAGTCGATTCATGACAGTCATTTCCTTTAAAGATTAATGGATCTGTTTATCAGCGAGGACAAATATTATGCCTAACGCCATTAGGCCTTATCTTGCATTAGAGCTTCTTTGGTCGCTATTGTCTTTAAAGACGTGAAGATAATAATTAATCAGAGTATAGAATTTTAGGCGGCGGGCAAGGTGTCACCCAGGTTACAGTAAGCTATCATAAGCTGGCTTAGGCTGTTGTACAGAGACATTCATCAAAATTTTAAGGTAGTAGTCCAGTACTACCAAGATTGATGCGGGTCTACTAGCATGCAGAGCGCCGCCTAACACACGGAGATTATCAGTGAAGTCATCCTATGCTCACATCGAGCTCAGTAAGGAGTATGAAAAATGATTAAGCACATTGTATTTTGGAAATTCAAAGAGGTTGATGCCAAGACCAAGCAGTCCTACGCCAATGAAGTGAAGCAGCGTCTCGAGGCCCTGTCGGGTCGAATTCCAGAATTACTCGCCATAGAGGTGGGTATCAACTATAACGCCACATCTAATGCAGCAGACATAGCCCTGTATACCGAATTTGCGACCGAGGCGGACCTTCAGGCCTATCAGGAGCATCCTGAACATATGGCCTTAGTGCCATTTATTGGCAGTATTACTGATGAGCGCAGAGTGGTTGATTACGCTCACTAAAAGATCACAGGCCGAGACTTCTGCTGGTTTATCACTGGTTGCGTTAAATTGGCAGGTAGTAGCTGTCTACTACCCTATATGGTGTTCCGCGATTAACATAGTGACATCAACAATAATTCGGCTGAGCACTCATTGCTCGCAGGTGGCGGGGCATTCAAAGATACAGTTTTGCCGACGGAAAAAAGGAATCAATTTTGACAACCAGCGGTTATAGATTAAATCATACGATGTTAAGAGTGAGGAACCCGGAGGTCTCTTTAGCGTTTTACCAAGAGATTTTAGGTATGCGGTTGTTGGAGCGGTTTGAGTTCGAGACTATGCAATTCTCACTCTACTTTCTCGGTTTTGATGACTCCTTAGAAGGCGACATGCCTGAGGATCGCTCTGAGCGTATTGTCTGGCTAGCGCGTCAGGCAGGCGTACTGGAGTTGACCCATAATTGGGGCACTGAATCCGATGTGGAATTTGCCGGTTATCACTGTGGTAACAGCGCTCCGCAGGGCTTTGGGCATATTGGCATTACGGTGCCTGACGTCTACGCTGCCTGCGAACGTTTTGAACAGCTCAAGATCGAATTTGTTAAGCGGCCCGATGATGGTGGGATGAAGGGATTGGCCTTTATCAAGGATCCAGATGGTTATTGGGTTGAAATATTTTCCCCCACAGGGCTTAGATCGGTAATTATGGGCGACTAGCCGAGTCTGTTAGGCGATTATTGGCGCTGATTGTTTAGACGCGCCTCATTGATAAATTGAGGAGAATGAGATGGAGCAGTTACAGAGTATTTTACAGCGTCTGGATAAACTTGAGTCACAGGAGGCTATTCGGGCTTTAGTCACAGCTTATGCGATTGCCTGTGACGAACATGATATTCCAAGATTGTCGGACCTGTTTTCTGTTGAGGCAGTGTTTTGTTCGCCCAATGGCGCAATGGTGTCCAGCGGACGTGACGCCATCCGGGATATGTTTAATACAATTCTTAAAACACGCGGGCCAGGGTTTCATTGGACCCATGATGTCCATGCGCATATTGATCCTGAAAACCCTGATCATGCCAGCGGTCTAGTTTATGGTCATGCCGAGACCACACCGCATGGCGTTGTCAGCATGGCGGCTTTCAAGTACAAAGATGAGTACTTGCGTGAAGAGGGGGTTTGGCGTTTTAGTCGTCGTGAAATAAGCTTTTTCTACTATATGCCTGTCACCAAATATGCCGAGGGTCTTAATCAAGCCGACCGCGTCTATATCGATGGGGAATGGCATAAGGCCGATTTTCCTGAGACTCTCGACAGTTGGGTGCGCTTTGCCGGAGGCGATATCTCTTGAATAAAGATGCCATGTCACTCGTTCAAAGAGCGCTTGAACATTTTAAGCAGAGCACCACAGATCAGGCCGACAGTACTATGGAGATTTCGCTGTCAGCCTATCGGGACGAAACACGCTATGGGCTCGAAATAGAGCGTGTTTTTAAGCACTTGCCTATAGCCGTGGCCCTGAGCATCGAACTGCCTGAATCGGGAAGCTATAGAGCGATGACAGTGATGGGTGTGCCCCTGCTGCTAGTGCGGGGAGAAGACCTCAACGTGCGGGCGATGCTTAATGTTTGTCGTCACCGAGGAGCCAAACTCTGCGAGGAGGGCGCCGGCAAGTCACGCTTGATTGTCTGTCCCTACCATGCCTGGAGTTATAACTATGAAGGCGCACTCGTGGGTCGCTACGGCGGCGATACCTTTGGTGAAATAGCCAGTGACAGCTACGGTTTAACCGGGCTGCACTGTGAGGAAAAAGCCGGCATTATTTGGGCATCTCTGACACCGGGTGATGTGTTTGATGTGGATCATTGGCTGGGCGACTTCGGCGAGGAATTAGAGACGCTGGATCTCAACAACTGGCATCTATATGAGCAGCGCGACCTGACTGGTCCGGGTTGGAAAGTCACTATGGATGGCTATCTTGAGGCTTATCATCATCAGCTAGTGCACCGAGAAACAGTGGGTAAATACACAGTCGGAAACCTATTGGTATTGGATACCTATGGGCCTCATCAACGCCTCACATTTGGACGTCGGTCGCTGGGCGAACTGGTCGACCAGCCGCAGGATGAATGGCAGCCGATGGAACATATTCGTCTTATTCACTCAGGATTTCCCAATCTTTCAATCTCAGGAATTCTTGGCGATCACTGTTTAGTCAGTCAGGTTTTCCCTGGAGAGACCAGTGAAACGACGATTACCAGACAGACGGTTTTAGTGGCTAACAAACCAGTCACAGATGCAGAAATTGAGGCGACAGAGACATTTAGTGCGCTGACGCTGAAAGCGGTGAGAGATGAGGATTATCGTGTGGGTAACTCCATTCAATCCGGACTCAAATCTGCCGCCAATGAGCATTTTATCTTTGGTCGCAATGAGCCAGCGGTACAGAACTATCACCAGACTATTGAACAATTTATGACGATGGAGAACAATCAGTGGGAGCGGCCTAAGAAGGATTCTGGAGGTCGCTAATGATCGCCCGAGCTACTCTCTGGGCAGGTGGGCAAAGACACTGTTGGTGACACCACCATCGATGACCAGCTCATGACCAGAAATATATTGTGCACCCTGCGAGTCTAAAAACAATACCGCATTAGTCACGTCGCAGGCTTGCCCCAACGCTCGCAGGGGCACGCCACTACAGCGTTTTTCTCGAACCTTTGGGTTTTTAAAGATCTCCTTTGACATCCCCGCGTCGATAAATCCGGGCGCGATTGCATTGACTCGTATTCCCAACGGTCCGCATTCAATTGACATTAGTTGCGTCAGCGAACTGAGCGCCGCTTTCGTCGGGGCATAGAGACCTACGCCGGGCGCAGGATGGATACCATTGACTGAGGTGATGTTAATAATGTGGCCGGAGCCCCTGTCGATCATACCGGTGACTGCGATACGCGAACAGATGGTTGCTCCAAGCAGGTTGACCTCTAAAACCTGACGAAAATCTTCAATCGGCTGCTCATGTAATGGGCCAAAGCGGACAATACCGGCATTGTTGATAAGCAGATCAGGGGCCTCACCAAATTGATTGAAGGCGGCCTGAACAGCGTCAGGATCACTGACGTTAGCGACTAAAGGAACTGTGCTACCGCCAATACGGGCAGCGGTTTCCTCAGTCTGCTGTTGGTTCAGATCCATGATCCCAACATGATAGCCTGCGGCTACTAAAGCCTCCGCCATATCGGCCCCTAGCCCCGCGGCAGCTCCAGTTACAATCGCTCTTCGCATTATCAGTCCCTCAGGCATATTGCCAATTAATTAAAACGTAGAAGTCGTCGGGCATTATCGGCCAGGCAATTGAGCCAGACGTCGTCACCGTGGATATGGTGTTGATCCCAGCCGGCAAAATTGGTCCCCAGTACGAGATTATCTTTGCCCAAGATAGTAACTGCAAAATCGAGAACCCGTTGATCATGGATATGAGCATCAAACCAAAGTTTGCTCAGATAGGACTCGAAGGCCCCATCTTTACGCAAATTCTCACTGGCCCAGGGTCGTCGATTACCGGCTTCATTGAGTCGACCAATTAACATGGGTATGGCGCCGCCGGCATGACTGAAGCAAACACTTAGCGTCGGATGCCGGTCAAGTACCCCACCAAAGATTAAAGTGGCGACAGCGATGGTCTCCTGCGCGGCGAACCCGGTCAAAATATCAAGGTCGAAACGATTTAGATTGCTATCCCCTTTAGGACCATCAATGCCGGCAGGGGCAGGATGGATAAATAGAGGCACGTCGAGGGCCACCAGCTTTTCATAGAATGGGTCCATCTCTGGGCTATCTAAAGGGCGGCCAATATCGGTACCAATGTAGGCACCTATCAGTCCTAATTCTAAAATGGCCCGCTCTAATTCTTCGCAGGCGGCGCTGATATCTTGCATGGGCAGAGCAGCAAGTCCTGCTAAGCGATGCGGAGCGTGAGCAACGCGCAATTGCAGTTCATCGTTATGACGCTGACAAAAGTTAATCGCTTGGGGCGATTCAATAAAATGGAAATAGGTTAAAGGATTGGGAGACAGTACCTGAAAATCTATGCCTGCCTTATCCATTGCCTTAAGGCGCATATCCATATCCATAAAGGCGCTATTTTCGTACCTAACGCCCTGTAAGACATAATCACCTATACGGAACCAGGGCTGGCCATCGGCATTGTGGCCAATCTCAGGCCCATAGGCCCCAGCACTGTGCATACTTTCGGACAGGACAATATGCGCATGCACATCAATGGTTTTGGCTTGCAGGATTGAATCTTTCATAAGAGACCTTAAAGTGTTTGCGCGCAGCCACCGTCAACGGGTATCGCTGCGCCGGTAATATAGCTGGCGGCGGGTGAGGCAAGGAAAAGAGCGACCGCGGCAATTTCTTCTGGCTGCGCCATGCGCTTTAAGGGGATCATGGCGGTAATGGCATTGGCAATATCCTCAACAGGCACGCCCTCCGCCTTTGCTCGAGCCTCAAGCAGTTGACCGACACGCTGGGTTTTAGTCCAACCTGTGCAGATAGTATTAACCAAAATATTATCAGCGGCTAGCTCATTGGACAGTGTTTTGGCCCAACCCAGTACCGCTAAACGTAAGCTATTAGATAACATCATTCGTGGCATTGGCTGCTTTACCGAATACGATGATAGGTTGATGATACGTCCGTGACCGCTTTTTTTCATGCCGGGTAACACTCGGTTAGTGACTCGCACTGCAGACCGCAGGGTCAGATCAAATGCCTTCTCCCAGTGCTCATCTTCGAGAGCGGTATGTTCGCCTGGAGGGGGACCACCAGCGTTATTGACCAGCACATCGATAGCACCCCAATGGGACTCGACATGTTCAATGAGCTTATCGATATCAGCGGGCTGACTGAGGTCAGCGACCTCCGCTAGCACCGGCTGGCCGGTCAGAGCTTCAAGGGTGATTTTAGCCTGTGCCAGCTGTTCTTCGCCGCGAGCACAGATGGCAACCTTGGCACCTGCCAATTGAAAGGCACAGGCCGTCGCTAGGCCAAGACCGCTGCTGCCAGCGGTGATTAGTACGCGCTGTTCTTTCGTTTGACCGTTCATAGATTGTCATGTCTCATATTAGTGGGTGGCGTATTACCGCTAAACTAGGGCCGATGGGCCAATTCATAGGTAAGTACTTCGTCAGCGAATTGACCGGTGCGCCAACTGGGTATGTTCCAGGTATCGGGGATAGGGCGTTCCAAGTCAATTTTTTTGCCTGATTTAAAGATCGCACGAATATTGTCGCGCTGCCCCATTAAATTGAGGTCTTGTTCGAGGTCACCTGCAACCAGCACGAGATCGGCAATATAGCCCGCCTCAATGCAGCCCAGCTCATTCTCTAAACCGAAGATTTTGGCCCCTGCCTCGGTCGCGCAGGCTATCGATTGTAGTGGCGTCAGCCCCAAATGTTCCGTAAACAGGCCCATCTCCCGATAGTGCCAGTCACCGTAGGGTGTGATGGCGAAACCAGATTCACTGCCACAGAGTAGCGGTACCCCTGCGTCGTAGGCGCGCCGAAGCATTGCCGCACTCTGGCTAATTTCATTCATAAATACTTTCTGCAGTGCCGGATCAGAGCCCACTTTATGACCGTAATCTATCAAGTTGGATAGGAATGTAAAAGTGGGTACCAGCGGTACGCATTGATCGACTACCGCCTCAAGCGTTTCCTCATCCATATAAGAAGCGTGAAGGATCATGTCAAAGCCAGCAAGAGCGGCGTCGCGGATGCTTGAGGTATTGCGGCAATGGCCGGCTACCGGAATTCCTAGAGCATGTGCGGTGTCACAAACTAGACGCAGTTCATCTAACGTCCAAGCCTGAATTTCACCGCTACCGTGCATCGGGGTTCTGCGCACTGGTAGACCACTGACATGGACTTTAATCCAGTCGCAGCCCGACTTAATCTGTCGACGGATTTCTCGCACAATCTCATCAGGAGTCTGAACAATCGCGGCATAGCCTAGTTTCCCCGATTCGGGTAGTAGCCGGCCAGCGGTGCCGCCGACACTAGTGATAAGAGCGTTGCCTCCGGTAGCCATGCGCGGACCCTCCACCACCCCGCCCTCAATGGCATCTCGAAGATCGACACCGACATCAAAAATACAGTCAGCATCAAAAAAGCTGGTAACGCCAGCACGCAATACCTTTTGGGCATTTACTGCAGCAATGACGGTAGCCAGTCCGGGGCGTCGATGAAAAAACAGCTCATCATTAGACTTGGGTTCGTCAAAACTAATATGACAATGGGCGTCGACCAGCCCAGGAATGAGACTACAGCCGGCGCCATCAATCTGCTCGGTAGTGTCAGTCGAAAGGCTGTCAGCCTCTGATCCGAGGGCCGTAATGCGGTCATTGGTAATCAGCACTGATGTGATCGAATGCTGTTCCCGTGAAATGACTTTGGCATTTTTAATCAGATAAGATGGGTTCATATATTGGTCTCGCCTGAGGTCTTTAATTGAGTTTTTATTACCCTACAGGTTATAGGGGTCGAGCCGTGCATATTTAACAGGGTATACTGCGGTGCCCGTCAGTCTGGCCTGTGCACATCGTTTTTTTTGGTCTAACATTACCAACAGTTTGAACCGCCGTGCGGATACAGTATCGCACCGGCAATTGTTTAGGTAGTATCCATATACTACCTGATTGGACTGCATTTGAACTAGGGTTAATGTACAGACAAATTTCTAATAATAAACTAATATTCACGCGGGGTATGTTATGAGTCAGTCGGCCGAACAATTTAATCCAGACTTCCAACCTACAGGCATAGAGGGTGGCGTAGATACTAATCTATTGCCCTGGATCGCTATCGAGGCGGTCGATGGTATGTCGATCAAGACCATGAGAGCCAGTGGTGAAACGGGCGCGTTCTCCGTTATTATTAAACTCGATAGTGGCGCTACCATGCCTGCCGCTGTTTATCTGAGTGGCATGGACATGCTGCTGCTATCGGGCAGCATCCGTTACAGTCAGGGTGACCAAGTAAGCCTGCTCACTCCCGGTACTTGGGGATATATTTCCGCCAACTCCAAGGTTGCTGGAATACATGCCGACACAGAGTCTGAAATATTAGTCAATTTTTACGGAGCCGTGGCCTTTCTAGATCGCCAGCATGCGGTGTCAACTATTCTCACCAGCCTAGACATTATGCGCATGGCTCTGGAACATGGTGTGGCGCTAGTTCCTAGCACATTGGCGGGCTGCATACAGGACCGACCTGAGCCCTTAAAAAATGCGTCTGAGCCCCTAGCAATTTTTGCCACCGACGCTAGGAAGCTTGTGATTGCTGAAGCAGATAGTGCCGACGCAGGCGCCGGTTATAGTCACCCGCATTTTGTGGATACTAAGCAGGTACCATGGGGAATAATTCCAACTCTGCCAAATATTGGACTGAAAATTTTACGAGTCAGTGAGGACAACGGTACGGTATCTTTGATTGTTCGACACTCTGGCGTTGCTGGGGGACACACCCACCTAGGCGCCAGCGATTTCTTGGTTTTGAACGGCTATATTGGTTATCGAGCAGGGCCACCGGAGGGCTATGGCCCCGGAGTATGGTTTTTTGAGCCCTCTGGCGCCCGACATGAAGCCACACAGAGTGTTGGTACGGACGACTTGATCTATACGGCGAATGTTTATGGACCACTAGTGTTTGATGAAGGTAAAGGTACGCCCATAACGGCGGTTCTGTCTTGGATTGAGTATAAGGCGTTGGCCGAAGCATTTGGTGTAAATCTGGTTCCTAGCGCCAATTCAAATGACTCGAGCCTGCTGGCGTCAGCCCCCCTAAAAGGCAGCTCATAGCGGAGTAAATCCAGGCACAGGGGGTTGGCATTTCCAGGACTTTAATGAATAAAGTAGGGCTGGACTTTTTTGCGTGAGGCTTCTATGATTAATTAAGTGTAATCTAGAGAAGTCAGGTATATGTGCGAAGTATTTTTAGGCGGCGATGCTGCTATGTTTGAAAAAAAGTCCCGCTCTATCCGCATTGAGGGGCATGTCACTAGCGTGTGCATTGAAATGGTGTTTTGGCGGATTTTAGACCATATTGCGGAAGAGCAGAACACCAAGCTGTCTCAGTTTGTGTCGGACCTCTATAACGAAGCCCTGATCAAAATGGGCGACGTTACCAATCTTAGTTCAGTTCTGCGCGTTTCCTGTATTAATTATCTGAATCATCAGCAGGGCCAATTGCCCGAGAATGGGCTTGATTCATTAGGGTATTTAGAGCCGGCCAGCGCGACCGCCTAATTAGGTAGTCAATTCATATGCGCCATGGAGCGATTACAGGAGGTGTAAATTACGCCTCTTGTCAGACTCAATATTGTGATTCCGGCAACCTGACGACCATACCGTCCATCGCGGCAGTCACGGTCACTTGGCAGCTCAATCGACTGTTATCTTGACGTTCGCTAAGCATCTCAAGTAATTCATCTTCGCCGCTAGTAATAGTGCCCGCGCAGTCTTTCCATCTTGGATCAATCATGCAATGGCAGGTGCAGCAAACGCAGCAACCTCCGCATTCGGCAAGAATGCCCTCGATCATATTATCCAGAGCGCCCTGCATTAGATTGGCGCCTTCCGCCATCTCTACTGAGTATTCTGAACCATCAAATTCAATGTAATTTATTACTGGCATTACCTGCTCCGCGTTTTATTGTATGAGTGTCATAAGTTCAATACTTTCATTAGAAAGCGTTGCAGGGTCAGATTTAGCGCCCTGCAAAATAAGCTTCTTTGCCAGCATGAAGTCTTTTGGCCGATTGATACAATCGGCTGCCAGTATAGTAGTTTCGTGTAAATAAAAGACGCTAAAGCTCCGTCCTTCTTGATTATCACCACGCACCACGACGTCGGTATAACCCTGATTCATACCAACAATCTGTAATTTCACATCAAACTGATCTGACCAGAACCAGGGTAGTTCGGCATAGGCTTTTTCAATGCCACAGATGCTGGCGGCGGCAGCCTTAGCTTGCTCGCTTGCATTAGGCACAGATTCCAGGCGGATGTTTCGGTTTAACAGGGGATTAGGGTGGTTGGTACAGTCCCCCGCGGCAACAATGTCTGGGTGGCTAGTTTGCGCGAACTCGTTCACCAAAATACCATTATCAATCGCTAAGCCAGCCTCTGCCGCCAGCTCGGTGTTGGCAATAACGCCAATGCCAATGATGGCCATGTCAGCGTCTATGGCTGAACCATCAGCACAGATTACCCGAGCCACATTGCCATCACCGGTCAGTTCAGCAGCCTGGGTATTAAGGCGAATATCGATGCCTTCTTCGGTGTGCAGGCGCTGATAAAACTCAGAAACCTGAGGAGAAGCTACGCGCTTTAACAGGCGCGATTCCGTTTCTAGCACGGTAACCTTAACCCCTAACTTACTGAGGGAGGCCGCCGTTTCTAGGCCAATATACCCGCCGCCAATAATGACAGCAGTTTTGGCGGTAGAGGCGGATGCTTGAATACCTTTAACGTCGTCAAGGGTGCGTAGGTAATGTACGGCGCTTAGATCAGTGCCGGGGATAGTTAAGGGCCTCGCTCTGGCGCCAGTGCACAGAGCTAATTTGTCAAAGCTAAGAGTCTCGCCATTATCGAGATGCAGCATCTTACTTTCGGCGTCTAAGCCGGTTACTCGGGTGCTCAGCATAAACTTCACGCCGAGTTTTTCGTAAGCGGCCGGTGCGCGTAGTGCCATCTGGTCGGCGCTGACTGTGCCAGCAAGATAGGCTTTTGATAATGGTGGGCGCTGATAGGGCTGATGATCTTCATCACTAATAACGGTGATTGCACCTTCCCAGCCGAGCTGCCGCAAGCTAATCATTAGCTGCACCGCAGCGTGGCTCGCGCCTACAACAACAGCCCTGTCATTTTTGCTCATATTGAATCTCTTTTAAAAAACGGCTTTTTTTATTTACAGGCTGCAGCATAATCCCGAATGTTAGTTTAAAATGCCAGCTCCCTATTATCTTCTAATGACTCTTTTCTATGCAACCCTCTAAGCACTTATCTGCACGTCGACCACCTGAAAAAGTAGGTATCGGCATCGATTTCGGCACCAGTAACAGTGCGGCCGCTGTTTTTGATGGTGAGCAGGTAACACTAGTGCGACTGGCCAAAGACAGTGCCATTATGCCGTCGGCCAATTATGTGGATAGGGATTTTGTCACCTCCATTGGCCAGAGCGCGATTGACGATTACATTAAGGGCAATCAGGGT
>Ga0209091_10001626_pt1 | contig 19623 bp, 19 predicted proteins | sample ArcticOcean_MG_C_6_FD_187438 | JGI IMG/M metagenome (GOLD analysis project Ga0209091, IMG submission 187438) | Marine microbial communities from western Arctic Ocean - ArcticOcean_MG_CB8_128 (SPAdes) (version 2) | ecosystem: Environmental > Aquatic > Marine > Oceanic | place: Arctic Ocean...
TTTGTTTATTGTGGCGAAATGCATTGTAGCGTGGATATCTTCGGCCATACCACGCTCTTCTGGCGTTTCCCAATCAACCTGGATACGATGCTCTTTGATTGGTGGAAGTTTGATTCCAACTGCTTTCTTGGTTCGGCGGAGAAGGAACATACCCAAAAGAAGTTTCATTTCTTCCTTGTTTTTATTCATGGGAAGTCCCATAACTTTAAGCAATGCATACAAATCTGTTAACTTGTTATTAATAGGAGTACCAGTTACCATCCAAGTGATACTGGATTTTATTTTACACGCTCCATCATGAACAGAAGTCTTCAAATTGCGAACATGATGTGCTTCATCATATATGACTCTGTCCCATTCGATTTTGTGCAATTTGTTGAGCATCGGTTCTCCTGATTTATCATACCGAGTGGAAATCATGCCGTATGATGTTATCACGATTGGTTTTTGTGATAGCTCTTCGATATTTATTTTTTTGGCTTTGGTGCCACGGAAAACGAAAGGCTTGTGTCCCAGAAAACGCTGAAAGATTTGTACCCATTGCTCGATGAGTGCCGGCGGCAAGACAATTAAGGTCTTGGGTTTGAAATTACATCGGATACAAGCAAGCATGATAATGGTTTTTCCCAAACCCATTTCGTCTGCAATGATTCCACCATGAACATTTGCTTGTGGTTTCAAACAAAGTTCTTGATAAAGACACCACTTAATACCAACAAGTTGGTGTTGTTTTTCTTTTAAACCCACTTTAGCTGCCCATAACCTGTAGTTGTCCATGCGATTTCCTACAATTTCGTCTTGGCTGAAATATCGGATACAACGATGGCAATCGCAACATTCTTCGGGCTTTGGGTGGTTTGGGTCGCAATTAATTTGCATTTTTGAAATTATTTTTTTTGAAATTATCTAGAATACCTATAACAAAGTTGAATAAAAAATTATCAATTTTTTTGATTTTTTGATTTTTTTTGATTTTTGATTTTTATTGACGAATTGTAGCCTGTGAAATGAATTGGACGCAATGAGTTCTCACGTCAATTGGCATATTATCCGGCAGTAATGAGTAGTATGAAACAGATGTATCCTGACACATTTTTTTAATTTTTTTTAGATTGTTTTTAAATAATCTGATATAATTCTTCTCTTTAACTTTTAACTCAACAGAGAGACACAATATATCAACTTCTTTATCCCATGTGCAAGATTTTATATAAGCCACCCGCAAGAATTCAGTCCATTTTGGTTCATGTTTGATAATATCATAAAATTTGATAATTTTCAACATTTGAGGTCTCACGGCTTTTATTTTTTCATATATACCGGAGGCATTTGCCAACATAATATTTGATTTACGCTGAGATTTTTTAATCGCAGAAACACATTCCTGTGTGCATCTCTCTTTTCGATTGGTCTGAAAATTTGAATAGTTATTCATAATTATATGTATTTGATAATTATAACCAATAACAAAAAAAACTTTTCAATTTTTTTGTTGTTCAATCAATGGCATCCTCCACAACTGACATTAATAATTATAATGAAATGTTACCTTATATTTATAATAAACAAATTTCTACAAATGAAAAGGAAACTCGTTTTTTTTAAATTCGACCAAGTATACTAATCTGCATTGTTGGCAAGGGCGATTTCTTCATTTGTATAACCCATTTTTTGTTGCTCATTTTCAACATCTTCTGAATAAAACTTCATCTTCAATCCAGCTAAAACATCATGTCTTTCCATGGGATTTTTAATTTTGTTCGCATTGTCGAACTGCTCCCATCTTGAATAGCGGCGCGCACACATTTTGCCATATCGGCGCTGCTTTCTTCCACGTCGAGTATCATCATGGTGTGTCCATTTATTTGGAATAACCATAATTGATTTATTATCATGTCGGGCGAAGCGGAGGGCGATTCCTTTAGGGTCATCTTCAAGTGACGAAACCGGAAAGGTTGTTGTTTCTGAAATAGTTGGTGAAATAGAAAGCGTGATTTTTGCCCCGTTAAACATCATATTTGGATAATTAGGATTTACCCACTTGTCGCTGAACTCACCCCCTTCAATATATTGCCAGCCATTTTCATCAGTCCAAAAATTAATGTTATCGAGTTCCTGTATGTTTGTGGCGAACTTTATGTTTCCAAACTTGTGAGGAATATTATTAATATAATTCATTTTATTTTCATGTGACATTCCTTCAAAGAAATGCTTCTGTGCAGCAGAAGCATTATAATTATTAATACGACATGTTTTGTTTTTAACGCGGACCCATGCCGTTGACCCAATAATTTCATGTGGTTCGCGATACATTGATGTGGTTGGTGGTTGTCTGATTTGTGTTCTTGTTCTTGGCATTGTAGTTGATATGACTTAATTAATAAGCAATCAAACTTTTCAATTTTTTTATTATGAACCAAGACGATTTCCTGTGCCTGAAAATGGGGTAAATACACCGCTGTTCCGTATTTTTGAAAATTGTTGCACTTTCTTATTGGTTTTTGGTGGTCGGGATGATGTGTTCGCTGGTGGGACATAATCAATGGGTTCATCGAAATCAACATTTAAATCTGTATTAACAATGCTAATTACTTCCGATGGTTTAGTTTCCACTATATCAATGCGAAATACTCTATTCAACTCTTCGTGGTTAATGGCTATAGTTTGTCCTTGTGTAATAACTGGATAATCTTTGCTCATTATTTTTTCAAGTATTGCTTTGGGGTTGGGGAGATTAATAAAATCTGTTTTATGAGGACGCAACTTAACATAAGTTCCTTTAGGTGGATTTACCTTTTCAATGGTTATATTTTCACCTTCTGTTAATGCCAAGTCTTCCATAATGTGATAAGGAAGATGACAAATTCCAGGAGAAGCCGTAAATTCATGTACACCACATACTTGTCCAAATTCGATTTTGACATTGATTGCTTTAAAGAACATAATTTCTCCATCTTTAAATAATTCTTGTGTCATTAAATCGTGTAAAACATTTGGAGGGAGGAGAATTTTGTTACCATATCGACATTGTTTTGTAATTTCATCTGACTGGGCACTGCATGTAAAACTGAAGCATGGAAGATTTATTGTGTAAGACATTTTTTGATATTTGGTGATATTTTATATTTTGTTTCAATTTATTCTTGGTATTATATATGATGACAAAACTTTCCAGAAAAAGCACAAGAAAAAGCACAAGAAAAAGAACAAGAAAAAGAACAAGAAAAAATAAACTAAAAACAACCATTTATTCAAGAAAAAATGGTAAAAATATTAATGCGCATTATAAAAGAAACGCGTTTCCTATTGGTGGTCATGATAATAAAGCCTCGTTTGATATAGTTAAAAGGTATTTATATGGAGAAAAAAATCCCGCTAAAAATTTTATCACTTTTGTAAATACGAAAGGGGATTATTATCAAGACAAAATCCATGCTGATACGAAAAATATTAATTTTATTGACCACCAGCCATATTTCAAGATAAAGGAAATGGCGCAACAAATGGTTCATATGATGGCTAACTTATTTAAAGATAAAAATTACAAAAAAGCCAATGGTGCCACAACTATAGGGTCGTCAGAAGCTATTTATGTTTCTACAATAATGCATAAATATGCATGGCAAGAAAGACATAATAAAAAATCTTGTGGAAAATGCAATATGATATGGTCGGAAAACACACATATTAACTGGGATAAAGCAGCGGCATGGAATGATATTAAAGCACGTAAAATTAAATTAAAACATTTGAATTGGACATTCGGTGCGGAGGACGTGGAAAAACTTATTAACCCGAATACTATTTCGGTGATTTGTACAATTTGTTCCACTCGAAGTGGACAAAATGATAATGTTGCTGAGATTAATTCGTTTTTGAAAGCTTATTATAAACGAACCGGTATTTTTGTACCCATTCATATTGATGCCGCGATTGGAGGGTTTTTAGCCCCATTTCATGCTCCGAAAAAACTGCGCTGGAGTTTTGAATTAGAGCATGTTAAATCGATTAATGTGTCATTTCATAAATATGGTGGAACATACGCCGGTTTGGGTATGTTGGTGGTAAAATCCGATTATAAAATTCCGGATAAAATGCGATTCTTTTTTGATGCAGAACATATGAATTTAGATGATACCAAGAAAGTGGCGAATGTTGAAAAACATAAATGGCTGAAAGATACGCATTCTGAAGGAAGTTCCGATGTTTTTGAAAAAATTAATCCTGCTGGGAATTTAGATTTACAAATAAACTTTTCAAAACCATCTTCGCAAATTGCCTCCGCTTTTTATATTTTAATGAAATTTGGGAAAAAAGGTTATAAAAAAATGATTATGCGCACTTTGAAAACATCGAAGATACTTGGTAATTATTTGAATTCATTAAAAAATAAACATGGGGAAAAAGTATTAATGCCTGTAAATGAGCCATATTACCCAGTCCTTTGTTTTTGTTTAAATGATGAACATTTTCCATTGAAAGAGATTTTAGTGCATCTTTCGGAGAAATATGGGTATTCTATTCCTGCATATAAAATGGGTAGTTCACATGATATTGTTTTGAGATTGGTTTTTAAACACAATGTTACTATTAAACAAGCGAAAGCATTCCGCAAAGCATGGGAAAAAACATGTCAATTGATATACTATAATAATGATGAATATGAATAATTCAATTAATATATTTGCTTATATTAATTGAGTTATGGATTACCTATTAACATTTTTAGTGATTATTATATTAATTGTCGTATTGTTTGTTGGTTATAAAGTATTTTGGGTGGGAGGGGCTTATGTTCCAGGTGTATGGCCTGCACCGCCTGCTCCAAGACCACCTGCTCCAAGACCGCCTGCTCCAAGACCGCCTGCTCCAAGACCGCCTGCTCCAAGACCACCTGAGCCGTTTCCAAACAGATATGATTGTTTTGAGATAACTGATGGATTTAGGGAATGTATACCTTCGGAAGGTGGTATGTATAGTTCGTTGAGTCATTGTAAAACCGCATGTCCTTCTACCGCACCTTTTCCAGGTCCAAAACCACCGCGTGTTCCTGAAAGACATGCTTGTTTTCAGGTAACTGATGATTTTGCAAGGTGTTTGCCTGCCAAAAATGGTGAATTTGCTAATAAAGCCGAATGTGATGTTGGATGTGGTAAGGTTCCGGACCCCAGTGGCGGTCTTTTGGGACAATTTTCTTATCAGTGTGATTCAGGAAAATGTGAAAAAGTAAATGAAGCTCCCAACGGAAAAACAAGTTGGAGAACTATTGAGCAATGTCAAGATGAGTGTAAAACTGGCTCTGTAAGATGGATGTGTGACGGCGACCAATGCGTTGTGAATGCTGCCGGACAATATACGTCTCTGGAAGAATGTAAAACGGCGGGCTGTGGAAAAATACCTCATGGGGATAAATGTTTATTTAAAAAAGATTATGACCCTAATACCGATATGACAAATTTGCAAAATTGGATTGATGAAAACATTATGGTACCGATGGATGGAATGGGGAAAGCGGCCAAACAATTTAAGTGGTTTGCAAAAGGCACCGGGGTTAAACTTGATAACTCGGGTAAACAATTTTATAAATGTAGCGTTGATTCAAATGGATGTTTATGTAGTGTTGATTCGTCAGGATTGCCATTGATATGTCAAGAAAATATATGTCCTTATGGAACATTTTACGACCCCAATGAAAATGCCGGAGATAGATGTCAAAATTGTCCAGATGACCCTTTTTCAGCAAAACAAAAAGAAGGCTTTTCTGTTAGGGGTGTTAAAGATGTTGATATTGTTGGTATAAAAAAAGCAAGAAAAGGAAAAAGGAAATTTATCTTAACAGATTACTCTTTCTCAGGTGGCAATATCTATGGTCCTGCAGCTGGTGAAAAGGGCGATAATATAGCTGCTTTACTCGATGATATGATAAATAATTTTTGCATTAATGGTAAATCTGATAATAAGGTTGATGTTTATTCAATGTATGTTCATACTATTGTTGAGAAATATGGCGTTAAAGATTATGCATATTTCATGGACCGCGAATGGGTTTTTAATAATTTTTTAAAAAAATGCGGAGATGTTGGAATTGAACCCGCTATTACCATTTATCCTGATGACGCGTGGGCAAAGCAAACCGGGTGGCCTGTCGAAGATTGGGAAAAAATAACAAATACCACTTCTTGGAATCAATTAACATCTGATGAAAAAATTTGGTTTGGCGTTGGCTATTATATAAATAAGATGAATTCTTATTCAAAAAGCAAAGGGGGGCCGTTAATTAAATATTTAGTTTATGATTCGGAAGCAGTTCCAACTTCATTAACTGATTTTAACGGCGTGAGAAATGTACTTACAAGTGCACCATCCTTCGCAAACTCGACCGACTGGAATACTTTTTATTTAATGACATCCAAAGGTCCAGGTTTTAAAATGGATTCATCTAATAATTCACATGATATAGGATTGGGTGAAGTTTATTGGAACGTGGGTCAAAGTTGGCCTTGTAAGGGAAACACATCTCAATATTCAAAGTATACTCCTGCTTGCAAAGAATTGTCATCTCATGTAGCTTTTAAAGACGACTGGAAAAAATACTTGGTTTATTTGAATAATTCGGCAAAAGCAGAATCGGGTGGTGGATTATCTAACAATTATTTGAATAAGGAATCTGGGAAATCTAGAACAATGCCTTTATTTTCAACGGAAGCTTTATATTCCGACGTAAGTCGCGGAGCATCATTTAAAAGTAGCGCCGAAGAGTCTGGGCTTAATTTTACTGGATGTGCTGCAACGGCATATTTTAGTGAAGCAAATAAAAAACAAGTACCGAGTATGAATGATAAAGTATGTGGTACATTTGATGGATTTAGTTATTGGACAAGAGAAAATTTCTTTGACTTTATGTTGACGTATGCCGATATGTATATGCCGAAAAACGACGATGGTGTACAATTTATAGGAATATATGCACCCGCATTTATTCCAAATACATGGATGAGAGGTGGTAAATTCCAAAACCAACAATATGCTGCTGATATAGATGGATTTCCTTTTGATTGTAGATGGAAAGATAAAAATGGAAAACCTCTGTCTGATAAATGTGGTTCTTTGCGTAAAACATGCAGCGATACATGTACAGATGATAATGATTGCATGAAGTGCGCTCCAGGAATTACAGGATATTGTAAAGGTAATGGATTTTGTCATTATAATAACTAATAAATCAATATTAATAATGAATCAATATTGATTAATTGAGATAATTATTCAGCTTTTTTGAAATTGCTGTTGTAAGCGCGCATAATGTTGCACCCCATATGGAATCTTGGATGGACATTTTAAGTGTATATTTGTTAATTGTGGCGTGGTTTGTGAAATCATAGACGCCGTAAATGACTAAACCTAGAAAGGATGCTTCTAAAATGCTTTTGTTTGGTATTATGATAAAATGTGTTACACCCAATGTTAATAAAAAATATGCCACCGCTGCTGAATACCAACGGACTTTCATTGGACTACCCTGAATATTTTGAACCATTTTGCCGAAAATTGGTGCAATAAATTTTAAATAAGCTAAATCCATGGAGAGAAGAACAGCACCAGTGATAAAAAACGTTGTTATTTTTTTCATTATAATATGTAATAATTAAATATATTAATGTCTTTGGTGTTGGTGTTTTTGGTGTTTTTGTATATATTCTTCCACAAAGGCGTCCATCATATAGCTACAACTTTCTTTGAAAGCATCGTTGGTGCGTTGTTCGATAGGGAAAGGGTGTTTTTTCTCCGGGATGTGTTGGTCCACATTCATTCGTAGACATGTCCACCAATTTCCGTTTTTATCTTTAAAACCAGCGCTTGTAAATGTGTATGGGATTTTTTGAGGAATTTCATGTTTGATTGTAACGCGACGAATTCCATACCCCCATGTTCCCGGTTCGATGCCTTCCTGAATAAAGGTAAACAAATTTGTATGGGAGTTTACCTGCGACATTGATTATTAATAATGATAATTTAGTTATTAATAATTATTTCAATTTATTTGAAGCATCGATTTATTAATTCATTTGGAATAAATTAATTCATGGAATTCCATTCTATTACAGCATCCATTCTTTTTTTGAAATCGGTTGTGGTGCAATTACGTTTTGCGCCATCATTAATATCATTATAAACGTCATTATTTAACCAATCTTTATCATCGCAATATTTTTTTTTTCTATATTCAGTGATAAAATTTTTCCAATGTTCCATATCGTCACGGGTAGCATTGGGGTTTTCGTGTAGTTCGTAAATAATAGAACCAGTGAATTTTTGCGTGGTTACAAATAGACCAGTGAACCTTTCACGTGTGTAATTGGGAAATTCTATGGCTGAATCTTGAATCAATGAAAATATAATTTTTAATTTCTCTTCGCATTGACGTTTCATATCATCGCTAATTTCTTCCATGAGTTTTGGAACATGGAGAAAATACTTGTTATTAGCATAATCCGGTCCCCATATGCATCCAGAAATAAATCCGATTGCATTCGAAATATTTTTTCTCTTTTTTTTACTATGTAAATCTTTTAGTCCCATTGTATTTGCGAAATCATTGGAAAAATCCGAGCTGTTAATCAATTGTAGTGTATAATTGACCAAAGGAGACCCCGGGAACCTTTGTTTTTCATCTTTTACTGAAACCCAATATCTATCATCTGCGTTCAGCGCTGTTCCTTCTTGTAAAAGTGAAAAGTTTTTATTTAAAGTTATAAAGTATTCTACATCTCTGATACGAGAGTTTGCTTTTTCTTGAATAATAACAGCATGTTGATATTGATTGAAATCATCTTTCAAATCATCATACGATCCAAAAGTACAATCAAAATCACCAGTTTTAAATCTCATATAAGCATTCAAACGCGTTTGACCATCTTCGACATTATAAAATTCATCTAGACATTGATTTCCTGAATCGTCCTGGTAGAATGAACACCATCTTGACATTGTAATGGCACCTGTGGAATATCCTCTCAAAACACTATCCACCAAATCGATACACCACTCTTCATTTTTTGATAAAGCTCTCTGATAAGAAGGTTTGCGATATTTTGTACTTGCATTTGCATAATTTTCTGGGTCGTATGAGCTCAAAATTTCTCCAATGGTAATCTTATCTGCTTTGGTTGTAATAATTCTTGATGGGATAGAAGTCATATTTAAAGTGTTTTCTATAATATAACACTTTAAATTGCATCAATTTATTTGATTTATTTGATTTATTTGAAACGCTCGGTACTGGGGTCGAACCAGTGACCTCACGATTAACAGTCGTGCGCTCTAACCAACTGAGCTAACCAAGCATTTTGGTGATTTTTTACGGATTATTCACGATTATGGATAATGTTTTTTCTTTAAGTCTTTTAATTCTGAATGGTGTTTATGTCTTTTTTGAAAATTGAAATTTGATTAATAAGTTTTTAAATAAGTAATAAAAAATGGGTAAATCAATTTTTTGATTTAAAAGTTGAATGGGTTTAATTTATAATTTCAATGCGGTGGCGCGGATTCACTGAATGTTATGTAGACTCGTGTTTCCAAAATTAAATGTAACCGGTGCGTTTATGTCGAAAACAAATGGACTTTGACTCCTGTTGCGACTTGGGGAATTTTCTAGCGATAATTCTTCGGTAGTTTCTTCCGGAAATTCCATAGCTACTCTCTCTTCTTCTGCGGCTTCTTCTGCGGCTTCTTCTTCAAATATAATTTCTCTTGCAGCCATTTCAATATGTCGTTGTCTGTATACACGTCTTTGGGCATGGTATATAATTCTATCGGCTTCTATCATTTCGTCCAAATCGTCCATCATATTTAAAACATCTGGGAAATTATCTGGCGATTCTTCTTCTTTTTGTTGAAAATCCACTTTGGTTTCTGTTGGTTGTGGGTCGATTTGGTTTTCCCAAATTTCATCGCATCTTTTATTATATTTATTTAAGAGTTTGAATGATTTATTTAGTGTTTTAAGAGTTTTTTTAGCTCTTTTTAGATTTTCAGGGAAAACATCTTCACATTCTTGTCTTAATTGTTCAAGCATCATTCGAAGTCGAATTTGACGCCCTTGGAGTGATACTGCTTTTGCGTCGTGAAGTTTAACTTCTTCTTCTTTTTTTTGGACTTCTTTTCTAATTCTTTTTAAATACTGATAATTTATAACCAAATCCTCCTGGATAACTTGGAGATTCTCAGCTCTTTCTTTGACCACATCATCATTGAGTAGCGTTGCTCTACACAAAGCGCATGTTTCCTTTTTGTCAAGCCATTTAAAGAAACATGTATTACAAAACTTATGTTTGCATATAGTGACTACGCAGTTTTCTGTATTTAAATCATTATAACAAATACCACATGTGACTGGCTCTTTATGCGTTTCTTTGAAAGATTCTTTGGTATTTTTTGATTGTACCGACATTTTATCTTTGATGTTGATATTATTTAACTTAATATTTTTTTTCAATTTTTTCATTTTTCATTTTTTCATTTTTTGTTGAAAAAAAATTTATAAGATTTATAAGATTTATAAGATTTATCGTAGATTGTATATTATTGTGGAGGAATTCTGAAATTCACACCGAACCTGTTTCTCATTCTCATCATTGCATCAGGGCTCATTCTTGGTGATACGAACGAATTGTGACCAATTCTTCTCGGGAGATGTGACAAATTGTGACCAAGTCTTCTCGGTGGCGCGGACTGCGTGTCGTTTTCTTCATCACTTTTATCATCGTCTGATACTCCCACGCTTGCTTGGCGTTCTACTTGTGTGAATCCTGTGCTGTCTCCTGTAACGGCTCTAAGCATTGCAGCCGAGGAGGAGCGAAATCCGGCCTCGGCTGACGAGCGATGTTGAGAACTCATTTTTAAACAATGACTGGCGTCGAATCCGTAGGAACCACCGGTGGAGATGGCCTCTTGGTCAGCTCCCGTGAATAAGCAAATAATTCCTTCTGCTTTTGCTGCATTTACCTCTTCTGCCAGGTCTCGTGATGTAATGTTTTCCGAAGCATTATCCATTCCATCGGTCATGAGGAGAAAGGTTGCGGTGCATTCTGGATGACAAGCTTTGAGTTTTTCAAAGTTTACACGAAGAGTCTGGAGTTCTTCAACAGCTGTAGCATAAAGTCGCGTGCAACCTCTCGGCTTTAGAAGTCTTGCGGATTCCTCCATTGTAATGGAGATTTCCTTGATGTTTTGATTGTCGAAGATTTTTTCGGTAGTATCGTCAAATGATGAAGCAGAAAGTGTCATTGTGATGTTGTTTTTCTCGGCATTTTCTTTGTTGCTTTTAACCAAGTCGAAAAGAGCTTTAGCGGACTGCTCTTGCATATTATGCATTGAACCACTGCGGTCGAAAGCGCTACCAACGATGGCGTAGCTTTTAGTTTTTGGACGAGTGCTTGTTGTGCGTTTCACGGCACCGAGACAGGAAAGTTTGATGTTTTGATACATTCTTAATTATTATATTGTAAATATTGGTTGGATGATGATTATTATTTGTTCATTTTTATTTTCAATTTTTTTAATTATAATTATTTTTGAATTATAATTAACGACGTTTGGTTTTCTTTTTTGTTTTTTTGGTTTTGTGTTTTTTGGTTTTGCGTTTTTTGGTTTTGCGTTTTTTGGTTTTGTGTTTTTTTCCTCCTCTGAAATCGCTGATCATTTTGGCCATTTTATCTCGGCCCATAAATAAACTCTCTCTCTCTTTATTTATTATTTGATATTGGACTTCAAGTTCTCTTAATTTTATATCATATTTGTATTGAAGTTCTATTAATTTTCTATCATATTCGTCTTGAATGTTTTTTTTGAGCTTTCGATTTCGCATCAGCTTAGCTCCTGTCGCCTTCAACGCCTTATCATTATCATCCACTTTTTTCATGAATGTTTGTAATTCTATTTTTCTTTCCTTCATTACTGCCTCAGAATCGCCCTCATCGTTTAAAGGTGGTTCTTGCGCGGCGGATATATAAAAGGGTGTATGGTGCTGTTTGTCCAGAACATCTGCTGCTCTTTGTGCTTTTTGAAGGTCTTGTGCTGCCTTCTCGGCTGCCCCAAGAGAAGACGATGGAGGAGGCGATTGTTTGAAAAAGGAACCATGGGACATTTGGGAGAAAGGAGGAGTTGGGGAGAGAGAGAAATTATTCGGGTCGAATGAGGGTTTTCTTCTATTTTTTTTTAGATGTTCGCGTAATTTCATCAATTGCTCCATGACTATATACATATTATTGCTATTATAATTATTTTAATATTAACAAACTATTTCAAAAGATGATGCTTTATTAAATTAATATGTTTGATTTTTTGTGGTCGAAGCCTCCAGAGCCAGAGCCAAGTATTGGGATTGGTACTATGATTTTTTATTTTTATATAGCTTTTGTTTTGATTAAATTGTTAGGAAAATTTAAAGAAGGGGATTTTAATATAGATGTTAAACGCGGGAAAGGTAGAAATAGCGGGAAGGGTGGGAAGGATGTTGGTGGGAAGGGTGGGAAGGATGTTGGTGGGAATGAATTAGACAATGTTATTGGTTTGGAAGGAGTGAAAGAGGAGATTAAATATTATATGGATTTTATTAATAATAGGAAAAAGTATTCAGAATGGGGGGTTAAGCTTCCTAAAGGCATTTTATTAGCTGGACCTCCCGGTACTGGAAAAACTTTATTGGTAAAATCAATGGCCGAGGCGCTCGATATTCCAATTATTAGTGTGGCCGGGAGTTCCTTTGTTGAAATGTATGTTGGTGTTGGTGCTGGTCGAGTGCGGAAATTGTTTAAAAAGGCGAGGGACGAGGGTGATAAATGTATCATTTTTATTGATGAACTAGATGCGGTTGGTAGCAAAAGAAATTTGGATAGGAATTCTGAAAGGGCGTCTACTTTGAATCAATTATTGGTGGAAATGGATGGATTTGACGAAGATGATGGCATTATTGTTTTTGCAGCAACAAACATGGTTAAACATTTGGATAAGGCTCTTTTGCGCTCTGGGAGATTTGATAAGAAGATTTATTTTGACCCACCTAATTTTTCGGAGAGAAAACAGATGTTCGAGCTTTATTTAAAGGATATTGATTTACCTGCGGGTTTATCCCATGCGGTTTTATCTGACCGCAGTGCTAGCATGACTGGCGCCGATATTGCCAACATTGCCAACCAATCTAAAATAAATGCGATTCAGCGAGGACAAGATGGTGTTGTGCTATTGGAAAAAGATATTCAAATGGCAATTGATGAAGTAATGATTGGTAGGGAGAAACGGGAGAGGATGATGACGGAGAATGAGAGGAAAAGGGTTTCGCATCACGAGGCTGGACACGCTTTGATGGGATATATTTTGAAGGATTCTGAGCCTCCTGTTAAAGTCAGCATTGTACCGCGAGGTGAAAGTGCATTGGGTTTCAGTCAACCGAAACCGGTAAATAAAAAGTTGTATACTCAGAGGGCGGTTTTGGCGCAGATTTGTGTACTTTTGGGTGGGAGAGCTGCGGAAAAAGTCATTTATGGTGATGTATCTACTGGTGCTGCCGACGACATTGAAAAGATTTCGAATTTTGTTAAGCTTTATAATACAGATTGGGGGATGAGTAAGGAATTAGGTCCTATTAATCCAGGATTTTTGGGGATTATTGGAGAGAACATATCTAATTCAGTTTTTTCACAATGTAAAGTTATGGTTGATAAATTAGAGGCATTTACGATTAGTATTTTGGAGAAGCACAAGGGTTTGGTTGTGAGTATGGCGGAAGATTTGATTAAAAATGAAACGATTGTTTATAATCGTATAAAAGAATTGTTCCCTGATGAATTGGAAAATAGTTTGACTTGTGAAGATTGGGATAAAGTATTGGTGGATATTTAGATATAAATTGATTTAAATCTATTTTGTTGATATTTAATAATAAATGTCACATTTGGCAATGGAAACTGAAAAAGGAAAAAAGAAGCCTGTTCTGAAAAAACTGGCGAATTTTAAAATAAAAAAGGGAGCTGACGGAGGAGCTGACGGAGGAGCTGACGGAGGAGCTGACGGAGAAATGAATAAGATTTATTGCGGTAATTGTCAAGAGGTGATGGCGAAGTTCCCAGATGGGTGCGTGGATTTGGTTGTTACTTCGCCTCCTTATGATAATATTAGGGACTACAAGGGTTATGTTTTTGGGGAGGAGGTATTTAAGGCTATAGCGCGACAGTTGTATAGGGTTGTGGCCGTTGGTGGGATTGTGGTATGGATTGTGGGAGACGCGGTTATTAAAGGAGGTGAGTCAGGGACTTCTTTTAGACAGGCTTTGGGGTTCATGGATTGTGGATTTAAGTTGCACGATACCATGATTTATGAGAAAAATACCTCTTCGTTTCCCGCGAGGAGGACGGGAAAAAGATATACTCAAATCTTTGAATATATGTTTGTCTTTTGTAAGGGGAAGATTAAAACTGGGAATATGATTTGCGATAAGCCGAATAAATGGGCGGGTCATACTAATTGGGGGAAAAATACACATCGCGGGAAAGATGGCGAATTGGTGGCATCCGGAAATATTAAACCTGTACCTGATTTCTCTCCACGAAACAATATTTGGAAGTATAACGTAGGGAAGGGATTTAATAGTAAAGACAAAGAAAGCCATAAACATCCTGCGATTTTCCCAGAGAAGTTGGCAGAAGACCATATTCTTTCATGGTCGAATGCTGGCGATGTTGTGTTGGATTGTTTTGTTGGCTCTGGAACTACGTGCAAAATGGCGAAAAAAAATGGGCGGCGGTATATTGGCATTGATGCCAGCGAAGAATATTGTGCTTTAGCTAGAGAAATTGTTGCGAAGTATTAATGTTTGTATATATTATATGAGAGAAGATTTGAGACAAAATCTTTTAGATTTTGTAAAAAACGTAACCAAACATACATCATCTTCTTCTTCATCATCACCTTTGGGTGCCTTGACACCACATCATAATAGATATGAAAATACAGAAAAATTTTTAAAAGGTTCGGTTTTAGATGATTATAGTAAATATCTTCAACAAAAATGTGATACAATTTGTAAATTGCAACTTACCCCCAAGTACAAAGTGCTATATGACAACCAAATCATAAAAAAATATATAAATGATGAATGTGGAAAATGTTCAATTAAGTTGAAAACCTTTAATAAAGCATTTGATGATGCATTAAAAGTTGTATACCCATCTAAATTACCAAGTAGCCCCACTACACATTCTGAATTACCAATCTTATTATTAGAAAGCGGCACTGATATTTTCAATGCTATTAGTGCGCCAGATATTAAAAAAGATTTAAAAGCATTTGAAAATCTTGATGAGGAAGATTGGGGAAGAGAAATAGCACAAACAGAAATAGACTTAGTTGCGTTGGCGGAGTTAGAAAATAAAAAACTCAAGGAACGTTTGGCCGTTATGAAAAAAGCCGCCGCACTCAGCCGCCGCAATTATGGAGGAACAAAGAGCAAGAAGAGCAAGAAGAGCAAGAAGAGCAAGAAGAGGAAGAAAAAGAAAAAATGTAAGAGGAAGACAAATAAAAAGAAGTTGTGGAAAAGTGTGCGAGTGAATGTGCGGAAAAGTAAGAGGAGGCGAAAGAAGCATTGTTAAGTTTAAGGCCTTCAAAAACAATTTAAATATTTGCAGTGTTTATTATTTATGACAGGATTTCATTCATTAGAAGATGCAGAAATGGTTGGCGAACATCTAGGCAAGTTGTTTTTAGGATTTAAAAATTCTTCCACTAGTAAAAAAATAAAGGTTGTCGTGCCTTTATTTATTTTTGTTGTTTGGTTTACTCTTCGATTGGTGGGTACCAAATTAACCACCATTGAAGAGTAGATTTGTCATTTACATCCTCATAACATGGAAACCAAGTGTACGGGTGGGTACTTGTTGGTTTTGCATCTTGGTTCCATTTCCTGAATTTGTACAGACGTTCAACAGAGCACACATCCTTTCTTTTATCGTCTTTTCCAAGAGGTCTTACGTAGTATCCGTCGGCATTCAGCTTTGTTTTACGTGGACCCTTACCACCTAAAATACTAGAAAGATTTTCCGCGAACCATTGTTTTACTTCATTTTGTCCTTCTTCCCCGTAAAATTTTTTGATTGTTGGTTCTCCTCTAGCTTCTTTTTGTAAACCAATTTCAACGCTCATTCGTGTAAGTTCCTGTTGGGCTTTTTTTTTATTCATTGTGGTTTCATCTCCTTCAGAACCCTTTGATGCTTCAACTTGGAGCCATCTGGCGAATTTTTCTTGAACAACGCATTCTTTATGAAATTTTTTACTTGAATGAACTTTGCAAGGAGCATAACCAGACAGATGACGAATGTTGCCCTTAATACGTCCGTATTTTTGTGAGCTGGCAATTGCCGTTGTTGCGATATTTGGACCGAAAATACCTCTGGTAAACAACATCCCCTCTGTTTGAAATGAAAGTCCTCGTCCAGGAACCAATCCTCCGGTGATAACAAGAGGTTTGTTTAATCTTTTTGCCACGGACCAAGCTTCTCTTTCAATGATATCAACAATTGAATCTGTTTGCATGGCGCTCTTGTCGAAGTCTAATGTTGTAACTTTGTCATCAGATGCGTATTTGCAACTGATTCCTTTATGTTCTCCATTTAGAACAACTACTACAGCACCCTTTGCTATTAACATATCCCTCATATCATAATGAGAATCTCTTTTAAAACTAGATGGAATGAATGCATAATCGCCAGATTTTAATGGGTCTGCGTTCAATATACGTTCGGCATAACCAACGCTGTTTTCACCAGGAAGTGCTTCACATTCAATATGATTAAAATCTGCAACACCAATGTAATTTTCACTCAATTCGCTTGTTGGACAGCATAATCGTATTAATTCATCATCGGCGTAAACGGATAAAATACCACCTTCTCTGGATTCTGGCGTTGCGTCAATAAAATAAATTTTTTCGATATTTGGCAAACGTTCCCATTCGTGAACACGTTTTACCATTTTAGGTGCTATTGCTACTTTTGATGCTTCGTCAAAATAAATTTCAAATTTCTGGTTTGGTGTGCGTTTTGCCATTTTTGTCAGGAATCCGTTAATGTTTTGATGTATCTGCACCGAATGTGCACAACATGCAATTGTCGAATATCCTTCTTCATTCTCCCAAAATAAATCACATAATTCGGCTGCATTTTTTGCGTTCGCATCTTTGGAACTAGATATTTCGCAAATTTTCCCAAGACCATCTTCTTTGCCTGCTCTGTCTTTGGTTTGAGAAACCTGTAGCAAGCTGTTGTCACAAAATATAATAGATATTGTGTCGCCTCCTTTGAAGGCACCAACCATTCGCATAAGCACCTCTTTGGTTTTACCTGCTTGTTCGGGTTTGACTATCATATAAAGTTTACTTCCAGTTTGCGTTTTTGATTCTCCAACTGATGTGGTCGGAGCTGATTTACCTGTTTGATATTGTTGGGTTTTTTTTATTTTTTCCAAAAAAGTGGTTTTAAACCAAGTTTCATATTCTTCTTTTCCAAGGATGCCGTTGACCATCGCTTCTTTGGCAATGCGCAACATTTCAATATCGTCTTTGAACTTTTGAACACAGCTCATTTTTTTGATTTTTTTTTTGATTTTTTTTTTGTTGATTTTTTTTTATTATATCTTACATAATAAAAAACTTTTCAATTTTTTTTATAATAAAGTTTCAGGATTTAAAAATTCTTCCACTAGTAAAAAAATAAAGGTTGTCGTGCCTTTATCAATCATTGTTATGCTTACTTGGTTTTATTTTTATTGGAAGTGTTGCTTTTCAATGTAGGCAGAACGGCCTTTGATTGTGAGCGGCAGATTGTTTGTATAAGCGACGAGGGTGGTCAGGAATTTGTTGGTGAATCCAAAGGCTCGAGTGGTGCTGTTTTTTGAGCCGTGTGGGTGGATGTGGAGGTATTTTTGCCCTTTTTGGCTGACTTCTTGGTCGGTGATTTTTTGCTGTATGTCTTGGAAATCTGTTTGGAGTTGCGCTTGGAATTCGGCGGGGAGTTCGTCGGTGTTGTATGTTGAAACTGCTAGAAGACGTTTTTGTAGATTGGCGTCCGGGTCATCATATTTTCCAGCGGTGTGTTCAAAGACAAAGAGGACTCCGTTCTGAATCTTGGGGTAGAATTTGCACGATTTCAGGTTAGTAGCTTCTTGAATTGGGGAGAAAGTGGTGTAGTCGGCTGTTTTTCCGCAGTTGGTAATAGTGAGGCGCTCCTTGGCGTTGAAGTGGCCATGTTTGTTGGTTTTAAAATGGGTGGCTTTGATGTCAGCTCCCCATGCGAGGTCAGGATTTGGGTCGCAGTTCGGAAGTTGACCAAAGAGGTAGAATTCGACGATTTTGCCGAGATTACCTTTGTCTTGTTTTTTCGACGAATTAAACAGGTGTTTTTTGGCTTCAACTTCGGTTTTAAGATGCGGACAGACAGAGTGGGCGTAGTCAATGACTTCTTGAAGAGGCTTGTTTTTAGGAAGCGATTGCAGGAAGACTTTGCAGATAGTGGCGTTATGTTTAATGGCTTTTAATGAGAAGATTGTCATTTTTTGGTTTATTGTGTTTTTTTTGTTTTGTTGGTTTATTGTGGATAGTAATAAAAAAGTTCAATTTTTTTAATACTATCTGATGTTTGTGCTTTTACTTTCGGCGTTTTCTTGTGCGTCTTTTTTTGGGACGAGTGCGTCTTTTGCGGCTTTTTTTGGGGCGTCTACGTTTGGTTTTCTTTCTTTGTTTTCTTCTCTTTCTTCGCTTTGTTTTCTTCCTCCACTTTTTTTTCCCATGTTTGTTGCTGTATGAGAGAGGGCGTGGTCGAATACTGCGCCTACAGCAGCAGCAGCTTCTTCGTTCATTTTACTTTTGAAATTAGGTTTGTATGGAAATGGGATTGCGGATAGTGACCCACTGGACACTGGTGCTGACCCACTGGACACTGGTGGTGGATGTGGTGTTAATTTTTTCTTAGCACGTTCCGCCCCTTTTTCTGCTTCTTTAATTTCTTTTTGGATTTCTATAGCGTGATTTAATGCCTCTTCCGGCGTGATTTCCTTCACAAAAGGATACCAAGTTCTTATATTCATGAACGTTTCATCATCTTCTAATGATAAACTTTTTTCTCCTTTTAGTTGTTGCCGGTTGTATTTAATTATTGCGAGTTCAGTATAAGCACCTTGGAGAGCCAGGATAGTGATATCATTAGCATCCATTTTTGATTTCATTTCTAAAGAAATTTCTGTTGCCATTTATATTATCTAAAGATTTAATTTGATAATTGTGGATAGTAATAAAGTTTATTTTACTATCTGATGTTGTGCTTTTTTTTATATTGGTTTATGATTTTACCGACTTCACTTCGTGGCAAACCGAAATAGCCGGCGGTTGCTTTGATGCCTTTGCTTGTGCTCATGAAGTATCGGATTATTGCGGCTTTGTGGGTGGCTTTGTTGGTGGCTTTGGTTGGGGGTTGTTTGTTGGTTGGGTTGGAAGTTGTTTGTTTGGGCATTTAAATTACTTAATTGTGTTTTGTTTAATTACTTTTTTGACATTCGTATTTTGTGCCAATTAATGAG
>Ga0209091_10001627_pt1 | contig 19609 bp, 15 predicted proteins | sample ArcticOcean_MG_C_6_FD_187438 | JGI IMG/M metagenome (GOLD analysis project Ga0209091, IMG submission 187438) | Marine microbial communities from western Arctic Ocean - ArcticOcean_MG_CB8_128 (SPAdes) (version 2) | ecosystem: Environmental > Aquatic > Marine > Oceanic | place: Arctic Ocean...
AGAGACCTACAAGTCGATCAGGTTGGAAACAAGAGCATAGTGATCCGGTGGTTCCGCATGGAAGGGCCATCGCTCAAAGGATAAAAGGTACGCCGGGGATAACAGGCTGATCTCCCCCAAGAGCTCACATCGACGGGGGGGTTTGGCACCTCGATGTCGGCTCGTCACATCCTGGGGCTGGAGAAGGTCCCAAGGGTTGGGCTGTTCGCCCATTAAAGTGGCACGCGAGCTGGGTTCAGAACGTCGTGAGACAGTTCGGTCTCTATCTGTAGTGGGCGTTAGAAATTTGCGTGGATCTGTCTTTAGTACGAGAGGACCGAGATGGACTGACCTCTGGTGTATCGGTTGTTCCGCCAGGAGCATTGCCGAGTAGCTACGTCGGGAAAGGATAAGCACTGAAAGCATATAAGTGCGAAACCAACCACAAGATGAGATTTCTTTTAAGGGTCGTAGGAGACGACTACGTTGATAGGTCATAGGTGTAAAGGCAGCAATGTCATAGCCGAGTGATACTAATTACCCATAGGCCTATCGTGCACTTCTTCTTTTTTGTTTTTATTTACAACAAAACTTTACAAGCAACTATTTATCTTTTTTCAATATGTTAACTTATTATGTAGTGCAAAAACGCTACGAAAATTAAGGTGGCTATAGCGATGGGGCTCACCTCTTCCCTTTCCGAACAGAGAAGTTAAGCCCATCTGCGCAGATGGTACTGCCTATTGGTGGGAGAGTATGTCGTCGCCTTCTTCAAAACCCTTTACAGAAATGTAAAGGGTTTTTTTATAATGTTATCTGAAGGGTCCATTTAAGTTATGACTTCTAGTTCTAATATTATATCAGAAAAGTGCAGAACAACGTTTGTTACGGGTATTCTTATGTAGAATAAATACCCAATTAATAAAGTATAGATTGTTGTATGGTTATTCTATGATGTCCTCGTTAAAATTACAATACCCGTAATCCAATTCATAAAGTTCATTCTAAAGTTAGCCTGTCCTTTTAGTTCATCTAGAAGTGCTTCTGCTTTTAACTCATGCCCTATAGGTCAATTGGTTTGTGGTAGCATGTCATCGATGATATAAAATCCACCAGGCTTAACAAGTTCTAAAGTTTTTTCTAAGTCGCTGTATTTTCCTGGCCAAGCATCTGCAAATATCAAATCGAATTGTGCACCATCATATTCTTTAATCCGGAGCCATCCTCGGTTATAAGTTTTAGTCTTGAATCATTGCCAAGCACATTTGATACTATTTCAATTAATTATAGATTGTTATCAATAGAAGTTAGTTTGGATTCTTCGACCATGCCATTAAGCATCCAGCTGTTCGAAATCCCCATGCCCGTTCCTAGTTCCAAAAAGTCACCATTTATCTTTGAAGATATTAGTGTTTGAATAAGTTCTTCAGCCAATAAGTCAGTTCTCATGTTGAACTTTATTTCTTTTGCTTTTTCGGTTAATTCTTCTAAGGGTGTGTTGTTTTTCATTAGTTTAATTTGGAATAACTAATTTAGTTAATTTACATATTAAAATATATATATAAAAAGAGTGTTTTCTGAGTACTTGAAAGTCGTGTTCAAATATTCGATACAGTTAGTTTATGATTATCATCAACTACCTAATTTTCCAGCTATATAGCCACCGCTCCAAGCTGCCTGAAAATTATAACCTCCTGTTATTGCGTCGACATCGATTACCTCCCCGGCAAAATATAGATTCTTAGCTTTTTTACTTTGCATTGTTTTGAGATTAATTTCATTCAAATCAATACCACCACAGGTTACAAATTCTTCTTTAAATGTTGTTTTTCCAGAGACTTGGTAGTTGTCTTGGGTTAGTATGGTCGCCAATTGTCTAAATTTCTTTTTACCAACCTCATTCCACTTTTTGTCGGTAGAGATGTTAATTTTTTCTAACAAGAAGTTCCAAAGGCGGTTTGGAAGTGTAAATGCTTTCTGATTACCAATTCCCTTCTGAGGATGTAACGTGCTAAATTCTTGTAGCTGTTCAAAAAGTAACTCTGTATTGGTTTCGTTAACCCAATTAACCTGAATTTTGAATTCGTATCCACGGTCACTTAATTCTCTAGCACCAAAAGCAGATGCTTTTAGAATTACGGGTCCACTCATCCCCCAATGGGTTATAAGCAAGGGTCCTTGGGTATTGATTTTGCTGTCTTTGATTTTTATACGGGTATTTTTAACGACCAATCCCATAAGCTCCTTAATAGCTTCGCTTGGCATATTGAAAGTAAACAAGGAAGGAATTGGAGTAATAATGTTGTGACCTAAATTCTTCAACCAATCAAACCCCTTAATTTTGGGACTTCCACCTGTTGCAATGATAACTGAATGGAATCTTTGGGACGGTTGGTCTTTGAAATTTAGTTTCCAACCTGTTGCCTCTTGTTCCATCTGTTTAATGGTTTGACCCAGTTGTAATGTTATTTTTAGACGAGTCATTTCACCAATCAAACAATCGATTATACTCTGCGAGTCATTAGATACGGGAAACATTCGCCCATCTTTTTCTGTCTTTAACGGAATGCCCCGACTTTCAAACCAAGCAACGGTATCCGTTGTGCTGAATTGATAAAATAGGGATTTTAGTTTTTTTCCACCCCGAGGATATGCCTCACAAAGAGTTGGTATATCCGAGCAGTCGTGGGTTACGTTGCAGCGCCCTCCACCAGATACTTTTACCTTAGATAGCACCTTAGATGTTTTTTCGAAAAGGATTACTTGGTGGTCAAGATGGTGTTCTTTTACAGATAAGGCAGCAAAAAAACCAGCTGCTCCTCCGCCAATTATGGCAATTTTTTTAGATTTCATATTAAAGGATAAAACGATCTCCAGTTCGCGCTACATGAAAGCCTAGATCTATAATTTCTTTTGATTCTTTACTCTCAGGATTTAATAATGGATTTGTATGGTTCATGTGGATGAAATGTATTTTGTCTTTTTCGGAATCGGAAAGGTTTTTAAACAAAGCAATACTTTCGATTACAAATGGATGTGGTATTTCTGAAATGTCTCGGGCTTGTATTTCAATTCCACTAAAAAAAGTAGCATCGATAAAAGCATAATCAACTTTTTTGATTGCTTCTATGATCGAAGTTTCCCACTTTTCCCATTTATCAATGTCTGGAATGAAGAGAGCACTTTTTTCAGGGCCATTTATTTGATATCCTACTGTTTCAGAAAATTCATCTCGGTGGGGAACTTGAAAAGGACGGACGTATAACTCAGAACTTAACTGCACCAAATTGTCTTTGTCCATTAATTTTAAATCAATATTTTGGTTCGACACCAGCTGACTCCATGGACCGTTATTTTCGAGGAATCCCTTCATTTTAGGGTATACATAAACAGGGACCTGCTTTGCATTCATTACTTCTTTCCCTAAATACATAAGCCCAGTATAATGACCGATATGAGCATGGGTTAGAAAAATGGCTGCAGGAATTTCGTTTACTTTACTGGGCGCATTGTTCTTAAGAACACGCAGCTGTTGTGTGATGTTGGGAGTAGCTTCAAATAAAAATTGTTTCTGATTTATTGGATCAATTACTCCTAAAGAAACAACTGGAATTCGTCTTTCCCCCCCTTCAAATATTGCTCTACAACAATTTTTTGTACAGTTTATTTGAGGACTTCCAGCGTCTTGAGCAGTTCCCAAAACAACTAGGGTAGTTTTAGTTACTGGTGTTGTTTCTCTTTGAGCAAAAGCCTGAAAAGAGACAAGAAAAACAATAAGATTTAAAATCCAAAAACGCATAAGTTAATTATCTTTTTTTGTGAATTTCAAATCAATTTCCCATGTACTTTCTGCAATAGAGATAATAGATTTAATTACATAACGTAATTCAGAAAAGCCGCTTGAGCTTTTAATTTTCCTTCTATCAATTACTGGAGATTCACAATGGATGCTTGTTTTCCCATCATTTTGAAGAGGATGAACTTCATATCCAACCCAAGGATCTCGATCTTTTTTGAATGGAATAATGTTGATTGCATGCAGAGCAGACGTTTTTGCACCAGAATCTACGCGGGCTTTAATTGCGAGAATATTCAATTGTGATAGTCCACACCATTCCTCACTACCCAATACTATTTTACTTAAACTCATTGTATTGAGAATTTAATCTATAACAGGATTTTATGATTGATACTAAGACATCAATTCATTTGTCAAATGTAAACTATTTTTACTTTCTTTAAATAATTAAAATAACAATGAATTTCAGCCAACAAAACCCTCGCAATACTAGGGTTCGGGTTTCAAAATGTTTCACTAATTATACTGAAACTAAATCTCCAGAGGCTTCTTTTTTAGGTAAGGTCGAAACCCCCATGAGGTAAGTGTCGATTTGATGTGCTGCCTCTCGTCCTTCAGAAATTGCCCAAACAATTAAAGACTGACCTCTTCGCACATCACCCGCAGCAAAAACAGTAGACTTATTTGTTTGGTATTGTTTAATTCCTTCTACATTTCCCCGTTTGTCAAAAGTCACACCCAACTTTTCTGGCAAAGTTTTTTCGGGTCCTGTAAAACCTAGAGCCAGTAATGCCATATCACAAGGCCATTCTTTTTCAGATCCTTCTTTCTCTATAAGTTGTGGACGTTCTCCAGGTACTTTTTTCCAACGTACTTCAACTGTTTTTAATCCCACAACATTTCCTTTAGCATCACCAACAAATTCTTTGGTTAGAATGCTCCATTCTCTGTGAATTCCTTCTTCGTGAGAAGAAGTAGTTTTGAGTTTAAATGGCCAGTAAGGCCAGGGGTTTTCTTCTGTTCTTCCATCTGCAGGCTTGGGCATTATTTCGAAGTTAGTTACACTTTTTGCTCCTTGACGATTAGAAGTTCCGATACAATCGGAACCTGTATCACCACCACCAATAACAATTACATCACGATCTTTAGCTGTATATTTAGCTTCTCGTTCTAATTGACCATCTACAGCTTTGTTGTTATGTGGCAAAAAGTCCATAGCTTGAACTACACCTTTAAGTTCAGAACCAGGTATTGGCAGATTTCTTTTTATAGAAGCTCCTGCAGCAATAAGAATGACATCAAAATCTGATTCTAAAGTTTCGGCGTTAATGTCCTTTCCGATTTCAACATTACACCTAAAAATAATCCCTTCAGCTTCAAGAATTTCAAGACGTCTGTCGATTATATTTTTTTCCATTTTAAAATCTGGAATTCCGTAGCGTAATAAACCACCAACTTTGTTGTCACGTTCAAAAACAGTAACGGTATGACCAGCTTTATTAAGCTGTTGTGCAGCTGCAAGACCAGCCGGACCTGATCCAACAATTGCAATTGTTTTTCCAGTTCTTTCTGCAGGTGGTTGTGCTTTAATCCATCCTTCTGCAAAGCCACGTTCAACTATATATTTTTCAATTAATTCAATTGAAACAGGTGGATTCGTAATTCCTAAAACACAAGCTTCTTCACAAGGAGCGGGACATAGGCGACCTGTAAATTCTGGGAAGTTGTTTGTAGCTTGTAATATGTGTAACGCTTTTTTCCATTGATTTTTATAAACAGCATCGTTAAAATCAGGAATTAAATTTCCTAAAGGACAACCGCTATGACAAAAGGGAACACCACAATCCATACAACGTCCACCTTGCTCTTGAAGTAATTCGTTAGAAGGAGCAACTGTAAATTCTTTGTAGTTGTCAATTCGCTTTTTAGGATCAATTACCTCTTCTTTGATTCTGTCGTATTCCAAAAACCCTCTTAATTTCCCCATCGCTTAAGCCTTTAATTTATTTTCTTCTTCTGCAGCAAGCATTGCTAGTGCATTTTTATAATCGGTTGGCATTACTTTGATGAAATTCTTAGAACTATCCGGCCAATCTTTTAGTATTTGTGCAGCCTTAGAGCTGTTTGTATAGTCGTTGTGGTTTTGAAGTAAACCCTGAACAGTTTCTTTATCTTGATCAGTTAAGTCTTCGAGTTCTACCATTTCTAAGTTAAATTTTTTCTCATCAAAAATTCCATCGTCATTGAATAGGTAAGCAACTCCACCACTCATTCCAGCAGCAAAATTACGCCCTGTTTCTCCAAGAATCAAGGCAATACCTCCGGTCATATATTCACAACCATGATCTCCAATACCTTCAACAACCGCAATTGCTCCAGAGTTTCGAACACAGAAACGTTCTCCAGCAATTCCGTTGATATAAGCTTCACCAGTGACTGCTCCATATAGCGCAACGTTTCCAATGATTATGTTTTCGTCAGCCTTAAAAGTAGCTTCTTCTGGCACTTGAGCTATAAGTTTTGCTCCAGAGAGTCCTTTTCCAAAGTAATCATTACAAGTTCCTGAGACTTTCATGAACAAGCCTTTTGCAGCAAATGCTCCAAAACTCTGTCCTGCTGTTCCTGTAAACTTTAAGCTTAATGTATCTTCAGGTAGTCCTGGAGCACCGTGCATTTTTGAAATCTCATTACTCAATATTGCTCCGACTGTTCTGTCGGTATTGCAAATAGGGAACTCTAGATGTTGCTCTTCTTTTCTGTAGATAGCAGGGTGTGCCGCTTCTATAATTTTGAAGTCAATAACGTTATCAAGACCGTGATCTTGTCTTTGGGTATTATGAAGTTTTACAAGCGCTCCAACCTCAGGTTTATATAATATTTTTGAAAGATCAATTCCTTGAGTTTTATAATGACCAACCGCTTTTTTCATATTGATTTTTTGCGATTGTCCCACCATTTCTTTGATGGTTCTAAAACCTAATTGCGCCATAATTCCTCTCAATTCTTCTGTAACAAAGTACATGAAGTTGATTACATGCTCAGGTTTTCCTTTAAAATTCTTTCTCAATTCCGGATCTTGAGTTGCAATACCCACCGGACAAGTATTGAGGTGACATGCACGCATCATTATACATCCAGACGCTACAAGTGGTGCAGTAGAGAAGCCAAATTCTTCGGCACCTAATAAACATGCTATGGCTACATCTCGGCCTGTTTTCATTTGTCCGTCACACTCTAAAACGATTCGGTTACGAAGGTCGTTCATTACCAATGTTTGTTGTGCTTCTGCTATTCCAAGTTCCCAAGGAAGTCCAGCGTGTTTGAGAGAGGTAAGTGGAGAAGCTCCAGTTCCACCATCAAATCCAGAAATCAAAATTACATCTGCTTTTGCTTTGGCTACCCCAGCTGCAATTGTTCCAACTCCGACTTCAGAGACTAATTTTACATTTATTCTAGCTTCTCGGTTTGCGTTTTTTAGATCAAATATGAGCTGAGCTAAATCTTCAATAGAATAAATATCATGATGAGGTGGTGGGGAAATTAACCCAACATAAGGAGTAGAATTTCGAACCGAGGCTATGTAAGGATTTACTTTTGGGCCAGGAAGTTGTCCCCCCTCTCCAGGTTTGGCTCCTTGAGCCATTTTTATTTGAATTTCTTTTGCAGAACTTAAATAGTGGCTGGTTACCCCGAATCGTCCAGAAGCAACTTGCTTTATTGCGCTGTTCCTCCAGTTTCCGTTGTTGTCTGGCTGAAAACGTTTTGGATCTTCACCTCCTTCTCCAGAATTACTTTTACCCCCAATACGATTCATCGCAATGGCTAAATTTTCGTGGGCTTCTGCGCTAATTGATCCTAAAGACATAGCGCCTGTTTTGAATCTTTTTACAATTTCTGTCCAAGGCTCAACCTCTTCGATTGGAATTGGATCAAAACTAGCAAACTCAAATAAACCTCTCAGGGTCATTAGCTTTTCTGTTTGTTCGTTAACCATTTTAGAGTATACCTCATAACTCTCAAAGTTATTTTGATTTACCGCTTGTTGAAGTTTTGCTATGGTAGTAGGGTTTAGCATATGTGCCTCTCCGTTTCTTCGCCAACGATATTCTCCACCGATTTCTAAATCAAGTCCAGAAAGGCTTTCGATATTGAATGCTTTTTTGTGACGACGAGAAATTTCTTTTTCGATTTCATAAAGACCAATTCCTTCTATTCGAGTGGCTGTATTACAAAAGTATTGGTCTACAAGGATCTCGCTCAGTCCGAGCGCTTCAAATATCTGAGAGCCACGGTAGGAGTTTAGCGTGGAGATTCCTATTTTATTCATAACCTTAACAATCCCTGTTGCTATGGCTTTGTTGTAATTTTGTATTGCATCGTGAGCACTAAATCCTTTTATATTCTTTACTTCAACTTGTTCTTCAATAATTTCATTAACCATATAGGGGTTAATTGCACTTGCACCATAGCCAAATAGGCAAGAGAAATGATGTGGTTCACGTGGTTCTGCGGATTCAATTACGATTCCAAATTTAGATCTTTTTTGAAGGCGTTTAAACGAGTTGTGTGTATGAGCACAAGCTAGTAGAATCGGAATAGGAGCCATTTTAGAAGAAACACCACGATCGGATAGTATAACAATGTTAGCACCATTTTCAATTTCTTTTTCAATTTTAGAAATAATATTTTCTAACGCATTTTCCAGTCCATTAACCCCTTTTTCGATAGGGTATAAGGTAGATATTGAAATGGTTTTGTAGTCTGCATGCTCAATGTATTTGATTTTATCTAAATCTTCGTTTGAGATTACTGGATTTTGAATATTAAGCTTTTTTGCATGATCTTCAGTGATGTCAAAGAGGTTAATATCACTTCCGATTGACAAAGAAGTATCGGTAACTATTTCTTCCCGAATTCCGTCCAGAGGTGGGTTAGTTACTTGAGCAAAAAGTTGCTTGAAGTAGTTGTAAAGTAACTGAGGGCGATCTGATAATACAGCCAAAGGAGTGTCCGTTCCCATCGAACCAATAGCTTCTTTTCCTTGAATACTCATTGGGAGTATTAAAGTTTTGAAATCTTCTTGTGTATAACCAAAAACTCGTAATCGTGTATCGTAATCTTCTGATTCAACCGTAACATGATTGCCTGTGTAAGGGACTTCAGAAAGTCTTAAAAGATGTTTGTCCAGCCATTCTTGGTATGGACGTTCAGAAACAACTTTGGTTTTAATTTCTTCATCCTCAATAATTCGTCCCTCATCCATATTCACAAGGAACATTCTTCCGGGCTCTAGACGACCGTGTTTAACCACGTTTATAGGTTCAATGTCAAGAACCCCAGCCTCCGATGACATAACAACATAACCGTCTTTGGTCACGGTATATCTTGAGGGTCTAAGTCCGTTTCGGTCAAGTAGAGCTCCAATGTATTTTCCGTCTGTAAAAGGAATAGACGCGGGTCCATCCCAAGGCTCCATTATGCAGGAATTGTATTGGTAAAATGCTTTTTTAAGAGGATCCATCGACTTGTGCTTTTCCCATGCTTCTGGAACTAACATCATCATTACTTCAGGCAACGATCTGCCGGTAGCTAGTAATAATTCAACAACCATATCCATTGATGAAGAATCTGACTTTCCCTTTAAAATAATTGGAAGTATTTCTTTAATATCATCTCCAATTAAATCGCTTTTGAAAAGTTCTTCACGCATTTGCATACGACTTGAATTCCCTCTGAAAGTGTTGATTTCTCCATTGTGACACATATATCTAAAGGGCTGAGCCAAATCCCATGTTGGGAAGGTATTGGTAGAGAATCTTTGGTGAACTAAAGCCAATCGGGTTACAACCAAAGGGTCTGATAAATCTAAATAGTAAGCTTCAATATCTTCGGGAACCAATAAGCCCTTGTATATAAGTGTATGTGTAGAAAGACTAGGAAAGTAAAAATAGTTGCTTTGAGAAAGTTTTGAAGCAATGATTTTATGTTCTGTAATTTTTCGAGCGATAAATAATTTAACATTAAATTCTTGGTCTGAAAGTGTTTGATTTCCCTTGCCAACAAATACCTGTGCAACGTAAGGTTCTGTTTGTTGAGCAATACGACCAACAACAGATCGATTAACAGGAACTTTTCGCCAGCCTAAAATTGATAAGCCTTGTTTTTTTATTTCTTCTTCAAAAAGTTGCGTACAAAAATCACGTTGATTTTCCTTTTGTGGTAAAAAAGACATTCCAATTGCATATTGATGTGCTTCAGGAAGTTCGAACAAACAATTCTTGACCATGAAATCATGGGGAACTTCAATTAAGATTCCAGCACCATCTCCTGTTTTTCCATCAGAGCTTACTGCTCCTCTATGTTCAAGTTTCACAAGAATATCCAATGCTTTTCCAATGATGTCATTGGTTTTTTCCCCTTCTAAACTACAAATGAATCCTGCGCCGCAGTTGTCGTGTTCATAGTTAGGAGAGTAGAGTCCTTGTTTTTTTGGTAACATAGTTCTTGGTTTTTGTAAATCAAAAATAATTGATTTAAACACTTTTGTGCTATTTTGGATATCTAAAGTTTGATTAGTTAAAGAGTCTTGATTTTCAGGGCCAATATTTTTAGAATTTATTAAATTAAGCCCCTATTTTTATGATTAATTCAAAATAGTATCCCATAAGACGCTCTATATAATATGGATTATATAACTTCATATTAATTAGATTATGAAAAATAAAGGGCGTTATTGTGTAATTGGTGTGATGTCTGGAACCTCTCTAGATGGTTTAGATTTGGCTTTGATTGAATTTGTTTTGGACAATAAAAAATGGGAATACCAATTAATCTCAACAACAACAAAATCATACACTGAGCAATGGAAACAGAGGCTTACTGAAGCCCACTCAATGAAATCTGAGCAGCTGGCACTTTTAGATTTGAATTATACAAATTTCTTGGCTGAGCAAATTCAGCTTTTTATAAATGAAAACTCCGACCATACGATAGACTTGATAAGTTCTCATGGGCATACAGTTTTTCATCACCCGAAACAAGGACTTACCTATCAAATTGGAAATCAAAAGCAACTTGCAGATCTGCTTCAGCATAGGGTTGTTTGTGACTTTAGGGTTCAAGATGTTGCACTTGGAGGTCAAGGCGCTCCATTAGTTCCTGGTGGGGAGGTTCATCTTTTTTCTGAATATGCAGCTTGCGTTAATTTAGGTGGTTTTGCTAACATTAGTTTGCTCGGTGACTTTAGTCCAATTGCTTTTGATATAGCAGCAGCAAATTTGATTTTCAACTTCTATGCGCATAAATTAAACCTAGCTTATGATGCTGGTGGAGCAATTGCTTCAAAGGGTAAAATAGTTAAACCCCTGTTAGATGAATTGGATGCTTTGTCTTTTTATATTGAGGCACCTCCTAAATCTTTGGGAGTTGAATGGTTGGCTCAAAATGTCACTCCATTATTGAGTTCTTATGAACAAGAATCTATTCAAGATTTAATGCATACTTATGCTTCGCATCTGGTAACTCAAATCTTAAAAGTTTTACCCGATTCGGGCAAAATACTTTTTACAGGAGGAGGCACTCATAACACTTTTTTAATGCAACTAATTCAAGATAAATGTTCAGCTCAAATATGCATTCCAAGTGATACTATCATTGATTTTAAAGAGGCTATGGTTTTTGGATTTCTAGGGCTTTTAAGGTCGTTGGGGCAACATAATTGTTTTGCCTCAGTAACAGGATCATCCAGAGATCATTCTTCGGGAGTTATATTTGAAATTTTTTAAGCTATATTTGAGATTAAATTTATATTTTAGACTACACAAGAGACCACAAAACCCTTTCTTTAATTTTTTAAGAGCCTTAAGTCAAACCCTATGGAAATTATCTTGGTATCTATTTTTGCTCTTGGTTACCTGGCGATTACGCTAGAACATACTCTCAAAATAGATAAATTAATCCCAGCCTTAGCCATGATGGCTATACTTTGGGCAATTATTGCCCTAGGGCATATGCCCGTTTATGAAGTAAACACGACTCTTAAACAATTAGACCCCACCCACATCGACGAAATTTTATTACACCATTTAGGTAAAACTGCTGAAATAATAATTTTCTTACTTGGGGCTATGACCATTGTTGAAATTATTGACTATTTCAATGGATTTTCGACTATAAAATCATTTATAAAAACAAAATCCAAGAGGTCATTACTTTGTATTTTTGCTGTTCTAGCATTCATTTTATCTGCAATAATTGATAACCTTACCGCAACGATTGTATTAATTACTATCCTGCAAAAGGTTATTATAGATAGAGACACAAGGCTTTGGTTTGCAGGTCTAATCATAATATCTGCAAATGCAGGTGGTGCTTGGTCTCCAATTGGAGATGTAACAACTACAATGTTGTGGATTGCTGATAAAGTAACCACGATTAAACTAATTTCTTATTTATTTCTTCCTTCGGTTGTGTGTGTTATTGTCCCTGTTTTTGTGGCATCTTTTTTACCTGCATTCAAAGGAAATATTAAAATGGATAATATCGATGATGACGATGCGATTCATAAACATGGTTCAACCATGCTTTATTTAGGGCTTTCGGCAATTGTTTTTGTTCCAGTTTTTAAAACAATTACACACCTTCCGCCTTATGTTGGAATGATGTTCTCATTAGCGCTTGTATCTACTTTTGCAGAAATTTTTAGTGCAGCAAAAATAAATATTACGTCTATTGACCAAGAGAGTGACGCAGCTTCTCACCACAGTCCAGTTCACAAATCTTTATCTAAGATTGAATTACCCAGTATCCTTTTTTTCTTGGGTATTTTATTAGCAGTTGCTGCATTAGAATCTTTAGGAATGTTGTTTGCTTTTGCAGAAACACTTAATACTACCATTCCAAATACGGATATTGTTATTATGTTATTAGGTTTTGGTTCTGCAGTTATTGATAATGTGCCCTTAGTAGCAGCAAGTATTGGAATGTTTTCTGAGCCAACAGATAGCGGGCTATGGCATTTTATTGCTTTTTCAGCGGGAACAGGCGGTAGTATGTTGATTATAGGATCTGCAGCAGGAGTAGTTGCTATGGGTATGGAGAAGATTGATTTCTTTTGGTATTTCAAGAATATATCATGGCTCGCCTTGCTTGGATTTATTTCAGGATCAATAACCTTTATGCTTTTGCGCGGATTTGTTGCTTAATATATACTTAAATGGCAGCTTTTTCGTTCTATAGTTAAAACCTTTATATAACAGAATGATGATGTCTTTTTTTATTCAAACTACAGAAGAACTTAGAACAGAGAAAACACTTTCTCTTATTGAACTCATAAAAAATGGTGGCTTAGGGGGTCAGTTTATCATAGGCTTACTTTTTTTACTATTGATCATCGCTTTATATATCTATTTTGAGCGTTGGTTTGCCATTCGTTCGGCCTTGAAAATAGACGATAATTTTATGGATCAGATTCGCTTGTATGTTTCACAAGGTAAAATAGAAACAGCGCAGGCGTTGTGTGTAAAAGAAGATGTTCCTGTAGCGCGACTTATTGCTAAAGGGATCACTCGAATAGGAAAACCCTTAGAAGATATCAACACAACTATAGAAAACGCCGGGAGACTTGAAGTCTATAAATTAGAAAAAAACGTAAGCGTCTTAGCAACAATTGCAGGTGCAGCTCCAATGCTCGGGTTCTTGGGAACTGTGATTGGAATGATTCTGTCTATTTTTGAAATTTCTAACGCAGGTGGAAACATCGACATGAAATTATTATCAGACGGACTTTATACTGCAATGACAACAACAGTAGCTGGACTTATAGTAGGGATTGTAGGTTATATAACATTCAACCATTTGGTTGCTAAAACCTCTAAAGTAGTATATCAAATGGAAGCAATTTCTTTTGAATTTTTAGACTTACTTAATGAACCTGCAGCCTAATGAACCTTAGAGGAAGAAATAAAATAACCCCTGAATTCAATATGTCTTCTATGACGGATATTGTCTTCTTGTTGCTTATCTTTTTTATGATTGCTTCTACCTTGACAAAGCAATTGGATACTATTGAAGTTAAGCTACCGCAGGCTAAAGGTAAGACAGAAAACAGAAGCTCTATTACGGTTTCAATTAACAAGGATAATCGTTTTTATATTGACGATAAAACCGTGTCAAAAAGTAAACTAAAAGCTCAGCTCCTCAGTACATTAGGCAAGTCAGATTCACGAGTAATAATTTTACGAGCAGAAAAAAATGTTTCTATAGAAGAAGTAGTATTTGTAATGAGTATTGCCAATCAGAATTCAATCAAAGTTGTTTTAGCAGTAGACTCCCAGTAAAAATTTATTTATGAGTTTTCTTGACACACCACATAAAAAAAAGTCAGCAATGCTTACGAGCATAATAATGCTGTTGCTTCTAATTGTGTTTTCGTGGATAGGTCTTTCTTATTTTGATCCCCCAATATCATACGGAATGGAGGTCAATTTTGGAACAACATCTCAAGGAAAAGGAAAAACCCCGACTAAAAATCAACCAAAACAAGTTGAACAGCAAGAGGTAAATGCAAAAGTAGAAATTACAAAAACCACCCCTAAGGTGACTGAGGTAAAAGCTCCAAAAGTTTTAACCCAAAAACACCCTTCGGTGCCAATTATAAAGAACGAGGCAGAAAAAATTTCAACCCCAAAAATATCAGAATCCAAAACTCCCACAAACGAAGTTAAGGAGGAAGTTATACAAGAATCACCCAAACCGACGGTTTCTAAATCAACCAAACAAGTTCTTTCTAATTTATTCAACAACTCAAATAAATCAGAGGAATCGAGTCAAGGTGAAGGAGACGATGAAGAAGTTGGAGATAAAGGAAAAACAGAAGGAAACCCTTATGCAAATAGTTACTACGGCACTGCGGGTTTAGGGGGCAAAGGAGATGGTTTTGGTTTGAATGGTCGAAATCTTAAGAATCAAGGATCTGTAACTCAGGAATGTAACCAAGAGGGAGTTGTGGTAGTCAGAATTACGGTTGATAAGTCTGGCACTGTTGTATTGGCAGAAGCAGGGGTAAAGGGAACTACAAACTCTCACCCGTGTCTATTAGCTCCAGCAGAAAAAACAGCTTATTTACACAAATGGTTCTCAGATACTAACGCACCAAACAAGCAAGTTGGATTTGTTGTTGTTAATTTTAAATTAGGCGAATAATCGTGGATTCATACGAAGAAGTTCGCTCTTGGCTATACAAACAATTACCGATGTACCAGCAACAAGGAGCTGTTGCTTATAAGCCAGGCTTAAAAAAAATGAAGGATTTCATGACTTACCTTGGAAATCCACACAAAAACTTTACTTCTATTCATGTTGCAGGCACAAACGGTAAGGGGTCCACCGCGCATATGATAACCTCCGTTTTAATGGAAGCAGGATGTAAAGTAGGTCTATACACTTCACCTCATCTAAAAGATTTTACAGAACGTATACGGATCAATGGTATTGCTATTGAAACCGCTTACGTAGTTGCTTTTGTACAAAAGCACAAGTCCTATTTTATAGACGCTCAACTTTCTTTTTTTGAACTTACCGTTGGAATGTCTTTTGAGTATTTTAGTAGTCAAAATATTGATTATGCAGTTGTTGAGGTTGGTTTAGGTGGCCGATTAGACGCTACCAATATTATTACCCCAGTTCTTTCTGTGATTACCAATATAGGTTTTGATCACACGCAGTTTTTAGGGAATACACTGGTCTCAATTGCAAAAGAAAAAGCGGGTATTATTAAAGAAAATGTCCCTGTAGTTATTGGAGAAACTCAATCAGAAATTGTTTCAGTTTTTCAAGAACGATCGAGCCTTTTAAAAGCTACAATCACATTCGCGGATGCAGAGGAAATCCATTCACACCAATCGGACTTAAAAGGCCTTTATCAGTCTAAAAACACTCAAACAGCAGTTGTTGCTATTAACGAACTAGGATTAGATAAAATAAAGAGAGAGCATGTTGCTTCGGGTTTACTTAAAGTTGTTTCTAACACAAACTTGAAAGGTCGCTGGCAGGTATTAAGAGATGCTCCTTATGTGGTAGCAGATGTAACGCATAATGCAGCTGGATTTTCTTATGTTGTTGAACAGATTAAAAAAACACCGCATCGAGGGCTTCATCTTGTTCTTGGTTTTGTTAAAGAAAAAGATCTAGTGTCAATTTTTGAAATCCTTCCAAAGAAGGCTATTTATTATTTTAGCGCTCCCAACATCAAAAGAGCTGAAAAAGTTTCTACTTTAATCAAACATGCTGAAAACTATAAGCTACAGGCTAGAGCTTATAAAACTATTGATATAGCCTATAAATCAGCCCTCAAGAGTGCAGGGTATGAAGATTTTATTTATGTAGGTGGGAGTACTTTTGTGGTTGCTGAAATTCTTTAAAAAACTCTTTGTAAACAAGATAAACTATTCTATATTTACACCCGCTGGGGCGCTTAGCTCAGTTGGTTCAGAGCACTTGGTTTACACCCAAGCCCCCCACCATACAAACTATTTTCGATATACTCTGTAAGCCTTTATAAATAATGGTACTCAAGCTTTTGTCATATCATGTATTTTTCGTAAATTGTAATGTACAACGTAATGTACACTAACAAATCATGTAATGTACAATGGAAGTATCATTCATTTTTCAGTCGAGAAAACTAGCAGATAACAGGAGCAACTTACAAGTCCAAGTTAGTGCTGGTAGGGGTAATCAAAAACAGATTTCTACGGGTATAAAATTGCATAAGGAATACTGGGATAACAAACATTCCAGATTAATGGCAGCTCATGACCAATTTGAGGCGTTGAATTTACAGATAACTGATTGGGAGGAAAGAATGTACAATGCAAAGAGGCTTTTTGAGGCAGAGCGTATTAACTTTCTAGGTGCAATTGACACTATCAAAGGAATTATCGATGGTAGCTCTGTAGATGCCTTCCTTCACTCGTATATCAAAGAAGTAGACACTGATGTAACATATCAATCCAAGGTAAATCACCTGAATGGCTTAAAAAAGTACGGTAAGATAAATGGAGAGCTAAAATTCGAGCAAGTAGACAATATGCTTATCGCAAAAATACATAAGCAGTTTAAGCAGTTGATTAGGGAAGAAAAGCTTTCAGAGCGAACGTACAATAACTATATAAGCACTACTCTAGGCATAATAGAAGCGGCTAGGATTAATGGGTTAACAACACATATTCCTAAAATTGAAAAGAAGTATCTTAAGATGCCAATTCCGTTCAAGAAGAACGTTAGGAACACTCCGGAGCAAATCTCTGAAGCGATAAAGAAGGCAGATACAATAGAAAAGTGGCAAGCTTGCGGTTTATGGCTGCTTATGTTTTCCCTGAGAGGTTTGTATCCTGCTGATATAGTTCGAATCGGGGAGGGTAGAATCAGGGGAGATAAAGACCCAGAAAAGAATTTAGCTAGAAGCTTAAAAAACTGGGATAAAAAGGATTTATGGCTAGACCTGCCTAGAAGTAAATCGGGAGAGCCAATGTTTATTAAGATTTTCTCTGAAGTACTATACCTGATTGAAAGACTTAAATATAGCTTTATCTATACCCATGCAGGTTGCCAGATTGGGGAAAAGGATATAGTTCCTGATTTAACTGATAGAATTGCAATTTTCGAATACGATAACCAATCAAACTCTAATGAGCACAAACAACTCTGGAAGACAAGACAAAACAAATTCAGGAAAATGGGGATTCCTGAAGTGCAGTTCAAAAGAGCTAGAAAGTCTTTCGAGAATTACACCAATGAATTAACAGACGGTAACATTACCATAATTAAGAAGCTGCAAGGAAGAAGAGTTGATAGCGTCTTGGATGCTGCCTATAGCAATTACAAGTCACCCAAGTGGATTGAGAAGCTAGATAACGTGCATGAGCTTGTGTATAAAGACTTTGGTGCAGATAAGCTAATAGGAGAGCTTGTTAGTAAATTAGATAACTTAATCAGTGAAAATAAGTGTCCAAAGTGGGTAATGAAGCGTTCAGCCGTCCATAAAAATAATAATGAGCTTAAGGTCTTAGTAGCGGTAGATACTTACAAAGGAAAATTTACAATATCCGATTGGGTAAATATCGAGAAGAAGTATCATAAGTACTTTAACGACCCTTCAATGGAGGTTGACTACTGGGAGGATTTCGAAGAGTATCTTGAAGAGATTAAGCCAAAAGTTAGTTTTGTAAACCCAAGTAAGTATAAAAGCTTGGTTAATAAGCTGAAACAAGAAGATATAAAGAGAACTAAAGTGATTAGCTTAAAAGACAGAACTGCTTAATAACCCCCATTGATAGTTGAGCAAAAAATAAGTAAAAAAGAAGCGCTCTAGAGCCTCTACAAACGCTCTATAATCACGTAGCTTGGCATTGTCTTCAGACGACTTAGTAAAGCGCTCAAACGGCTTCTTATCTAGCGGAAAGGTGATGCCATTATTGAATTGACATTGGAGATGGATTACCTGTTAGTGAACGGTAATTCCTCCATAAAGGTTAGTCTGACCTATTTAAGAGGCTTAGAAGTGCCTGAATTGAAAGAAGAAGATATGCCAGTTATTGAATAAAGAAGGTCAAGTGGTAATGATGCGCCTCCAATATGTTAAATATTGATGTTCAGGTAAGAAACAGTGCAAACAACTTATCGGTATTGAACACAAAAACCTTTATCCAACCTCGATTTATTACTCTTAGAGGGGTTTATAATTTATAAGCCTTCATCAAAACAAAAAACCCTCCATCGGAGAGTTTTTTGTATTCAATTTTTTGCAGAGACTCTTTACTCCTCGCTAGACTCCTCAGCAGCATCTGGCTGAACAGCCATAACCATTCCTGTAGCATCAAAATAATCTCCTGAAGCAACTACCTTTCCGTTTTCTACCATAAAATAATGGTAAGCGTCTACTGAAAACTCCTTTCCTGAAGCAATATTATTTCCAGACCATGTTCCATAAACACGTACGCTTCCATCAACTAATAAAGTTTCCTCATTAACTCCAGGCAACCAAGCATCTGCTTTGAACGAAACATTTTCAAAACCATTCATATAAAACTCTCCCTGAGCTAAAACCTCTTCATATCCAACTTTTCCAGCTCCATACATTGGAGATTGGTGCTCAATATTTTCGGCAGTCATCGCATTGAATAGCTCAAAATCTGTTGGTGACTCATAAGTTGAAATGTATTTTTTTGCGACCTCCAGATTCACTTTGTAAAGCGTCATATCCTGTGTGTTTGAACAAGAAAATATTACAAGGGTAACAGAAATTAATAAAATAATTTTTTTCATAATACAGTAGTTTAATTATTGTTAATTAGTAATATACATAAATAATAAGATTAAAAAAAATTCAACATATTGAACAAGTTCGTTTTGCATGCTATTGAGTTAAATTATTATACTTCTGATTAATAAGAAATTTCACATAATCCACACCAAAGTTTTTGTTTAGTGGAACTTTATAATCATGTCCATAAATTTATTTATCAATGACAACTTTTAATACAAGTGGTATTGATTCTTTGTAGCCCTCTCTTTATCTGTTGCTTATGGTGGAGGTTTTTTATGACTTGTTTTCTTTTGTCAATTAACTCCAATACTGATGTAGCAGACAACGAAGAACTTCATTAGGTTCAATACGCCAACTGCAAAATAAATTGTTGGATTGACTAAAGCCATAAATAGACTAAAAGAAGCTTAACCATACAAGGGCATCGGGTCAAACGACTTATCACAATCACAATTTGAACAATTACAAGGGTCACAAGTACAGTTTTCACAACTCTCGTCATTTTC